>Ga0247825_10003390_pt1 | contig 10509 bp, 6 predicted proteins | sample 13C_Vanillin_Day_FD_194413 | JGI IMG/M metagenome (GOLD analysis project Ga0247825, IMG submission 194413) | Soil microbial communities from agricultural site in Penn Yan, New York, United States - 13C_Vanillin_Day48 | ecosystem: Environmental > Terrestrial > Soil > Agricultural land | place... | reverse complement strand
AAGCGAGCCACTTGCCATTCACGACGTGTCAAACTTACGCCCTGATCGTTGTCTTGAGCGGGTTGTTCGGGCTTCTCGTCGAGGGCGAAGGCGATGGCTTCGTCGGATTTGAGTGAGCGGCCACGTGCGGATTCAGTTTCGAATCCCTTGCCGCCGAGTATGGCTTGGACGCGTCGCTCGCATTCTTGCTGGTAGCGGCGAAGATTGGGAAACTGCATCGTGGGTCTGCCCATCGCCTGCCAGAGCGTTTCCGCAGCACCCAATAGCACCGCGGCGCGCCTGGCGTCGCGCCGCTCGGCGACAATCCACGCCAGCGTCTGCAGGCACCACGCGGACCCGCGTGGGTCGTCGACGAGACGCGTCAACCGCAGACCTTGTTGGATCAGTTGCATTGCCCGCTCCGGGTCACCTTGTAACCACACCGCGAGCCCACACGCCCATCGCGAGTACGACCGGTAGATCGATTCACCCAATGGTTCGGTTATCGCGATAATGCGTTCATGGCAGCGGACAGCCCGGGACTCGTCGCCGGTCAGTCCGCAGGCGAGTGCCAGTCCGATCAGGCTTCCGACTTGTCGGAGAAGGTTTCCTTCCTGTTCGAAGCTGCTGACAGCGTCTTCGAAGTCTCCGATCGCGTCGGAGGGCCGGCCAATGTAGAGCGCGAGGTATCCGGCTGCGTGGGTGGACAGGGTCCGGAGTGAAGGGCTGTTGAGTTCGTCGGCAAGGAGTCTGAGTTCGGCGAGTCGATCCTGCGCTGCGGGCATCAGCCCCTGCGCGGCGGCGAACATGGATACGGAGTACAGCGCGGCTGCCCGTTCGTGTGAGGGTCCGGGTGTCGACTGCGCGAGGAGTCGGGTGAGCCAGCGTTCGCCCTCGCTGAATTGTCCTCGTGCGAGCCAGAACACCGACAGCGCAGCTGCCGTCCGCAGTCCGCCACTCCGGTCCATCTCGACACCTGGTGTATCCGCAGCGTCGGAGAGGCAAAATTCGAGCATGTCCCGCAGATTCGTTTGTTCGCGGTCCAGTCGCGCGATCCACGTCGCCTGGTAGGAGCTGAGCCATTCGGCTTCGGCCTGCATTGCCAGTTGCGAGTACCAGTCGCAGTGCTGGCGGCGAAGCTCGTCCAGCTCTGCCTGTGGGAGTTTGCCTCGACCGTATTCGCGGAGGGTGTCGAGTAACCGATAACGCACGACCGTCCCGGCGTCTTCTCGGATGAGGATGGACTTGTCGACCAACGAAGACACCAGGTCGAGCAGCAGCTGCGGAGCGCAGTCGCGCCCGCAGATCGCCTCGGCCGCGTCAAGTTCGAAGCTGCCCGCGAATATGGACAATCGGCTCCACAGTGTTCGTTCCTGCGGTGTGCACAGGTCGTAACTCCAGTCGATGCAGAGCCGGAGGGTCTGCTGGCGGGTGGGTGCGTTGCGACCGCCCGAGGTCAGGAGCTGGTAGCGGTCGGTCAGCCTCGCGAGGATCTGCTCGGCGGACATGGCGCGCAACCGGACTGCGGCGAGTTCGATGGGCAGTGGAAGCCCGTCGAGGCGCTGACAGATCCGGGTCACGGTTACGCGGTTGTCTTCGCGGACCGCGAAGGTGGGCACGGCGGCGGTCGCTCTGTCTGCGAACAGTTGCACGGCGTCGTATTGGGGAAGCCCGCGTAGGGACGGCTCCTTGTCCGCTTCCGGGATCCCTAATGGTGGTACCCGCAGAGCGACTTCGCCCTGAATGCCGATCGGCTCGCGGCTGGTGGCCAGGATCCGCAGATCCGGGCATGCTCGTAGCAATGTCTCGGTGAGTCTCGCGACTGCGCTGATGATTTGCTCGCAGTTATCGAGCACGAGAAGCAGTCGGCGCGAGGCAAGGTGCTGAATGAGGATGTGCTCGACGGGTAGTCCGGTGTCCGTGCGCAGGCGCAGTGATGTGGCTACGATCTCGGCGAGTAAGTCCGGGTCGTGCAGGTCGCCGAGTTCGACGAGCCAGACGGCGTCGTCGAACACGCGGCGAATGTCCGTTGCGATGCGTCGCGCGAGCCGGGACTTTCCGACACCTCCGATACCGGTCAACGTTAGAAGGCGGGCGGTGGTGAGCAGCTTGCGTGCCGCGGCGATTTCCTGGCGGCGACCGACGAAGCTGGTGAGTTCTGCCGAGAGGTTCCCGGGAGCGTTCCCGAACGCGGGGTGTGTGGGCTCGGTGTTGGATGGTGACGGTGCCTCGGCGACAGTGGAGCGAGGCTGGATGCGGGCGGCGCTGTCTGCGATCGGCTCCTCGGTGGGCGGTGTGTGCTCTCTGTGCTCGGGGTGCGCAGTATTCAAGGCCATCTCGTCCACGGGGTATCCGTGTTGGCGCTGAGTGTGCTGGAGCGCGACGCCGAGTGCGGCTGCGGTCGTCGGGCGATTGGCGGGGTTCGCGGACATCGATCTTTCCACTACCGCGCACACGTCGTCGGGGATGCCCAGCCCGGCCAGTCGTGGGATCGGGTCGGTGGTGATGCGGACGAACTGGGCGATCACCTTCTCACCGCTGTGGCGTTCGAAGGGGGCATGGCCGGTCAGCGCACAGAACAGTGTGGCACCGAGGCTGTAGATGTCCGCGGCGATCGAGGCAGGCTTGCCCAGCAGGATCTCCGGGGCGGTGAAGGCCGGTGACCCGGTTAGGGTGCCGGCGCCGGTTTCGAACCCACCCGTGAGGTGTGCGATTCCGAAGTCGGTGAGTTGCTGTCCGCCGTAGTCGGTGAAGAGGATGTTGCCGGGTTTGACGTCGCGGTGGAGGATGCCGCTCTGGTGCGCCGTCTCGAGGGCCGAGGCCATGTTGATCCCGAGGCTAATTACCGCGGTCCACGGAAGTGGACCGTCGCGCCGGATGTGGGACTCGAGTGAGCTCTGTGGCAGGTACGGCATGACGATGAACGGTCGGCCCGCGTTGGTGACGCCGGCTTCGAGTACGTTGACGATATTGGGGTGGCCTGTCAGGCGCCCCATGATGCGTTGTTCGCGGAGGAAACGCTCACGATTCGCCTGATCGAGATCGCTGGTGAGTACCTTGACTGCCACGGTCCGGTCGAGGTGTGGCTGACGGCATCGATAGACGACGCCGAAACCGCCGCGCGCAATTTCCTCTGCGTCGTCGAAGCCGGCCGCGTCCAGGTCCGATTTGATCCGAGGGATGTGGCGTTGTGTCTTGTCGGGGACGAAGTCGGACATGGTTGCCGAGATTTCTGCGTTCGGTACCGACCGGGTGGCCGCCGCGACCGCGCTGAGATTGGGTTTCCGGTGAGCTGGCGCAAGTTTGATACTCCGCCGGTCATTGATGTGTGGTTAAGGGTATCGCTAGCCCCCACAGAACTTCTGGAGGGGTTGGAGCGACAGTGGACGCCGCTGGTAGGACGAGACCTGCACCCACAGTCGATGGCACTACGGGTGGACGTACAGGCGAGGTCGTGCAGGTTCGCCCGCACCCTATGTCTTCAAGTCACATGAGCCTGCTCCGATCAGGCGGGTTTGGTATGCGGCCGAGCAGGACCGCGGATGTCACTTGTCTTGTCGACACTCGGATGTCCCCAGGCATCCTCTTGGCGCCGAGCTTGGTGAGGCGCTCCAAGACCGAGCCGAGATGGTCCGGAGGTCCGGAGAAGCGGAGAATGATGAAGTTGCGGGTGTAGTCGAGGACTGCCGCCCGGAACTCGATTCCGAGTAGCGCGACGCCCTCGACGAAATGACCGGTTGCCCCCACCTCTACGCAGGTGCTGCAGGGTGGGACGTCGAGAATGGAATCCGCGTGCCTGAGCTTGATGACCCCGATCAGCCGATTCAAGCGTTTGACGAGCGTTTCCGGTGAAAGGTGCCTCGGGATCCGGATAGTGACGACGACGCCTTGCCTGGCCTCCGCTCGCACCGATCTCCAGGTCGACAAATCTCTCAGCTCGACTCCCAGCCGGAAGAACATCGCCGTCACCCGAGGCACCATCGCGCTGGTGTCCTCGCATTCGATCGACAGCATGTCCAGGCGCGTCTCGCCGTCGGTGGCGGACGGTTTCACCACCGGCGGCTCCCCGCCCTCGAGTCGGTCGGTGAGTTCGACCCGGCCGCGGGCGATTGCCTGCACACCGGTCAGCAGGACCGGCCCGGTACCGGGTCGATATCGATCAGCGAGGTCGTGGGGCCTCAGGTGAGGTTCGATGGACTGAGTCATGTTGTCGTCGTCTTTCTTCGTCTGAAGCCGGATCGCGGCGGACGCATCTACATCGAAGGTGGGGAGGCTGCGGCACGTGATCGGATCGTGTCCCGCCGCGTCATCGTTTCTGTCGTGTTCGGAGGGCGTCGATCCACTCTTTGGCGTTCAATACCTGTACACCTCGTGATGGAAAGAGCTTGTCCATCAGTAGATTATGGACGGAGTGGTCACTGTCCGCGCAGCCGTCGCGCAGGACGGTAATACGATAGTCGAGGTCGGATGCGGCGAAGACGGTGGCCGCGACCATAGCGCCGGTGGCCACACCGCAGATGACGATGTGATCGATGTTCTTGCTGCGGAGAACGAGATCGAGTTCAGTTCCGAAGAACCCGCTCGTCCGCCTCTTCAGGACGACGGTGTCGCCGTTTTTCGGTCCGAGGCCCGGCTCGATGGCGGTGCTGGGCGAGTCGGCGTCGAACACTTCACCCATCTCGAACAGGTTTTGGAACAGAGTGTTTCGAGGGTTGATATCCGCCCCGTTTGCACGGAATCCCGCTCGCAGGAAGATCACATCGATGTCGTGCGCTCGGGCAGCGGGAATCACGTGTTCGAGCGTGGGGAGAACTTGGCGGGCGAAACCGAATTGGGCGATGATTCCGCGTTGAACATCGCCCACTATCAGTCCAACGTTTCGACTGGAGGTCACTTGTTCTCCGTAAGGAGTCGGGGCTCGGTCACGTCGCTGGGAATGGAGGTATCACCCTCCTCGCTGCCGATTCGTTCCGCACGCCGCCCAGCGGAAAGCAGAACCACGATGCCCAGAACTATGATGACGGCGATGGTCAGCAGTGCGTAGGTGTAGCTGCCGGTGGCCGTCTCGATAGCACCTGTCATGTAGGGCCCGATGAATCCGCTGAGGTTGCTCATCGAGTTGATCAGGCCGATACCGGCGGCCGCGGCCGCGCCGGTCATACTCAGTGCCGGCAGGCGCCAAAATTGAGGGATCGCGGTGTAGATGCCCGAGACACTCACGCAGACGGCGATGATGAACAGCACGCCGTTCTGAGTGAACGTCGCGGCGACCAGTCCGATCGCACCGCATGCCATCGGCACGGTGGTGGAGAAAATGATCGACTTCTTCGCGGCGACCCGCGCCCACAGCACCATTGCCACCATGGCTGCAACAGACGGAATGGCGGCGAGCAAGACGCTGGACACGTTCCCGGCGGACCCGATGGTCTCGGTGAGGTTGGAGATCATCGTCGGCAGGAAGAAGGCAATGGGATAGAGCCCGAATACGATCGCGAAGAACGAGAACCCGAGCGCCCACACCTTCCTGTCGAGCAGTGCCTGCCGCATGTCGGTCAGTGCACCGTGGCCGATGCTTTGTTCGGTCTCGTGCGCGAGGACACCTTCGATGTGCGCCTTTTCTGCAGCGTTGAGCCACTTGGCCTTCGAGGGCCGGTCCGGGAGGAAGAGCAGGATCACGATGCCGACGAGGACGGTGACCGCACCTTCGACGACGAACAGTGAACGCCAGCCGTCGATGCCCAATACGCTCTGTCCCCATCTCAGGAGCGCAGCCGCGACCGGTGCGCCGAGGATCCCGGACAGCGGAATCATGAGGAAGAACGTCGACATCGCCCATGTGCGCTGCTTCTTGGGGAACCAGAACGTCAGATAGAGCAGGATTCCGGCGGCCAGGCCGGCCTCGGCGAATCCGAGCAGAATTCGTGCGATGTACAGCTGGCTGGCGGAGTGAACCGCCCCGGTCAACATAGTGATGATTCCCCAGGTGACGATGATGCGGCTGATCCACAGTCGCGCGCCGAATCGGTGCAGCATCATGTTGCTGGGTACTTCGACAAGGATGTATCCGATGAAGAACAGGCCCGCCGCCAGCCCGATCTGAGCCGAGGTCATGCTCAGGTCCGCGCCCATCGGCTTGGCGATGTAACCGAGGTTGGCCCGGTCGATGTAACTGACGATGTACGCGACACCGACCAGCGGAAGGATTCGGAATCCGACCTTGCGCCACATGCGGTGTTCGGATTCGTCATCGAGTGTGACGACAGCACCGTCATTGATCATGACTGGGCCTTTCATTGGGAGGATGGCTGGCCATGTCCCGCTGCGAGCATTATCTCGCAGCCGCAGTGCCCAGCACGAGGACTCTGTGTGTGGCGATTGGACCAACCCGGTTTTCAGATACGACGCGGCCCGTGGCGGTGCTGACCGAGTCGAGTTGCTGCAGTCGAGCCTGACTCGGGTCGCCGCTCGCTGTGGCCTGTATCACGACAGTAGAGGCAAGTTAAGATATTTTCAATAGCACTTTAGGATACTTATCGTGTGGCTGGCCTACCTCTACGATGGGAACTGGTATCTGAAAGTGCAGTGGAGGAGACGCTATGAAGTTCGAGCCAGCTTTGATCCAATCCGCTCACGACGGATCGAACCTGATGGAGCAGGCATATCAGCGCCTCAAACGAGAGATCATCGAACTCGCGCGCAAGCCCGGCGAGCAGTTCACCGAGCAGCAGGTCGCAGCCGCATGGGGACTGAGCAAGACCCCAGTGCGGGAAGCGTTGGCACGGCTCCACCGCGACGGTCTGGTCGTCCCGATCCGCCGGGCAGGATATGTCGTCTCGTCGATCACTCTCAGCGATGTAGCCGATCTGTGCGACATGCGCACAATCCTCCAGAGTGAGGCCGCGGCGCTCACCGCCGCCAAGGGCCTGTCCGAGAAGGACCGAACCCGGCTGGTCGAATTGTGCGTAGATGACGGCTATGGACAACTCGGCGGCCCCCACCTCGACGATAGGCTGCGGGCCAACTACGAGTTCGAGGCCATCATCGCCAATGGATGCGGCAACGATCGACTGGCCGCGAGCATCATCGACGTCTTCGACGAGATCGAACGTATCGGCCGGCTCGCGGTCATGCTCGAACCCGAGATGCCCCCCTTCAGGACTGAAGAGCGCCGGGCGGTCGTCGATGCCATCATCAACCGGGATCCCGAGGCAGCGCGAGCAGCGATGAAGGTCCGCACTCAGTCTGCGCGGCGAGAAATCCTGCAGGCCCTCACAACCAGCCCAGAAGTGACCTCGGTCGAAATTCGGGTTCCCGTCATCCCGACCGCCGCCGTCGACGACGCCCGCGTGCCGCGTTAGCCATTTCGGTGCGTCGCGAGTAGACGTACCGATTGAGAACTAAGGGCCCCTATTCGCACGGAAACCATGTGAACAAGGCCCCCTGGCGTCTACGCGCTTACGCGGTGCGCCAATACTTTCAACTGTCGCCCGAGCTGGACGAGACTTGGCGCGGTTCCCCCGTACAGCACCCGCGCGCATGACCCGGGACCGAAGAAACGGTCACCGCTGAGCGCGGTAATGCCCGCGTCGAGCAACGACTCCTCGAGTTCAACTCCCGTGACTCCAAGCGGCGAAAAGTTCACGAAAGCAAAGATTCCCGCCTGCGGAGTGACCACCGTCAAGCCTGCCGCCGTAACGCCTTCGAGGAGAAGGTCACGGCGCGTCCGGAACGTGGAGAATTCACGGTCGAGCCAATCCTGGGGTCCGCTGATCGCAGCCGCGGCGGCCAGCTGGGGGATGTCACCGATGTTGATCGCATCCCACTCCAGTGCCGCATGGATGATGTCGATCAGATCCGCTTTCGCGTGGATGTAGCCCACTCTCCAACTCGTGAACGCGTAGTTCTTGCTGAGGCTGGTCAACGTGACGAGCTGGTCGTAGGTGTCCACGAGGGACATCTGCGGCACGTATCCGGGTCCCTCGTGCACGTACCGTTCGTAGGACTCGTCGGCAAACACGTACAAGCCGTGCCGGCGGGCAAGATCGAGCACGATGGTCAGTTCTTCCCGGGTGGGCACGGTCCCCGTCGGGTTGTTGGGATTGCACAGGAGGATGGCCCGGGTCCGGGGCGAAATCGCAGCCTCCATCTGGTCGAGAGGCAGCCGCCAGCCGTCGGATTCGACGGACGGCACGTACCGCGGCACCGCACCGGCCAGCCGCACGGTGCCGTCGAAAAAGTACGAGGGTGCAGGAATCAGGACTTCGTCACCCGGCACGAGCAGCGCACGCAATGCGACGCTGAGCCCGTGCTGAGCGCCGTGCGTGACCAGCAGTTCCCGGTCCGGATTCACGGCCAAGGCGAACTCTTCCCGCAAATGTTCAGCGACCGCGGTCTTGAAGATGAGCGATCCTCGGCTGTCACGCGGAAAGACCTCCGGCGTCGCCCGCGACACAACATCGACGACATGCGGCGGCATCGGCAACATCGGGACACCGCGCATCGGGACCATCTCCTGGCCGGCGCGCCGGCGGACCTGGGCACGGTCGGATAGTGCGAGCGCAGGTAGTCGTTCGAGCATGAGAACTCCTTCGAAGCTTCGATCACGTCGGAAAGGCGCAGCGCAGGCGGTCGATTGGCCTGCCACGCGGGAAGTCGCAACGACACACCCATTTGCAGCCTTGTGACGACCGTAACTTCTGGTTAGGATATTTGCAAGGATCTTTAAGTATCTCACGATGATACCGCGAAGCATTGGCCTGCTTGGCACACCCAGCCAACCAACTCCGGTCCACACGACCGATGGCGACGGTCTCATCCGGCGCCGCCCCAGATAGGTCACGAACATGACTTTGACCAGCCACGACACCGTCGGAGATGTCCACCGCACCTTCGTCTTCGACCGTCGCGACTTCGTGGACTCACCTCACGAGCAAGTCGTCTTCTGCCAGGATGTGAAATCCGGGTTGAAGGCGATCATTGCGATCCATTCCACCGTTCTCGGCCCGGCTCTCGGAGGCACACGGTTCTACCCCTTCGCCGACGAGCAGGCGGCGCTGACCGATGCCCTCCGGCTGTCGAAGGGCATGACCTACAAGGCTGCCGCTGCCGGACTGCCGCTCGGCGGCGGCAAGGCGGTAATCATCGGCGACCCCCGCACGCTCAAATCCGAGGCACTACTCGCGGCGTACGGCCACTTCGTCGAAACCCTCGGCGGCCGCTACATTACCGCCAGCGACGTCGGGACCACCTCGGATGACATGGACGTCATCGGCAAGTACACACACCACGTAACCGGCCGCAACGTGGCGGCGGGCGGCTCCGGCGACAGTGCACCACTGACCGCGCTCGGCGTCTTCCACTCGATGCGCGCCGCGGCCGCATCCACGTGGGGATCCGCCAACCTAGCGGGGCGGCTGGTTGGCGTGGAGGGAACCGGGAAGGTGGGATATCACCTCATCCGTCTCCTGACCGAAGCCGGCGCGTCCGTTGTAGCCTGCGACATCAATGCCGATGCGCTCAACCGCGCCACCCAGGCCTTCCCGGACCTCACACCGGCGACCGGCGTGATCTCCTCGCCGCTCGACATCTACGCCCCCTGCGCCCTTGGAGCGACCCTGAGTCATCAGAGCGTTCGCGACCTGTCGGCAACCATCGTCTGCGGGGCCGCCAACAACCAACTGGTCGACCCGACCGTGGAACAGTCCCTGTCCAGGCGTCGCATCACCTGGGTGCCGGACTTCGTGGCAAACGTGGGCGGTTTGATCCAGATGGCGGGCGAGCTCGAGCACAAGTCCGCAGCCGACGTCACCCCCCGCGTGGAGAAGATCTTCGACACGGTGCAGGAAATTCTCGACGTCGCCGCCCTCGACGGTGTCTCGGCCGGCGCCGCTGCCAACCGAGTCGCCGACGCCCGCATCGACGCCGCGCGTCACTAAGCCACGTCCGCGGAGCACTGCGGCCGCCTGCCCCCCAGCCTTGCACTGATACACGAGTCGCTTTGAGAGAGAACGAGTCTCGCTCGACCCGCCACACCTGCCCCGAGGACTGGTGTTCTCGCGGACACCGCGCGGACGTCCAGTGGGGCGGATCGGCGAGGCACGCCCACCGACTGCAGAGCGGCGGAGCACTGCGTCACCCGTTACGAGCCAGAGATGGCCCGAGATGAGTAGCGCTTCCATAAATATCTCAACCACTAGTTGTAAATATCTTAAGCCAGGATTAGGGTTAGCGTGACGCGGCACACAACCGGCGGCCCGGCCCCGACCTGCTGCCCCCGCCCTTCCTCAGAAAACTATCCACTCCAGGAGAGACATGGCTTCGCACCACAACACCCAAACCCCGACCTCAGATGGGCAATGGCTGGTGGCCGCAGACATCGGTGGCACCTTCACCGATGTCCTCGCACTCGGCCCCGAAGCTCGCATCGTGCCGATGAAGGTGCTCTCGACGCCTCCCGACTTCGGCACCGGAGTCATCACCGGCGCCACTGCCGCGCTAGCAGAGGCCGGAGTCGACACGACCCAGGTCGCT
>Ga0247825_10003389_pt1 | contig 10511 bp, 9 predicted proteins | sample 13C_Vanillin_Day_FD_194413 | JGI IMG/M metagenome (GOLD analysis project Ga0247825, IMG submission 194413) | Soil microbial communities from agricultural site in Penn Yan, New York, United States - 13C_Vanillin_Day48 | ecosystem: Environmental > Terrestrial > Soil > Agricultural land | place... | reverse complement strand
CTTCCTCCTCACATCGGCTTGTCGCCCGAGACTCTACATTCGTAGTGTTTCCTCTGTGGATGTAGAGGTTCTGTTGGACGACGCGCAGCGCGCGGCCGCGGCCGTCCTGCACGAGACCGCCGAGGGCATGGAGCAGGGGAGGCCCGGAGTTCGGGGCGTGTACCTGTGGGGACCCGTCGGACGTGGCAAGACGTGGTTGATGGACCGCTTCCACGGGTCGGCGGAGGTCCCGAAGCGGCGCGTGCACTTCCACTCGTTCTTCCGCCGGCTCCACGCCGACGCGCACACGCTGGGGTCCATCGACCTCGCGATCGATGCGGCACTCGGGGATGTCCGGCTGCTGTGTTTCGACGAGTTCCACCTGCACGACGTCGGGGACGCGATGCTGGTCGCGCGACTGCTGAAGGCCCTGTTCACCCGCGGGATCACGCTGGTGGCGACGTCGAACTATCCACCGGAAGGGCTGTTGCCGAATCCGCTGTTCCATCACCTGTTCGCGTCGTCGATCGCGGTGCTGGAACAGAATCTGACTGTCGTGCAGGTGGCCGGTCCCGTCGACTACCGCACCGTGGCCACGGCGGACGGCCGGTTCGCTGCCGGACGTTTCGTCCGAGCTTCCGGTACCGAGCCTCCGGCACTGTCCGAGCGCGTCGCCCTGACCGTCGGGACCCGCACGGTGACGGCCTCCGCGGTGCGGGACCGCACGGTCTGGTTCGAGTTCGCGGTGCTGTGCGGCACCCCGACCGCACCTGCCGACTACCTCGAACTGTCCGAGCGGTTCGGATGCTGGGTGATCACCGGTGTGCCCCGACTGCGGGAGGTCGGCGCGGAGACCGTGCGACGGTTCGCGAACGTCGTCGACGTGCTGTACGACAGGGGGACTTCGCTGACCCTGGTCGCCGATGCGTCGTGGGACGACGTGTTCGCCGGACTCGACGGCACCCTCGACGTCGACCGGCTGGTGAGCAGGCTGTCGACGCTGAGCCGGTGACCACCGAGGCAGACCCGTACGTGGGTCTGCCTCGGTGAATCGATCAGACGTACCGGCTGTACGCGGGGAGGTCCAGCTGGCCGTTGCCGGACAGTCCGATGACCACGACCTCCGGTTCGGTGACCGTGCGGGCGTGCTCGATGGCCGCGGCCACGGCGTGCGTGGATTCCGGCGCCGGGATGATGCCTTCCGCGCGGGCGAAGAGCAGGCCCGCGGCGAGTGCGTCGTCCTGTTCGATCGCGGTCGCCTCCATCAGCCCGAGGGCGACGGCGTGCGAGACCATCGGCGACATGCCGTGGTACCGCAGGCCACCCGCGTGGATGGCGGGCGGAACGAAGTCGTTGCCCAGCGTGTACATCTTCAACAGCGGCGTCAGACCGGCGACGTCGCCGAAGTCGTAGCGGTATTCGCCCTGCGTCAGCGACGGGCACGCCGCAGGCTCGCAGGCGACGAGGCGGGTGGTGGTGCCCTCACGCAGATTGCGACCCAGGAACGGGAAGGTCAGGCCCGCGAGATTGGAACCACCGCCGGCGCAACCGAATACCGTGTGCGCGACAGGCTCACCCGCCTCCTCCAGCTGGACCATCGCTTCCTGGCCGATCACCGTCTGGTGGAGCATGACGTGGTTGAGGACGCTGCCCAGCGAGTAGTGCGCGTCGGAATCGTTGGCGGCCACCTCGACGGCCTCGCTGATCGCCATGCCCAGCGAGCCGGTGGTGTCGGGGTGCTCGGCCAGGATCGCCCGACCGGCTTCGGTGAGGTCGGACGGAGACGGATGACAGATGCCGCCGTATGCCTCCATCTGGAGCCGGCGGTACGGCTTGGCGTCGAAGGACGCGCGAACCTGCCAGACCTCCACCTCGAGACCGAGCAGGGCGCCGGCGAACGACAGCGACGCGCCCCACTGACCCGCACCGGTCTCGGTGGTGAGCTTGGTGGTGCCCTCGAGCGCGTTGTAATAGGCCTGTGCCACAGCCGTGTTCGGCTTGTGCGATCCGACGGGGCTGACGCCCTCGTATTTGTAATAGATCCGTGCCGGTGTGCCGAGCACTCGCTCGAGCCGGTGTGCGCGCACCAGCGGCGACGGGCGCCACATGCCGTAGATCTCGCGGACCGTCTCGGGGATCTCGATGTACCGTTCCGTCGCGACCTCCTGTTCGATCAGGTTCGCGGGGAACAGCGGTGCCAGGTCTTCCGGTCCCAGTGGCTCACGTGTGCCGGGATGCAGGTGCGGCGGAACGGGTTCCGGAAGATCGGCGGCAAGGTTGTACCAGTGCGTGGGTACGGCCGAGGGAACCGAAACCCCCAGAGGTTCCAGCGATCGAGCCAGTTCGGCTCCGGTTACCGGGGACGTGGTCAAGTAACTCTCCTTCGTGGATGGATACGTCCCGAACATGCTGCGCTGTCCGCCGCCGCGAACGGGTGATTTTCCCGGTCCGCGCGTGTCACGATGGAGGGGCAACTCGGGAGTGAGGATGCCGGACCGTCGCGTGCGAAGCAGGGTCGTCCACACGGTCGCCCTGCTGGCGGCCGTCGTGACGGCCACCCTTGCGGTCCGGGTGGTCCCCGCGCCCGACACCCCCGCGACACCGTCGGAGCCGGGCGCAGGTGCGACGCGCGCCCTGATCATCCTCTCGGCGATCGCCGTCGTCGTCGCGGCGGTGGCGCTGGCGTCCGCCCTTCGCAGCGGCCGGCCGCGGGTCGCCCCCGACCCGCCGCCGGTAGGGCTCACCGGAAACACCGGCTCCTCGGTCTCGCGTCGGCACATTCTCGGATGGGCGGCGTTCGCCTCGCTCCTCGTGGCCGCGGCGTTCCTCCTCGGGTCCGTCGGTGGTGACGAGCCACCGGACCGTCAACCGTCGCCGGCGAGCCCGGCCGCCGACGACGGGGCCGACCGAACCGGCGAGTCCGTGCCCACCGAGACTCGTCCGCCGCCCGACATGGTGGACGAGACCCGCGAGGACCTGACGGAATTGTGGACCGCGGCAGCGATTGCCGGTCCGATACTGGTGACCGTGCTGATCCTCGGCGCCGTGGCCCGGCGCCCCCTCCGGTCGCGGGTCGGCGCCTGGACCGCGGCGAGTTCCCCCGAGGGACCGGCTGCCTCGCAGTCGCTGGCCCGGGCAGCGGAGGAAGGTCTCGCCGTGGTCGTGGCCCCGAGTCTGCCGCCGCGTGAGGCCATCATCGCCAGTTACGCCGCCATGGAAGATGCGCTGCGCGAGGCGCCGGGCGCCGAACCGCGGGAGTCGGACACCCCGTCCGAAGTGCTGGCTCGCGCAGTGCAACTCGGAGCGCTGCGCTTCGAGGCGGCGGCGCCGCTGGTGCGGCTGTTCTCCGAGGCACGGTTCAGCCTGCATCCGATGGGCGAACAGCACCGTGACGAGGCCGCCGATCTGCTCCGGCGTGTGCTCGACGACCTGGGGAGCGACGCGTGCTCGCCGTCGCGGTAGCCGGTGTCGGGGCAGTACTGGCCGTGGAGGTCCCGCTGGTGGCCGCCGGCCGGTACAGTGCGGCCGTGCTGATCGCGGGAGCGGTGACCGCGCTGGTGCTCTTCGAGATTCGACGACGGATGGCACCCGGGGACGTCGAGGATCAGCCGCCGGGACCGGAGGCGGAACGGGCCGAGGCGACGGCCCGCTGGATGGCACGGACGGAATCATTGATCAGCTGGGCGGACGGTACGCGCGGCGACTGGGACCACCATCTGCGTCCGCTCCTGGCGCGCGAGTTCCAGCAGTCCACCGGACAGCGGCAGGGACTCGACCCCGCCGACACCGCAGCCGCGGGTGAGGTGTTCTTCGGCGACTTGTGGCAGTGGGTCGATCCCGAGTGCGTGCAGCGCTCCGACAGGGCCGCACCCGGGCCGGGCCGGGACGTGCTCGACCGGATCCTGCAACGGCTGGAGCAGCTGTGACGATGCCCGCCGAGGTCACCACCGCGCGCGCCCACGCGGTGCTGGCGGAGGTCGAACGGGCGGTGGTCGGCAAACACGACGAACTCACGTCGATCCTGCTCGCGGTACTCGCCGGCGGGCACGTGCTCATCGAGGATCTGCCCGGACTCGGAAAGACCTTGGTGGCACGATCTTTCGCTGCCGCGCTCGGGCTCGACTTCACGCGGGTCCAGTTCACCCCCGACCTGCTGCCCGCCGACCTGCTCGGCGCCACCATCTACGACATGCCGTCGGGTCGGTTCGAATTTCGTCCGGGCCCGATCTTCACCAACCTGCTTCTGGCCGACGAGATCAACCGCACTCCACCCAAGACCCAGGCCGCACTGCTCGAGGCGATGGCGGAGGGGCAGGTCAGCGTCGACGGCACCACCCGGATCCTGCCGCGTCCCTTCATCGTGCTCGCCACCGACAATCCCATCGAGTACGAGGGCACCTACCCGTTACCCGAGGCGCAGCTGGACCGGTTCGCGCTCCGCCTGCGACTGGGATATCTCACCGAGACCGACGAGCACGAGATGCTGCGCCGACGGCTCGACCGGGGATCCGCCGCCGTCGTCGTCGAGCAGGTGGTCGATGCGGCCGACCTCCTGGCGATGCGCGAATCGCTCGAGCAGGTCAGTGTTCATCACGACGTCCTCGGGTATGTCGTCGCGCTCGCGAACGCCACCCGGCATCACCCGCAGGTCGAGGTCGGGGCCAGCCCCCGCGCCGAACTCGACCTCGTACAGCTGGCGCGGGCGCGCGCCCTGCTCTCGGGCCGGGACTTCGTCATTCCCGAGGACATCAAAGCCCTGGCCGTTCCCGCTGTCGCGCACCGCATCAGCCTGCGCCCGGAGATGTGGGTGCGCCGCATCCGCAGCGACGACGTCCTCGCGGAACTGTTGCGCCGTCTCCCCGCGCCGAGGGCACGATGACGGAGCACCAGCTGACGTGGCGGGCATCGCCGGCAGCCCTCGCACTGACGACCTGCGCCGCCGTGGCACTGACGGCGGGTGTCGTGGGGCGGTGGTGGGAACTGATCGTGTTCGCCGCCCCGATGCTGGGAGCGCTCGGCACGGTGATGTGGTTGCCCCGTCCGGCCATCGGCGTCCGGGTCGAGGCGTCGGCACGCATGCTGCGGTGTTTCGAATCAGAGTCCGTGCACTTCTCGGTGGACGTGACGGCCTGCGGTGGTGCGGCGGAACTCGAGGTGGCACCGGCGCCGTCCGACGGCTACACGGTCGAGCCGGTCGGCGACGGCGACTACGTGGTGTCGGCGGACCGGTGGGGCCGGTACGAACCCGCACTGACGGTCACGGCACGTGCCGGCGGCGGCCTGCTCACCGCTTCGCTACCGGTTCCCGTCACGGAGCTGCGGGTGTTCCCGTTGGCGCCGCCGATGCCGACTCCGTTGCCCCACGCCACACTTCCGGACCGAATCGGCGCACACCGCACCCGCCGATTCGGTTCGGGCGTCGAGTTCGGGGACATCCGCCCGCACGCGCCGGGAGACCCGCTGCGGAGCGTCAACTGGCCGGTGAGTGCCCGCCGCGGCCGGCTCCACGTCACCGAACGGATCATGGACCGCGCCGCGGACGTCGTCGCCGTCCTCGACACCACCCCGCAGGCACCGGGCCCCGCGTCGGAGAGCCTGCACCGGACCGTGCGCGGGGCGACGCAGGTGGTGCAGACGGCCCTGCAGCGCGGCGACCGGGCCGGGGTCGTCGTTCACGGGCTCCGGCTGCGATGGCTCGGCGCCGACATCGGGCGCAGGCAGTTCTACCGAATCCTCGACACCGTGCTCGACTCCGAGGCCGGCGCCGCCGAAGGCACACTCGTCCCGAGGGTCGCGCTGCCGCCGAGGGCCGTGGTCATCGCGTTCTCCACCATGCTGGACACCAACTTCGCGCTGTCGCTGCTGGAGCTGAGGCGGCGCGGTCACGTCGTCGTGGCCGTCGACGTGCTCCGTGGCCCGCCGTTCGAGTACGAACTCGATCCGATGACCGGCAGGATGTGGCGGCTCGAGCGGCGGAACATGTACCGGAACATGGGCGTTCTCGGGGTCCCGGTGGTGGCGTGGGACGACGATTCCGCACTGGATCTGGCGCTGGCCCTCGCCGATCGTGCCCGCCGGCGGTCGGGGGCACTCCGATGAGATGGATTGCGGTGGTCGTGGTGCAGGCGGCGCTGGTCGCGCTCGTCCTGGGCAACGCGTCCGCGTTCGCGGCGGCCGCCGCGGGTGTCGCGGCGACGGGACTGCTGCTCGTCGCGTACACCGGCCTCGCACCGGGAATCTCGACGCTGCTGCTGGGCGCGGTCGTCACCGGTGCCGCGGCGTCTCTGGCAGCGGCACTGCCGGACGGGCCGGCATGGGTGTCCCTGCTCGGGCCGGTTGCGGCGGTGATGCTGTTCCTCGTCGCGGTGTGGCCGTACGTCGCCAGGCGCACCCGCACGGCCGAGGATCAGAACCGGCGGATGCTGTAGATGTGGAACTGCGACAGCGGCGCCAGACCTACGGGCACGCCGCGCCCGTACGCATTGAAGACCTGACCGAAGCCGGCGTAGATACCGATGTGCGACGCGTCCGGGTTGAGCACCACGATGTCGCCGGGAGCCAGCGCCCACAGCGGAATGGGTGCGCCGACCTCGGCCTGCTCCCACGTGGTGCGTGGCAGATTCACCCCCGCCTGCCGGAATGCCCACTGCACCAGCCCCGAGCAGTCCCACGCGTCCGGACCCGTCCCACCCCACAGATAGGGCTTGCCCGTCTGGGTCGTCGCGGCCGCGAGCGCGGCCAGCCCGGTCGGGGTGGGAATGGGTGTCGGGAGAACAGACGAACCCATCGAACTGCCGCCGGTGCTGCCGCTGTCGGAACTGCCCGCCACAGGCGCGGCGTTCGCGGGGACAGCGACGAGGGCGGTCGCGCAGAACGCGAGAGCACCGGCAACGGCAGCGCGCCGCACGGGACGGAGATGTCTGCGCTGGGACACGAGGTCCCCCCTTTGTTCGCTACTGCTCGTGGAGAGCCGTGGAACCGCCCCGACCATCGGTTGACACGTCTCGATGAGGTCACGGAAAGCGTACAAAGTGTTGCGGCATCGTGCCTGATAATTGCGAATATCCGTCCGAACTGGGCAGATTCGGTCAAATTTCGGTAACTGTCACCCCTGGGCCAGGGTCAGCACCACGTCTGCCAGGGCCGGAGCATGATCACGCTCGGGAACCGTGGCCGAGATGAGGAGGCAGCCCTCTTCCCGCCAGATCCGCGTGTGCAGCGTCTCGCCGGGAAAAACCACGCCCGCGAACCGGACTCGGAACCCCGCGACCTGCGACGCGTCCGAGTCGAGCACCGCGTCGACGGCCGCTTTGCACACCATCCCGTAGGTGCACAGGCCGTGCAGAATCGGGGCGGGAAACCCTGCGGCGGAAGCGAACTTCGGGTCGGAATGCAGGGGGTTGCGGTCACCGCACATCCGGTACATCAGCGCCTGCTGCGGAAGGACAGGGGTGTCGACCTCGACGTCGGCAGGCCGGTCGGGCAACTCGACGGACTGCGACGGTCCGCGCTCACCCCCGAAACCGCCTTCCCCGCGGGCGAAGATGGACGACCGCCCGGTCCACAGGGGAGTGCCGTCGAGGTCGGTGGTCGTCGATTCCTGCACGATGACGGCGGCCTTGCCCTTGTCCCACACCTCGGCGATACGGGTGGTGGTGCGGGCCTTGCCCTCCGGGGGAATCGGCTGGTGCACGGTCACTTCCTGGCTGCCGTGGACCACGTTTGCGAGGTCGATCTCGACTCCCGGGAACGACACACGCGGGGCCTCGGTCGCGTGGAAATTCGCGGCCACCGTGGCGAACGTGGGGAGCACCTGCGGCTTCCCGTCGGTGAGGTACCGCAACTCCTTCTCGTCGAGCGGACGGGATCCGGCACCGAGAGCCAGGTGGTAGTGCTGCACGTCGGAACTGGTCCAGGAGAACTCCTGAACGGGCAGTTCGGCTCCGATGGCGATGTTCGGATCAATGGGCATTGGTGGTGTCTCCGGTGAGTGACGTCGGGGAATCGGCCTGGGAGGACTTGTCGAGGATATCGAGAACCGCGAGATAGCCGAACGTCATCGCCGGGCCGATGGTCGCGCCGGGGCCGGCGTAGGTGTGGCCCATCACCGGGCCGCTGGCATTGCCCACCGCATAGAGGTTCTCGATCGTGCTGCCGTCCTCCCGCAGCACGCGGGCGTTGCGGTCGGTGCGGAGACCGCCCTTGGTGCCGAGGTCGCCCGGGACCATCTTGACGGCGAAGAACGGCGCCTTCGCGAGCGCCCCGAGGCTCGGATTGGGCTTGTTGCGGGGATCCCCGTAGTAGTGGTCGTAACCGCTCTCACCACGGCCGAAGTCCTCGTCCTTGCCGTTCCGGGCGAAAGTGTTGAAACGCGAGACCGTTTCGGTGAGTGCGTCGACCGGCACGCCGATCTTCCCGGCCAGCTCGGCGACGGTGCCCGCTTTGACGATCACACCGGCCTTCAGCCAGCGACCGGGGAACGGGGAGCGCGGCGTGACTCCGGCGAACGCATACCGGTCGCGGTAACGCTGGTCGAGGACGAGCCAGCACGGCACGTTCTCGCCCGGTCCGTCGCCCTGGCCGTGTGTGCCGCCGTACATCGCGTGCGTCGCCTCGACGTACGGCGCGGATTCGTTGACGAAGCGCTTGCCGGATTCGTTGATCATGATGCAGCCGGGCAGGCTCCGCTCGGACAGCGCGAACCACGGGCCGCCGGTGAGCGGGATGGACGGTCCCCACCAGGCGTCTTCCATCAGATCGAGCGCGGCGCCGAGCTTTTCGCCCGCCCAGATGCCGTCGCCCGTGTTGGCCTTCGCGCCGACGGTCCATTCGGTGCCGATCGGTGCCCGCTGGTACTTCTTGCGGGCCTCGTCGTTGTGCTCGAATCCGCCCGACGCGATCACGACGCCGCGGCGAGCCCGGAACACCTGTGGCTGTCCGTCGACCGTGGCGTTGACGCCCTTGACCACGCCGTCCTCCACGTACAGGTCGGTGAGCGGGGTGTCGAGCAGGATCGGGACGCCGGCGGCCTTCAGTCCGGCCTGCAGTCCGGCGACGAGCGCCTGACCGCGGACGAGCAGGCGCTTCCCGGTGAGCTTGGCGCCGAGGAATCGGAGCCCGACCCGGGCTGCGCGCAGCGGGCCGCGGGGGTTGCGCATCAGCAGGTTCAGCCAGCGGTAATCGGCCTGGGTGATCACGAAATTCGACGGGGCCTTGACGTAATCGGGTTCGAGCTTCGCCAGGTCGGCGCCGAGCTTCCTGCCGTCGAAGGGTGTCGGCTCGACGGACCGTCCGCCGAGCCGTCCGCCGGGGGCCTCGGGGTAGTAGTCGGAGTATTCGGGCACCCACTGCAGTTTCAGCGGGCTGTTCTTCAGCACGAACGACAGCATCTCGGGGCCGCGGTCGATGTAGGCGTCGATCCGGTCCTTCGGGACGACGTCGCCGATGATGCTGTGCAGGTAGGTCCGCGCGGCGTCCGTGGTGTCCTCGACTCCCGCGGCGATCAGCGCCTCGTTGTTCGGGATCCACACGCCGCCGCCGGAGCGCGCGGTGGAGCCGCCGAAGTGCGGCGCCTTTTCGAGGATGACGACGCTGAGTCCCTTGTGGGCCGCGGTGAGGGCCGCGGTCATTCCACCGGCACCGCTACCGACGACCACGATGTCGTATTCGTGCTTGCTCATGTAGAACACGTTATAGAATGATGGGGTTGTCAGTCCATCCTTTCTGCCAGGAAGTATTACTGACGCCAACAAACAAGAACGAAACACGTTGCAGTGGAAACCGGTGGGCGTGCGCACGCAAACGAACTTCAGGGAAGGTCCTCAACCATGCTCTCGACGCAACTACGCACCGAGTTGGCGAATCAGCTCGACGCCGCGGAACGTGGCCGCGCTCCCATCGGCCCCCTGACCGCGGACCATCCCGACATCGACGTCGTCGACGCCTACGAGATCCAGCTGATCAACATCCGCCGCCGGTTGCAGGACGGCGCGAAGGTCGTCGGGCACAAGGTCGGCCTGTCGTCCCTCGCCATGCAGCAGATGATGGGCGTCGACGAACCCGACTACGGCCACCTGCTCGCCGACATGGAGGTCTTCGAGGACCAGCCCGTCGACACGGCGCGGTTCTGCTTCCCGCGCGTCGAGGTCGAGGTCGCGTTCGTGCTGGGCGCCGACCTCCCCGGCGCAGGCTGCACCGAGCAGGACGTCCTGGACGCCACCGTGGCGTTCGCGCCGTCCATCGAGCTGATCGACAGCCGGATCACCGACTGGAAGATCACACTGCCCGACACGATCGCGGACAACGCCTCGTCCGCCGGTTTCGTGCTCGGCAAGAACCGGGTGCGGCCCGCGGACATCGACAGCACAGCCATCGACGCCGTCCTGACCAGCAACGGCGAGACCAAGGCCGAGGGACGCAGCGACGCCGTGCTCGGCAACCCGGTGACGGCCGTCGCCTGGCTCGCGCAGAAGGTCGAGAGCTTCGGCGTCCGGTTGAAGGCCGGCGACAACGTGCTGCCCGGCTCGTGCACC
>Ga0247825_10003387_pt1 | contig 10513 bp, 9 predicted proteins | sample 13C_Vanillin_Day_FD_194413 | JGI IMG/M metagenome (GOLD analysis project Ga0247825, IMG submission 194413) | Soil microbial communities from agricultural site in Penn Yan, New York, United States - 13C_Vanillin_Day48 | ecosystem: Environmental > Terrestrial > Soil > Agricultural land | place... | reverse complement strand
ACTTCGACTCTAGCAGGAAGCTAAAAAACTCTCCGCGGTCATTCCGGGACGCCGCGAAGCGGCGGACCCGGAATCCAGAAAAGCAGGAAATCCCTAGGTTCTGGATTCCGGGTTCGCGCCTTCGGCGCGCCCCGGAATGACGGTCAGAAGTTTTTCAGCAACTTGCTAGGATTTGGACTCGGCGGCTTTCGCCGCGTCCCAGAGCGCGTCCATCTCGGCGAGCGTCGCGTCCTCGGGCTTCCGGCCTTGCCCGGCCAGCGCCTGCTCGATCGCGGCAAAGCGCCGGACGAATTTCTGATTGCAGGCGCGAAGCGCGGCCTCGGGATCCGCATCGAGATGGCGCGCGAGGTTGACCGCGGCAAACAGCAGGTCGCCGACCTCGCTTGCGGCCTTGCCGGAATCGCCCGCCGCGATCTCGGCTTCGATCTCGTCGCACTCCTCGCGGATCTTCGACAGCACCGCCATCGGATCGTTCCAGTCGAAGCCGACCTTGCCGGCCTTCGCCTGAAGCTTGAGCGCGCGGGTGAGGGCGGTCATTGCGACCGGGACGCCCGCCAGCGCGCCCGCCTCCTGGGGCTCGCCGCGCGCCGCACGTTCGGCCTTCTCCTCGGCCTTGATGCGGTCCCACAGCCTGTTGACCTCCTCCGGGGTCGCGCCGTGCGTGTCGCCGAACACGTGCGGATGCCTGCGAATGAGCTTGGTCGTGATCGCCAGCACCACGTCATCGAAGCTGAACAGCCCCTGTTCCTCGGCCATTCGGGCATGGAAAACCACCTGAAGCAGGAGATCGCCCAATTCGTCTTTCAGGTCCGCCAGGTCGTTCCGGGCAATCGCGTCCGCCACCTCGTAGGCTTCTTCGAGCGTGTAGGGGGCAATCGTCGCGAAATTCTGCTCCAGGTCCCACGGACAGCCGGTTCCCGGCGTGCGCAGCGCCGCCATGATCTCGATCAGCCGGGCGATATCCCGCGACGGTTTCATGGCGGAGAACGTAACAGGCCCAACCACCCGCCGCGACCAATGCAAAGCGCGCCCCACAGGGAATGGGGCGCGCTCAAATCTTAACGTGGACGGGTGCTTGGTGATTGCCCCTTAGTGACCGTCGTTGCTGGCGCCGCGGGCCGCTTCGAACAGGAACCAGGTGCGCTTTTCGGTCTGGTCGATCCAGTTCTCGATCAGGCTTGCCGTGGCAATATCGTCGTGCTCGTCGGCAACCTCGTGAGCCTTGCGCATCCGCTCGGCGACCTTCTTGTTGTCGGCCATCAACTCCTTGAGCATGACGCCCGGCGGCACGAAATCGGCCTCGTTGTCCACGATGGTCTGAAGCTGCGCGATATGCCCGATCGACCGCAGCGTCGTCCCGCCGATTTTGCGGACCCGCTCGGCCATATCGTCGGTGGCGCCCAGGATATCGGCCGCCTGCTCGTCGAAGAGCAGGTGATAGTCGCGGAAATGCGGCCCGCTGACGTGCCAGTGGAAATTCTTGGTCTTGAGGTACAGCGCGTAGCTGTCGGCCAGGAGGCCGTTCAGCGCCTCGGAAACGGCGGCCACGGCGTCACTGTCGAGATCGGTCGGCGTATCGAGCGCAGCCGCAGGCTTGCGCGTCTTGAGCTTGGTCACCTTGTTGCTCACGGGGCACCTCGGAATGTCATGGAAACGGATGGCACGATCGCCGGGCACAAGAACGAGGCGACCGGTGCGATAACAGCCAAGGACCGAGCCGGTTCCGCGCCATAGCGCGTCCGCGCGCGTCTTTGGCGGGCCATGACAAGTTGGCAATTTCCAATGCGAACATCTGCGATTCGCATAAGACATATTATGGAATATCTTCGTTCAGGCGCCCGACAGCCCGAAGGACTTCGAGAAAGCTTTCAAAAGGTCGCACCGGCCAGCCCAAAGCCCGCAAAGCCTAAGGGACCTTTGGCGCCAGCTTTCCAGCGACGGGCACAGCACAGTCCCGGCATTCGTACAGCTTCTTGTGAATGCTACTAACCCCGAGCGCAATGTCGCGGGCCAATCTCATGAGCTTGGCGCAAGACGGGCAGATTGGGATTGGTTCGGTCATATTTCCAATGTGCGCTTGCCGACTTAGGGAGTCGAGGCCCAGCTGGCCGTAGGGCCCAGGTCTGTGAAGTGTAACGTCGCCTATCTTCGTATTGTCTGTTTGACGGCGGCTTGAAGATGGAGATCGATAAAATTGTTCAGATGATCGGCTCATTCAATTGAAATGACAGGGTTTTGCCTCGCCACTGAGCCACCCGATCAGTGACAGCTTCAACGGTGCAGCTGTGGATGTCAGGCTGTTGGCATCGGACGTTTAGAAGTCACGTTAACCCGGCAAGGTGACGCTGATGCCGTCGTAAGCCGGCTCGACATGCGGCGGCAATTGCGCCCGCAACACCTCGTAGTCGAGATCGGAATGCATGTTCGTCAGGATCGCGCGCCTGGGCCGGATGCGCTCAATCCAGGCCAGGGCATCCGCCAGGCTGAAGTGGCTCGGATGCGGCTTGTAGCGCAAGGCGTCGACCACCCAGACGTCGATCCCGGCGAGCGCCCGGGCGCTTTCGGGCGGCATGTCGTTGAGGTCGCAGGAATAGGCAAAGCTGCCGAACCGGAAGCCGAGCGAGGGGATGTCGCCATGCTTCTGCAGAATGGGCAGGGCGGCGATCGGACCCCCTTCCCCGTCGATGCTCAAGGCAGTGCCGGGGACGATAGGGCGTTCGTTGGCGATCGGCGGATATTCGCTGCCCGGCGGTGTGCGGAAACAATAGCCAAACCGGTCCAGAAGGACTTTCGAGGTCGGCTCGGTGGCATAGACATCGAGCCTGCGGCGCTTGTTCACGAACAACGCCCGCAGGTCGTCGATACCGTGGGTGTGGTCGGCGTGTTCGTGGGTGATCAGCACGCCGTCGAGCCATGGCACGTTGGTGTCGAGCAATTGCTCGCGAAGGTCGGGCGAGGTGTCGACCAGAACCCGGGTGGCGCCGTCCGGGCCGTGCCGTTCGACCAGCAGCGAGGTGCGCCGGCGCCGGTTCTTCGGATTGTTCGGGTCGCAGGCGCCCCAGCCGAGCGCCGGCCGCGGCACGCCCATCGAAGACCCGCAGCCCAAAATCGTGAATTTCATCGTCATGCGATTTTTTGCTTACGCAGACTGCGTAATTTTGTCTGCGCCGACCGCCGGTCCTTGGGAAGGTCTTGGCACCTTGCTGAACAACCGGAAGAAGTTTTCGGTGGTCTGGCGGGCGATCTCGGCCTCGCTCACGCCGCGGACCTCCGCCAGCACCTTGGCGGTTTCGGTCACATAGGCCGGCTCGCAGCGCTTGCCGCGGAACTTGCCGGGGGCGAGATAAGGCGCATCCGTCTCGACCAAGACCCGGTCGGCGGGCAGGTCACGGGCAATGGCGCGCAGCTCGTCGGTTTTCTTGTAGGTCAGGATGCCGGTGAACGAGACATAGAGGCCAAGCTCGATACCGGTGAAGGCCAACTCACGCCCGCCGGTGAAGCAATGCAGCACGGCCGGGAAGGCGCCCTTCTCCGTCTCGTCGCGCAGGATTCTGGCGACGTCGGCATCGGCCTCGCGGGCATGAATGACCAGCGGCAGGCCGGTTTCGCGGGCCGCCGCGATATGGGCGCGGAAGCTCTGCTCCTGCGCATCGCGCGGCGAGTTGTCGTAGTGGTAGTCGAGCCCCGCCTCGCCGATCGCCACCACCTTCGGATGGCTGGTCCGCGCCACCAGATCGGCCGTGCCGATGTCGAGCTCCTCATGGGCGTTATGCGGATGCGTGCCGACCGAGCAGAACACCTCGGGAAACCGTTCCGCAATGGCGATCAGGTTGTCCTGGCGGCGCACCCGGGTCGAAATCGTCACCAACCGGCCGATGCCCGCGGCCTTGGCGCGCGCCACCACGGCATCGAGTTCTTCCTTGAAGTCGGGAAAATCGAGATGGCAGTGACTGTCGACCAGCATCGCGCTTATGCCTTTTCACTCAAGCCTTGGCCACCTCGGGCTCGACATAGCGCGGGAACACCGCCGCGGGCGCGGGCAGCACCACGCCCGATGCAAGACGCTTGCCGGCATCGCCCAGCCGGTCGAACCCGCGTTCGCTTGCGGGAACGCCCAGGATATCGAGCAGCTTCGCCGCCGACGCCGGAATGAACGGCTGGCACAGGATGGCCACCTGCCGCAGCACTTCTGCCGTGACATAGAGCACCGTGCCCTGCCGGGCCGGATCGGTCTTGGCCAGCGCCCAGGGCGCCTCGCCCGCAAAATAGCGGTTGGCGTCCGCGACCACGGCCCAGACCGCGTTGAGCACCTGATGAAGCTGCTGCGTCTTCATGTGCTCGCGCGCGGTTGCGATCATCGCGTCCGCCGCGGCCAGAATGGCCTTGTCGTTGTCGCTGAAGCTGCCTGGCGCGGGCAGCTTGCCGCCAAGCTGCTTGTTGACCATGGTCAGCGAGCGCTGCGCCAGATTGCCGAGATCGTTGGCGAGATCGGCATTGATGCGGTTGACGATCGCCTCGTGGCTGTAGTTGCCGTCCTGGCCGAACGGCACCTCGCGCAGGAAAAAATAGCGGAACTGGTCGACGCCGTAGGCATCGGACATCGTGAAGGGATCGACCACGTTGCCGACCGACTTCGACATCTTCTCGCCGCGGTTGAACAGAAAGCCGTGCGAGAAGATGCGTCTGGGCACCTCGATGCCCGCCGACATCAGGAAGGCCGGCCAGTAGACCGCGTGGAAGCGCACGATGTCCTTGCCGATCACGTGCAGGTCGGCCGGCCAGTAGCGCCTGAACTTGTCGCTGTCGGTGTCCGGAAAGCCCGCCGCGGTGATGTAGTTGGTCAGCGCATCGACCCACACATACATGATGTGCTTGTCGTTGCCGGGCACGCGCACGCCCCAGTCGAAGGTGGTTCGCGAGATCGACAGGTCCTGCAATCCGCCGCGCACGAAGCTCGCCACCTCGTTGAGGCGCTCCTTCGGCAGCACGTAGTCGGGCCGCTCGTAGAGATCGAGCAGCTTCTGCTGATAGGCCGAGAGCTTGAAGAAATAGCTCTCCTCCTCCACCCACTCGACCGGCGTGCCGGATCTGGTGGCGAGCCGGACCTTGTGCTCGTTAACGTGTGTCTCGTCCTCGGCGTAGTACGCCTCGTCGCGCACCGAGTACCAGCCGGCGTATTTCGAAAGGTAGATGTCGCCGTTCTTCTCCATCCGCTGCCAGATGGCCTGCGAGGAACGGTGGTGGCGGTCTTCCGTGGTGCGGATGTAGTCGTCGTTCGAGCAGTTCATCCGCTCGACCATGGCGCGAAACTGCACGACGTTGCGGTCCACCAGCTGCCGCGCGGTAATGCCCTCGCGCGTGGCGGTCTGCTGGATCTTCTGGCCGTGTTCGTCGGTGCCGGTCAGGAAAAATACGTCATAGCCGTCGAGCCGCTTGAAGCGGGCGATGGCATCGGTCGCGACGACCTCGTAGGCGTGGCCGATGTGGGGCGGGCCGTTCGGGTAGGCAATCGCAGTGGTGATGTAATAGCGGGGTTTTTCGGACATGTAGCCCCGTAGGTATCAATCGGACGCCCGAACGGCAACCGCCCAGGGATTATTCACGGCGCATTGGCTCCCCGGACCCGGTCGATCAGCGCCAGGGCGTCGTCCGGCGGCGTGTCGGCCCGCCAGGCGACGTGACCGTCGGGCCGCACCAGCACGAGTTTGCGCTCGTAAAGCTCAGCCACCTCGGGCTCGCCGACAAACACAACCGATAGCGGCACGCCGCGAGCCTGCGCCGCAACGGCAACTGCCGAAGGTTCGGGCGCTCCGGCAAACCGCAGCAGCGTGAAACCGTGGCCGTAGAGATCGAGGATCGACCGGCCGTCGCGCAGGAAAATATGGGGCGCGCGCGAGCCCGGCCGCGCCGAGGGTACGTAGTCGGCGGGATCATCCGGCGGTGCGGATGTGCCGTCCTCGATGCAGATTGGCGAATCCTCGTAACGGTAGCCGAGTTGCAAGCCCACGGTGCGGAATTCCGGACCGATGGCGCGAAGCAACTGCTCGCCCACCTCCGCCCGCAACCGCGCGCCCTGCTCGCTGTTCTCGACCAGCGCCGGATGGCCTTTCGGAAACTTTTCGCTGTTCTTGTAGAAGAACGTCGCCATCCGCACGGCGCGTTCGCCGACCGGACGGCGTTCGGCGTCGTAGCTGTCCAGCAGCGCCGGACCGCCCCAATCCTGCAGCACGGCGGCGAGCTTCCAGCCGAGATCGGCGGCATCGGCTACACCGGTGTTCATGCCCATCCCGCCGGTGGGCGAAAGCTGATGCACCGCGTCACCGGCCAGGAACACCCGGCCGCGGCCGTAGCTTTCGGCGAGCGCGCTGCGCCGCCGCCAGATGTTCACATCGACCCATTCGACCTGGAAATCGCCGCCCAACGCGCGATGCAGATAGAACGCGCGGTCCACGGTGTCCGGCGTCACGGCGCCATCCGTGGAATCGATCATCAGCCGCCACAACCCGTTCACCGGATCGATGATCCGGAGGCTGCCCCACAGCCCGGTCGCGTCGATGCCGAGAAAGAACGTCGCCGGCCGCTTGCCGCAGCGCTCGACGAGGTTCGGCGCACGGAAGAACAGATTGATCGGATGGCCGATGGTTCCCTGCCCCTCGAGCTCGATGCCCAGGCCCCGGCGCACCATGCTGCCCGCGCCGTCGCAGCCGACCAGATAGTCGGCTTCGATCTCCTCGGTCTTGCCGCTCACGAGATCCGTCACGCTGGCGAGAACGCGCTCGCCGTTCTGCTCGAAACTGTCGAGGCGAACGCGGTGACGCAGGCGAACGCTCGAAAACCCGCCGGCGAATTCACGCAGGATCGGGTCGAACCAGATTTGCGAGCAGGCCTGCATCCGGTGCGGGCTTTCCAGCGGTGCGGCCTGACCGCTGCGGCCCGGACGCGGCAGGCGGCTCAACTCGTAACCTGAAAGGCTCGTGACGAAGGCCACGTCGAGCGGCCAGTCCGCCGGAAACGGGCAGTTGAAAATCCGGTCGGCAATGCCCCAGCGGCGGCAGATTTCCATCGAGCGGGCGTTCACCTCGTTCATCTTCGGCGAGGCGATCGTGCCGTCGGTCTGCTCGATCAGTTCGCAGTCGATGCCGCGCCAGCCAAGCTCGCCCGCAAGGGCCAGGCCGACCGGCCCGCCTCCGACGATCAGCACCGGCACTCTGCGGGTCATGGCGGTTTTGAACTGGCGGAAGTCAGGCGCGCGCCGCTTCGGCGAGCTGTCCGAACACGGAAAATACGAAAGGCTTGCGATCGAGATTGTAGGCCTCGGTTTCGCGCCCGGCCTTGTTCACGCTGCTCCAGACTTCGGCGATCCGGGCGAGCCTTCGGGCCTCCTGCGGAGCGGTCTTCAGGCGGTCGCCCAGCCAGGCGTTGACGGTATCCATGAAGGCCGCGAGCGACTCGGCATCGGTGCCCGCGATCTCGTCACCCAGCGCGTGCAGCGCGCGCGGATCGAGATCGGGCAGGCGTTCGAGCACCGCGACCATCTGCTCGCGCAGTTCGAGCGCATCGCCCTCGAGGAGCCTCAGTGCGCGGCCGACCGAACCGTCTGCCGCCGCGGCAGCGGTGCGGATTTCGTCGCTGATTTTCGTTTCGCCAAGCGCTGCCGCCGTGGCCCGCGCCACGTCCTCAGCCGCGAGCGGCCGCAGGATCAGGGTGCGGCAGCGCGACCGGATGGTCGGCAGCACGCGGCCGGGCGCGTCCGTCATCAACAGCAGAAGCGCGCGCTGCGGCGGCTCTTCCAGCACCTTCAGCAGGGCATTGATGCCGTTCCGGTTCAGATCCTCGATCGGATCGACGATGGCGACGCGCCAGCCCCCCTCGCCCGCCGTCGAACCGAAGAACGAAACGCTTGCGCGAACCTGCTCGACGCGGGTTTCGGTGAACAGCTTGCCGGTCTTTTCGTTGACCACCCGCTCCAGCACCAGGAGATCGCTGTGCGCCTGACCCGCGATGCGCCGTGTCGAGGGATGATCCGGCGGAACGGCGAGCGACGTCGCCTTCTGCACAGCCGGCTGCTTCGGATCCGGGTTCGCCAGCACGAAACGCGCTAGGCGGTAGGCCAGCGTCGCTTTGCCGATGCCGGGTTCGCCGCCGATCAGCCAGGCGTGCGGAATGCGCCCGCCGCGGTATGCCTCGAGCAGCGTCTGCTCGGCCTCGGCGTGGCCGAACAGCACAGTCGTCTCGCGCGGATGCGGCGGTTCGTCATCTCGGACCTTGGCGGGGCTCATCCGGCCGCCTGGCTCGCCACATCCTCGAACGCGATCGGGGCGGTCGCCGGATCGAGGCGCTTGGTCACCACGCGCCAGATCTGCTCCGACACCTCTTCCTTCGGCAGCGTGGCATCGATCAGCACGCAACGGCCCGGTTCGTTGGCCGCAAGCGTCAGAAAGCCGTCGCGGAGCTTCTCATGAAACGCCAGCGCTTCGGCCTCGAAACGATCGGCGCCGTCCTGGCCGCGGCGGGCCGCAGCGCGTTTCATGCCTTCCCTGGCCGGCACGTCGAGGATGAAGGTCAGATCGGGCCTGGTGTCGCCGACGATGATGCGCTCCATCGCCCGGATCGCCATCGGATCCACCTTGCCGGCCACGCCCTGATAGACGCGGGTGGAGTCCGCAAAGCGGTCGCAGATCACCCACTTTCCCTGCTCGAGCGAAGGCCGGATCAGCGTGGTGAGATGGTCGTCGCGAGCCGCGGCGAACACGACGGCTTCGGCATTGGGTCCCAGCGGCCGCACCGCGCCCGACAGCAGGATATAGCGCATGACCTCGGCGCCGGGAGAACCGCCGGGCTCCCGCGTCAGCAGCGTGTTGATGCCGAACCCCTTGATCCGCGACGCCAGCAAGGCTGCGTGCGTGGACTTGCCGGTGCCCTCGCCGCCCTCGAAAGTGATGAAGCGTCCGCGCATATTCCGATCCAGACGGGACGAGTTACAGATGCTTGTTATAGCCGCTCTTGCTGCCGCTCTTACAGTCGCTCTTACAGTCGCTCTTATAGTCTCTTGGCAGCAGAGCGGAACACGTTGACCACAAGTTCCGTGGCGGCATCGAAGGCGCGCTGGGTCGCCGATCCCACCGGAACGCTTTCGGTGGCCTGCAACGGCACCTCCAGCACCTTGGTATCGCCGCGCGAAACCTGCAGGTGGCCGATCGGCTGCCCTTCCCGCACCGGCGCCTGGACCGGTCCGACATAGACCATCTTGGCCGAAATGCGCTCGCTCGCGGTGCGCGGCACCATCAGCTTGATCTGCTGCCGGGCGGTGACCGGAACCTTGCCCTGCGCGCCGCCATAGACCTTGGCTTCGGCCAGAATCTGGTTCTCGGCAAACAGGATTCGGGAGTCGAACTCGCGGAAGCCATACTCCAGCAGTTTCTTGGCCTCGTCGGCGCGGTCCTTGGCGTTCTTCAGCCCGGTGACCACCACGACAAGGCGAAGCCCGTTGCGGGTCGCGGAGGCCGCGAGGTTGTAGCCGGCTTCATTGGTGAAACCGGTCTTCATGCCGTCGACGCCTTCGACGGTCCCGAGCAGCGGATTGCGGTTCTGCTGCCTGATCTTGTTCCAGGTGAATTCGCGCTCGGCGAACCATTTGTAATATTCGGGATAGGTCGTGGCGACGTGACGGGCGACCATGGCCAGTTCGCGCGGGGTCACGCGCATTTTCGGATCGGGCAGACCTTCCGCATTGGTGAAGGTCGATTTGGTGAGGCCGAGCTCGCGGGCGCGATCGTTCATCATGCGCACGAACGAGGCCTCGTTCCCGGCGATGCCTTCGGCGAGGATGATGCAGCCGTCATTGGCCGACTGGATGATCACGCCCTTCAGGAGATCCTCGACCTTCACGCGGCTGTGCAGCGCCGCGTACATGGTCGAGCCGGACGACATCGCCCCGCCTTTGCGCCAGGCGTTCTCGCTGACGACGAAGGCATCGGTGAGCTTGATGTTGCCGAGTTCAAGCTGCTCGAACACCACATCGACGGTCATGAGCTTGGCAAGGCTCGCCGGCGCAACCAGCGCGTCCGCGCTCTTCTCGAACAGCACGGAGCCGGATTCGGCCTCGATCAGAATGGCATGCGGGGCGGAGGTCTGCGGCGGCGCCGCATAGGTGGGCATGCCCGGCACGGCCAGAAGGCCCGCCAGGGCCAGCATCTTCAGGCAAAATCGCCGCATGCCGCACTCCCGATGCCGCAATCCTGCGCGCCGACGGCCCGGGCCGATCCAAAATGCCCGGTGGCCTGCCGGCCGCGCGCCTCGCATCGGCACCTGCTTAGCAAGCCTTCGGTGGCTTTAAAATGGCGATCTGTCGGGGCGCAAATCGGGCCAAAAACGCCTAGTAGAGCCCGCGCCCGGTCATCACCGACCCTCGCGACGGATTGGCAACCGGCGCGGCGTAAGCCGATACCGGTCCGGCGCGGCCCGGCGCAGCGGGAACGGCCGACACTTGGGCCGGTACTTGGGCCGGTACTTG
>Ga0247825_10003385_pt1 | contig 10516 bp, 7 predicted proteins | sample 13C_Vanillin_Day_FD_194413 | JGI IMG/M metagenome (GOLD analysis project Ga0247825, IMG submission 194413) | Soil microbial communities from agricultural site in Penn Yan, New York, United States - 13C_Vanillin_Day48 | ecosystem: Environmental > Terrestrial > Soil > Agricultural land | place... | reverse complement strand
ACCATGCGGTCGGTATTCGTCACTGTGCCGACTTTTTCCGGCCACGCCGTAGCCGGCAGGATGACGTCGGCGAGATACGCCGTCTCCGTCAGGAAGATGTCCTGCACGACGAGGTGGTCGAGCGCGGCCATCGCCTCGCGCGCGTGATCGACGTCCGGGTCCGACATCGCCGGGTTCTCACCCATGATGTACATCCCGCGAATCTCGCGCTTCTTGGCGGCAGTCATGATCTCGACGACGGTCAGACCCGGATCGGGGTCGAGCTGGGTCTTCCAGAGCGTTTCGAACCGCTGACGTGCCTCGGGCGTGTTCACGCGCTGATAGTCCGGGTAGAACATCGGAATCAGTCCCGAGTCGGACGCGCCCTGGACGTTGTTCTGGCCGCGCAGCGGATGCAGGCCGGAACCCGGCTTGCCGATCTGCCCGGTCGAGAGCGCCAGTGCGATCAGGCAGCGCGCGTTGTCCGTGCCGTGCACGTGCTGCGAGATGCCCATGCCCCACAGGATGATCGAGGCGGCGGACGTTGCGTACGTGCGCGCGACTTCGCGAATCGTCTCCGCGGGAATACCGCAGATCGGCGCCATCTTCTCGGGCGAGAACTTCTTGACGTTCTCGGCCAGGGCGTCGTATCCGGACGTACGGCTCGCCACGAAGGCCTCGTCGACGAGGCCTTCCTCGACGATCACGTGCAGCATCGCGTTGAGCAGCGCCACATCGGTGTCCGGATTGAACTGCAGGGAGTACTTCGCGTGGCGAGCGAGATCGCTCCTGCGGGGATCGGCGACGATGAGTGTCTTTCCGGCTTTGGCGGCGTTCTTGATGAACGTTGCCGCGACGGGATGGTTCACCGTCGGGTTGGCGCCGATGACGAAGATGACCTCGGAATTCGCAACGTCGCGCACCTGATTGGACACCGCGCCCGAGTTGATGCCTTCCATCAGCGCGGCCACGCTCGACGCGTGGCAGAGGCGGGTGCAATGGTCCACGTTGTTGGATCCGAACCCGGTGCGCACCAGTTTCTGGAATAAATACGCCTCTTCGTTGGTCCCCTTCGCCGAGCCAAACCCGGCAAGCGCGCGCTTCCCGTGGGTATCGCGGATCGTCCGCAAGCTGCTGGCCGCCAGGTCGAGCGCTTCATCCCACGTGGCTTCACGGAAAACGTCGCGCCAGTTCTCGGGATCGACCACGAAGTCCTTGTGCTTGGGTATTCCGTCTTTCCGGATCAATGGCGTGGTCAGACGCTGCTTGTGATGGACGTAGTCGAAGCCGTAACGCCCTTTGACGCACAGCCGGCTCGAGTTGGCCGGACCATCCTTGCCCTGCACGTAGATGATGTTGTTGTCCTTGACGTTGTAGGTCAGCTGGCAGCCGACGCCGCAGTACGGACAGACGGAATCGATTTGCTTATCCGGGATGACCTTGCCGGCGTCGCGCGCCGGCATCAGCGCGCCGGTCGGGCACGCCTGGACGCACTCGCCGCAGGCCACGCAGGTGGAGTCGCCCATCGGGTCGTCGAGGTCGAACACGATCTTCGACGAGCCGGCGCGGAAGGCGTAGCCGATGACGTCGTTGACCTGTTCCTCACGGCAGGCGCGCACGCAGCGCTTGCACTGGATGCAGGCGTCGAGATGCACTGCCATGGCCGGGTGCGAGAGGTCCTCCACGGGCTGCTGCCGCGACTTGAAACGCGGCTTGCCGATGTCCAGCTTCTTCGCCCAGAAATCGAGCTCCGAATTGCGCGTGTATTCCGTCTCCGGCATGTCGGCAAGCAGCAGCTCGATCGACATCTTCTGGCTGATCAACGCGCGCTGGTTGTTGGTGGTGACGTCCATCCCCTCTTTCGGATAGCGGCAGCACGACGGCGCGAGGACGCGCTCGCCCTTGATCTCCACCATGCACGTCCGGCAGTTGCCGTCCGCGCGCATGCCCTCCATGTAGCAGAGGCGGGGAATCTCCACACCGAGCCGATCCGCGGTCTGCAGAATCGTTTCGATCGAGCTGCCGACGACCGCCTGCCCGTTCAGCGTGAACGAGACCGGCGTCACGACCGGCACCGCTGTGTTCTTTTGCAGCATGGCAACTATGTGGCACCCATAAATGGGTGCCCTGCTCAGGCGCCCGAAGGCCCCTACTGTTTGGTCCCCCTGAACGGATCGCCCACTTCCTGGGGAAAGTACTTCAACACACTCAATGCCGGATTCGGGGCCGCCTGGCCGAGGCCGCAAATCGATGCATCCATCATCGCCTGCGACAGCTCCTGGATGAGCGGTTCATCCCAGCGCTTCTCGCCCATGAGCTGCAAGGCCTTGGCCGTGCCGACGCGGCACGGCGTGCACTGGCCGCACGACTCGTCGGCGAAGAACTTCATGACGTTGCGTGCGGCCGCCGCGGCGGTGTCGTGGTTCGACAGCACGACAATGGCAGCTGAACCGATGAAGCAGCCGTATTGATTCAGCGTATCGAAGTCGAGCGGAACGTCAGCCATCGATGCGGGGAGAATCCCGCCCGATGCGCCGCCTGGCAGATAGCCGTAGAGCTCGTGGCCGGGCAGCATGCCGCCGCAGTATTCGTCGACCAGCTCGCGCAGTGTGATCCCCGCCGGCGCGAGATGCACGCCAGGCTTGACGACCCGGCCGCTGACGGAAAACGAGCGGAGCCCCTTGCGCCCGTGGCGCCCGTGACCGGAAAACCAGCCCGGGCCCTTCTCGATGATCTCGCGCACCCAATGGAGCGTTTCCATGTTGTGCTCGAGCGTCGGGCGCCCGAAGAGACCGACCTGCGCCACATAGGGCGGCCGCAGCCGCGGCTCACCGCGTTTGCCCTCGATCGACTCGATCATCGACGACTCTTCGCCGCAGATGTACGCGCCGGCGCCGCGGCGAAGATGAATCTCTGGCAGCGTGCACGGCGGATCCGCCTGGAGCGCCGCAACCTCGCGTTCGAGGATGGCGCGGCAGCCGTGATACTCGTCGCGGAGGTAAATGTAGATCGCGTCGATGCCGACGGCCCACGCCGCGATCAGCGCGCCCTCGATGAATCGATGCGGATCGCGCTCGAGATAATAGCGATCCTTGAACGTGCCCGGCTCGCCTTCATCGATGTTGATCGCCATCAGCCGCGGCGCCGGCTCCGCGGAGACCAGCTTCCATTTGCGGCCCGCCGGGAATCCTGCGCCACCGAGTCCGCGAAGACCCGAATCTTCCATCAACGCGATGACGTCGGCCGGCTCGCGCGTGCCTGCGCTGCACGCGGCAGCCAGGTCATAACCACCAGCCGCGCGGTACGCCTTGTAGTCGATGTGGCCGGGCGTGACGACGCTGAAATGCGGGTGCATGGCCGCTTCGTCGTCTCGCGGGTGCGTCACGTGACCCTGCCGTACCACGGACACCACCTGTTCGGCGGTGGCGTTCGGAATCGGGTTCTGTCCCACCACCGCCACGGGAGCGGTCTCGCAGCGCCCGACACAGGGGGCATGAAGCACCCTGATGCCCGGGCCGAGCAGCGACGGCAGCGTGTCGAGCAGCTGGTGCGCCCCCGCCAGCTCGCAGGCGATGGAATCGCACACGCGCACGGTGATCGACGGCGGCGCCGCGTCGCCCTCTTTGACCACGTCGAAGTGGTGATAGAAGGTCGCCACCTCGTACACCTCGGTCATCGCCAGCTTCATCTCGGCGGCAAGAGCGACCAGATGCGGCGCCGACAGACAGTGATAGCGGTCCTGGATCTTGTGCAGGTGCTCGATCAGCAGGTCGCGGCGTCGGGGCGCGTCGCCAAGCAGCGCACGAACCTCCTCGCGGGCTTTCGGATCGACCGCCCGGCCTTTCGGCGTCGAGCGGACCTTGCCCCGCTTGCCAGCTCTGCCGGCCTTGCCTGCCCCTTTTGCCGGTTGCTGGGACGTCGGACTACTCATCGAGAACTATCAATATTCATTAGGGTTTTTGCAATGCTATCACGTGGCTTCCGGCTGAAGCCGGAAGCTAGGACAATAGACCAAGCGATGTACGTCGAGTTCCTCGGAGTTCCCCGTCAGCGTGCTGGCGTGGCCGAAATGGTTGTCGAAGCCCGGACGCTGGGTCAGTTGCTGGTGACGCTCTCACACCAGCTGCCCGCCCTTTCCGAGGTCATCGTCGGCGACCGTTTGCAGCCGTCCTTCACGGCGAACCTGAACGGCGATGAGTTCATCAGCGATCCTGGAACACCGCTCCGCGCCGATGATTGCGTGCTGATTCTGTCGGCCGATGCCGGAGGCTGAGATGTCTCATGGCTACCACGGCTGCTACCTTCGCATCGATGTAACAACCGGATTCGCCACGCGCGTACCGCTGGCCGACGCGACGCTCCGTCAGTTCCTGGGCGGCAGCGGACTTGGCGTCCGGCTGCTGCTCGACGAGGGTGCTGTGGACGTCGATCCGCTCGCGCCTGAAGCCCCCCTTGTATTTGCGTTCAGCCCGCTGGTTGGCAGCCCTCTGACGACCTCCGCAAAATTTGCCGTCGTCAGCAAGAGCCCGCTGACCGATCGAATCAACGACTCGCTGGCCAGCAGCGGCTTCGCTGTGGCCGGCAAGCGCTGTGGCTGCGATGCGCTGATGATCGTCGGTCGTGCCGCAGAGCTCTCGGTGCTGATCGTCGAACAGGACGGGAACGAGGAAGAGGCGCGGGTCCGTCTCGTACCGGCAGCCGCGTATCGCGGGGCGACCTGCCAGGAGACCGAGTCCGGGCTGCGCGCCGAGCTCGGCCCGCAATATCGCGTCGCCTCGATCGGTCCCGCCGGCGAGCAGCTCGTTCGCTACGCCACCATCTCGCACGATGGCCGGCATGCCGGACGGGGTGGAAGCGGGGCCGTACTTGGATCAAAAAACATCAAGGCGATTGCCGTCCGCGGCAGCCGCCGTGTCGAATGGGCCCGTCCGCAGGAGTTGACGGCGCTCAGCCGTGATCTCTCGAAGCGGTCGTTCGGCCCGGCGACGGCGAAATACCGCGAGCTCGGAACGGCAACCAACCTGCTGACATTCAACCGGTTCAATGCGCTCCCGACGCGGAACTTCCAGAGCGGTACGTTCGAGGAGGCCGTCAACCTCTCGCCCGAGCAGCTGACGGCGACGCGATCGAAGACGCGCGAGAGCTGCGTGACCTGCACGATCGGATGTGAGCATATTTATTCGGTCAGTCCGGCTAAAGCCGGACTCCACGGTGGAGTCCGCCTTCAGGCGGATAAGGCTGACGGCGTTCGCGTCGAATACGAAAGCCTGTTCGCGCTCGGTTCGCTCTGCGGCATCGGCGATCCCGACGTCGTCCTGCGCGCGTCCCGGCGCTGCGACGAGCTCGGCCTCGATACGATCAGCGCTGGTGGAACGATCGCCTTCGCGATGGAATGCGTCGATCGCGGATGGCTGGACGAGCCGTGGCTTCGTTTCGGCAGCGGCGACGCGCTGCTGCGGGCCATCGAGCTGATCGGAGCGCGCAAGGGCGTCGGTCGCGTGCTTGCCGAGGGCAGCCGCCGCGCCGCAGCGGCGATCGGCCACGACAGCATCTCCATTGCTCCACAGGTCAAAGGGCTGGAAATCCCGGGTTACGAACCCCGCGCGCTGCAGACGATGGCGCTTGGATTTGCCGTCGGCCCGCGAGGCGCCGACCACAACCGCAGCGGCGCTTACGAGGTGGACTTCTCGGACAAGGTCGATCGCCGGAACATCACGCTCGACGCTGTCCAGCACGCCATCGAGACCGAGGACAAGGCCGCGTTGATGGACTCGCTCATCGTCTGCAAGTTCCTGCGCGGCGTGTTCGAGGACTTCTACGGCGAAGCCGCCGTGATGCTGCGGGCCGTGACCGGGTGGGATGCAACCGCCGATGAACTTCGAGAAACCGCGAGGCGCATCGTCGCGGCCAAGCGCCGATTCAATCTTCTCGCGGGGTGGACGCCCGCGGAGGACACGCTCCCGGAGCGCTTCCTGAATACTCCGCTGCCAGACGACCCGGCTGCCTCACTGAGCCGCAACCGGCTCAACGAGCTTGTCGCGGAATATCACCGTCAGCGGGGCGCCTGAGCCGCGGCGGCTCGTTTCTTCGCCAGCGACTGACGATTCTCCACCGCGAAATACAGAACGCGCTCTTCCTTGGTCCGGTTGTCGATGACGGTCATCGTGTCGACGATCGGTTCTCCGTCTTTGGGCGCAGCGGCGCCCTGCGACCTCGCCGTCAGGTTCATCGCCCGGAAAAACGCATATTCCTCGCTGACGTCGATCACCCGGTAGGCGGTCTCCTGGGTCTTGCCGTCGCCCTGCGACATGATCGAGCGCAGCAGGCCTTCGGCGATGAACCGGTGGAACTGTGCCTCCGGCTGGCGGCCAAGCTGGGCGTGGGCAATCGAGGCCACCATGTGGGCGTTCGGCTCCGCGTAGTTCCTCTGCAGGACCGCGTCGACGACTTTCAGCGCGCCTTCGAAGTCCTTTGCGTTGAGCGGGTTCCACAGCTGACGATAGATGCCCATCATCATCCCGTTGTAGGCATCTGTTTCGGTAAAAGCCATCCGCAACTCGGTAAAATCCACCGTGCGATCGCCGGATTTCAGCCGCTCCACAAGCTGGCTGTATGTGTTTGGCGCCTGTGCCGGCAACGCCGGAGCGCCCAGTGTCACGGTCAGCACGAGGAGGACCGAACGGCTGATCAGCATCGCGCGCACCTTATAGCACGGACCCCGGACAAATAGACGCGGCGTGGCGTCTAAACGCCTGGAGGCAGCGCCATGGCAAGGATTCGCAGCTCGGAGATCACCGCCCGTCGCGTGTATCTGAACCGCCGGGCTTTCATGCAGAGCATGATGGTCGCGGGCGGCGCAACCGTGCTCGCCGAGTCGGTGTCCGCCCAGCAGCCGGCGGCGCACGGACGCAAACTGACGACGGTGCGAAGCGCGCTGAGCACGACGGAAAAACCCAACACCTGGGAACAGGTCACGACCTACAACAACTTCTATGAGTTCGGCACCGACAAGAGCGACCCGGCCGTCTACGCGCCGCGGTACCGCCCGCCACAGCCCTGGACTGTGGCCATCGAGGGTGAGTGCGCCAAACGGGGCCGTCTGAACCTCGACGACATCCTCAAAGGCGAAACGCTCGAGGACCGCATCTATCGCATGCGCTGCGTCGAAGGCTGGTCGATGGTGATTCCCTGGGTCGGCTTCCCGCTCGCCAATTTGATCAAGAGAGTGGAACCGACGTCGAAGGCGCGATTCATCGAGTTCACCACCGTCCACGACACCGGACAGATGCGCGGTCAGCGCAGCGACGTGCTGGAGTGGCCGTATGTCGAAGGGCTGCGGCTCGATGAAGCGATGCATCCGCTGACCATCCTCGCGGTCGGGCTGTACGGCGAGGTGCTGCCGAACCAGAACGGCGCCCCGCTGCGTCTGGTGGTGCCATGGAAGTACGGCTTCAAAGGCATCAAGTCCATCGTCCGGATCCGCTTCGTCGAGAAGCAACCGCAGACGTCATGGATGATCAACTGGCCCGAAGCCTACGGCTTCTACTCGAACGTGAATCCGACCGTCGATCATCCGCGTCACAGCCAGGCAACCGAGGCGCGGCTGCCGTCGCTCTTCCGGTCGATGAGAACGCAGATGTTCAACGGGTACGGGGACCAGGTCGCCAGCCTGTATAAGGGAATGGATCTGCGCAAGAATTACTGATGCGCAAAATAGTCCCGGGCATCGCCATCGCGATTGCCTTTGCGGTGGGTCCGCCAGAAGGCGGACCCCAAGCCACGTTGCGCGCTCAGGCGCAACCCGACCGCCTGATTTTCATCCATGCCGGAGCGCTGCTGGATCGTCCCGGCCAGGCGCCGCGCGGCCCGTCCACCGTCGTCGTCAGGAACAACCAGATCGACTCCATCCGCGACGGATACGTGACGCCGGCCCCAGGCGCGCGGCTGATCGACCTGAAGAAGGAGTTCGTGCTGCCCGGCCTCATCGATGCGCACGTGCACGTCTTCAGCGACGACGACAAGATGCGGGCGCGGCTGGAGGTGATCAACCGCGACGTCGAGGACAATCTGCTGATCGGCGTGGACAACGTGCGCCGCACGCTGGAGGCCGGGTTCACGACCGTTCGCGATCTCGGATCGGATGTGCACAGCGTCACGGCCCTGCGCGACGCGATTCTGTCCGGCCTCGTGCCTGGACCGACGATCGTGGCTGCGGGCGCCGGTATCTCCGGACCCGGGGGACATGCCGACTCCTCGAACAACACCAACCGCGACACCGCCGCGGTGCGGCGGACGCAGGCCACCAACCTGTGCAGCGGCGCCGACGACTGCCGCCGCGCCGTTCGCGATCAGATCTCGCAGGGTGCCGATGTCATCAAGTTCACCGCCACCGGCGGGGTGAACAGCAACGTCGCCGGCGGGCTGGGTCAGCAGCTGTTCGACGACGAGATGAAGGCCATCGTCGACACGGCGCATCTGTTTGGACGGAAAGTCGCCGCGCACGCGCATGGCGAAGACGGCATCGCCGCCGCGCTGCGCGCGGGGGTGGACTCGATCGAGCACGGCACGTTCACCAGCGCGGCGACGAATGCGCAGTTCAAGCAGACCGGAGCGTGGCTGGTGCCGACGATGGTCGCGCCGCATGCGGCGCTGGCGCAGGCGCGCGCCGGCGCACGCAGCAAGTTGACGCTGGCCAAGGCGGAGGAAGCCGTCGTCGCGCACGGCGAGAACATCGCCCGGGCGATTCGCGACGGCGTCAAGATCGCTTTCGGCACCGACTCCGGCGTGTCGGATCACGGCAAGAACGCGAAGGAGTTCGCCCTGCTCGTCAAGGCGGGCATGCGGCCGCCGGCCGCCATCCGCGCGGCGACGATCGACGCCGCGACGCTCCTCGACCGCGCGAGCCGCATCGGATCGCTGGAGGCGGGCAAGGACGCGGACATCATCGCCGTGACAGGCAGCCCGCTCGACGACGTGACCGTGCTGGAGCGGATGCGGTTCGTGATGCGGCAGGGCGTCGTGCACGTGATCGACGGCGCACGGCAGCCGTTCCCGGCGAACTAGAAATGCGTAGCTTCCGCCTTAAGGCGGAAGCCACGACAGCTGTCCGCCTAAAGGCGGACACTACATAAGCCCTGCCTCCGCCAGCGCCGCCAAATAATCCTCGCGTGTGTTGAGATTCCGCAGCGTGTGGAGCTCGGGATCGGAAACCCGCATCTCGTCCGTGCGGACGCGACGCGTCCGCACGGCATCGAACAGATACGCCGGCCGCAGGCGATCGTGCGCGAGCAGCTCCTCGATGCGCGGCAGCGTCGTCCGCCGATAGACGGCCGACAGCGGATGCGTGAAGCCGTCGATCTCCATCACGGCGATATCGTGCTCACCGAGCAATTCGATCAGTCGCTGCACGAACGCCGGCACCAGCAGCGGAACGTCGCAACTGGTGACGTACGCGGCATCTGCGGCAGCAGGCAGCGCCTTCATTCCGGCGCGCAGTCCTTCCAGGGGGCCGCGCGCATCCTGCTCGTCGCGCGCGATCGACACCGCGGGAGAAAGTTCCGGCAGTTCTTGATCCCTCGCGGCAACCACCACGATCGGATCGACAACTGTTCCCAGAAGTCTGACGACGCGCTGCAGCATCGTCTCCGGACCGAAGGGCAACGTCGCCTTGGGAGCGCCCATGCGGGTCGACTTCCCGCCGCACAGGACGATGCCGGCCGACGTCACGGTTTCATGCCGAGCCGCTGAAGCGCCAGCCGGACATCGGGCTCCTTCAGCAGCCGCTTGAATGCAACGACCGCTTCGCGATCGGCGCGAGCGCGAGGCGCGATGAAGTCGTATTGCTCCGGCTGCACAGCAATGAAGCCCAGACCGGCTCCGTGCGCGACGGTGTCGAGCGTTATACCCCAGTCAGCACGTCCCTGGCGGACGGCCGCGGCAACGGCGTTGTGGTTGCGCGGCTGAACGGCGTAGCCCGGCGGCCGGGCGCCGCCGAGCAGGCGCTCGATGAGCGCCCGCGTACCACTCCCCTGATTCCTGTTCACCATCACGCAGTCCGGCTGACTGGTCGCAGCCGCAATCGCGTCTGTTGGCGAGCGGCCCTCGAAACGTTCGTCGCCGCGGCGGAACACGATCCCCTGCAGCCTGCCATAGCCGCGTATCAACTCGAGCCAGCCACTCAGAAACGGACGGTTGTACTCGCCGCTTGCCGGATCGAGGAGGTGAACGCCAGCAATGTCGCACTCGCCGCGGCGCGCTGCGTCGAGGCCTGCCAGGCTGCCAACGGCGAGGAACTTTGAACGCACGCCGCGCCGCTGCAGTTCGCCGAGCAGGTAGTCCAGGCCGACGCAGTGGCTCCCGATGCACACCAGGTCGGCCAGCTGAAGATCACGACCGAGAAGCTGAACATCGACGACAGTGCCAGCCTCGACGATCTCCTGATGCCGATCGATGGTGGCGAACCCATCCGCCCGGCTGAACGTCGTCACGCTGCCCGACCCCTGTCCCATCGGATAGGCGATAAGGTTGGCGGGTGTGC
>Ga0247825_10003384_pt1 | contig 10516 bp, 11 predicted proteins | sample 13C_Vanillin_Day_FD_194413 | JGI IMG/M metagenome (GOLD analysis project Ga0247825, IMG submission 194413) | Soil microbial communities from agricultural site in Penn Yan, New York, United States - 13C_Vanillin_Day48 | ecosystem: Environmental > Terrestrial > Soil > Agricultural land | place... | reverse complement strand
GACCAGCGCTCCGAGCGGCAGCTCGTTCACGTGTGTCGTCGATTCGGTGTCCAAATCCGGCTGGGTGCGAGGCACCGACAAGCAGACGTCGAGCACTGTGACAGTGCCGTGACTGGGTAGCTGGGTAGCTGGGTTGCCTGGGTAGCTGGGTAGCTGGGTAGCTGGGTTGCCTGGGTGGCTGGGTTGCCTGGGTCGGTGGCATGTTAATCGTGATGAGCGGGTTGCCCGGCGTCGGCAAGACGGCGATTTCGCGTGAGCTCGCGATTGCAACGGGTGCGGTGCACTTGCGGATCGACTCGATCGAGCAGGCGCTCCGGAGCGCAGGCTGGCGGGTGGAGGGCGAGGGGTATGCGGTGGCGTACGCGCTGGCCGCGGACAACCTGGCGCTGGGGCGGACGGTGATCGCCGACTGTGTGAACCCGTGGCCCCTCACACGCGCGGCGTGGAGAGCGGTGGCCGAGCGGAGCGGTGTCCGCGCCGTCGAGATCGAAGTGGTGTGCTCGGACCCGGCCGAGCATCGACGACGGGTGGAGCAGCGTCAGCCCGACATCGACGGTCAGCAATTGCCGTCGTGGCAGGATGTGGTCGAGCGCGACTACCGGCCGTGGGACGATCCCCGTCTCGTCCTGGATACGGCGCGGTCCGGCATCGCGGAGTGTGTGCAGGCGATCGCGTCGCGCCTGTCGTCCTGATCGGATCAGCCGAGGCGGCTGACGCGCGCGAACTTGCCGCGATACATACGCGCATCGGCATTGGCGAAGAGCGCTTCGAACGTCGTCCCGTCTTCGGGGAACACCGCGATGCCGGCGCAGACGCTCAGCTCGGCCTCGAACTGCGCTTCCCTGCCGGTCGCCGTGATCTCGGCCTGCATCGACTCGATCTTGCGCTGCGCATCCGGTCCGCTGCAGCCGGGGAGGACAAGCAGGAACTCGTCGCCGCCGTAGCGCGCGCACAGGTCGGTGACGCGCAGCATCCGCGAGAGGCAGGCGCCGACATGCCGCAGCGCGCGATCGCCCGCCGCATGGCCGCCGATGTCGTTGACACGCTTGAAGCCGTCCATATCGAGCAGCGCCAGCGTCAGCTTGCCGCCGGTGCGTGTCATGCGGGCAAGTTCCCGCTGGACGTAATCCACGGCGAAGCGCTTGTTCGGCAAACCGGTCAGTTCGTCGGTGATGCCGTCAGTCATCCGCGCTATGCAGGCCTTATGGTTGCGGTGCAGCAGCGCCAGCGACGCCGCGAGCAGCGGCACCAGCCAGTAGTCCTGTGAGTAGATGCCGTGCGCGATGACCGCGCTGAGGCCGGCGCCGATCAGATAGCTCGGCCAGACCGAGAGGATGAAATCGAACCACACGGTGCGGAACGAGTCGCCCGTCGACAGCGACACCGCGCCGGCCACCAGCCCGGAGTTCAGGATGAAGAACACTGTCGCGGCCGCCGCAAACGGCTTCAGCAGCAGGGAGCCGGCCGCGGCACCCCCGAGCGCCAGGTAGACGAGGCCGGCCACCGCCATCGACAGCGCCAGCGCCGCGATGCTGAACAGCGTCTGATGAAGTGGATTCCTCGTCCGGCTGCGGAACGTGCACTGCGTCCAGGCGCTCCACGCCGACACCATGACGGCCGCGTCGGTGCCGCAGATCAACAACGCGAGCAGATCGGTAATGTGGCACGCCGTGAGGGTCGCGCCGCCTCCCAGCCCGATTTCCACTTTTGCAAGCGACGCGACAAGCGATACGGCAAAAAAGGCGGCAACAGCCAGCGGCTGGTCCGTCCCGCGAACGGTGGCGGCGGCCAGTACGGCTCCGCCGGCGGCGCACACAATCCCCACGTACAGGCGGGCCGCGAGCGGCGAGACCTGCATATCCGTGCGCCGACGCGCCGTAAGATTCAGCGGCGTCACCGGCGAGGTCACGCGGACGATCTTTCCACCCGCGTGCACCTGCCACGGTCGTGGCTGCGAAGAAGCGTGAACTGACACGACTGACCTATGCGCTGCACAACTGAGCAACGGGAGTGCCACAGTCCAGGATTAAGCTAAGGCCCTGGGGCGGAAGGATTTCCGTCATTTGATTGCAGTCGTGCAGAATCGTGCGCCGTGCTGCGAATCGGCACACCGTCTCTGGCCGTTCGTCTCGTAACTGATTGTTCAAGCGCCGAATAGCGCGGCGAGGTTCACAACGGAACACCGCCGCGGCGCTAGTGTTCAAAAGCTGGAGGGACTCCGTGGATCCCACTGAGATCGAGGCCGCGCGGAGTGTGCTGCGCCACCTGGTTGCGACGCTGACCTATCGCGCCGCGAAGGTCCTGCGAGAGACGCCGCCGGACTTCGGCAGCATGACATTCGGAGCGTCAACGCGGCAGCCGGTGCTCATCGTGGCGCACCTGGCCGATCTGATGTCGTGGGCTGTTCGGATGGCGCATGGAGACCCTTCGTGGAAGGCCGAAGGAAGCGATGAGTGGAACGCGGAGGTTGCGCGGTTCTTCGATCGCCTCGCCGCGCTCGATCGTGCGCTTGCCTCGAATGAGTCGTTGCGTGGACCGCTCGAGCACCCGGTCGAGAAGCTGATTCAAGGGCCGTTGGCCGATGCGTTGACGCACGTGGGACAGCTGGCCATGCTGCGCGGGATGGCCGGATTACCAGTCCGTCCGGAAAGCTACGCGCGTGCGGAGATCGTCGCCGGCCGGGTCGGCATGGCGCAGGCCCCTGCTCGCGCCGAGTTCGACGGCGACGCGAGCCTGCGTCGATAACCGCTCACTGGGCGCGTGGCAGCAGCATCGCCAGCGTCCGCTCGTAGACCTCGCTCAACGGTGCGATGTCGGCAATGAGCACGTGTTCGTCGATGCCGTGAATCGATGCGCTGAGCGGGCCGAATTCCACGACTTCGCGCGAGACGCTGGCGAGAAAGCGCCCGTCCGATGTACCACCGGTCGTTGACAGTCCAGGTGTGACACCGGTGACCTGCGTCACGGCCGCGCTGACGACGTCCACCAGACCGCCGCGCGGCGACAGAAACGGCGAGCCGGACAGCGACCAGTTCAGGACGTAGTCGAGCCCGCGTGCGTCGAGCACCGCCTGTACGCGCGCTTTCAGCTGCTCCGCGGTTGATTCGGTGGAAAAGCGGAAGTTGAACAACACGTCGAGCGAGCCCGGAATGATGTTGTTCGCGCCGGTGCCGGCATGGATGTCGGAGATCTGGAAGCTGGTCGGCGAGAAGTATTCGTTGCCGCGGTCCCACTCTGCCGCCGCCAGCTCCGTCAACGCCGCCAGCGCCGCATGAATTGGATTTTTCCCGCGTTCGGGGTAGGCGATGTGGCACTGGATGCCGTTGACCCGCAGCACGCCATTCAGCGATCCGCGGCGGCCGTTCTTCATTGTGTCGCCCAGGCGCTCGACCGACGTCGGCTCTCCGATAATGCACGCGTCGATGCGTTCTCCGCGCGCCTGCAGTTCGCGGACGACCGCGGCGGTGCCGTCGATTCCCGCCCCTTCCTCGTCCGAGGTGAAGAGAAGCGCCACCGATCCGCCGTGGTGCGGCTCACGGCGGACGAAGCGCTCCGCGGCAGTGACCAGGGCCGCGACGGACGTCTTCATGTCCGCGGCGCCGCGCCCGAACAAACGGCCATCGCGCTGGGTTGGCGAGAACGGGTCGCTCGTCCAGCGATCCACTGGACCCGGCGGGACAACGTCGACGTGGCCGGCGAGACAGACGAGGGGCGCGGGACTTCCGCGTCGCGCCCACAGATTCCTGACGGGACCGCGATCGATCCGCTCGCAGGCGAAGCCGGCCTTCGCCAGGCGGGCGGCAATCAGGTCGAGCGCGCCACCATCGTCCGGTGTGATGGACCGGCACGCGATGAGGCGCGTGGCGAGATCCAGCGTCTCTCGTTGGATGTCCGCCGCCGGCGCGCCCGTCATCAGTTGCGCAGCAGCTCGTTGATGGAGGTTTTTGCGCGCGTGGCCGCGTCAACGCGCTTGACGATGACCGCACAGTACAGCGAGTACTTGCCGTCCGCCGATGGCAGATTGCCCGGCACCACGACCGATCCGGCCGGCACACGGCCGTAGATCACCTCGCCCGTCGCGCGATCGTAGATCTTCGTGCTCTGGCCGATGAAGACGCCCATCGAGATGACGGCGTTCTCCTCGACGATGACCCCTTCGACGACTTCGGATCGCGCGCCGATGAAACAGTTGTCCTCGATGATCGTCGGGTTGGCCTGCAGCGGCTCGAGCACGCCGCCGATGCCGGCGCCGCCGGAGAGGTGAACGTTCTTCCCGATCTGGGCGCAGGAGCCCACCGTCGCCCACGTGTCGACCATCGTGCCCTCGCCAACGTAGGCGCCGATGTTGACGTAGGACGGCATCAGCACGACGTTGCGGCCGATGAAGGCGCCGGCGCGAACCGTCGCCGGCGGAACGACGCGGAATCCATCCTGGCGGAACTGCTCCTCCGTCTGTCCGGCGAAGCGCAGCGGCACCTTGTCGAACCAGGCGCGGCCGCCGCCGGGCATCACGCGGTTGTCGTGGGTCCGGAAATAGAGGAGCACCGCCTTCTTCACCCACTGGTGCGTGACCCAGGTGCCGTCGATCTTTTCCGCGACGCGAAGACGGCCGGCGTTGAGCTCCAGAAGAATCTCGTCGAGCGCCCGGGCAAGCCCGGAATCGACGGTCGCGGGCGTGATTTCGGATCGACGTTCGAAGGCCTCGTCGATCATCGTCTGATAACTGGACATCACAGCGTGGTCGGGCATCAGCGGCAGAATAGCCCAGAACCGAGAATCCAATCGAACCGGCCCGGCGCCGGGCCTAGACTTATCGGCTATGAAAACGATCTTCGCCGCCCTCGCGTTCTCGGGGTTGTTCTGGCTGGCGTTGTCCGCGCAGACGCCAATCGCGACGTCGGTTGACGTGGCCTTCGAGGTGGCCTCTGTGAGGCCCAACAAGAGCGGCGCGCTGAATTCGTCGACCAGTGGCCGTGGCGGCAGCTTTACCGCCACGAACGTGACGGCTCACCAGCTGATCATCTATGCGTATCGGTTGCGTCCGTTTCAGCTCGCCAGCGGGCCGCGATGGATCGGTTCGGATCGCTTCGACATCCAGGCCCGTCCTCCGGAGAACGCGAAGCCGGACAACCCGGCGATGACGCGGGCGCTCCTGCGCGATCGCTTCAAGCTCGTTGCGCACACCGAAACGAAGCAGGATCAGGTCTACGCTCTCGTCCTGGCTCGCGGTGACGGCAGGGTGGGGCCGCAGCTGAAACCGTCGACGCAGAACTGCGCCGCCGCGCAGCCGGGCACTCCCAGTCCATGCGGAATGAATACCTCGACCAACGACACGACGGGGCGATTGGTCGGTACCGGCCAGTCGATGGAGCAGCTGGCGGCGGCACTTGGCGGCTTCGGGCTGAACCGGATGGTGCTCGACCGCACCGGCCTCACCGGATCATTCGACATCGAACTGAAGTGGACCCCGGATAACGCGCGCACCAGCAGCGCCCAGTCCAACGACGCGCCGTCGATCTTCGCGGCGTTGCAGGAACAACTCGGTCTCCGGCTTGATTCACAACGCGGACCGGTCGAGTTCCTCGTCGTCGACAGCATCGAGCGGCCGACGCCGGACTGATCCAGTGGTATGTCCCTCCCACATCACCACCGGCCGCGCCGTTCCACCCCACCGCGCAGGCGTGCGCGGCGGGGACCCCGGTTTGTCGCGGCCGGAAACCTGCGGTCGAACCTCGCGGTTCGCGGTACTCTCCCAGTTGATACAGGCCACTAGATGGGCGCCGCAGTTTCAGTGGTCGTGGCGCTCGTCCTCGCGGGCGTGGTCTACCAGCAGATCTCGATTCGCCGGCGACAGTTCGCGCCGACGGGATCGCTGATCGACGTCGGCGGTCACCGCCTGCACGCGCGGTGCGCTGGATCCGGCGCCCCGCTGGTGCTGCTCGAGTCCGGCATTGCCGCCTCGTCGCTCAGCTGGTCGCTCGTGCAGCCTGAAATCGCCAGGTTCACGCGTACGTGCGCCTACGATCGCGCGGGATTCGCCTGGAGCGACGCGGCCTCGTCGCCGAGAACGTTCGATCGAATCGTGGACGAGCTGGCGCGCGTCCTCGATCGCGTGGCCGCCGGCGAACGGTACGTTCTCGTCGGACATTCATTCGGCAGTTTCGTGATTCGCGCCTACGCGGCGAGGCATCCCGATCGCGTTGCCGGTCTCGTGCTGGTCGATCCGCCGACGGAATGGCTGACGATGACGCCGCAGCGGCTGCGACTCATCAGACGGGGTAGACGCCTGTCGAGAGTCGGCGGGGTGCTGGCGCAGCTTGGCATCGTGCGCGCGTCACTGAGGCTGCTGACCGGCGGCGCGCCTGGAGCGCCTCGCCGTCTGGTGAAAGTGTTCGGGCCGACGGCGGCCGGCACTCTGCAACGCCTCGTCGGCGAAGTGCGCAAGCTGCCGAGCGACGTGCATCCGATGGTCCAGGAAGTCTGGTGCGATCCCAAATGCTTTGCAGCGATGGCCGCGCACCTGCGGGTGCTGGAAACCGAGGGACCGGCCATTGAAGCCACGCTGCCGCCCGAGGGCATTCCACTGATTGTCATCTCCAGTGGCAACCATCCGCCGGAAGAGATCGCCCAGCATCGCGCGCTCGCGTCACGGGCGTCCGCCGCGCGCCACGTGGTCGCGGAGCGAAGCACGCACTGGGTGCAGTTCGATCAGCCGGATCTGATTGTCGATGCCGTGCGGGAACTCGTGGCGTCCGCCTCCAGGCGGTAGAGAATATAGAATCCGGCGATGAACAAAGCGACAGGCGCGCTGACGCTCGCAGCCGTAGCATTCACGGCAATTGCCGCGGCGCAGGGGCCGCGCGGTCCGGCGCGGGACATCACCACCGTGACGGGCGATCTCTATCGCGCGCGCAACGGCGCCTGGGCGACGATCTTCCTCGTCACGCCGGAGGGCATCATCCTCGGCGACCCGATCAACACCGCCTTTTCCACGTGGCTGAAAGAGCAGCTGTCGCAGCGGTTCAAGGTCCCGGTCCGCTATGTCGTCTACAGCCACAGCCATTTCGATCACGCCGAGGGCGGCGCCGTCTTCGCCGACACCGCGCAATTCGTGGCGCACCAGAACATGCTGCGGAACATGGACGGCCGCTATCCCCACATGCCCGGCGACATGCTCGATCGCAACGACAACGGGGTCATCGATCCGGACGAGATCAGCATTCCGACGAAAACGCGTCCGGGCGTCTGCGGCTGGGGGCCGAACTTCTTCCAGACGTGGGATCACAACAAGGACGGCACGGTCTCGCCGGCCGAATTGCAGCGCGACATCCGCCGTCCCGACATCGTCTACTCGGAGCGCATGCGGCTGGAGCTCGGCGGCCGCGTGGTGGAATTAATCCATCCCGGACTCAATCATTCCGACGATGCGACGGTGATGTACTTCCCGGCGGAACGCGTGGTCTTTGCCACGGAGTTCCTCGCCGACGCGCTGGTGACCACGAACATCCGGTCGCTGCCGAGCGCGTGTGGTCCCTACGACGGCAACCCGCTGGCGGAGTGGCTGAAGTCGTACCGCACCGTCGAAGCGCTCGACTTCGACGTGCTGGCCGCCGGCCACGGCACCGGCCTCTTCCGCAAGGCCGACGTCGCGATGACGCGCGAGTTCTTCGAGGATCTGATGGCCGCCGTCACGGCAGGCATGAAGCAGGGCCGGAGCCTCGAGGAGATGGAAAAGACGATCCTGCTCGAGAAATACAAGGACTGGGCGCAGTACGATCGCCTGCGCGTCTACAACATCCGCTCGGCGTATCAGAATCTGAAGACGTACCGGTAGCAGGGCACCCCTTCAGGGGTGCCAACAGGATCGTCATCACGCCCGCAACTTTCGTTGCGGCGTCTTCCCTGATCACCCGCACTTCTCACATCACCGCACGCGGCTTCCCGCTCCGGCGGCCCGTCGCTGGAGCATCGCCTTTGCACTGACGCGGAGGCGGATATGGCGGTTCCTGCCGGCGTTTCAGTGCAAAGCGTTGCCGCGACAGCCCCGGCGCAGTCGCGGAGCTACGTCTGGAACGGGTCGTTCGACAACACGCTGCTCGTCGCGCCCATTGCGCTGGGTCTGCTCGCGGCAGCCGTCGTCACGTCCAACCCCGCGCTCTATGCCGCCGTGGTGCTCGCCGATCTGTGGTTCCTCGGCTATCACCACGTGGTGTCCACATACACCCGCCTGGGGTTCAGCTCACAGAGCCTTCGTCAGAACAGGTTCCTGGCAGTCGATCTGCTCGTCGTCATCGTCCTCGTGACGACCGCGCTGACGTTCACAGCCGGCGCGTGGGCCGTCGCCAGCGCATTTCTGTACCTGCAATGGTTCCACTACATGCGGCAGGGCTATGGCATCTCCCGCAGGTATTTCCGCACGACGCCGGCCGGACAGACCGCCGGCGCCCGCGACCGGATTGCCGATGCGGTGATCTGCGCGGTGCCGATCTACGCGATCGCCCATCGTTCGTCGACGATGGGGGACATGTTCCTGGCGATGCCGGTCAAGACGATCGTTCCGCCCCAGGCGTTGGTGACGATGCTCGCCGTGATCGCCGCGGCGGCCGTTGCAGCGTGGTTTGTGAGGATGGGACTACGTGTCGCGTCCGACACCGCCGACCTGCGCTACGAGGGCTTCATCCTGTCTCACGTGATGATCTTCCTGTGCGGCTACGTGTGGACGGCCGACGCCAACGTCGGCTGGCTGGCGATCGATATCTGGCACACCCTGCAGTACGTGCTGGTCGTGTGGATGGTCAACGTCAAGAAATACGGTGGCCGCGCGGACGCGAACGAGCCATTGCTCTCGCGCATCAGCCAGCCCGGACGTCCGCTGACCTACTTCGCCTGCTGCCTGCTGATTACGACGATCGTCTATCTGGGGTTGAACGGCTTCACGGTTCTGGTGATGGGCGGCGGCCTCGCCGCCGCGCTCGGACTCTACATGGGGATCAACTTCCACCACTACGTGGTGGATGCACTCATCTGGAAGCGCCGGAGCGTCCGAGCGGCGTAGCCCACCTCGAACGCTCCGAACGCTCCGAACGATTCGAACGCTCCGAACGACGCGAACGATCTAGTTCCGCCGATCCCGGCGATCCTCGCGCCGATCCCTGATGTCCTCACGTCTGTCGCGCCGATCCTCGAGCCGGTCGCGCCGATCTTCAAGACGATCCCGAAGGCCACCGTCGTGCCGCGCATCGCGGCGATCCTCGCGTCGATCGCGGATGTCTTCGCGCCGATCGCGCCGGTCTTCGCGGCGATCACGGATGTCTTCGAGCCGATCCCGGCGATCATGCGGCCGCGGCGCCTGGGCCGCGAACGCGCCCGCCAGCGGCAGAAGCGTGAATGCCAGGGCAGGAATAACGATTTTGTGCAGTTTCCGCATCATGGACTCCGTCACAGGCGCTGTATGTCAGACGGAGCCGCCACGCCGAACGTTGCCTGCACCGACCGCGTCAGTCAGCTTCTGCGGCGTACCATTCGCGGGCGCGGACCTTGAACGAGGACTTGCGCGTCTGGATTTCCAGCGTGCGGAGGCCCTTGGAGCGGCTGGGTTCGATGGCGAGGAGGTATTGATGCCGGAGCTCCTCGACGATGCGGCCGAGCGCGCGCGCCTGGGGCGTTTCCGTGTCGGCCGAGAAGTACTCGCCTCCCGTTGCCCGCGCAATTTCGCCGAGCCCGCCGCCGATCTCGACGTCCGATGCTTCGTCGTCGTGCGGCGTCACCGCCAGCACGAACACCGGCACGTCGATCGTGCTGGCAATCCGCGCGACTTCGCCGGGCGATAACGTGCTCCAGTTGTCCCGGCCGTCGGTCACGACAACCACCGCACGCCGCTTGCGCGTGTGTTTATGGACGACATCGGCGGCGCCGGCGATGGCGTCGTAAATCGACGACGCGCCCCAGTTCTCGACCTCGTTCAACCCGCTTCGGAACTGTTGGAAGTCGCTGGTGAATTCGCGCAGGCGGACCAGTCGCGAGTCGAAGCTCAAAAGCGCGACGTCGTCGCTGTGGTCGTTCAGCTGCGTCAGCAGCAGCTCGCCCACGCGACGGCAGACAGCGGAGAAGTGCCGCATGCTTCCGCTTCCGTCAACCAGCAGCGCCACGCTGATCGGACCGTTCTCGTCCGGCTGGAACTCGAGGATGGGCCGCTTCTGCCCGTTGTCCAGCACCGTGAAGTCGTCCTTCGTGAGCGCGGGAACGAATCGGCCCTGCTTGTCGCGCACGACGGCCGAGATCGTGACGACGTCGACGCTGGCACGGAAGCGCGGCTGCTCGTCCTGAGCCTCGGCGGTCAGCGGGGCAGACCAGGTCACCGTGAGCGCAAACACAAAAAGTGCGGCAAAAACGCGCATCTCAGCCTTTCAGGAGTCACTACTCCGTGTCGGCTGCGAGGGTTATTTTCTTTAGACTTCGATATTTAGGAGGTCCGCCTGAAGGCGGACACTACGTCAGGAGCCAGACGCTACACGGG
>Ga0247825_10003383_pt1 | contig 10517 bp, 6 predicted proteins | sample 13C_Vanillin_Day_FD_194413 | JGI IMG/M metagenome (GOLD analysis project Ga0247825, IMG submission 194413) | Soil microbial communities from agricultural site in Penn Yan, New York, United States - 13C_Vanillin_Day48 | ecosystem: Environmental > Terrestrial > Soil > Agricultural land | place... | reverse complement strand
ATTCGAGGGCTACCGACTGGTCGACCAGTGGACCTCCTACGGGTGGAACGTGTTCGCCCTGCCGGACGGGCACGACTACGACCAGATCGTGAGCGTGCTCAAGACCATGGAGGAATGGGACCCCGCGGATCGCCGGCCCATGATCGTGATCGGCCGGACCACCAAGGGGTACTGGCCGGCGGCGGTCAACGGAAAGATCCCCGGAGCAGGTGATCAGGTGGTGGGCTATCCGAGCCATCCGTATGCGATGAAGATGAACTCGGAGTACTTCGTCGCCCTGGCGCGCACCTTCGAGCAGCGCTACGGCGTGACGTTCTCGGGCATCGGTCAGGGGCCGGTGACCGACCCCCGCGAGCGGCTGATCCAGTTCAAGACCAACATCGACGTCGCGATGTCCGTGCTGGACCGCAACGGCCTCGGAGACTGGCTGGCCGATCGGCTGGTGGAGATCGGCAATGCGGTGAAGGACGACCTGCCGCTCCGGATCGACGTGAAGCACGACCCGTTCCTGGACGATCGTCTGCGCGTGGCCAATCTCCCCGAGGAACCCCAGACGCTGACCGTGAGGAACGCGGTGTCCGGTGCGGAGAAACAGCTGAAGATCGCGTTGTTTCGCAAGGGCGGTGAAGTGGCGGGCGCCCGCCGGGCGGTGTCCGAAGTCGTCAAGTGGGTGAACCACGTCACGGACAACCGCCTGCTGTCCCTGGCGGCGGATCTGTCGGAATCGATCAACCTCGAGCACGGCAGCATCTGGGGGCACTACGATCCCGAGACGAATCCCCTGGGGACGCGGCTCAAGGCTGCGATCCAGGAAGCGGGAAATGCCTCGAGCGCCATCGGCCTGGTGGGCCAGAGCGCCTCACTGGACCCCGACCAGTTCGCGGGCGTCTGGGCCTTCAGCGGTACCTACGGCGCTTTCACGCCCCTGATGTACCTGCCGGCGCGCGTCTGGAGCCAGCAGAACCAGGACAGCAAGTTCCGCACGGGCGTCCTGCACATCCTGGCGGGGCATTCCGGCCCCGAGACCGCCGCCGATGCGCGCACGCACTTCGGCATCTTCTCGCCGCAGGTGTGGAAGCTGTTTCCGCGCAACCAGATCATCAATCTGAGCTTCTGGGACTACAACGACGTGGCCCCCGGCTACTTCGCCGCGGCCGAGATCGCCGCCCGCGAGAAGAAGGTGGGGATCATCATCATCGAAGTCGCGCGCCCCGACTTCCGCGTTGCGGATCGGAGCACGTTCGCGGACCCCGACGTCCGGGCCGCCGCCCGGGGCCTGTACGTCATCCGCGACTTCGCGCCGGGCCGGCCGCGTCACGGCTACGTGGTGGCGCAGGGCTCGAGCTCGACGTTCAACCTGGTGAGCGTGCTGCCGCGGCTGGAGCAGGCCGGCGTCAACGTGAAGGTGATCGCGGCGATCAGCGAGGAGCTGTTCGATCGGCAGCCGGAGGCCTACCGGAAGTCCGTTCTGCCGCCCGAGGCGCACCAGGACCTCATGTTCGTCAGCAGCGGCACGCGGCGCATGTGGCCGCTGCGGAACGTGGGCTCGCTGACCGACGCCTATTCGCTGACCGCCGACTGGGACGATCAGTGGCTCACCGGCGGCCTGGAAGCGGACGTGATCGCCGAAGCGCACCTGGACCCGGACTCGATCTTCGCGGGCGTGCAGCGATTCGCCCAGGACCGGCCAAAGCGCCTGGCCCGGCAGCGCTCGGTGCTGGATGAGCTGGGGTAGCGCGTGAGCTCGGTCGTGAGCAGGCGCCCCGGTCCGGCCGGGGGCACCACCCCGAACGTGCAATGTGGGATGTCGAGGGCCGGCTGAGCTACTATTCATTCATGCCCTCCTCGGTCAGGGCGACTGCGCGATGAACGGCCGACCCGCGATCCGTTGGGCAGTGCTGCGGCGCACGGCCGTCGCCGCGGGGGCCGTCCTCGCCCTGGCGCTGTGGACGGGGCCGTCACCCGGTGCCCCCGACCCGGCGGCGCCCGCGCCACCGACCGTGCGGCCCCGGTCGGAGCGGACGGTCGATTCGCTGTCGGTGGTGAATCTGCGTAGCCGGAGCTTCGCCGGCGCGCGCTCCAGCCAGACCCTGGGATCGCAGCGGGAAGGCACCGGCGTCGTCATCGACTCCCAGGGCCTGGTGCTCACCATCGGCTACCTCATCCTCGAGGCAGAGACGGTGGAGCTGTCGACGGCGGACGGCACCTCGTTCCCGGCCAGCGTGGTGGGCTACGACAGCGCGACCGGCTTCGGACTGGTGCGATCGTTGCGGCCTATGCCGATCGCCCCGATCACGATCGGCCAGTCGGCGCAGCTCGCGGCCCGGGCCCGCGTGCTGATCGTAGGGTTCGACGGGGTCGCGCCGGCGGTCGTGGTCTCACGCCGGCAGTTCGTCGGATTCTGGGAGTACCTGCTCGACGACGCGATCTACACGGCGCCGGCCACCGTGAACTGGAGCGGAGCGGCCCTGCTCGATCACGAGGGCAAGCTGCTGGGTATCGGCTCGCTCTCCGTCAACGACGCGCTGGGCTCCGACAACCAGGTGCCGGGAAACCTGTTCGTCCCCATCGACCTGCTCAAGCCGTTGCTGAAGGACCTCGTGGCTCACGGCAAGTCCTCGGCGCGCCCACGCCCGTGGATCGGGGTGCAGACCCAGGAGGTCCACGGCAACGTGATCGTGACGCGAGTGTCTCCGGACGGGCCGGCCGACGCAGCATCGATCCGGCCCGGCGACGTCATCGTCGCCCTCGGCGGCGAGACCATCAAGAGCCAGGCCGATTTCTACACGCGCCTCTGGTCGAGGGGGGCGGCCGGCGTCGAGGTTCCGCTGCAGGTGTTGCGGGCAGGGAAGATCCAGAGCGTCACCGTCACGTCGGCCGACCGCGACCGGTACTACCGGATCAAGCCGACCCTCTGACGAGCCCGCCGACCCGGTCGGCTCTCCTTGCCCGACGTCGCGTCCCGGCGATCCACCTGGGCGTGATGATGTTCGTCGAGGTAGTCCTTGCGGTAGACGCGGCCGCGACTGTTTGACGGGCCGGGCCAGGGGGGTGACGATCGGGAGCATAGGTGGCCAGGCGATGCCCGTCGAGGTGAGCGTCGGACCGCAGGCCCTGATCATCAATCACGGGGCCACGTTCGTGGTCAGCGATTTGCAAGGCGAGATCGAGGGTGATCGCGGCCACGGCATGTTCAGCAACGACACCCGCTTCGTCAGCTCGTATCGCCTCTACACGAACGGCCAGCGGTGTGTGCTCCTGACCTCCGGCACCCCCAGCGGGTACCTCGCGCGCGTGTACATGATGAATCAGTCCTTCGCGACCGAGGAAGGGCAGGTCGAGCAAGGGACGCTCGGCATCGTCCTCACCCGCGCGGTCACCGACGGTCTGCACGAGGACCTCGACGTGACGAATCACGGGATGCGGGCCGTGCGGTTCAACCTCGAGATCGCCATCCGTTCGGACTTTGCCGACCTCTTCGAGGTCAAGACTCAGCGGCTGGTCCGGCGCGGCCGGATCGTCACCGAGCTGCGCGAGGACGGTACCGCGGTCAGCACGTCGTACACCAACCGGGACTTCCGGCGCGAGCTCTGCTGCCGCTTCGTCAAGAGCGACTCGCCCCCGGTCTATGCGAACGGCCGCGCGACCTTCGACGTCCAGCTCGAGCCCGGCGCGACCTGGCACACGTGTACCGACTACCAGTTCCTGCACGACGGCGCCGGCGGCCGGTCGACGCGCAGCTGTGCCGACGGGTTCGCGCACGGTGCCTACGACGACATGCAGCGTCGCTGGCTGGAGCAGGCCACGCAGCTCACCTCCGAGAACGAGGAGATCTACCGCTTCTACCGGCAGTCCGTTGAGGACATGGGAGCGCTCCGTCTCTACGAGCACGACGCCGCCGGCGACGTGTGGGTTCCCGCCGCCGGCGTGCCGTGGTTCGTGGCCCTGTTCGGGCGGGACAGTCTCATCGCCAGTCTGCAGAGCATGCTGGTGAGCCCGAGCTTCGCCCGCGGTGCGCTGCGGACGCTCGCGCGTTATCAGGCCACTGCGATGGACGACTGGCGTGACGCCGAGCCCGGCAAGATCCTGCACGAGCTGCGTGTGGGCGAGCTGGCGCATTTCCGGCGCGTTCCCCACACCCCGTACTACGGCACGGCCGACGCGACCCCGCTCTACCTGATCGCGCTGCACGAGGCCTGGCGCTGGCTGGGTGACACGAGCCTGCTGCGCCAGTACCGGGAGGTGGCGCTCCGGTGCCTGGAGTGGATCGACCGCTACGGCGACCTCGACGGCGACGGGTTCCAGGAGTATCGGACCCGCTCGCCCCAGGGGTACGAGAACATGGGGTGGAAGGACGCGGGGGACGCGATCGTTTACCCGGACGGGCGCCCGGTGCCGCAGCCGAAAGCGCTCTGCGAGCTGCAGGGCTACGTCTTCGATGCCTGGGTGCGCATGGCCGAGGTGTTCGAGGCGATCGGCGAGCCGGACCGGGCCGTCGTGCTGCGGCGCCGGGCCGCCGAGCTGCAGCGGCGCTTCGAGACGGCGTTCTGGTGCGAGGACATCGGCTTCTATGCGCTCTGTCTCGACCCCGACAAGCAGCGGGTGGCCGTGGTGACCTCGAACGCGGGCCATCTGCTCTGGAGCGGCATCGCCAGCCCCGAGCGCGCGGCCCGAGTGGTGCGGCGCTTCTTCGAGCCTGACATGTGGACCGGCCTGGGCATCCGCACGCTGAGCGCCCGCAACCCCGCCTACAATCCGTTCTCTTACCAGCGGGGCTCGGTGTGGCCGCACGACAACGGCATCATCGCGCTGGGCTTCAGGCGCTATGGCTTTGCCGCGGAGGCGGCCCGCATCGCCCGGGACGTCTCGGAGGCGGCCGGCCGCTTCGCCAGCCATCGCCTGCCCGAGCTCTACGCCGGGATCGAGCAGGGCCCGGGCGACTTCCCGGTCCAGTACCTGGGAGCCAACGTGCCCCAGGCGTGGGCGGCCGGCAGCATCTTCCACCTGCTGCAGGCGATGCTCGGGATCCAGGCCGACGCGCCGCGGCAGTGCCTGTACGTCGACCCCCAGCTGCCCCGCTGGCTGCCCGAGGTGACGCTGCACGGCGTGGCCATCGGCGCCGCCCGGGTCGACCTGCGCTTCCGCCTCGTCCACGGTGAGAGCCGCTGGGACGCGACCGTCCGCAGCGGCCGCGTCGACGTGCAGGCGCAGTCATGGTCGCCGCCAGCGTCGCTCGAAACCGCATCGTAGCCCGGCGGCGCTATTTCCTTGGCCGCCGGGCCTCGAGAGTCCGATGATGCTGGGCATGGCTCACACCACGCCCTTCAGGCTCGTCGCACTCCTGCTCGCCGCGGTGCTCCTCGTCGTCGCCGGCACGCCCGCCAGGGCAGAGGCGGTCGACGCCCTGACGATCGTGGCCATTGCCGGACTGGCCGCCGCCGGCCTCATCCTGATTGCGTATCTGGTGATCGCGAACGTGGAGGGAGACAAGCAGGCTGGCGACGAGGGGCGGGTGGTCTGGGTCGCCTGCGCGGCCGAGGACGGCTGTGCGACGATCCCCTCGGACACCGCGGCCGTCCTGGTACAGCCGACGCCCGATGTCGCCGACCGCCAGGGGCCCTGAGCCACCCTCAGTCGTCGACGAGCGGCAGCGCCACGACGCGACGATGGGTGCTGGAGTGCAGGGCCGCCGTGATCACCTCCTGAACGTCACGCCCGACCTCCGGCCCGCACATCTCGGTCAGCTCGCAGCCGTCGCGCAGACGCGACAGGAAATGCGTCGGCCCGTCGCGCTGATCGAGCGGGAGTGGCGGCGGCTCCAGCACGCGGCTGCCGGCCGAGGTGACGATCTGCACGCGGCCGCTCTCGACGCGCTGCCCTTCGTGCGTCGCCCGAGGCTGGAGCACCAGCAGGGTTCCCCGTTCGCCGTAGACGATCATGGCGAAGGCCGGCTCGCCGCCGATCTGAGTCCAGCTCGCCTCGAGCAGCCCCAGGGCGCGAGGGTAGGAGAGGACAGCGACGGCGTTGTCCTCGGCGACGAGGTCCAGCTTCCGCGGTGGCAGGGTGACCGCGCTCACCCGCTGAGGCTGGCCGAGCACGAGGCGGCAGAGCACCGCGCCGTACCCGCAGTAGTCCACCAGGGCGCCGCCGCCGTTGCGCTTGGGATCGTAGAGCCACTCGCTGAACTGCGGCGAGCAGCCGAACTCGCGGGGGCCGGCGTGCCCGCCGCGATGGCTGAGCTGGATGGGCTCGCCGACCGCGCCCTCCATCGCCAGCGCGAGGCCGTAGCGGAGCGCCGGCCGCCACGCCGTGGGCCAGTTCACCATCAGGGGCAGGCCCGTTCGCCGGCTGGCGGCGAGCAGCGCCTCGGCGCCGGGCAGATCGGCCGCCATGGGCTTCTCGATCATGACGGGCAGGCGCTGGCCGAGCGCGCGCACGCCGAGGTCGGCCGAGGTCCGGTTGTCCGAGAAGACGAACACCGCGTCGAGGTCGCGCCGCTCGAGGAGATCGTCGAACGTGGGGTGGACGGCGGCGTCGGGGTAGAGGCTGCTGGCGCGCTCACGCAGCTGCGCGTCGGGCTCGGCCACGGCCGCCAGGCGGCCGAGTGCCCCGGCGGTGAGCGCGGCCAGGTTGGCCCAGACGTGATCGTGGCTGAGACCGAGGACGCCGATATTCAGCCGGGCCATGGGCTCAATGGCTCCGGCTCGCGAGCCAGTCCCACATCCGGCCCGCCAGCGTGACCGAGAGATCCACGTCCTCCTCCAGCAGATAACGCGCGGCCACCAGCCCGCGGGCGGCCTCGCGCACCTGCTCCAGGTACCCCCCGCGCGAGGCGTAGCGCTCCTCGACCGACGGGCGGGGGTCGCCGGAGGCCTCGCGCTCGCGGCGCGTGCGCAGGAAGGGCAGTGTGGCGCCGGCGAACACCAGCAACTGCCCGGCACCGCCGGTGTCGGGGTGACGGAGCGTCCAGCCGGTGTGGCTCGCCAGCGGCACGCGTACTTCGGGCACGCAGATCCCGGCGACCTCGTTGCCGTCGTCGTCCACCGTCGAGACGAGCGAGCCGAATCGGGGTCCCTCGCGCGGCGGCGCCTGCCCCATGACGCGCCCCTCGGCGTCGGCGCCGAAGTCGAGGCGGCGGGGCCGGGCGTGATGCTGGGGGAAGGCCGCTCCGGGAATCCGGCCGAAGACCTTGGCCAGCGATTCCGGGGGAACGGCGGTCCCGTCGTCGAGCCGCGGGTGACGGCTGGGCGGCGGCTCCACGCCGTCGACGACCCAGGCGTCGAGGTGCACCAGACACGCGCGGAGCAGGCGTCCGTAGTTGATCGTGCCGCGCAGGTTCTGCGACCGCTCGATCCAGCCCGAGGGATCCGCCGCGATCGGCGTGATGTCGGTCGGCGGCCACACGCCGAGGCCGTGCTCGGTCCCGGTGAAGTGATAGACGCGGGTGTGTGGCCCGTGAGCCACGTCGCGCAGGCCGTCGGGGTCGGTGTGCACGAGCGAGGCATCGCCCCGGTGGTACTCGGCCGAGGTGTTCGTGTAGTAGACCTTGAGCCGGCTGCCGCGGGCGTCGATGCGGCGGTGCAGCGCGTCGGTGGCGCCGGCCACCGGATCGGTCGTCGTCACGTCGGTCGAGGGGAAGACGTGGGCCATCATCTGCGGCCGGTCCTTGGAGTTCTGGCCGAAGCGCTGGTTGAACTCGCCTCGCATGCCGCCGGCGACGTTGGCGATGATCCCGTCGAACGCCTCGCGGCCCTGCTCGTCGAGGTTCAGGTCCCAGTAGACGAGCGTGCGCAGGAACCGGCCGGTCTGCGATCGCCCATAGGCGTAGGCCCAGCGAAGCGTGCCGGCCGCCGGGCTGCCCGGGTCGTGCTTGAGCCAGGAGACGGCGTCGCGGACCGCGGCGAAGCTGACCCCGAGCACCGGCGCGCCGACCGCCGTGTACGCCACCTGATAGAGGCGGCCCTTGTCGAAGCCGCCCTGGAGCCAGACGTAGCGCGGGTCGGCGATCACGCGGCCGTCGGCCACGCGCCCGAACCGCCACCTCGATCGGGCGATCGTCTGCGGCACACCGTCGAGCTGATCCCGCACCAGCAGGGCGGCGTTGGGCTCCTCGAGGTCGGCGGCGGGATAGGCGAGGTGACCCCGGTCGGAGAGCAGGAAGTGCGGGACGGGTTCGGGCGCCTGGAGGTTGACGTAGACGCGCCCGCGCAGCGGGCGGTTCTCGGCGCCTCGGGCCTCTGGGGCGTAGAGCCGGAACAGCCCGGGGAGCTCGGGGACGTCGCACTGCCAGCCGCAGGAGATCACGGTGTAGCCCCGCCGCATCAGGAAGCCGTCGCCCACGTCGATCGGCGGGTGCGCCTCGGCGTCCGGACCGAACACGGGCCGCGTGGCGTGATTGAAGTTCGGCACCGTGACGGTATTACCGCGGTTGACGACGTCCAGGATCACCCGCCCGTTGCCGCGGGCGCGCTCCACGGGGAGCAGGATCGAGACGTCGGCCGCGAACTCCACTCGCCCGTCCCGGTTTCGGGGGGCCCGCTCGAGGTCGGTGATCGGCGTGTTGGCGGGGTGCGTGGGGTCGACGGTGAAGCGAAGCCGGCCCTTCAGCTCCTCGTACGGGCCGACCTCGCCGAACGCGCGCCCCTCGGCGAGGGGGCGGCGCACCGTGAGGTCGAGCTGGGTGACCGGCATCCTAAGGACAGTCTAACCGACCTCGCGGTAGCCTAGGGTCCGCCGTTTCAAAGGAGGAGGTATGCGACTGTCTGGCCGGACCGCGCTGGTGACGGGAGCGCAGCAGGGCATCGGGCGTGCCATTGCGGTCGCGCTGGCACGCGACGGGGCCAATGTGGCGATCAACTTCCTCGACGACGAGGCCGCGGCGGCCCGCGTGGCCGCCGAGGTCCGCGCGCTCGGCCGGCAGGCGGCGCTCGTGCAGGGCGACGTCGCGCGGCCGGGGGATGTCGAGGGCATGGTGGCCACGGTCGTGCAGAAGCTCGGGGCCCCGGACGTGGTCATCAACAACGCCGGGGTCTTTCCCCGGGTGGCCTTCCTGGACATGCAGGAGGGCGACTGGGACCATGTCCTCGACGTCAACCTCAAGGGCAGCTTTCTCGTCGCCCAGGCCGGCGCGCGGGCCATGGTCGCTGCCGGGCGGTCCGGGGCCATCGTGAACATCTCCTCCTCGGCCGTGCGCGGCGACGCCCGCGGTGTGCACTACTCGGCCAGCAAGGCCGGCGTCATCGGCCTCACCCGGGCGATGGCGCTCGCACTGGCGCCCTGGCGGATCCGCGTCAACGCGATCGCGCCCGGCACCACGGATACCGCCCAGCCCCGCTACGGCAACACCGAGGAGCAGCTCGCTGCCCGTGTCCGCGACACGCCGTTCGGACGCATGGCCGAGCCCGACGAGATCGCCCGGGTCGCGGTCTTCCTGGCCACCGAGGAGGCGACCTGGATCAGTGGTGAAATCATCCATGTCAACGCGGGGGCGTACATGGCCTGAGGCGCCCGCGCACGGAGTAGGCTACACTTCGCCTCGCCGGACCGTGACGATGCCTGAGACATCCGCCGAGCCCGAGGCGCGCGTTCTGATCGAGGCGTACTACGACGCGGGCTGGACCGACGGCCTGCCGGTCGTTCCTCCCACGGACGCCTCGGTCGCCGCCATGCTCGCCGCCGCCGGCCTGCGCGGCCACGAGGTGCTGGGCGAGATCCCCGGTCGCAACACCGTGGTCACCGCCGACAAGGTCGCCATCAACGCCGTGATGGCCGGCTGCCGGCCCGAGTACGCGCCCGTCGTCGTCGCCGCGCTGCGTGCCCTGTGCCGCCCGGAGTTCGCCTATCACGGCCCCGCCAGCAGCACCGGGGGCTCGGCCATGGTGCTGATCGTCAACGGGCCGACCGCGCGCCGGCTCGGGATCAACAGCGGCAACAACGCCCTGGGGCAGGGGCACCGGGCGAACGCGACCATCGGGCGGGCGGTGCGCCTGTCGATGATGAACGTCATGAACACGCGGCCCGGGTTCCTCGACCGCGCCACGCTCGGCAACCCCGGCAAGTACACCTTCTGCTTCGCCGAGCACGAGGACGACCACCCGTGGGCCCCCCTGCACACGACCCGCGGCTTCGCGCCCGCGGACAGCACCGTCACCGTCTACGCGTCCAACAGCCTCTACCAGGTCTACAACCAGCTCGCGGCCGAGCCGGAGCCGCTGCTGCTGTGCATCGCCGACGCGCTCGGCAATCTGGGCTCGCCGAACCTGAAAGGCTTCAACGAGTCGCTGGTGATCCTCGCCGGCGAGCACGCCGAGATCGTGAGATCGAACGGCTGGAGCCGGCGCGACGTGCAGCAGTTCCTCGTCGAGCACACGCGGCGTCGCATCGCCGACGTCAAGCGGGCGGCGCGCATGCCGGGGGCGATCACGGAGGCCGACGAGACGACCTGGCGCTACGTGTTCGAGGCACCGGAGGACATCCTGCTCGTGTGCGCGGGCGGACGCGCGGGGAGCTGGTCGGCC
>Ga0247825_10003382_pt1 | contig 10517 bp, 10 predicted proteins | sample 13C_Vanillin_Day_FD_194413 | JGI IMG/M metagenome (GOLD analysis project Ga0247825, IMG submission 194413) | Soil microbial communities from agricultural site in Penn Yan, New York, United States - 13C_Vanillin_Day48 | ecosystem: Environmental > Terrestrial > Soil > Agricultural land | place... | reverse complement strand
GAAGAAGGGCGCGGCGCGAATTCCCCTCCCCCCTTGAGGGGGAGGGATAGGGTGGGGGGTGCAACCCGCACATCCGCCGATGTTTACGAAGACCTCCGCCTCGCCGCCGTGCGCGACGTGATCGCCTGGAACACCGTGTGGGACCCGGTCAACCGCCGCCCCTACACCGCGCTCAGCCGGAACTGGGGCGCGCAGAAATTCGGCGGCTGGGGCGTGTGGCTCGACGATCTCTTCTTTCATGCGCTGCTGGCTGGCGCCGTCGATGCCGATCTCGCGCGCGAGAACATGCAAGCGGCGCTGAGCAACGCCACGCCTTACGGCAATCTCGCCTGCCTCATCACCGGGCGGGACGCCTGGGTCGACCGCTCGCAGCCGCCGATCGGCAGCCTGATCGCCTGGCTCTTGCATCGACGGCTCGCCGACGACGCTCTGCTCAGGCGCGCCTATCCGGTGCTCGCGGCCAATCACGGCTGGTGGGTCGCGCGCCGCGACGGCAACAGCGACGGGCTCTATGAATATGGCAGCTCGGATGTCGGGTCGGGCCTCTATGTCGGCACCAAGCTCGCGGCCAAGGACGAATCCTTCATGGACAACTCCCCCGTCCATGACGAGGCCGTGTTCGATCCCAAGACGCGAACGCTCAATTCCGCCGATGTCGGTCTCAACAGCCTGATTGCGCTCGATGCGGAAATGCTGGCGCGGATCGCGAGCCGGCTCGGCGACGACGAGGCCGCCGGCCGTCACGCCGCGACCGCCGGTTCGCTGAAGGCGCGCATCGGCGAGCGCCTCTGGGATGCCGGGCGCCAGTGCTTCGCCAACCGGCTCTGGTCGGGCGCGTTCGTGCGCGCGATCGCGCCGACCAGCTTCTTCCCGCTGCTGGCGGGAGCCGCGACGCCCGAGCAGGCGGGCGCGATGGTGCGCCTCCTGCAGGACCCCGAGAAGTTCGGCGGCGACTGGCTGCTGCCGTCGGTCACGCGCGACGATCCCGCCTTTCCCGACAATGTCTATTGGCGCGGGCGCATCTGGCCGCCGCTCAATTTCCTGGTCTGGCTCGGGCTGAAGCGCGCGGGCTTCGCGGCCGAAGCCACTCTGCTGGCTGAGAATGGCTGGCGCCTGTTCCAGCGCGCCTGGGCGATGCGCAAATGCCCGGAGAATTTCAGTGCCGCGACCGGCGAGGCGTTCGACCAGCCCGACACCGATTCCTTCTATGGCTGGGGCGCGCTGATGCCCTTCATCGCGCTGGCGAACGACCATCCCGAGATGATCCACCTCGACACCGCATTCCCATGATCCTGTCCTTCGGCTCGGTCAATCTGGACCTGATCGCCACCGTCGAGCGCCTTCCGCGCGCGGGCGAGACGGTGCTCGGCCCCGGCTATCGCGCGCTGCCCGGTGGCAAGGGCGCGAACCAGGCGCTGGCGGCGCGGCGCGCGGGAGCGGTGGCGCAGCTTGTCGGCAGCGTCGGCCGAGACGCCTTCGCCGCGCCCGCCCTCGCAGAGCTCGCGGCGGCGGGCGTGGGGCTGGAGCATGTGGTGCGCCACCAGACGGCCCCGACCGGCTGCGCCCTCATCTGCGTCGATTCCAAGGGCGAGAACCAGATCGCCGTCGCGCTCGGCGCGAATGCGGAGCTGAAGGCGAAGCATGTGCCCGATGCGCTCCTCACGGGCGAGACGATCCTGCTCCTGCAGCGCGAGGTGACGCCGGAGGAGAGCTGGAGCCTGGCGCGCCGTGCGGCCGCGCGCGGAGCCCGCGTGCTGCTCAATCTCGCCCCGTGCGGCGAGGTGCCGGCGGACGTGCTGCGCGCGCTCGACTGGCTGATCCTCAATGAGGGCGAGGCGGCGGAGCTCGCGCGCGCGCACGGCATCGGCTCGGATGCCTCGGAATTCGCAAAGGCGCTCGGCATCGGGGTGGTCGCCACCCTGGGCGCCGAGGGCATTGCCGCCTGCCGCGGCCATGAACGCTGGCGCGTGCCTGCGCTCGCCATTTCGCCCGTGGACACGACCGGCGCCGGCGACGCGGCGGTCGGGGGCTTTGCCGCCGCGCTCGACCGCGGCGCACCGCCGGAGGAGGCGCTGCGCTGGGCCAGCGTCGCGGGCGCGCTCGCCTGCCTCACCCCCGGCGCGCAGAGCAGCCTGCCCTCGGAGCGCGAAATCCGCGACGCCCTTCCGCGACTCACGCCCAAATGAAAGCTGACATGCAGAGCAAGACCATCGATGCCGTCGTGTTCGATCTCGGCGGCGTGCTGATCGACTGGAACCCGCGCCACCTCTATCGCAAGCTCTTCGAGGAAGAGGCTGAGATGGAGCATTTCCTGACCGAGATCTGCTCGCCGGTCTGGAATGTGAGCCTCGACGCCGGCAAGCCCTTCGATGTCGGCATTGCCGAGTTGTCGCGCCGCCACCCCGAGCAGGCGCATCTGATCGGTGCCTGGAAGACGCGGTGGGAGGAGATGCTGGGCGGCGCAATCGAGGGCACCGTCACGATCCTGGAGGAGCTGCATTCGGCCGGCATGGCGCTTCATGCTCTGACCAACTGGTCGGCGGAGACCTTCCCGATCGGACGGAGCCATTACCCGTTCCTCGCGCGCTTCCGCACCATCCTCGTCTCCGGCCAGGAGAAGCTGGTCAAGCCCGACCCGCGCATCTTCCATTTGCTGGTCCAACGCACGGGCGTGGCGCCGGAGCGCACCATCTTCATCGACGATTCCGAAAAGAACGCGAACGCCGCCGCCGGCCTCGGCTTCCACGCGATCCGCTTCACGGACCCGGAGGCCCTGCGCGCGCGCTTGACGGATTTTGGGCTCCTCGCGAGGGACAGCGCATGAGCGAGCGCCGCCTGCGCAGCCAGGCCTGGTTCGACGATCCGGACGATCCGGACATGACGGCGCTCTATCTGGAGCGCTACCTCAATTATGGCCTCACGCGCGCGGAGCTGCAGTCCGGGCGCCCGATCGTCGGCATCGCCCAGACCGGCTCGGACCTCGCGCCCTGCAACCGCCACCACCTCGCATTGGCCGAGCGGGTCAAGGCCGGGATCCGCGAGGCGGGCGGCATCCCGATGGAGTTTCCGGTCCATCCGATCCAGGAGACCGGCCGCCGTCCCACGGCAGGCCTCGACCGCAATCTGGCTTTCCTCGGCCTCGTCGAGATCCTGCACGGCTATCCGCTCGATGGCGTGGTGCTGACGACCGGCTGCGACAAGACCACGCCAGCCTGCCTCATGGCGGCTGCGGCGGTGAACATTCCGGCCATCGTGCTCTCCGGCGGCCCCATGCTCGACGGGCACTGGAAGGGCGAGCTGGCGGGCTCGGGCGCCGTGATCTGGAAGGCGCGCGAGCTGCTCGCGACCGGCGAGATCGACGCGGAGGAGTTCATGGAGAGGGTGGCCGCCTCCGCGCCCTCGATCGGCCACTGCAACACCATGGGCACGGCGCTCTCGATGAATGCGCTCGCCGAGGCGCTCGGCATGTCGCTGCCGGGTTGCGCCTCGATCCCCGCGCCCTATCGCGAGCGCGGGCAGATCTCCTACGCCACCGGCCGGCGCATCGTCGAGATGGTGCGCGAGGATCTGCGCCCCTCGCTCATCCTCACGCGCGCCGCCTTCGAGAACGCGATTGTCGTCGCCTCCGCCCTCGGCGCCTCCACCAATTGCCCGCCGCATCTGATCGCCATCGCGCGCCATGCCGGGGTCGCGCTGACGATTGAGGACTGGCAGCAGGTCGGGCAGGATGTGCCGCTCCTGGTCGATTGCCAGCCGGCCGGCCGCTTCCTGGGCGAGGCGTTCCACCGCGCCGGCGGCGTGCCCGCGGTGCTGCGCGAGCTGCTCGAGGCCGGGCGTCTCGACGGCGCGGCTCTCACGGCGACGGGCCGCAGCCTCGCCGACACTCTTGCCGGGGTCGCGGTCCAGGACCGCGAGGTGATCCGCCCCTATGCCCGGCCGCTTGCGGAGGCGGCGGGGATGACGGTGCTCACCGGCAATCTCTTCGACGCCGCCGTGATGAAGACCTCGGTGATCGGTCCGGAGTTCCGCGTGCGCTATCTGTCCGACCCCAGGGACCCGGATGCATTCGAAGGCCGCGCGGTGGTGTTCGAGGGGCCGGAGGATTACCGCGCGCGGATCGACGATCCCGGGCTCGACCTCGACGAGCGGTCGATCCTGGTGATCCGCAATTGCGGCCCGGTCGGTTATCCGGGCTCGGCGGAGGTGGTCAATATGCGGCCGTCGAAAACATTGATCGAGCGCGGCGTGCACTGGCTGCCCTGCATCGGCGACGGACGGCAGAGCGGCACCTCGGCCAGCCCCTCCATCCTCAACGCCTCGCCCGAGGCGGCGGCGGGTGGCGGCCTCTCCCTCTTGCGCACCGGCGACCGCATCCGCGTCGATCTCAAGGCGCGTCGCGTCGACGCGCTGGTGCCGAAGGAGGAGTGGGAGCGCCGCCGCGCCGAGCCCAGCCCGGCCATCGCCCCGTCCCAGACGCCGTGGCAGGAGCTGCATCGCGAACTGGTCGGTCAGCTTTCCGGGGGCGGCTGCATCGAGCGGGCCCTCCGCTATCAGGACATCGCCCGCACGCGCGGCCTGCCGCGCCATTCGCATTGATCGGCCCGCACGGATGAGGCTCTATCTGTCCTCCTATCGCATGGGCGGCGGCGTTGACGCTCTCAAGGGCCTGCTTGGGCGCGGACGGCGCGTCGGCATCATCGAGAACGCGCTCGACCACATCCCGGCCGCCGAGCGCAGCGACTACAAGAAGCGCGTCTATGACAGCGGCGCCGAGTTCCGGGCGCTCGGGTTCGAGACGGTCGAGCTGGACTTGCGCGGCTATTTCGGAGCGGAACAAACCCTGCGCCGCGACCTCGCGGCGCTCGACCTCATCTGGGCCGTCGGGGGGAACGCTTTCATTCTCAGGAAAGCGATGGCTTCGAGTGGCTTTGACCGGGTGATCCGATCAGGGCTTGACGAAGATGCCTTCGCTTACGGCGGCTTCAGCGCCGGCGCGGTCGTTCTGGGGCCGAGCCTGAAAGGGATTGAAGAGGTCGACGACCCGAACCTTGCGGTCGAAGGCTACCCAGAGGGTCCGATCTGGGAAGGGCTGGGTATCCTCGATTTTATCATCGTCCCGCATTATCGGTCGGCCCACCGGGAATCGGCTCTGGTCGGCGTCCTGGTTGAGCGGTATCAGGGCACGGGGACTCCTCACCTTCCCTTATCGGACGGCGAGGTTCTATTCGTGGATGGTGCGCATCGCGCGATCATCGACGCTCGGGGCCGGGAGCGGACTTTCGAAGGGTGACGGGATGGAGACGCTCGATCGCAGCGGCATTGTGCAAGCGCGGGCTCGCATCGCTCCGCACATCCGCCGCACGCCCGTGCTGGAGCTGGAGGAGGGCGCGTTCGGCCTCTCCTGCCGCCTCATCCTGAAGCTCGAGCAGCTGCAGCTCGCCGGCTCGTTCAAGCCGCGCGGCGCCTTCAATCGCATGCTCTCGAACCACATCCCCGCCGCCGGGGTGATCGCGGCGTCGGGCGGCAATCACGGCGTCGCGGTCGCGCTCGCCGCGCGGCGGCTCGGCGTTCCCGCTGCGATCTTCGTCCCCACCATCGCCTCGCCGGCGAAGCTGCAGCGCATCTGCGAGGCCGGCGCGGAGGCGGTGGTCACCGGCGCCACCTATGCCGAGGCGCTGGCGGCGAGCGCGGTCCGGGCGGCGGCGACGGGCGCCCTCATCGTGCATGCCTATGACCAGCCCGAGGTCGTGCTGGGGCAGGGCACCGTCGGCCTCGAGCTGCAGGAGCAGGCGCCGGACCTCGATTGCGTGCTGGTCGCGGTCGGCGGCGGCGGGCTGATCGGCGGGATCGCGCTCGCTTATGAGAGCAGCGGGAGGCGCGTCATCGGGGTCGAGCCGCGGCTCGCGCCGACCTTGCATGACGCGCTCGCCGCCGGCCGCCCCGTGCCGGTCGAGGTGTCCGGCATCGCGGCGGATTCGCTCGGGGCGCGCGAGGCGGGCGGGCTCGCCTTGGAGATCGCCCGGCGGCGGGTGGAGCGGGTGGTCCTGGTCGAGGACGAGGCGATCCGTGCGGCCCAACGCGCGCTCTGGCGCGAGCTCAGGATCGCGGTCGAGCCCGGCGGGGCGGCGGCGATGGCCGCGCTGATATCCGGTGCGTGCCGCGCCGCAGCGGGCGAGCGTGTCGGAATCGTCCTCTGCGGGGGAAACACCGACCCAGCCTCGGTCGCGTGACCTGGAAGCGCATACTCCCTATGCACCCTTAACCCGTCCACGCCGGCGGGCATCATCCCTCCTTGCGAAAGCGCGCACAGGACGGGAGGAGGTATCGCCATGCCGCATCAGGACTGGATGATCAAGGGCCCGAAGATCGCCGCCTGCAATTGCGACTATGGCTGCCCGTGCGAGTTCAATGCGCTGCCCACCCACGAGGTCTGCGAAGGGCTGGAGGCTCACCGCATCGACACGGGGCATTTCGGAAAGGTGCGCCTGGACGGGCTCATCATCGGCGCGCGGTACCGCTGGCCGGGACCCGTCCATGAGGGCGGCGGGGTGGTCCAGGGCTTCGTCGATGCGCGCGCCACACCCGAGCAGCGCGAAGCCCTCATTCAGATCATGTCCGGCAAGGAGCAGGAGCCGACGACGGTCTTCAACATCTACGGCGCGACCGTCGCGCGCGAGCTCGACCTCATCGTCGCGCCGATCGAGTTCAGCGCCGACTTCAAGGCGCGCAGCGGCGGCTTCCGCGTCCCCGGCGTGATGGAGATGAGCCTGGAGCCGATCCGCAACCCGGTCACCGGCAAGGAGCATTTCGCGCAAATCCGCCTGCCGAACGGGTTCGAGTTCCGCGAGGCGGAGATGGCGAGCGGCCGCTTCAACTCCGAAGGGCCGGAGCTCGGCATGAACCATCAGAACTGCTACGGCTTCCTCAGCTACGTGGCCTATGGGCCGCAAGGCGTGATTGCGTGATGAGCGGCGCCGCGTTCGACCAAGGCCGGGCGCCACGCCCGTCCTGGCGCCTCGTCCTGGAGCGCGAGCGCCGCATCACCACGGCCGCGCTGCTGCTGGTCGCGGCCGCCGCCTGGAGCTTCGTCCTCGCGGGCGGCGGCGTGCCGGACATGGGCGGCATGGATGCGGGCATGGTGATGGCGCCCCAGCCCTGGTCGCCCGGCTACGCGGCCGCGATCTTCCTCATGTGGTGGATCATGATGGCGGCAATGATGCTGCCGAGCGCGGCGCCCGCGATCCTGCTCTACGACCTCGTCGCAAGGCGCACGCGATCGGCCGGAGGCGCGGCAACGCTCGCCTTCGCCTCAGGCTACCTGCTCATTTGGGGCGGGTTCAGCCTTGGGGCGGCGTTGCTGCATTGGGGGCTGGATCAGAGCGGCCTCTTGACCATGGCGATGGCCAGCGCCAGCCCCGTCCTGGCCGGCGCCATCCTGACCGCGGCAGGCGTCTGGCAGCTCACCCCCATCAAGCGCGCCTGCCTGGTGCGCTGCCAGAACCCGATCCAGTATCTCTCGCATCGGTGGCGCGCGGGTTCGCTCGGAGCGCTGCGCATGGGCATGGAGCACGGCGTCCATTGCCTGGGCTGCTGCTGGGTGACGATGGGCCTGCTGTTCTATGGCGGCATCATGAACCCGGCCTGGATCGCCGGCGTGGCGCTCTATGTGCTCATCGAGAAAACCGTGCCGGCACAGCATTGGCTCTCGCACGCTGTCGGCTGCGCCCTCGTTGTGGGCGGGGTGGCCACTCTGGTCGGGGCCTTCTAAATCGCATGTGCCGCAGCCGCGAACCGGCCCTCATGGCAGGCTGTTCCTGTTCATCCGCAGTCGCCGGGCTACCCCGGCTGCGCCTCTTCCTCTTCGAGGTACTTCGATGAGCGAGCTGACCGTCGCCGAGAAACCGGTGCCATTTTCGGCGGTCCAGGCGCAGCTCCGCGCGCAGTGGGGCGAGCAGCTCCTCGATGGGCTGCCGATCGGGATTTGCCTGTGCGATCGGGACGGCATGCTCATCCGCTACAACCCGCGGGCCGCCGAGCTGTGGGGCCGCGCGCCCGCCTTGGCTGCCGAGCACCCCCGCTTCTGCGGAGCGTTCCGCGTCCATTGGCCGGACGGCCGGCCGATGGCGGCCGATGAGGCGCCGGTGGCCGAGGTGCTTCGCACCGGCGTGCCCATCGAGGAACGCGAGATCGTGATCGAGCGCCCCGATGGCACGCGCATCACCGCCCTCAGCAACACCCGCCCGCTGCATTCCAAGACCGGGGAGCTGATCGGGGCCGTGACTTGCTTCCAGGACATCACGCGGCGCACCTCGTCCGAGCAGCGGCTGCAGCTGCTCGCGAGCGAGATGGACCACCGGTCCAAGAACATGCTCGCGGCGATCCAGGCGGTGATCCACCTCACCCAGGCGGGGTCGATCCCTGAATTCAAGCGCGCCATCGAGGGCCGCGTCACCGCGCTCTCGCGCGCGCATACGCTGCTGTCGACCGGTCAATGGGAAGGGGCCGACCTCCGCCGCATCGTCCAGGACGAGCTTACGCCCCTGGCGGCGGGCGAGACCGTGCGCGTCTCGGTGGATGGGCCGCCGCTCACGGTGCCCCCGCAAGTGGCGCAATCCCTGGCGATGATCGTCCACGAGCTCGCGACGAACGCCGACAAGCACGGCGCGATGGGCCAGCCGGAAGGCCGCATCGATCTGCGCTGGTGGGGCTCTGCCGGCGATCGGCTGTTGCTCCGATGGACCGAAAGCGGCTGCGCGGGGGTCCAGCCTCCCAGCCGCAAGGGGTTCGGCATCAGCATCATCGAGGGGGCGGTTCGCCAGCAGCTGGGCGGCACGCTCGAGATGGACTGGCGCGAGGACGGGCTGCGGTGCGAGATCGAGCTTCCGCTCTCCTGATCGCGCGACCCACGGTCGAGACGCTCCGACGGTCCTGGCGCTGGACGATCTCACCGAAGCCATGCAGGGCCTGCACCTGCATAGCGTCGTGCATGGCATTCTCAACCTTGAGCAGCGCCGCATGTTCTACGGCGTGGTACGGCACAGGCTGTCGGTGCTAAAGCTGCGCGGCACCGACTTCCGCAGCGGCTATCACGACTATGTGATCCGCACGGGCGGGATCGAGGCCTGGCCGAGCCTTCTGGCGGGGGAACACGAAACGGAGTTCAATCCCGAATCGCTGTCGAGCGGCATCTCCTCCCTGGACGAGCTGCTCGGCGGCGGATTGTGGCGCGGCCCGAGCACGCTTCTGTTCGGCCCTTCCGGCGTCGGCAAGTCTTCGCTGGCGCTGCAATACGCCGTCACCGCGACGCAGCGGGGCGCACGGGCCGCCGTCTTCGCTTTCGACGAGAGCTATCGCACGGCCCTGTGCGGGCGCGCGGCCCGGGGTTCGATCTGGACGGAGCCAGACGCAGAGGCAGCCTGCATTGGGAGCGCATGACCCCGGCGACCCTCTCGCCTGGCGAGTTCGTCGATCGCGTGATGCAGCAGGTCAAGAGGGGAGCGGGCATCGTCATCATCGACAGCCTGAACAGCTACATGGCGTCAATGCCGGAGGAACATGCGCTCGTCCTGCATCCACGAGCTGCTCGCCTATCTGGGCAACCAGGGCGTCGCGACCATTCTCATCATGGCGCAGCACGGCCTCGTCGGCGATGCCCAAGCGCCCCTCGACCTGAGCTTCCTGGCGGACGCGATCATCCTGTTGCGCTATTTCGAGGCGGAAGGGGAGGTGCGCAAAGCCATCTCGGTGCTGAAGAGCCGTAGCGCCCAGCACGAGACCACGATTCGCGAGTATCGCCTGAACCCGGAGCAGGGTATCGGCGGTGGTCCGCCGATCCGCGCCTTCCAGGGCGTGCTGACCGGCGTGCCGAGCTTCCTTGGGAAATCCGGATCTCTGCAGAATGACGTTGACGATCCAGGAACTCGGGGCTGAGGCGCCGGAGCGGCGCATCCTGATCCTCGCCCCCTCCCGCCGCGACGCCCCGACGGCCGCCGCGATACTGGAGCGCGCGCAGAGCGGGAGCGAGATCTGCGCCGACGTCGCCGCCTTATGCCAGCATATTGCGGGGGCCGGGGCGGCGCTCATCGCAGAGGAAGCCCTGACCCAGGAGGCCGAACTTTCCATGCTCCTGTCCTGCCTCGCCGACCAGCCGCCCTGGTCGGAGCCGCCCATCGTACTGGTGACGACGGCTCATTTGCGGCTGGCCGGTCGCACGGAGCTGGAGCGTTTCGTGGGTTTCGGCAATGTGATGCTGCTCGAGCGGCCGCTGCGCTCGGCGACGCTGGTCAGCGCCATGCGCTCGGCGCTGGCCGCGTGTGCGCGGCAATATCAGGTGCGCGACCACTTGCGCGAGCGCGCGGACCGAGGCGCGCCTTGCGCATGCAAGAGCAGGAGCTGCTCCGCCTCAACGAGACGCTGGAGCAGCGCGTGTGGGCGCGCACCGCCGAGCTGGAAGAGGCCAATCGCCGGCTGCTCGCGGAGATGCAGCAGCGTGAGCATGCCGAGCGGGCTCTCTTGCA
>Ga0247825_10003381_pt1 | contig 10521 bp, 10 predicted proteins | sample 13C_Vanillin_Day_FD_194413 | JGI IMG/M metagenome (GOLD analysis project Ga0247825, IMG submission 194413) | Soil microbial communities from agricultural site in Penn Yan, New York, United States - 13C_Vanillin_Day48 | ecosystem: Environmental > Terrestrial > Soil > Agricultural land | place... | reverse complement strand
GGTCGCCGCGTGCCTGATCTCGGTGACCCCTTCGGCGGCCGCCGCAGCCAAGAGCGCCGTCTCGGTGCCCGTGACAGACGCTTCGTAGAGATACATCGAGGCGCCCTTCAACCCATTGGGCGCCTCCAGCACGTGATCGGCACCGTCGGTCTGCCGGGCACCCATCGCCAGCAATGCCTCGAGATGAGTGGAAATCGAGCGCCGCGCTGGGAAGTCACCTCCTGGCGGAGCGATGTGCGCACGACCGACCCGCGCGAGCAGGGGCCCAAGCAGCAGCACCGAGCCGCGCAACCGACCGACAAGAGCACGGTCCGGAATGTGACTGCGGACGGTCGGCGTGCGCACGCGAAGCGTCGTCGTCCCGACGCCTTCGACGGTGGCGCCGAGGTCGAGCAGCAACTGCACCATGACGTCGACGTCCCCAATCCGGGGGACGTTCGTCAACACGCACTCATCCGGCGTGAGGAGGCACGCGGCTAAAAGTGGGAGCGCGGCGTTCTTGTTGCCTTCCACGGCCACACGTCCTTCGAGTCGGTGGCCTCCTTCGATCAGCAGAGTCGACATTCACCCTCGCGCGGTCTCGCACGCTGAAGCGCGCGCTCTACAATGGATTCCGTAGCGTGGCGGCTTCAGCCGCCGCGTTGGCCAACAGGTACGCGACATCGGCATCATCGCCGAATCCGACGAACGTCGGCTCTGGACGGAGCCAAATATCGAACCGGTCCGCGACCTGCTGCTTGATCTGCCGGGCCAGAGCTACGACATCGCGCGCCGTGGCCCCTCCCCTATTGACGATCGCCAAAGGGTGCTTGGAAGACAGCCCAACCTCACCGGATCGATATCCCTTCGCGAAACCAGCCTGCTCGATAAGCCATGCTGCCGGTACCTTGACCTGACCCGTCGGTAGTGCAAAACCCGGGGCGGGACCAGACGCAGACATCAGCCTCCCATAGTGGCTTGTCTCGACGATCGGGTTCATGAAGAACGATCCAACGCTCCGTGTGTCCGAATCAGACGCGTCGAGAACCATGCCCTTTGTCCGTCGAATCAACAATACGGCATCCCGGACATCGGCGACGTTCGGCGCCCGGATCCCACGACGCTCGAGGAAATGCCTGAGATCTGGATACCGAACGGTCGGCGGTTCATGGTTGAGCTCGTACGTGACCTCGCACACCACGAATCGACCCACGTCGTCGGACTTGAAGCGACTCGTGCGGTATCCGAAACGGCAATCCGTGTCGCGGAGCGTTCTCACCTCGCCGGACTGGCGATCGAGCACTGTGACGGTCGCGATCGTGTCGGCGACCTCCTGTCCGTACGCGCCGACGTTCTGGACCGGTGTCCCGCCCGTGCTGCCCGGAATGCCTGAGAGACACTCCACACCCTGGAGGCCCCTGGACACGACCGCAGCGACTGCCGCATCCCACGGCTCACCGGCGCCAATGCGAAGGACCGCGGCGTCATCACGACCGCCGACATCAATACCGCCAATAGCCATCTGCAGCACAAGGCCCGCCACTCCGCCGTCGGCAACGACCAGATTGCTGCCTCCGCCCATCACAGTGAACGGCACAGCACGTTCGCGGCACCACTTGTGGGCGCCTACCACCTCCTCGATGGTCGTCGCTCGGATGAACCAGTCGGCGGGACCGCCAATGCCCAACGTCGTCAGCGAAGCCAGCGACACGCCGGCCTGTATTGCGAGGGGTGGATCACCGGACGGCAAGGATCCTCCCCTCTTGCGCCACGAGCGCCGCTATCGCATCCGCCCGCCTGCAGACCTCGAACTCCACCCAGTCACCTGCTCCCAGCTGGCCAGCCAAGGAGAGATCCGCGCTGATGACAACCGCGATCTGCGGGTAGCCTCCGGTCGTCGGTCGATCCGCCATCAGAAGAATCGGATCGCCGGACGGGGGTATCTGCAGGCCACCGAGGTATGTCGAATCCGACACCATGTTTCCACCAACGTTCGATGCGAGACGGGCGCCTCCAGTAAGGCGATAGCCCATCCGGTCGGAATCGGCGGAAATTGTGTACCGCGCGTGTTGGAGCGCGTCGAGCGCTGATGGCAGGAAGTGCTCCACCTGCGGACCAGGCAAGACTCGCAACCTGACACCGCCTGGGTGCGGGTCCGGTCCGCTGGTCCGAATGAAGCGTGCGACCGGTGACGGCTGGCCGATGACGATTCGATCACCACGCATGAGGGGCCGGCCATGGAGACCACCAAGGCCACTTCGCAGATGCGTGGCACGACTTCCGAGCACCGCAGTCAACGCGACGCCGCCGTCGAACGCGACATACACCCGCGCACCCGAACGGCGCTCGCCGAAACCCAACACGCTACCAGCATTGCAATTGATAGTCGTGTGAAGCGGCACCTCGGATCCGTCGAGTGTCGCGCGCAGGTCGGCGCCGGCGAGCGCAAGGCGCGTGTGCTGTTCCATTCGTAGTTCGGGGCCGAGAAATGTCGCTTCCAGCGTGGCGGCATCAGGCCGATTCCCGACAACCACGTTTGCCAGGCGATGTGCCATCGGGTCCATCGGACCAGACACCGACACGCCAACCTCCTGATGGCCCCATCGCCCTGCGTCCTGAACGGTCGTCAACAGACCCGGACGAAGGACGGTGACGTAGCCCCCTGTCCCGGTCATCGAATCAACGTCGGGACGCGCCGACACGGGATCGACCTTTGGAGAGGCAACAGTCGAGACGGGAACAAACCGAACCTCATCACCCGGCGCGAAGAGCGAGGGAGGCACTCGCTCTGGTTCGAACGGAGTGACACCCGCCCTGCCGATGATGTGCCATCCACCGGGTGCGTCGAGCGGATAGACACCGGTCTGCTGTCCGGCAATACCGACCGAGCCTGCGGCAACACGCAGACGCGGTGTCGGCTTCCGGGGCACGGCGATCGTCTCGTCGACACTGCCCATGTACGCGAAGCCAGGAAGGAAACCGAGCATGAACACTCGGTATGTGCGGGATGCGTGTCGCTGCACCACGACCTCTGGCGAGCAACCCGCATACGCGGCGACCGCTTCGAGATCAGGGCCATTGGAATCCCCGTACGCAACCGGCACTTCGTGAATTCGGCCGACAGCGTCCGGCGCTGCGTCGACATCCTCTTGCAGCGCGGCAGCCACGGCCGACACGTCGGTCGACAACGGATCGAATGACACGACGACCGACCAAAATGTGGGTACCACGTCGCGCACCCCGACGATGGCACGCTGTTTCACGACACGGGCAACGGCCGTCGCCCGGCGACTCACCTCAATGTCGATTTGCGCGTGTCCGGGAAGAGTCGAACCTATCTCGAGCACCAGCGACGAATCGCCGACTTCTCGAAGTCGAGCGGTCACGCCGAGACTCACGTGCCGAGCGCCTGAAGAAGCTTCTGGTGAATACCGCCAAATCCACCGTTGGACATCAACACAACCACATCGCCGGCACGGTGCTCGCCCACAATGACCCTGACAATGCCGTCGATGTCTGGAATATGTCGGGCCCGTTGCCCGAGCTTGCGGAGGTCCGCCACGAGGTCTTCGGCGGACAGACGCTCGGAGTCCGGCAGCGACGACCTGAACACGCCGGCAACGACCACCTCGTCCGCACCGCCGAACGATTTCGCAAAATCATCTTGAAACACGCGCCGGCATGACGACGCGGAACGCGGCTCAAACACCGCCCAGATGCGCCGCGACGGATAGCCCGTTCGAAGTGCCGCCAGTGTCTCCCGCACGGCGGTCGGGTGGTGCGCGAAATCATCGAGCACTGTAACGTCCTTTCGGACGCCAACGGTCTCGAGCCTACGCTTGATACCTCTGAATCGCTTGAGCCCGTCGGATAATGTCGGTGCGCTGATACCCAGCCGACTGCCAACGGCAATGGCGGCCAGGGCATTTCTGACGTTGTGAATCCCGAGGAGCGGAGATTCGAACGCACCGAACCGCTCGCCGCTCTTGAGCACCGTGAAGTGCGTGACACCGTCGGCGTAGCTGACATCGGCGGCCCGCCACGTGGCGTCGCTCTCAGTACCGAACGTCTCGACGGGGCTGACCGCGTACGTATGGAGGCCAGCGGCATGGGGACTGTCCGACCCGATCAGCAGGAGGCCGTTTCGTGGCACGAGGTTGACGAGCCGACGGAACGCCAGCCGCACGGCATCGAGATCAGCGTAGATGTCGGCATGATCGAACTCGATGTTGCCGATGACGGCGATGTCAGGCAGGTACTTGAGAAACTTCGCCGTCTTGTCGAAGTACGCACTGTCGTACTCGTCGCCCTCGATTACGAACTCTGGGCCCGCGCCCAGTCTGTAGCTTGCCCCGCCTATACCAAAATTCAGCGCGATGCCTCCGACCAACACCGTCGGGTCGCGCTCCGCGTGCGTCAGCAGCCAGCCCGTCAACGACGTCGTCGTGGTCTTGCCATGCGTCCCCGCCAGGACGACGGAACGCGAGCCCCAGAGAAAATACTCTCGAACGACCTCTGGCAGCGAACAGTACCGGACCTTCTTCTCCAGCACCGCCTCGAGCTCGGGGTTTCCTCGTGAGATCGCATTGCCGATGACGACGAGGTCGATGTCGGGTGTGATGTGGTCGGCGGAGTATCCGGACATCAGTCGGATACCCTCCGCTTCGAGAAAGTCGCTCATCGGCGGGTACACGTTCTGATCGGATCCGCCCACGTCGTGCCCCCGCTGCTTCAACAGTGCCGCGACGGTGGCCATGGCGGTCCCGCAGACGCCAATCAGGTGTATCCGTTTCCGATCACGCAACTGGCGACTCCTCGATGCGGAGGGACGCACCACTCGCGTTGATTGACACGCGAACGCCGAGCGGAAGCGTCCAACACGGCCCGCTGGTGTGTCCTGAAGGAAATCCAAAGAGCACCGGACCCGGGAAATCGGCTGTGAAAGACCGAATCGCGTCGCGCGCTGTCGGCGCGCCAGTCGGCTCGTCGCAGCCGCGCATTTCACCGAATACGAGCCCGCTCGCCTTCCGCAGGACACCCGCCAACCGAAGCTGCGTCAACATGCGATCGATGCGATAGGGACGCTCGTTGACGTCCTCCATGAATAGAATGCAGCCGTGCGGCGGATCGAACGCGTACGGCGTCCCCAGCGAGGCCGTCAATTGAGTCAATGTGCCCCCGAAGAGTAGCCCGTCGGCTTCACCCGACTTCAGCGCCGACAGCCCTTCGGGCTGCAGATCGAGGCCCCCGCCTAGACCCTGCGTCAGTGCCAGGAATGAGGCTGGATCGTACGCCACCGATCCCTTCGCCAACCGACCGTCGATCATCGGTCCATGGATCGCCGTGAGTCCACACTGGCAGGTCAGCCAGCTGAGGAGCGAGGTGTTGTCGCTGTATCCAATGAAGATCTTGGGGTTCTGTTGCGGCCGCCATCCCTCGAAATGCGGCAGCAGCTGCACGCTGCCGTAGCCGCCACGCGCGGCGATGAGCGCCGAAATTGAGGGATCGTCCCAGGCTCGTCTGAACGCCGCCGCTCGGACCTCGGCTGAGCCGGCGGTGAATATCGCTGTCTCGAAGACCGACTCGTCATGGACTGGCTCATAACCGAGACGCCTGAGCTCAGCCAACCCCGATTCGAGTTCGGCGCGAAGACACCCGCTCGCCGGCGCCACGACAGCGACGCGAGCACCTGCACCCAGCGCGCGCGGTTTGATCACGAACGAACCCGAACCTGAACCGGAACCTGAACTTGAACTTGAACCCGAACCTGAACACGAACCGAGAACCAAGAACCACGAAGTGTGAACGACATGGTTCTACAGAAACCTCGCCATTTCGTCCGCGATTCGACGGTGGGAATCGCAGCCAAGCACGGCGGCGAGCGGCGTCTCTGGACGCGACGGATTCGCCGAGCTACGTCGTGTACTGACGAGGAAGCGTTCCTTGGCTACACGCTGCCGCCTGAGAGCATCCTCGACCCGCTTGTAGGGAATTCGGCCGTCCTCAACCGCATGGACGAGTGCCTCGAGCACTTCGACCTGGACCTCGATATCCCTGCTCCGATCCGTCGGATTGGCCCGGAGAGCTGGTGTGTTTCGGCACACGAGCACACCGTCGCAGCCAGCCGCGATGGCCTCGACCGCTGACTCGGCTGGCGCGTAGGTCTTGGCGAGCGCCTCCATTTCTAAGTCATCGCTCAGGATCACGCCTTCATAACCAAGCTCGTGCCGCAAGAGACCACGCACGACCTTCGGCGACAGCGTCGCGGGCTTCTCCTCGTCAAGCGAGGGTACCAGCACGTGGGCTGTCATCATGAACGCAACATCGGCTCGGATGGCGTCGCGAAACGGCACGAACTCAACGCGACGGATTCGGTCAGGTGGATGCTCCACCACAGGAAGCTCGAGATGGGAATCGGTCGATGTATCGCCGTGACCCGGAAAGTGCTTGCCGCACGCCGCGACGCCGTTCTTCTGCAGCCCCGCGATGATGGCCGCACCCAGCGCACCGACAGTGGCCGCGTCTTCAGCCAGAGCGCGGTCACCGATCACCGGGTTCTTGGGGTTCGTATGAATGTCGAGAACGGGCGCATAGTCGAGGGTGATGCCCACGGCCTTCAGCTCGGTCGCCAGGGCGGCCGCAAACCGCCCGGCAAGGACCGCGTCACCGCTGCGCCCGAGGGTCGCCATCGGCGGCCACTCGGTGAAGGGCGCGCGCAGGCGCGCGACGCGTCCACCTTCCTGGTCCACACTGACCCACAACGGCGTCTCGGTCGCAAGCGACTGGACGTCCTGGGACAGCTCGGCAACTTGTTCGGGCTCTTCGATATTGCGCGCGAACAAGATGACGCCGCCCAGCTGAAAATCGCGCGCGAGCGACCGAAGCTCTGGAGGAATCGTCGTGCCCGGAAGACTCCCGATCAGCAGTTGTCCGATCTCGCGGCGGATATTGGCAGGCACCCGCTCATTATAAGAGTCGAACGAGGTTCTATAATGCCGTGTGCGCATCGAAACATCCGCCCCCACGCGAATCGACCTCGCGGGCGGCACGCTGGACATCTGGCCGTTGTACCTGTTCCATCCTGGTGCGCAGACGGTCAACGCCGCCATCAGTCTCCGGGCATGCGCGACCGTCGAAACCCGCTCCGATTCCCGCATCGTCATTCGATCCGAAGACACCGGCGCGACGGTTGAGGCGGACGACTGGCGGGAGCTTCGCGACCCGCGCGAGCTGCGACTGTTATCGCTGCTGGTCCACTTCTTCGAGGCGCGCGGACTTACGCTGACCACGTCATCCCAGTCCCCTGCCGGGGCGGGCATCGCCGGGTCGTCGGCGCTCAACGTCGCCGTGTGTGCGGCGCTCGCCCAGTGGAATCGCACGCACTACGAACCGGAAGCCTTGTTACAGGTCGCGATGAACGTGGAAGCGCAGGCCATCAACGTGCCGACGGGCCTTCAGGACTACCGGCCTGCCCTCTACGGGGGCATCGCGGCGCTCGAGCTCGAGGTTGACGGCGTCCGCAGGGTCGCGCTCGACGTGGATCCGGTGGAGCTGGAGCGCCGGCTCGTGCTCTGCTACACCGGTGAACCGCGCAATTCCGGCACGAACAACTGGGACATCTTCAAGCGGCACATCGACGGCGACCCGCGTATCTTCGACTGTTTCGAGCACATCCGCGACACCGCCGCGGCGATGCGTCTCGCATTGACCAAGGCCGACTGGAACGGCGTAGGACGGGCGATCGCCGAGGAGTGGGAGCACCGACAGCGTCTCGCGCCTGGCGTGTCGACGCCGGCCATCGACGCGCTGATCGCTCGAGCCATGGGCGCCGGTGCGACCGCGGCGAAGGTCTGCGGCGCCGGGGGTGGTGGATGCCTGGTGAGCTACGGACCGCCAGACCGTCATGCCGCCATTGAGTCGGCGCTGCAGGAAGGCGGCGCCAGGCTCCTCCCTTTCACTATCGAACGCCACGGTCTCACGCGTGGATAGGCGCCGGTAACGGGGTGGCCGACAACTCCGGGTTCGTCCCGCTGAAATCGCTCGCCAAGGGACCGCCGGATCCCGCCGCGGCGCTCGCCGAAATCCGGCGGATCTACTTCAAGACGACAAAGCGGACGATCGAACACGACATCGCGCACGCGATCGAGCTGCTGAAGAGCCTGCCCTCGGAGGAAGAACGCGAGAAGGCCACCGTGTACATGGAAGGGCTCGCCCAGATGCGGCGGGAATGGGCGCGTAAGAAAACGTCCTAGCCCTTCGGTCCCAGTTTCCGACGGGCAGCCATCCTGAGCGCATCCGGCACGTTGCGATCGGACACGAGAAGCTTCACGTCTTTCTCCTGCAAGCGGGACAGCAGGTTCATGGCAAGCGCCTGCGGTGTCTTCGGATTCCTCGTCAGGGCCGACACCACCCGGTAGCTCTTCACCCAGGCTCGCGTCTTGCCGATGATACGAAGAATTTCATCGGACACATTGGCCATCTTGGCGATCGCTTCGACCTCGGCCTCCGACAGCTTGGGGCTGCTCAGCACGGCCACGGCAACAATCTTGTTCGGATCGCGGATGAGAATTGCGCGCTCCTCCCGAGTACCCTTCATCGCCCGTGCGAGCCGTTGGGCTGGATTCATGGCGGCGAGCCTCTCGATCGTCCCTTGTTCCTTCGCCGCCTTCTCTTCGCTCGTCCCGGACGAGGACGGCTCCTCGTCGTCCGGCGCGACCGGTGACTCGCCAGACGTATCAGGGGCGACCCCGGCCGCGATAGCCGCGCTTGCGGCCTTTGCCACGTCCGGATCCGCATCGCTCGCGAGGAAATCCAGGACGCCGCGTTGTTCGTCGGGACGAAGGCCCAGTTCGCCTTGCGCCGCCATCAGTCGGATGTCGCGGTCCAACAGACCCTGTTTCAACATGTCGAGGAACGGGGTGAGGTAGCCAGTCTCCATAGCGTCACAACTCGTCAAAAAGCCGCGTGGGTCTCGCGCATCAGGTCAGGAAACTGCACGGTGGGTGTCTCCGCAAAAAGACCGATGGCGGCGAAGCCTGCCGCACCCGCGGCGGCGACCTCAAGCATACGAGATGGGGTCATCCCGCCCACACCGAGCACCGGAAGCGAAACGGCCTGGCACGTCGCGGCGAGCCTGGTGGTGCCAGCTGGAGCCACGCCTGGTTTCGAGCCTGAGTCGAAGACCGTTCCGAAGACCAGGAAATCCAACCCTCCGTCCAGTGCCGCGCGAGACGCTTCCTCCGGAGAATGCACCGACCGGCCAATCACAAATCCATCCGGAGCCACAGCTCGCACTCTGGACGCAGCGACGGAGGTTCCCCGCAGTTGCACTCCGTGCGCCCCGACAGCCAGCGCCACGTCCACCCGGTCGTTCACCAGGACGCGCGCCCCTGTACGCTGGACAACCTCCACCGCGCGCCTGACGAGGCGCGACAGCGCCCCGCCGTCCATCTCCACCTGCCGAATCTGAATCAAGCGAACACCGGCTCGTGCCGCCGCGCCGATCCGTTCGAGGAGTTCCGCTTCGTCCTGGGCGCTTCGCACCGCCGGCGTAATCATGCAGATCACAGGGCGCATGCGGACCGCCGTCAGTCCTTCGCGAGACCGGAGGGATTCAGCGAAGCCGGCCGCTCCGAGGGCGCGAAGACAACCGACACGAGCTCCGCGAGTCCGGCCACGACATTGACCACACCCAGACCCGAGACCGCCCCACGGAAGAAGTTGTTGGTGATTGCCGCCTGCAACGGTGGCACGAGCTGGGCAAAGTAGTTCCGATCCCAGAACGCCGACCAGGGAATGAAGATCAGCACCACGCCGACTTCAAAGAAGAAGACGACGAGCACGAGCCGTTTCACTGGCCGTGACTCCCGGCATGGGCCGCGACGTGGTTGGGGTCAGGAATCAAACGATGCGATCGTATCAAACAGCGAGGAGGGTCTGAACGACTTGCGATGAAGGGCAGAGTACCCGTGCCTGGCCAGCGCCGCCAGATGATCAGCGGTGGCATACCCCTTGTGCCTGTCGTAGCCATACCGAGGGTCAGCAAGATGATGCGTGACCATCTCACGATCGCGAGTCACCTTGGCCACGATCGACGCCGCGGCAATCGCGCTGCACCGCCGATCTCCGTGCACGATGCCGCGCTGAGCGATCTGAAGGTCTGGAATCCTGAAGGCGTCCACGAGCACCAGATCCGGCAACGGCGCGAGCGACAGCACCGCACGTCGCATGGCCTGCAGCGATGCCTGATGGATGTTGATATCGTCCACCTCATCCACGGCCGCGGACGCGACCGACCAGGCGACGGCGCGGCGCGTGATCATGGCGTAGAGGCGTTCGCGCTCGGCAGGCGCGACCAGCTTCGAATCGCGCACCCCAGGGATAGGCGGGCCTGCATCGAGGATCACGACGGCGGCGACGACGGGACCGGCCAAACAGCCGCGGCCGACTTCGTCGCACCCGGCCACGCGATAGAACCCCCACCGCCGCATGGCAGCCTCGAGGGTCCTCGTCGCGCGCGCGCGGGCCATTGCTACTGAACGA
>Ga0247825_10003380_pt1 | contig 10523 bp, 9 predicted proteins | sample 13C_Vanillin_Day_FD_194413 | JGI IMG/M metagenome (GOLD analysis project Ga0247825, IMG submission 194413) | Soil microbial communities from agricultural site in Penn Yan, New York, United States - 13C_Vanillin_Day48 | ecosystem: Environmental > Terrestrial > Soil > Agricultural land | place... | reverse complement strand
TGCGAGGCCGGATCGCCGCCTCGGTTGCCTGGATATACCCCTCCTGCACCTCGAATCGCCGTTCATGCCGGCGCGGGATCCGCATGAATCGCTGTCCAGGCTTGGCCCCACGCCTCACCTCGGGCTGCTCCACATCGACCGACGGGTGGCGCCTCGCAAGACGTATTACACGGCGCTCTTCGTCAGGCGCCGCCGGGATTTGATCTGCAGATTCTGTTTCGCCATTCATGGTTGGACTCCTGTGGCTCCACGCGCAGTCAGGAGCGTGATCGTCGCCTGGAGCACGGCCGCGCCGTCACTTGCCGGGATGCGCATAGCGCTATCTGACACTGCGGACGGGTAGGTGTCATCCATGCTGACGATGAGAAGGCAACCGGGCTGGGATGAGTGAGACTCGTCGTCACCCTGACGCCAGAGCACCACCGATAGCAGGCCTGCATCGCTGGTGGCCTGAGCGACCCGCGCCAGCGGCGCAGGCGACTCGGCGAGCGTGACCTGGCTGAAGCCCGGGCCCAGCAACGCGCCGTATTCGGCAACTTCTTTGAGGTTCTTACCGCTTATCAGCAGATGACTTAAGTGGGCGGTCGCGCGAATCATTCCTGCATCGACTCCTGGGATAAGCGTAAGCAGGCCCCTGTCAGCGAACTGTCAGGGAACCGAGGAAACGCGTCTGAGAATCGTCAGGAAAGCTTCAAGGCGAATCGAACAGCAAGGACCGCTGCTCTCCGCTCTATGTCCTATGCACTGCTTCTTGCTACGCTGAATGCAAGAAACCGGAGGTCACCGCGCCCATGTCAAAGCTTGCAGATGCCATCCGACGCAGCCAGCGGGTCGAAGCCGCGCCCATGGGCTTCGGCGCCGCGCGACCGGCCCAGCGCCCCACGATGCTGGTCGGCGCAGTCGTCGACGGCGGCGGTGTCGCTGCCGCGAGCCAGGCCGGCGCCGAGGTGATCGTCGTTGAAGCCGCATCGTTCTCAGCCGCCGACGTGACAAAGGCGCGAGAGGCCGCCACCGACGCAGTCTTGGGCGCAAGGACGAACATCGCCAGCTCCGAGGACGCGAAGGCCCTGCGCGAAGCCGGGCTCGACTTCCTCCTTGTCGACGCGGACACGACGCCCGCCTCCGCGCTCCTGGACGACGATCTCGGCTACGCCCTTGCGCTGCCGGATGCCCCCGAGGAGCTGTTCCTGCGCTCACTGGACGCGTTGTCGCTCGAAGCCCTCTACCTCGCTGCCGTGCCCTCGCCGCTTACGGTTGCCGGTCAGATCGAGCTGGGTCGCGTGGCCGGTCTCGGCCGTAAGCCGCTGATCAGCAAGACGGCGTCAACTGCATCGAAGGACGATCTGCAGTGCCTGCGCGCTGCGGGCGTCGCCGTCGTCCTCACGGACGCTTCAGGTGTGGCGGCGCTGAAGGAAACCGTGGCCTCGCTGCCATCTCGTCGCAACAAGCGCGACGACCAGCGCACCGTCGTATCCCTGCCGCGCGGCAACGCGGGTACGCCCGAACACGACGACGATGATGACGACGACGATTAGCCCTGCATGACCTCAGCCAATTCTTCGACTGGCTCAGGCCGTGGCCGGCTCCAGGAGCTCGCCGATGCGCAGGAGCCTCGCGCCGGCTTTACGAACCTTTTTTTTCTCTCGCCCGGGGAAGGGGTCACCGAGCTCTTCCTCTTCCGTCACGGCCAGATCGCCCTCAGCGACGACATGGGTGGCGACGAGCACCTCACCCCGCTCGGCAAGGAGCAGGCGGACGTCCTCGCGACTTACCTGTCCTCGCGGTACCGGTTCGATGCGGTGTACGCGAGTCCCACCCTCCGGGCGCAGGAGACGGCGGCGCCTCTTGCCACCACCCAAAGCGTCGAGGTCCAACTCGTCGATGAGCTCGCGGACCTCAAGCAGCTCCGCCCTCTGGATAAGCCGCTACCGGAACTCGTCAGCGAAGTCGCCGGAGAGATGGGTTACGAAGCCTTCGTGGAGCGCATGCGCCGCGAGATGACTTTCGACGCCTTCGCGCCCTTCGTCGAATCTAGCGCCGATTTCCGCACCCGCGTCCTCGGCGCCATGGACGCCATCATCGGTGCGCATACCGGCCAGCGCGTCGCGGTGATCACGCACAGCCCGGTAATTGCCTGCTACCTCGCCATCCTCGCCGGCACGCAGCGGGACTTCATCCTCAACCCAAAGCTCACCTCGATCACGCGCATCCTAGCCCGCGGCACAGACCGCACCATCGATTTCGCCAACGCCACCCCCCACTTTGAGGGCTGACCGACGGAGGGCAGGGCAGTCCTGCCCTCCCCACGAGCATCAAAGCAATGGGCAGCCCATGCGGCTGCCCATGATGTTTATGCCTATCGATGCCCAATCCGGTTCCCCCTCTCCTCGCAAGGAGAGCGGGTTAGGGGGTGAGGTGACCCCGTCCCTACCAGCCCGGGTTGGGTGCCGGCCAGGACGAAATCTCCGTCTCCTTCTGCGTGATGAACTCCAGCAGCACCGGCGTGCCTTCCTTCGTCTTCTCGATGCCGCGCTTGATTGCCGGAATGATCTGCGAAGGGTCGGTGACGCGTTCGCCGTAGCCGCCGAGGGCCTTGGCGAAGTCCGCGTAGTTGCCGGAGATGTCTGTCGAGCGGTACTTCTCCGTCGAGAACGCCATCGCCTTCAGCTCGATTGCCATCGAGAAGTTGTTCGACAGGATGGACATGATTGGGATGCGCTCACGGACGGCCGTTTCGAAGTCCATGCCCGTCATGCCGATGGCGGCGTCGCCCCAGTAGTTGATGCACAGCTTGTCCGGGTCTGCTAGCTTGGCGCCCATTGCCAGGCCGAGGCCGTAGCCGAGCTGTGTAGTCTTGCCCCAACCGAGGTAGGTCAGAGGTGCAGTCGATTTCCAGAAGGGCGAGATCTGGTCGCGCGGGCTACCGGCGTCGTGTGTGATCACCGTGTTCGCGACGTCGACCGTCTGCAGCAGGTCCCAGATCACGCGGTAGGGCGAGATCGGCGCCGAGGCGTCCGTCAGCTTCGGTAGCCACTGCTTCATCCACTCCTCGCGCTGGACGCTGATGCGCGAGGCGATGCCCTCCGTCAGACCCCGCGTCTTGCCTCCGAGGCGCTCGCGCACGGCCTCCGTCAGCTGCGACAGCGTAATCTGGGCGTCGCCGATCAGCGCGTGCGATGCACGGATGTCCTTGTTCAGGTCGCGGGCGTCGTTCGTCGAGTGGACGTAGCGCGGGCCTTTGGGGAAGTGGATGCCGTAGTTCGTGCGTGTGAAGCTGGCGCCGACGCCGAAGATCACGTCCGCTTCCTTGAGCGCGTGTTCGACGGGACCGGGGTAAGAACGGCCGCCAGAGCCGAGCGATAGCGGGTGGTCCTCCGGGAAGGCGCTCTTACCCTCGAGGCTCGTTGTCACCGGCGCTTCCAGTGTCTCGGCAAGCTCCTTGAGCTCAGCCCACGCCTGCGCGTAGTGCACGCCCTGGCCGGCGTAGATGAGGGGGTGCTCCGCGTCGACGAGCGCCGCAGCCGCTGCCTCGACATCGCGGGGGTCCGGGGCAGAGCGCGCCGTGATCACGGGCTCGTAGTCGATTGGCTCGGGGACTTCAGCGGTCCAGATGTCGGCCGGTATCTCGATGAAGCACGGGCCCGGCCGGCCGTTCTTGGCCGTCGAGAACGCACGCCGCAGGACATGGGGTAGCGACGCCGGGTCCGTGACTTGCTCCGCCGACTTCGTGATGTGCTGGAAGTTGACGAGGCCGCTGAAGTACGGGAACACGTTCGTCTGGTTACGCGCGTAGCCGCCGGCGATAACGACCAGCGGCACCGACTCCGACCACGCCTGCGCGACGGCGCCGAACGCGTTTTCCGTGCCCGGACCGGACTGCATCGTGAACACGCCGACCTTCTTGCCGGAGTTCATGCGGCTGAACGAGTCCGCCATGTGGATGCCGATGCGCTCCTGGCGCACAACGACGGTGCGAATATTCGCTTTCGCCGCCGCGTCGAACATCGGGTTGACCGGATAGCCGATCAACGTCTCGACACCCTCGCGCTTCAGGATTTCGGCAATCGCGTCCTGGACTTGCATGCTTACCCCCTCGAACTGAGCTGCGGTTGGTTCGGCAAAGTATAGACGCTAAGGCGCGTGAGGCCGATAAGGAGGTAGACGAGTCACGTTCCCTAATCACACAGGAGATTCATTAGTGAACATAAGATGGGCGACAGCCCTCGGTAGTCTCGTGCTGATCGGCGCGGTGGCGTGCGGCGGCGGGGACGACAACGGCGGCGGTGGGAGCGGCACCGGCGGCGGCAACAACGGCGCCTTTATCGAGCCCGCGAACGCTGACAAGGCGGCGCACGCAGCGATGCTGGCCGCGAGCGACCTGCCCGGCAACGGCTGGGAAGTCATTGCCAGGGACGAGTTCGATGACTCGGATGACGACAACGAGTTCGTCAGCGCCATGGAAGGCGTCCGCGAGTGCGAAACGCTCAGCGGCCTCGCCAGCCTCGAAGGCCTCCTCGGCGACGATGACGATGACCCGGCAGGCCGCGCCAACATCCAGCTCGATCGCCAGAACGCCAACGCGCCTCTGCCAACGTCGATAGAAGTAGAAGTTGAGATCGCCGAAGAGGCATCGAACGTCCAGGGTTCGTGGTCGCTTGTGAAGCAGATCATCGGCGGCGACGACACGGCGAACTGCATGGTCGCGGCCTTGAACAAGATGTTTAAGGAAGAGATTGGCTTCCAGGCGACCGTCACCCGAGGCAAGGCCTCAGCGACGCCACCCCAGAACGGCGCCAGCATGGCCTTCAACATTAAGCTCGCCGTCGCCGGCCAGACCCTGGACATGGCAATGGAGATGTACTTCTGGCCCTACGCCAACGCCGAGGCCCAGGTCATGTTCTCCGGCCCAGGCGGCAGCCTTAACAGCAACCTCGTCGGCGCAACCCTGAAGAAGGTCGACAGCAAGCTCGTCGCGGCGGAAAAGGCGAACTAGCGGAGGGCAGGGGCAAAGGGTCAAGGTTCACGAGTCAGGGGCAGGAGCTACGAAGCATCCTAACCTCTGACCCTTGCTCCTTGCTCCTTGACCCTCCTACAACATCGCTCGTCCCGTAAGCATCACGCCCAGCGCCAGGATCGCCAGCGCGCTTAGCACGGGCGACACAGCGATGAATCGCTGTGCCCATCCCGATTTGAGGAACGCCAAACCCGCGGCGCGGCGGTCCAGGAAGCGGCGTCCGTAGACCAGCAACAAGCCGATGCCCGTCAGCACAGCCGCTAACCCGAAGCTGAACGCCGTCACCAGCACCAGGCCGTAGACCGCACGGTCGATCGCGATAGCGCCCAGCATCACCACAAGCGCCGTGGGACACGGCACGAGGCCGCCGGAGACGCCAAGGGCGACGATGCCCCGCCATCCCGGCGCCGTGGGCACGTGTGAGTGCCCGTGATGGTGGTCGTGCCCGCCGTCCGCGTTGTGGCTGTGCCCGTCATGGGCATGTGCTGGCGGGGCGACGAGCATTGAGTTGCCCTTCAGGAAGGCGCGACGGGCTTCCATATCGTGGCTGTGCGAGTGCCCGTGCTCGTGGGCGGCGTGGACGTGGCCGTCATGGGCGTGTTCATGACCCGAGAGCGTGTGCTTCACGTAACGACGACCACGCAGCAGCGCCCGCACCCGGCTCTGAAGCAACATGCCGCCGAGTACCAGCACCAGCACGCCGGAGGCGAGGCTGAGCCAGTAGTACACGTCGTCCGCGTCGAAGATGTCTGCCGCGAACAGCGCGATCAGCCCCAATGTGAACACGCTGATGGTGTGGGTCGCCGTGACGATCAGGCCTAGATACACCGCGTGACGCCCGTTCCCGCGCTCGCCGACCAGGTACGCAGCCACAACGGTCTTGCCGTGTCCCGGACCGAGGGCGTGCATCGCCCCCCAGCCCATCGCCAGCAACAGCGCCAGGGCGACAAAAGCCGGCGTCAGACGCCGCTCATCCACCAGCGAGGCGAAACGGCCCAGCGATCGCTGCGCTTCGTCCCGCGCGACGCTCGTCCGAGCGCGCCGTGAGGGCGATGAGAGTATGGTGGTGCCCGATTTGAACTCGAACGTGGCCTGAGACACGCTCGGAGGGCTCTTGAGGAGGTCTTCCGGGTATACGGTAAGGCCGCTGGTGACGTCTTCGGTCTGCGCCGACGTCTTGAAGAGGTCGATTCCGGCGCCGGGACGCACGATGATCTCCCGCCAGCCCGCCTGCCCCTCGTAGTTCTCATCCCGGATCGAAGCCTTCGCACCGTCAGACCAGCCCTCGGGCAGCGCCCCCGTTGCCTCGACGACGATGCGCATCGTCAGCAACCCGCCCTGGCCTTCGAGCAGTTCGACGCTGCCGCCGGCGCTTGCCAACGCCACGCCCTCACCGTCTACCTCCACATACAAGTTGTTCAGGAGCTTCGTCGACTCCTTGGCAAGGAACGCTATCGCTTCAGCATCGCTGACCTCCCGATCGCCATTGGTGTCCACGGCGCTTATACGCTGAAAAGTGGGGATTTCGGCGCTGTCCACGACATATTCGACGCTGAGAACCCCCGATTCTTGCAGGTTAGCGATGAGTAGCCTGTTGATGCTGAAGTTGCCCAAAGGGTGCGCCGAGGCCGCCTTCGGTCCGCTTATTACGGTAACCAGGGCGAAGGCAATCAGCGTCGCAACGATGGCTGGCGCGATGGTTCGAAGACGGCTCATTGCTTCGTCTCCAGGCCGGCGAGTAGCTCTCGCGCCGTCTCCGCGTGCACGGGCGCGAAGTTCGGATTGAGGTCGAGGGCCTGCGCCAGGTAGTCGGACGCTCCCGCCTCATCGCCATTGGCGAGACGGATCAGCGCCGCGTGGTACAGGAACGACGCTTCCGGCGTGCCTTGCGCCAGCGCGACCTCACTCATCGCTGCGGCTTCTGGGTAGCGGTCGTTCTTGAACAGCGCCCACGCCAGCGCGTCGGCCGCGTAGACGCTGGGTCCAGCCTCGTAGGCGGCCTGCGCCATCGTCAGCGCCTGGCCGACGTTACGGTCGTGGTCGGCGTAGAACATGGAAATCTGCAAGTCGGTGTTAACGCCGTTTGCCTCGTAGAGGGCAGCGATCGCCTCGACGAGGGCGTATTGCTGCTGCGCCTCGGCGTTGCGCCCCGCGGCTGCGTAGGTGTCGCCCAGGGCCGCGACATACTGCGGTTGCGGCAGCTTGCTCACGGCTCGCGTATAGAGGTCGATGGCCTCGTCGTAGCGCTCTTGCGCCGCCTGCGTCTGGGCGAGGCCGGCGAGGGCGTGTACATAGTCTGGGAAGAGCTTCAGGGCTCGCTCGTGCTCTTTCGCCGCATCGCCGTGGTGTCCGTACGCGAAGTAGGTCACGCCGAGCTGCACGTGCGCCCATGCCTGGTTCTCGACGGGCAGGCCTCGCGCCTTCGCGATCGACTGCTTCCACAGGTCGATGCTGTCAAAACGGTCGCCGGTAATGAACGCGTGGTTGGCGAGCCTCGAAAGGGCCGGCAGCCCCGCGTCGATGCCGCGCATCTTGTCGTAGTTCTCGAAGGCCTCGTCGTAGCGACCGAGCCCGAGCTGGGCGTCGCCAAGTAGTCCGTAAGCGGTCGCGCCGAGGGGCTTCAGCGGCAGCGCCCGCTGCGCCAGGTTCTCCACGGCAGCGAAGTCGTGCTGCACGAGTCGCACCGAGGCGAGGAGCGTAAGGCCGGCGTAGTTGTCCACGGGGAGAATCTCGACGCTTCGGCTGGCGGCCTGCTCGGCGCGGGCGTAGTCGGCGACATCGCCCGTCTCACGCGCCCGTTGCAGATACTCGGCCGCCAGGTTGTTCAGGCTAAGAAAGTCGATGGGATCCACGGCGGCACGTCCCTCGAAGAAGGCGATGCGCTGTTCGCGAGCGGCGGCTTCTTCAGCAGCAGACACGCCCGGAACGGTCGCATCGCCGTCTAAGAGCAGGCCGCTGAGAGCGGCCGCCAGGGAGAGACCCAGTGCGAGGAGCACGCCCGACCAGAGGATGAGGAGCCGTCCTTCCAGTCCGTGAGCATTCCGGGTCAGTCTCTGTGCAGCCATCTCTCAGCAAACCTCCCTGTTATCGCCCGCGGCTACGGACGCTAACGGCGATACCGGTACCTGCCAGCGCGATCGCAACCGCGAGGAATGCGGCAGAAAGCGCCCAGCTGGTGCCGGAGTCCATAAGGCCGGCGTCGCCCGTGCGCGGCGGCGCGATCGTGCCGCCACCGGACGGAGCCGGAGCAGCCGCGCCGCCCGTGTGGGGCTCGGCCAGGTAGGGGAACGTACCCAGGAACGCCTTGTCGTTGGCGTTGACGCCATCGGAGATACCGGCCGGACCGCCACGGTTGAGCACCACACCCAGGGCGGCGTCGATCACGTCATCCTGGAGGCGGCGGCCGTTGGGGAACTGCACCGGCTTCGAGAAGTCGATCGTGACGACGTCGGGGATCAGGGCCGCGCCGACCTGCTCAGAGGTCAGATTGCCCAGGGGACCGCCGTCCTGCAGCATCGGCGCGAACAACTTGTCAACGGCGCCTCGCAGCGTGTTGATTGTGTTGATCGCCGTGGGCCGGTAGTTGGCCGCGTCGTTGATCGGGTCGGCCACATTGAAGGCGTCCTTCTGGGCCGAAGGGATCAGCGCCGTGTTGATCGCCGGGATCGCCATGCGGTCGATCCGGCTGCCGCGGTGGCTGGTCACCCAGGTCTTGATCGTGCCGGTGTTGGCGTTCGCGCCACCCGTGATTGCCGTCACCGGCAGTTCGACAACGATCGCGAGGATGTTCGTGCCCGCGAAGGCATCGACAGGGCTGCCACCGCCTGCAGCGCGCAGACCGGCCGCTGGGGCCTGCGGGTTGGCCACGAAAGCCTGGAAGCCCGCGAGGTCGAAGAAGAACGGGTCGTCCCGCAGACCGGCGAATGCGGTCACGGGGCCGGCCCGGTTAATCACCGGCGCCTGTCCGGGTGCCGTGATCTGAGCCGCGATCGCTTCGCCCAGGCCCTCGAAGACGAGGGTGTCGCCGGCGCGCCGGATGTTAACGACGGCGTCCGGGGAGAGGTCGCCGTTGCCATCGACGTTGATCTTGAACTGCACCGCCGGGTCGAAGACGCCACGCCGTGCGTTGTCGGCGGGCACGATCAGCGGGTTGGCGCTGATCGCCACGACGAGGTTGTTCGCGTTCGTCGGGCTTCGGAAGGCGTAGACATCGTTGATGTCCGCCGTTGGGTTACTAACGTTGGCCGGAGAGTCCCGGTGGTCCGCCGCGCCCGCATACGATGCGAACGTTGCCGATGCCAGCAGGGCCAGTCCTGCAACTACGAAGAGTTTCTTGCGCATCTAGCGCTCCTTTCTCAGGTCGGATCTCGAGTCGTGCCGGTTAGAGCCGGCGCCTGTGGTCTCGATAGATCGGTCTCCCTTCGCTATCCGTGCGTTGGATGCCTGCAGGCCTTTGGTCTTCGCGATTCCGGAGCGTAACCGGGTGAGTTGCTACAATCGGCCCTGACGTCCGTGTCGAAGGAGCGGCTCACCGATGCTCGGGTGCTTGACCTCGTGGTAATCGTTCGCCGTTGCTCCGGCCACGGATCACAACGAGTTCACAGTCACGTCCGGCTGATCCGCTGGGTATCGGGCGGCGAATGATTAGCGAGCAGGACGAACGCCGGCTCGTCGAAGGCCTCCTCAAGGACGACCGTGAGAGCCTCGCACAGGCATATGACGTCTTTGGCGCCATGGCCTACGGATTGGCGTTGCGTTTGCTCGGATCTCAATCTGAGGCAGAGGACGTGGTCCAGGAATCTTTCCTCGCCCTGTGGCGCCAGGCAGAGCGTCTCAACCCCTCCCAGGGTCTGCGCAGCTACCTGCTCTCGATCGTGCACAACCGCTCGGTCGACCGCATGCGCAAGCGCACCCGCCGCCCCGAGGCCGTGCTCGACGAGGCTGCGCCCTTCCCGGATCCGGACGACGACCCGTCGGTGCAGGTTGCCAACGCTGAAGAGCGCGAAGAAGTGCGCGCCGCGATGAAAGTGCTTTCACCCGACCAGCGTCAGACCGTCGAGCTCGTCTACTTCAAGGGGCTGACGATCAACGAGACCGCAAACCACATGAGCGTGCCGCCCGGAACTGTGAAGAGCCGCCTTCGGCTGGCCCTCGGGCACCTGCGACAGGAGCTCGGTACGCAATGAACGAGTACACCTGTCGGGAGATCGATGAGCAGCTCGCCGCATATGCAGCAAACGCTCTTGAAGAAACCGAGATCTGTGCGGTCGCCAACCACCTGGCGGAGTGCCGCAGACACGATGGGGAGCTGACCGCCATGCGAGCAGACTTCGACCGCCTCGCCGCCTCGGTCCAACCCGTCGAGCCGCCCTCCCGCCTGCGCGACAGCCTCATCACCGCCTTCGACGAAGCCGTCGCAGCTCCCGAGCCCGCCCCTATTCGTCTCGCCCCTTCGCGTCGGAGGAGCATCTTCTCCACCGCCAACTTTGCCTACGCAGTCGCCGCTGCA
>Ga0247825_10003379_pt1 | contig 10524 bp, 9 predicted proteins | sample 13C_Vanillin_Day_FD_194413 | JGI IMG/M metagenome (GOLD analysis project Ga0247825, IMG submission 194413) | Soil microbial communities from agricultural site in Penn Yan, New York, United States - 13C_Vanillin_Day48 | ecosystem: Environmental > Terrestrial > Soil > Agricultural land | place... | reverse complement strand
GAGACACCGCTCGACGGGGAGTACGCGCACGACTCCTCGCCGACCCTGCTGTACGCGATCAAGCAGGTCGAACTGGCGATCCGATCCCACATGGATGCCCTGCTGCGGCCGATGGGCATCACCGCGCTGCAGTACACGGCGCTGACCGTCCTGCGCCGGCGCGACGGGTTGTCGTCCGCCGAACTGGCACGAAACTCCTTCGTCACCGCGCAGACGATGGGCGAGATGCTCTCCGCGCTGGAGCGCCGCGGACTGGTGACCAGGCGCGTCGACCCTGCCAATCGTCGCCGCATGCTCACCAGCCTCACCCCGGAGGCCCTGGACCTTCTCGCCGAGTACGACACGAGCATCTGCGGGCTGGAGGAACAGATGCTCGCCGACATGAGTGTTCGTCAGCGCGAGGCGTTCCGCGGATACCTCGGCCGCTGCCGGACCGCCCTGGCCGAGACGCCCGCGCACTGAGGCGCGTGGCGTGTCAGAGGTTCTGGCCACGGAACCGCTGCGGCCACACACCGGACTTGCCGGGCGCGATGATGCCGTTGGGGTCGAGGGCGTCCTTGATCTTCTCGTGGAACTTCAGCAGCGCACCGTCGCCCCAGTCGAACGTCGCCATCACGTCGTCCATCAGGGCGTTGTGGGTGCGGTATTCGCCGTAGCCCGCGTCGGCGGCCTCGCGGACGAGGACCTTCGTCATCTGCAGGATTTCCTCACGAGCGTCGGGGATCGCCGTGTCGTAGATGAACAGGCACACGTGGTGCATCTCGCGGAGTCCGATGATGAATTGCGCCGCGTAGTCCTTGGCGTATTCGTCGGCGCGAGCGCGCACCATCTCGAACTGTTTCATCGCCTCGCGACCGTCCGGCGCCGACACCGGGGAGAATCCGATGTGCCCGCCGTTGGGTACCCAGTCCAGGAGCTGCAGTTCGTCCAGGCTGGGGATTCCGTTGTTGATCTTGTGCCTGTCCTGCAACACATGTCCACCGCGGTCGTCGCGTTCCTCGTGTGTGAAGAAGCGGGCACCGGGAATCTTGCCGAACGCCTCCTTGATCATCCCGTAGTACATCTCGATCAGCGGCGGAGGTCCGTACAGGGTGCCGTAGAAGTTCCAGAATCCGAGATCGAGGTCTTTCTTCATCCTCTCGATCGCCTCGGCCGGCATCGGCCCGTCACCGTCGAACCACTCGGTGCGCTTCGACACCGCGGCCGCGTCCATGAAGATGTTGCGCAGCACCGGAACATTCTGCAGCGGAGCCATATTGATGCGCAGCGGCAGCATGATGTCGACGATCTGCTCCAGATCCTCCTCCTTGTCGAAGGTGATCAGGAACGACTGCGACGCGGGCGGCCGCTGCATCAGGGCGATCCCCATCTTGGTGACGATCCCGAGATTCGACTGGGTGAACATGCCGTCCGGGAAGGGGCCGAACCCGTAGGGAAACAGCTGCCACGCGTCGCTGCCGGGTAGTGCGCCCATCCCGGTGCGCATCACATCACCTTGCGGCAGCACCACTTCCAGGCCCGTCTGCCACATGAAGTGGTCGCCGTACGGGGTGTACCCGACGCCGCGGTCCAGAGTGTTACCGACCACGCTGCCCCACCCCAGGTCGGGGCAGTCGAGCATCAGTCCGGAATCGTGGCTCTGCAGATAGTCGTAGAGGTCGAAGTAGGTGACCCCGGGTTCGAGCAGTGCGTAACCGTACTTCTCGTTGACCTCGAGGATCCGGTTCATCCGCTCGCCCGTCTTGACGATCACCGAACCCGACAGCCTCGGAGCGGCGCCGCCGTAACCGTTGTTCTTTCCGGTCGAGACCGGGGAGAGGGGGATGCCGTACTCGTTGGCGATCCGGACGATGTCCTGGACCTGCTCGGTCGATTCCGGTGAGACGACGGCCGACGGCATGTTGGCCTCGGCGGCGCCGACCGGGTACGGGTCGCGGAACGCTTCGAGCTCGTCGGCGGTCGACAGGACCCACTTGTCGCCCACGATGTCGCGGAAGCGTTGGAGCGCCGCGTCGAATCGCTCGTCGGAAACGCCGGGGGGAAGGGTTCGCGTCATTCTTGACTGCTCCTCGTTCGGGCGGCCACCTCACTGCGGCCGGGTCGTACGCAAGACCTGCGACAGCTGATCGCTGAATATCAGGTTTCCTTGCTTACAAGTGTGAGGGGCGTCACTGAAAGGGGCAATCCGCTATGCGCCGGGCGTGATGCGGATTTCTCCGGCATCCGTGCTGGTCAGCGAGATTCTCGCGGAGAGGTCTATCCGGTTTGCGCAAAACGGCGGCGGTGGCCGGGCCACCCGTCACGGGTTCCCGGCCACCGCCGTGTGCGCCTGCGTTGCTCAGGGTTTGAGCTGGATCTTCACCGCACCGTCCTGTTTCTTCTGAAAGATTTCGTACGCGTGGGGTGCCTGTTCGAGGGGGAGTTCGTGGGTGGCGAAGGTGTCGACGCCGAGTGGGTCGTCGTCGCCGAGCAGCGGCATGATGTCGTCCACCCACTTCTTGATGTTGGCTTGGCCCATGCGCAGCTGAATCTGCTTGTCGAACAACGTGAGCATGGGAATCGGGTCGGCCATGCCGCCGTAGACGCCGATGATGGAAATGGTTCCTCCGCGGCGGACGATGTCGATCGCCGAATACAGCGCGCCGAGTCGGTCGACACCGGCCTTCTGCATGAGCGGCGCCGCCACCGCGTCGGGCAGGTACCCGACGATCTGCTGGGCCAGTTTGCCGATCGGTGAACCGTGCGCCTCCATGCCGACCGCGTCGATCACCGAGTCGGTGCCGCGACCGTCGGTCGCATCGCGGATGACGTCGGCGAGATCGCCGCCGTGCTCGTCCAGGTTCAGGGTTTCGATGCCCCGGGCCTTGGCGCGAGCAAGACGTTCGGGGACGTTGTCGACCGCGATGACCCGTGCACCCTTGTGGTGGGCGATGCGCGCCGCCATGTCTCCGATCGGTCCGAGGCCGAGCACGGTCACCGACCCGCCCTCGGGGATCGCGGCGTACTCGACCGACTGCCACGCCGTCGGCAGCACATCGGACAGGTAGACGAATCGCGAATCCGGCGGTCCCTCGGGGACTTTCATGTGGGTGAACTGGGCTTGGGGCACGCGCAGGTACTCGGCTTGTCCTCCCGGCACCTCGCCGTAGAGCTTGGAGAATCCGAACAACGCCGCTCCCATGCCCTGCTCGCGGACCTGCGTCGTCTCACACTGCGTGTACAGCTGCATGTTGCACATGAAACAGTTGCCGCACGAGATCTGGAACGGGATCACGACGCGGTCGCCGACCTTCAGGTCGCCCGCCTCCGTGCCGACTTCTTCGACGATCCCCATCGGTTCGTGGCCGAGAATGTCCCCTTCTTCCATGAACGGACCGAGAGTTTCGTACAGGTGCAGATCGGAACCGCAGATATTCGTCGTCGTGACCCTGATGATGGCGTCGGTCGGGTGTTCGATCCTCGGATCGGCGACGGTGTCGACGCTGACCTTTCGCTTGCCTTGCCACGTGACTGCTCGCACTGGGAACCACACCTCTCGTCGGTCGATGTCCGTGTTCGGGTGCCCGACGGGGGATGCGGGTAAACCGTGCTCACCGGGGCGGGATCGCCCCTACTTGACGGCGATGACGTCGACGGGACGAATGTCGGGATCCTTGGCGAGCAGTTCGGGTCCGACCGTGCCCAGTGCCTGGGGGATGGCTCCGGTCAGGTGCGCCTGCCGGCCTTCCTCGTTCTCGAACGTGTCGAAGATGCCGTACGTCGTGTCGCTGACTTTGAACGCGTACCAGGTGACGGTGCCCTGTTCTTCCGCCGCCAGGGCGCGTCCCTGCTCGAGGAACGCGGCCAGGTCTTCACCCTTGCCCGGCTTGGCCTCGAGCAGTGCCAGTATTCCTCTGTCGATCGTCATGATGTCTCCTCCTCGGTCGATGTACGACTTCGTTCAACTCCGACGCTATGGGCGTCGAGCGGCATGCGGGGCGGCGGAAGCGCCACCTTTGTTACCGTTTCCGTCATGAGAGTCGCGGTGCTCGCCGTGGACGGCATGTTCGATTCGGGTCTGAGCGTCATGCTCGACGTCCTGGCGACGGCCGATGCCCTGCGTGACGACGCGGAGGCGGGCGACCAGGCGTTCACCGTCATCCCCGTCGCGGTCGGACCATCGGTCCGCACCGGTCACGGACTCGTGCTGGCCACCGCCCCGCTGACGGAGATCGCCGAGCCGCCCGACGTCCTCGTCATGCCCGCCCTCGGGGTGAAGACGCCGGATCGGATCGTCGACGTGGTGCGCGGGCATCCCGCCCTCGACTGGGTCGCGGAGGGGCGCAGTTCCGGCGCCGCCCTCGCCGCGGCGTGCAGCGGCACGTTCTTCCTCGCCGAGGCCGGGGTGCTCGACGGATTGACCGCGACGACGAGTTGGTGGCTCGGGCCGGCGTTCCGCGCCCGCTATGCCCGCGTCGACCTCGACGAGCGGCGCACCCTCATCCACGACGACCGGGTGACGACGGCTGGGGCGGCGTTCGCGCACATCGATCTCGCGCTGGCGATCGTCCAGCAGCACAGCCCGGCGCTGGCAGATCTCGTCGCCCGGTACCTCCTGATCGGCGACCGCCCCTCGCAGGCGATCTTCGCGGTGCCGTCCCTGCTCGCCACCGCCGATCCGACGATGACCGCCTTCGAACGGTGGATTCGCGATCACCTCGCGGAACCGTTGCCCATCAACTCGGTCGCGCACGCGATCGGGGTGAGTGAACGAACGCTGCAACGCACCACCGCCGCAGTGCTGGGCATGTCGCCGGTGGAGTTCGTTCAGGAGATCCGACTCGACCAGGCGACATTCCTCCTACGCACGACGCAGCAGAGCGTCGACACGATCGCGTCCGCTGTCGGCTACCAGAACTCGGCCACGCTGCGCGCGTTGATTCGCCGTCGGCGTCACACGAGCACAACCGAGATCCGCCGTGGCAACGCGTCATTCGGCCACGAACACCGGCGGAGCGGACGGGGAGCGCGGCCCGGCCGATAGTTCGCACTGGCGCCGGACGGACTCGGGCGGGACGATCGAGGGTGACGAACGGAGAGGAGCATCGTGAACCGAAATCAGCCGTTCGTGTGTGAGATGGCCTTCCACATCGTCCACCTGCACCGAGCGGGGGAGACGGACAAGGCGCTGAACCTGCGAAAGCAGCCGCAGGGCATGACCGTCGACGACGAACAACTTCACCGCGCCGTCGCGCAGATCTACGGTCTGCCCGACCAGTCGAACGAGGCGATGGAGGAATGGGTGCGCTCCCAGTACCTGGCCGACGGTCGCGACAAGGGCTACTTGTCCGACGACGACGCGTCGGCGCCTCTGTGGCTTCTCGCCGGCAAGGCGCACACCCACTACGGCGACCTGAAACCGCAGGTGAGCTGAGGGCCTCGCGCTCTGCTATTCGGCACGGGCCGCGACGAGGGCGGCGAGACCGTCGAAGATCCGGGCCAGGCCGAATTCCAGCGCGTCGTCCTGCCCGGAGGTGGAACCGGCCGACGTGAACGCGGCCCTCACCTCGGGGTAGCGGTCGGCGTGGTCGGCGAGGATTCCCGTCATGATCGCGTTCAGGGATTTCTCGGGTGTGTCGGTTTCGGCGCCGGGGGCCGTCGTCTGCTGAACGAGGCTGCGCACGTGTCCGGTGATCAGGACCACCGCGTCCAGGCGTTCCCCGCCGTTGAGTCCCGTGTCGCGCAGTGCGTCGAGGCCGGTTTCGAGCCAGTCCAGTTCGTTCGGGCCCAGCACGCGTGGACCGACGGCGACGTCCACCACCCACGGATGCCGCCGGAGGCCCGCCCACATCCGGAGGGCCCACTCGTGGAGCGCAGCGCGCCAGCCGCCGTCGATCCCGGACAGGTCGGGCGCGGGTCCCAGAGCGGCATCGAGCATGAGGGCGGTCAACTCGGCCTTGCCGGGGGTGTAGCGGTAGAGGGACATCTTGGTGAACCCGAGGTCTTCGGCGAGGCGCTGCATCGACAGTGTGGCGAGGCCCTCGGCATCCGCCATCGAGATCGCGGTGGCGACGATCTGCTCGAGGCTCAGCGCGGGCTTCGGACCCCGCTTCGGTCTCTCCGACGACCCCCACAGCAGCTCGGCGGTACGGGGCTGGGTGACCATCTGCGCTCCTCTGGCCGACTCTTGATCCGGAATAGTGTCTACCATACACTGAATTGTGTCCATCAGACACAATTAATCCGTTGGAGGCTCCCATGCCGAACAGAACCGTCCTGATCTCGGGTGCAAGCATCGCCGGGCCGGCCCTGGCGTTCTGGCTCGGTCGGTGCGGATACGCCGTCACCGTCGTCGAGCGGGCGCCCGACCTTCGGCTCGGCGGCCAGGCCGTCGACTTCAAGGGGGAGGTTCACCGAAAAGTCCTGGAGAGGATGGGAATTCTCGACGACGTGCTCGACAGGCAGACCGGAAAGACCGACCTCCTGATCGTCGACGAACGCGACAGGCACCTGGCGACCATCCCGGGGGAATTCGTCGGCGGAGACGTCGAGATCCTGCGGGGCGACCTCACCGAGATCCTCTACCGACGCACCGCGGATTCGTGCGAGTACCTCTTCGGTGATTCCGTCGCCGCACTGGTCGACACGGAGTCGGGTGTCGAGGTCACATTCGAGAAGTCGGACGCACGCCGCTTCGACCTGGTGTTCGGCGCCGACGGCATTCACTCGGCCGTCCGCCGCCACCGGTTCGGGCCGGAGGACGAGTTCGTTCGATTCCTCGGGTACTACTACGCAGTCGTCGGGACCACGGGTTCGGCGAGTGACGCCTCGCCGGACCGGGAACGCGGGACGGGACTGATGTACAACGAGCCGGGTCGGATGGCCGTCGTCGGCGGACCGAAGGCTCCGGAATTGTTCGTCTTCGCCTCCGACCGGGTCGAGTACGACCGCGGCGACGTCACCCAGCAGAAACGAATGCTGACCACCGCGTATGCCGATGCGGGGTGGCGCGTGCCCCGGCTGCTCGCGCACCTGGACGACGCGCCCGACTTCTACCTCGACTCGATCGCGAGGGTCGAGACCGATACCTACACCGCCGGCCGCGTGGCCCTGGTCGGCGACGCCGCGTACGGAAACACGCTGGGTGGCTTCGGGACCGGACTCGCCCTCGTGGGTGCGTATGTACTGGCGGGTGAACTCGCCACCGCCGACGGCGACCACCGCGTGGCATTCGGACGCTACAACGAGCAGATGCTCGGGTACGCGAAGATCGCCCGCAGGGGCAGCGCCGGACCGTTTCTGGCGCCGAAGTCGGCTATTCGAATCAGGCTGCGCAACTGGACGTTCAAGTCCAAGACTCTGTTCGGCCTGATGATGAAGCTGACCGATTCCTTCGCTACCGACATCGATCTGCAGGACTACCCTGCGCTGCGATCAGCCGGGTGTGCCGGCGATGTTGACCATCCATGAAATGCCGAACTTGTCTGTACAGGCACCGAATTCGTCTCCCCACATCTGCTTCTCCAGGGGCACGGACACGGATCCGCCGTCGGCGAGCTCGGCCCAGTAGCCGCGGAGTTCGTCGCCGTCGTCTCCGCTCAGGCTCACCGCGATATTGGTCCCCGGGTTGTGTTCCATACCGGGCGGGGTGTCTGCACCCATGAGCGTGTAGCCGTTGTCCGACTCGAGCATGGCGTGCATGATCTTGTCGGCGCCCTCGCCTTCCGGCGCACCGTATTCACCGAACGTGTTCAACGCGAGGGTGCCGCCGAAGACTTCCTTGTAGAACTCCATTGCCTGCCGCGCGTTGCCGTCGAAGCTGATGTAGGGGTTGAGACGAGAGGTCATGGGACATGCTCCTTCTTCGTGCCGGAACCGACAGCAACGACGGTACAACGACCGGCCGACACGATGTGGGGAACGGACGGCCGAGGCGGATCAGTGCGTCGAGACCGTCGCGAACGCCGCCCACAGCACCGGTGAGTGCTCGATCGTCCGCTCGTCCCGCCAGGTGGCCACCCGGTCGCGTTGCCAGTCGCAGAGCGCGCCGACCGCGTCGGGCAGTTCGTGCGCCGCGTCGATCGAGCAGATGGCGTCCTGCAGAGGACACGAGGATGTTGCGGCGCCGGCGATGCGCTGGAACGCGAGGTCGGTGGGCAGCGCCCAGCGGCTGGCCGTGACGAGTTCCGCCCCGCCGGCGATCATCGCGGAGACCAATCCGAGTGCCTCGCTGAACCGCAGGTCGCCACCGCTCTCGCAGGCGATGAGTGCGACCCGGCTCGGGATCGGCCACAACTCCGTGCCGCGGATCGGCTCGGCCGTGAGCGTGTGCGTGCCCAGCAGCAGGTCCTTCGCGGACAACGGCCGGTGGGCACGGGTCGGCTCCGCGAACCCGACGGAGTCCGCGGCGCAGGCGAGGTGTAGTTCGGCGTGCTCGCTCTGACCGGATTCGGGTGCCGCCGCGGTGACATGTCCGACGTACACCAGGCGGCCCGCACCTTCACGCAACGCTGCGCCGAGCCACTCCCGGTCCACGTCTTCGCGGCGGAAACAGTCCGTCGGTCCGTCGACGGCGGGGAGCAGCCGGCCCTCCCCGGCGTAGGTCGCGACCCGCTGCGACAGCGGACTGTCCGCGGCCATCCGCCCCAGGACCGAGCCGAGCGCCGAATCCGCGCGGAAGCCCGGAACCCTGGGGTCGAGCACCGCGACGACGGGGAGTTGTCGGGTGTGCGTCCAGGCTCGGACCGGTCGGCCGGGCGAGTGGACGATGCTGAGCGGAGCCAGCAGGCTGACGTCCGCGATGTCGACGAGACGCAGCCCGGCGTCGGGTGCGATCAGTTCCCACGGCACCTGCGCGACGCGGGGCGACGGCTGGATCCGGAGGTGGGGGCGCACACCGCGGGTGAACAGCTCGTGCAATTGCTGCGCGAGACCGAACGGGAGGAATGTGCGTGAAAGGAGCTGAGCCAGATCGTGCTCCGACTCGTAAGCGGAGAAACCGCCCGCCGTCAGCGCGTGGTGCAGCCCCTGCGGATCCGTGAGGTCGGGCAGGGCCCGGGCCAACGTAGCGAGGGCTTCGTCCACCCGCACGGCGGGTGCGACGCCGACACCGCCGGGATGAGAATCGTGGGTCCACCGCCACGACGTGTACAGATCGCCGGCGTCGGCCATCCGGACGATCGCGGTCGGCGGGTGAGACAGGTCAGTCGGCACCGTCCCAGCATCCCTTACCCACCCGGGCGGTGGTGTGCGTACCGGGCACCCGGGTCGATCCGAAAGCCGAAAGCCGTGCCTGCACGGATGCAGGCACGGCTCGTCGACCTCGGCCGAGCTATCCGACCGTTGCGGCGGTGGAATCCTCGGCGGGTACGCCCGTCCGGATGAGCCGATCGAACGCGCTCAGCGCTGCCGTTGCTCCGGCACCGGCGGCGATCACGATCTGCTTGTACGGCACGGTCGTGCAGTCGCCGGCAGCGAACACGCCGGGCACCGACGTCTGGCCGCGGTCGTCGATCGCGATCTCGCCGCGATCGGACAACTCGACGGACCCGGCCAGCCACTCGGTGTTGGGCAGGAGGCCGATCTGGACGAAGACACCCTCGATGTCGAGCGTGTGCGAGGTATCGGTCGTGCGGTCCTGGTAGGTCAGGCCGGTGACCTTGTTACCGTCCCCGAGGACCTCCGTCGTGAGCGTGCTCAGGAGGATGTCCGCGTTCGGGAGGCTGCGCAGCTTGCGCTGCAACACGTCGTCGGCGCGGAGCACCGAGTCGAACTCGACGAGCGTGACGTGCTCGACGATTCCCGCGAGGTCGATTGCGGCCTCGACGCCGGAGTTACCGCCACCGATCACGGCGACGCGCTTGCCCTTGAACAGCGGTCCGTCGCAGTGCGGGCAGTAGGTCACACCCTTGTTCCGGTACGTGTCCTCGCCGGGCACGTTCATCGAACGCCACCGCGCACCCGTCGACAGGATCACGGTGCGCGCGAGAAGAGAAGCACCGCTTTCCAGTTCGATCTCGACGAGACCGTTCTCGGTGGCGGCCGGCACGAGCTTCGCGGCACGCTGCGTGTTCATGATGTCGACGCCGTACTGACGGACGTGATTCTCGAGCGCCGACCCGAACTGGGGTCCCTCGGTGTAAGGGACGGAGATGAAGTTCTCGATCGCCATGGTGTCGAGCACCTGACCGCCGAAGCGTTCAGCGGCGATTCCGGTGCGAATTCCCTTGCGCGCGGCATATACCGCGGCCGCGGCACCGGACGGGCCACCTCCGACGACGAGCACGTCGAAGGGATCCTTCTGCGCGATCGCGGCGGCGGCTCGGTCTGCGGCGCCGACGTCGAGCTTGCCGGCGATTTCCTCCAGGCTCATCCGGCCGGAGCCGAAGAGTTCGCCGTTGAGGAAGACCGTCGGGACTGCCATGATCTGGCGGCCGTCGACCTCGTCCTGGAACAGGGCGCCGTCGATCGCGACGTGGCTGATGCGCGGATTGAGCACGCACATCAGATTCAGGGCCTGCACCACGTCGGGGCAGTTCTGGCAGG
>Ga0247825_10003378_pt1 | contig 10525 bp, 4 predicted proteins | sample 13C_Vanillin_Day_FD_194413 | JGI IMG/M metagenome (GOLD analysis project Ga0247825, IMG submission 194413) | Soil microbial communities from agricultural site in Penn Yan, New York, United States - 13C_Vanillin_Day48 | ecosystem: Environmental > Terrestrial > Soil > Agricultural land | place... | reverse complement strand
GCCACGTCGCTCCCGCCGCTCGAAGCACAGAATCGCTTCCACCTGGTGTTTCGGCAGTTCGTCGGCGTCTTCGCGCGGAAGGAGCATCCCCTCGCGTTGTTTCTGGACGATCTGCAGTGGCTCGACTCCGGGAGCTTGAAGCTCATGGAGGACGTTCTTCTCCATCCGCAGACCAAGAACCTTCTCTTGCTCGGCGCCTATCGCGACAACGAGGTCGGTCCTTCCCACCCGCTCATGCTCACGCTCGACGCGATCCGGAAGGCAAAGGTCCGAGCACACGAGATCGTCCTCGCTCCTCTCGACGTCCGAGCGGTCGGCGACCTGATCGCCGACTCGCTTCATTGCAGCACCAAGCGCGCCGCCCCGCTCTCCCGGCTCGTTCACGAAAAGACCGGGGGTAACCCATTCTTTGCCATTCAATTTCTCACCAACCTTCATCAGGAGGGGCTTCTGGAGTGCGATCGCACGGCGTCGGAGTGGCGCTGGAACATGGCGAAGATTCATGCGAAGGGATTCACGGACAATGTCCTCGACCTCATGTCCCGGAGGTTGAGCCGACTTCCCGCGGCGACACGAGATGCGTTGAAGCTCGCTGCGTGCGTGGGAAGCAGCACGGACATCCATACGCTCGCCGTGATCTCCGATCGATCGCAGGGCCAGACGGCGCGTGACCTCTGGCCAGCCATCGCCGAAGGGCTCGTGCTCCAGGCAGCCAATGTCTACACGTTCCTCCACGATCGCGTTCTGCAGGCTGCCTATCGGCTGATCGGGGCGAACGAAAAGAGGAAGGTCCATCTCGATATCGGACGCCTCATGCTCAAGAGCCTGGACCCACGAGACCTCGGAGAGCAGGTCTTCGACGTCGTCAGCCAGCTCAATCGAGGTGTCGACCTCATCGTCGATCCTGCCGAGAGAGAGCTTCTCGCGAAGCTGGACTTGATGGCTGGCCGGAAGGCGAAGGCGTCGATCGCGTACGCAGCCGCAAGGGCGTTCCTCGCGGCTGCCGAGGCTCTACTCCCCGAGGACGTCTGGGAGTCCCGTTACGAGCTTGCGTTTCCCATCTTTCTGGAGCGGGCGGAATGCGAATACCTCTGCGGTGCGTTCGAGCAAGCCGAGGCCTCGTTCGAAATCCTCCACGCCCACGCGCGAACCGATTGCGATCGAGCGGCGGTCTACGAGATCCGGATGAAGCTTTGTCAGGTCGCCGGGAAGTACGACGAAGCCGTCGCGTTGGGTCTATCGGCCCTGAGGCTCTTCGGTGTGGAGATCCCCGACGATGACGAAGCCCTCGAGCGAGCGACGCGGGCCGAGGCCGAGGCCGTCGAGACCGCGATGGGCGATCGGAAGATCGCAGACCTAGCGAGGGCGCCAGAGGCCTCCGACCCGCGCATCCGAGCGATCATCGACCTGCTCTCGAACCTCGCGCCGCCCGCGTACATCGGCAGCAGACCCAAGACGTTCCCGCTCGTGATCCTGAAGCTCGTGAACTACTCGGTGAGGTTCGGGCATACCTACGAGTCGTGCATGGGCTACAGCGGCTACGGGCTCATCCTCACGTCGCTGTTCGACGATCCTCGTCGGGCGTACGAGTTCTCGCTGATGTCGATCGAGCTGAATCAGAGGCTCGCGGACACCGGGCGACGCGGAACGATCCTGCATCTTCACGGCGACCACATCAATTTTTGGGTGAACCCGATCGCGACGGATTTCCCCATCCTCGAGAGAGGATTCCTCGCGTGTGTCGACACGGGCGATCTCGTCTACGGGAACTTCATCGCCTTCGAAATCATCTGGCAGGCGATCGAGCGAGGCGACACGCTCGACTCGGTTCTCTCGTTCTCCGAGAAATACGCGGCCTTCGCGCAGAATTCGCGGAACGAGGCCGTTTACCAGACGATCCGCACCGAGCAGCAGTTCGTCGCCTGCTTGAAGGGACGAACGCGTGGGCCGACGTCCTTCGAGGACGATTCGTTCGACGAGCGCGAGTCGGTCGGGAAGATCGTAAAGGCGGCATTCACGTGCGGGGTCGTCTTCTTCCACATGATGAAGCTCGTCGCTGCCTACCTCGCGGGCGACGACGTGCTTGCGCTAGAGCACGCGAAGGAGGCCAGGACGACCCTCCGCGCCGCGATGGCGATGCCCGTCGAGGCGACGTTCCACTACTTCGAGGCGCTCCTCCTTGCCCGGATCCATCGGCACGAGAACGAGGACCGGAGGCGCGAGATCCTGGCGACACTCCGGGCGAACGACGAGAAGCTCGCGTTCTGGGCGTCGATCTGTCCTGAAAACTTCCTCACGAAGCATGCGCTCGTCTCCGCCGAGATCGCGCGAATCGAGGGGGACGAGCTCGAGGCGGAGCGGCGCTACGAGCAGGCGATCCGCTCGGCGCGGGAGAGCGGCTTCGTCCACTGGGAGGCGATCGCGAACGAGCTCGCGGAGCAATTTTATCGCGGCCGCGGTCAGGAGATCATCGCGGCGGCGCACGCTGTAGAGGCGCTGAATTGTTATCGGAGATGGGGCGCAGAGGCGAAGGTCGAGGCGCTGGAGTCTGCGGAGGCGCAACGTGCCGGTGTCATGCCGGTCGACTCCAGTGGAACGCTGGAGGCGCGGACCGAGCACCTCGATTTGCTCTCCGTCGTCAAAGCCTCGCAAGCGATCTCGGGCGTCATGAACCGCGATCAGCTCCTGCAGACCATTCTCCAGCGCGTCCTCGAGGAGGGAGGAGCGCGTCATGCACGCCTGATCGTGAAACGAGAGGCCGGCCTCGCCGTCGTGGCGGAGGCCGCCGTCGAAGGTGCGGTGGAGCGGCGACCCGCGGAGGTGGTGGCGAAGGCGCTCGAGGCGTGCGCTCCGGTGTCCGTGCTCCAGCACGTGCTTCGTACGCAGCAGCCGCTCGTGCTCGATGACGCGGCCATCGCCCGACGGTTCGAGAGTGATCCTTACTTCGCGAGGACCCGCCCGCGAGCTGTCCTCTGCCTACCGCTCCGCCGGCAAGCCGAGGTCGTCGCGCTGCTCTACCTCGAGAACGATCTCGTCCCGGGTGCGTTCACGGCGAAGCGGGTCGTCGCACTGGAGCTCCTCGCGGCGCAGGCAGCGATCTCACTCGAGAACGTTCTTCTTCTCGAGCGCGAGCGCGCCGGTCGTACGGAGGCGGAGGGCGCTTGCGAGCGTTCGCTTCTTCTGGCGGAGGGGACGTCCTTGCTGTCATCGACCTTCGACTACCGAGGTGTCTTCGCTGCGCTCACGCAGCTGTTCGTTCGCTCCTTTGCCGACTGGGCAATGATCGATCTGATGGAGGACGGGAAGGCCATTCGCCTTGCGGGCGCGCATCGGGACCCGACGAAGGAACCTCTCATCCGCGAGCTGTGCGAGAGGTATCCAGCGCGCATCGACAAGGCGGAGCCGGTTGCGGACGTCCTCCGGGGCGGGAGGCCGGTCTACCTTCCCGTCGTGACCGACGAGCAGATTCGCCGTTTCGCCAGCGACGCGCGTCATGCGGAGCTCGTCGTTCGGCTCGGATCGGGTAGCGCGATCGTCGTGCCGCTCGTCGCGCGCGAAAGGCAGGTCGGGGCGTTGACGTTCGTCGCCGCCGAGCCTCATCGCTTCAGTCCACCGGAGATCGAGCTCGCCGCGGAGCTCGGACGGCGAATCGCGCTTGCCGTGGACAATGCGCGCCTCTTGCACGAGACCCAGCGGGCGATCCGCCTCCGCGAAGATTTCCTTGCGCTCGCCTCTCACGAGCTGCGCACTCCGCTGACGACGCTTCGTCTCACGGCGGAGGCGATGATCGGAGCGGTCGAGACCGATCGTCCTCTTCCGGGCGAGGCCCGCGCCTGCTGTCTTCGCAGGATCGTCCGCGAGACAGAGCGTCTCGACGACCTCGGCGGAGAGCTGCTCGACGTGACCCTCATCGAACGCGACGAGCTATCCATCCATCCGAGCGCGTTCGATCTTGCATCCCTCGTCCATGATGTCGTGGTGCGGCTCGAGCCGGAAATCCGCGCGGCGTCGTGTGACGTCTCCGTGACCGGCGATCGGCACGTCGCGGGCGTTTGGGATCGAACGCGGGTGGACCAGCTCGTGGCCAAGTTGCTCTCGAACGCGATCAAGTTCGGCGCCGGAAGACCGATCGGAGTCGACGTTCGCGAGGTCGACGGCACGATCCGGCTGATCGTCGAGGACCAAGGGATCGGCATCGAGCGCCCGTGGTTGTCGCGCGTCTTCGAACGGTTCGAGCGCGGTGTGCCGCTCACACGATACGGAGGCCTCGGCCTCGGCCTGTACATCGCGCGCTGGATCGTTCGCGCTCACGGGGGCGACATTCGGGTCGAGAGCACGCCGGGCGTGGGCTCGAGATTCATCGTCGACCTTCCGAGAGTCACCGCGGCCCCCCGTCCGACGCCACGTGAAAGCCCGATTCCGGCTCGATCCGGCGGCATGTAAGGGGGCTTGCGTAGATGTGAGGATGTGTCAGATTGCGCCCGATCATGACGCGTTCCTCGTTTGCGATCGTCCTCGCCGTTGGCTTTGCCGCCCTCGCGGCGTGTTCGACGTCTTCGGACAGTGACGACGAGAACGTCGAGACGGAGGACGCCGAGCTGAAGGCGCTCGAGCTGAAGTGCCGCTCCGGTTCGGCGAGGTTCGACGTTCGGCCTGGCGCCGGCGGTGCAAGCGAAGGCCTGCTCGACACCGGGGCCGTTCGCAGCTCCTTCGTCTGCGGCGCTCCGCGTAAGGCCGACGCCGGAGCGGACGCGGGGAGCGTCGCGAGCGGTGTCGTGGCCGTGTGCTACGAACGGCCGCAGCAGGTCCACGCGGGTCGATGGGAGGCGTCGATCACGAAATCCGGCGTCGTCTACCGGGCGACGATCAAGCGCGGATACGGCGCGGATTTGTCACTCGCCTGTACCGCGCCCGCTGGAGATGCGGGGGGCGCCGTCGTCGAGGGTGGAGGCGGCGCTGCGGTTCCGACCTACGCAGAGATCGCGCCGATCCTCGACGCGACGTGTGGCGGCTGTCACGTCGGCGTGTTCAACGCCCTCGACAAATTGAAGAAGCGTCGTCGTCAGATGATCGACGCGGTCTCGGCGGGACGGATGCCGCGCGGCCGACCCACGTGGAGAGACTCCGCCGACGGACAGAAGCTCTTGGCCTTCCTCCGGGGCAGCACCGAGCTCTGACCAACGCGTCCTCGGCCGGGGCGACTCAGGGAAGACGCGCCGCGAGCACGCTGATCTCGATCGCGACGAAGACGATCGCTCCGCCCACGAGGCCGGCGAAAGCTGCGATGACACGGCGCCCGCCGCCGCGCAAGAAGAGCGACGGGCCTCGTCCGGCGATGCCGAGGCCGAGGAGGAAGACGGCGAGCGGCACCACGTACGGGATGAGGAGCGCACCGTCGGGGGGCGACGGCTGTTCGTCGGTCGAGACGAGCGTGACCGTCACCATCGCCAGCGACGTGAGAACGAGGGCAACGGCCGAGCCGGCCATTCCGTACGATCGCGGGTGCAGCTTCAGGCCGGTGAAGCCGAGCGCGATCGCGAGCACCAGCGCGGTGAGCGCGAAGGCCCCGCTCTGGATCGTCGACGACGCGTCGAAGGCATGAGGAAGCAGAGACATGACATTGCGTCCGCCTCGATGATGAACGAGCTTCGCCAGCAACGCGATCGTGCCTGCGCACAGCAAGAGCGGGATGGCCCAGGCCGCGAGCTTCCGTGCGAACGAGGGCTCATCGATGACGGCCGGTCGCGCATCCATGCGTCGATACGCGACGTCGAGGCCGGAGCGCGCGCCCGCGCCCGGGCGGGACGCCGGCATCGAGGTGCTAGCTCGCGACGTGTGGCCGCTCGGCCGGGTGGACATCGACGGCGTCTGCGAGACGACGGCGCCACCACGTTCGATCTCCATGTCGAAATCGTCGTCGCTGCTGCCGAGGTCGATCGAGACCTGCTGTGCCGCGGGCGCACGGGACATCGACACCGGCGCATGGGACATCGACACCGGCGCACGGGACATCGACACCGGCTGAGCAACGGCGATGCGCGAGCTCGACGGCGGTGGATTGGACATCGCCTGCCCGCGCTCGAGATCCATTCCGAAGTCTCCGCCGAACGAGCCGGGAGGGCCCGAGGCGGCGGACATCGGCCCGGAGCGCGCCGGAGGCACGCTCACGTTCGGGCTCGATCCCCGTGGTGGAGGCAGGTCGAGATCCGGAATGTCGCGAGGGTCGGAGTCTGCCACGAGACGAGCATATCCGCGCCGCGCCGCTCGGTCACTTCAGGCGTGCGCTGCTTGCTCGAGCGCTCGAATCACTTGAGGCGGGAGTCCTCTCACTTCAGGCGGGAGCCTGGCGCGACGGCGTCGTCGATCGATGCGAGATGCAAGGATTCGGACGGTCCGGTTGCCAGGAGCATACCGTGCGACACGAGCTTGCCTCCGAAGTCACGCGGAGCGAGGTTTGCGACCACGACGACCCGCCGTCCGACGAGTGCCTCCGGTTGGAAGGTGAGCGCCAGGCCGGCCACGATGGTGCGCGGCTCTGGCTCTCCGACGTCGACCGTGAGCCGGAGCAGCTTGTCTTTCTTCGGCACCTTCTCGCACGTCTTCACGAGCCCGACACGCAGATCGAGCTTCGCGAAGTCGTCGTACGTCACGATGCCCGGCGTATCGTCCTGCGCCTCCGCCTTCTTCGCGGTCGCCGGCGATGCCGTCGGCGCGGCGGCCTCGACCTTGGGGACGAGGCGCTCGAGGAGCTCTTTCTGCGCCTTGTCGTCGAACGTCGGGAAAAGCGGGCCGGCTGGCGCCAGGGATACACCTGCGCGGATGGGCGGGAGCGCACCCGGCCAGTCGGTGACTCCGACCTTCGGCGCGAGCGGAGCGAGCCCCAGCTGCGCGCGCATCGCGTTGCTCTTGTTCGGCATCGCGGGCCACAGCATGACCGAGAGCGCCTCGAGCACGCGGAGCAGGCGCGAGAGGATCTTCGCGACGCGTGCGGTGTTGCCGTTCTTGGCTTCGGACCACGGCGCCGCGCGATCGACGTAGGCGTTGCCCACGCTCGAGAGCTTCATCGTGTTCTCGAGCGCGACGTGCGGGGCGAGCTCGTCCCACGCCTTCTTCGCGGCGGCCGAGAGCGTACGCACGTTCTCGTCGAGCTCCGTCTCGAGCGGCCCGTCGGTCGTCGCGTCGTCCTTCGGATGCTCGTGAAGCCCGTTCTTCGTGCAAAGCCCGAGGACGCGGTTCAGGAGGTTCCCGACGTTCTTTCCGAGGTCGGCGTTGTAGCGTTCGAGCAGCGCCGCGTGGTCGAAGTCACCGTCCTGGCCGAACGCGACCGCGCGGAGCAGGTGATAACGGAGGACGTCCGAGCCGAGCTCCCCGGCGACCTTCAGCGGATCGACGCCGTTCTTGAGCGCCTTCGACATCTTTTCGCCGTCGACCGTGAGGAAGCCGTGGGCGAACACCGCGTTCGGCAGCTCCTCTTCCTTGTAACCGGCGGCGAGCAAAAACGCGGGCCAGTACACCGCGTGGAAGCGGAGGATGTCCTTGCCGACCACGTGAACGACCTTCGCGTTCGGCGGCCAGAACTTCGTGAGCTCTCCGTGACCGAGCGCGCTCCGATAGTTCGTGAGCGCATCGAACCAGACGTACATGACATGCGCCGGATCGCCGGGAACGGGGATGCCCCACTTGAACGTGGTGCGTGAGCACGAGAGGTCCTCGAGCCCGGCGCGGACGAACGACAGCACCTCGTTCCGGCGGGACTCCGGCTGGATGAACTCGGGCCTGCGCTCGTAGAGGTCGAGCAGACGCTGCTGATACTTCTTCAATGCGAAGAAGTACGTGGGCTCCTTGACCTTCTCGACCGGCTTCTTGTGGAGCGAGCAGATGTTGCCCGGCTCGAGCTCTTTCTCCGTCTTGAAGCCCTCGCAGCCGACGCAATAGAAGCCCTCGTACGATCCGAGATAGAGGTCGCCGCGTGCCGCGATCTTCTTCCAGAGATCGGCGACGAACGCCTCGTGGTCGGCGTCCGTCGTGCGGATGAAGCGGTCGTAGACGACGTCGAGCTTGGGCCACGTCGCCTTGAAGCGCGTGCTGATGTGATCGACGAACGCCTGCGGCGCCATCTTCTCTTCTTCGGCTTTGCGCTCGATCTTCTGGCCGTGCTCGTCGGTCCCCGTGAGCAGATACGTCTCGTCGCCGAGGAGCTGGTGGAACCGGCGGAGCGCGTCGGTGATGATCGTGGTGTACGCGTGACCGACGTGCGGAATGTCGTTCACGTAGTAGATCGGCGTCGTGACGTAGAAGCGAGCCATGGCTGTCGGCTCCGTCTACCACGACCGCCTGCGAGGAGCGATCAGGCCATGGAGTCGCGGCCGCGAACCGGCGGCCCTTTCTGGGCCGGCAGCACGACGCGGGACGCGAGCGGCGCTTCGTCGAGGACACGACGGACGAGCATCATGAACGGACGGTCGATCGCCACGCGGACGTCGCGTGACGGCGGAGGCTCTGCCGGGGACTGGAGGAGGCGCAGGTCGCGCGTGAGCGTCCGGCCGAGGCGCCCGGTCGCCTCGCGATGAGCGTTCGGTTCGCGGGGGACGACCGATGCCGGCATCGGCGCGACGAGGACCACCTCGGCGCCGTTCTGACGGATCCACGTTGCCTGATAGAGCGCGGCCGCTTGGCCGGTCGACTCGTGGAACATCAGCGCACGCCACTCGAGGTGGCTCGTGAGGTCGAACGAGCGGCTCGCGATCGACAGCGTCGCGCGGTCCAGCGAGATCGGCGCGCCCCGTCCGTCGCTCAGGTAGACCCGCCCGAGCGCTCGGTGATCGTGGGCCTCGGCATGACGGATGAGCGCCGCTGCATCGCTCGAAGTGAGGGCCGCGTCATGCGTGACGCCGTCCACGAGGTCGAGGTCGGCGAGCACGGCGATGCGCGCGAAGAGCTCGTCGTCCGCGACTTCGCGCGTGTCCACGCGCGCGGGCACGTAGCGCGTCTGGGTGGGCGTGGTGAATGCGAGGAGCCCTTGCGGCCGGCCGTACGAGGCCAGCAGCGTCACGCCGAACGGGGCATCCCATGCCACGATCGGCGTCGCTTCCGCACCGGCCGAGCTGCGGGAGAGGCCACTCGCGTCGGCGACGACGTACGACTCCGCGATCGGTCGAGGCCGCCGACGCCGCGTCGCGGCAAACCCGAGAATGAAGAGCGCGATCACGCCGGCCGAGAGCCGCAGCGTCACGGAAACGTTCGGGATGAACGGAGCCGTGAGGAGCAGCGCCACCCCGATCGCAACGAGCGTCGCGCGGAGGTGGAACGTGCGCTCCTCCGGGCCGCTGGCGACGACGAGAGGCCAACGCCGGATACTCCGTGATTTCGCGGAGCCGATAGAGCCGGTGGTCGAGAAAGGCCGACGCATGTCACCCCGGGAAGGGACGGCGCTCGCGAAGTGCGGGGCTATCGGAAATCAACGTAGCACCGCTCTTCCATAAGTCTTCGGCAATCCCATTGACGCACGCAGGCGCCTCACGCAGCCGCCCGCCTGCCGCCGTGAGACGCGGCGGTGGTCTTCGAACGCTTCACGCTTCCTCGTAGCTTCCCTTGCAGGCCTTGCAGGCCTTGCAAGCTTCAAACCTCGCGCGAGGCAGAAGCTTGGGTATGACGAGGTCGGTAAAGCGCGGTCCCGTCCGGGGCCTCTGTTCGCAGAGGCGTTGCGGCGGGCGCGCCTACCTGGCGGCAGGGTTGGCGGGCTGCGGATCGATCGCGTCGAGGGAGCCGTCACCGTCGAGGTCGCGGACGGGGGCGGGAAGGCCGGTGACCACCGGGACCTTTCCGTCGAACGCGTCGGCGAAGAACCGGAGCATGACGTCCTGGAGCTCTCGGTAGGGGCAAGGGACGGTGATGCTCTCTTGCCGTTCGAGGAGGAGCTTCCCCTCGGACGTGTTGAAGGGGATCTTGAAGGCGCGGTTCGCCTTCGAACGAACGAGGTCGGCGCCGTGGTGTCCAGGCGAGACCTGCGCCAGGAGCGCCGTCACGCCGGGCACGGGCGTGTCGTGGAATCCGGTCCCGTCGGGGGTCAGCCGCGTGAGCTCGATGCCGCCGCCGCGGAACGGCGTGCTCGAAGCGAGATCCGCGAGCCCGGCATTGGGCCCGACGTCCGGCGTTGCCAGTCCGTAGCCCGCAGCCCGTGCGAGCGCTTCGTTCGACTCGCTCGACACGATCTCGTCGAACATCACCTCGATCTGGAGCACGTTTCGCGGCTTGGTTGCTGCACCGGCGAGCGGCATCGGCGACTTCACGAGCTTGTCGGCGTAGGCGATCGGGTCGCCGCGCTCGGAGAGCGCCTGTGCGATCACGACCAGCGGATGACCTTCGTTGAACTGCCCGCCGGTGAAGCCGAAGTTGAGTGAGCCGCCGAGGGAGAGCTGCGCGTTGATCGACGGAGCGTGTGCAGCCACTTCGGTGAGGAGCCCGCCGCCGGCTACGTTGAGGACCCATGCCTTGACGTGCGGCTCCTGCGCTCGAACCCTGACCT
>Ga0247825_10003377_pt1 | contig 10526 bp, 11 predicted proteins | sample 13C_Vanillin_Day_FD_194413 | JGI IMG/M metagenome (GOLD analysis project Ga0247825, IMG submission 194413) | Soil microbial communities from agricultural site in Penn Yan, New York, United States - 13C_Vanillin_Day48 | ecosystem: Environmental > Terrestrial > Soil > Agricultural land | place... | reverse complement strand
GTGTTCGCGCGCATGCTGGGCGAGCCGGCGGCGCGCGAGGCCTTCTCGGCCTTCATGGCCAAGCGCAAGCCCGACTTCAGCCACTGCTGAAAGCGCCGCCCGTCCCGCACGGAAGGAGCCTCCCAATGAACCCGCTGCACGGCAAGACCCTGTTCATCACCGGCGCGAGCCGCGGCATCGGCCTGGCGATCGCCAGGCGTGCCGCCGCCGAGGGCGCAAACGTCGCGCTGATCGCCAAGACGGTCGAGCCCAATCCCAGGCTGCCCGGCACCGTCCACAGCGCGGCCGCCGAGATCGAGGCGGCGGGCGCGGCGCACGGCGCCCGGGCGCTGCCGATCGCCGGCGACATCCGCGACGAGGCGAGCGTGCACGCCGCGGTGGCGCAGACGGTGGAGCGCTTCGGCGGCATCGACATCCTGGTCAACAACGCCAGCGCGATCAGCCTCACCCCGACGCCGGCCACGCCGATGAAGCGCTTCGACCTGATGTTCGGCGTCAACGTGCGCGGCACCTACCTCTGCACGCAGGCCTGTCTGCCACACCTGGCCGAGAGCGCGCGGGCCGGCCGCAACCCGCACGTGCTGAACATGTCGCCGCCGCTCAGCATGAAGCCACGCTGGTTCCGCGACCACGTCGCCTACACGATGGCCAAGTACGGCATGAGCGAGTGCACGCTGGGCCATGCGGCCGAGTTCGCGCCGCTCGGCATCGCGGTCAACAGCCTGTGGCCCCGCACCGCGATCGCCACCGCGGCGCTGCAGATGATCCCGGGCGTCGACCCTGCCCGCTGTCGCACGCCGGAGATCCTGGCCGACGCGGCCTACTTCGTGATCACCAGCGACGCGCCGCGCGTCAGCGGCAACTTCTTCATCGACGACGCGCTCCTCGCCGCGCACGGCGTGACCGACCTCGACCGCTACAGCGTCACGCCCGGCACCACCGACTTCATCCCGGACTTCTTCGTCGACTGAGCCGCGCCAGCTCAGGGAAGGGCCGGCTGAGGTAGCGCGAACCGGAGAGTCCGAAGCGCCACGGCTGTTCGACCGCCTTCGACAGCCCGATGCGCGGACCGAGGCAGACCACCACGCCGGGCGGCGCCGGGCGCAGCGCGAACGGCGGCGCGTCGAGCGGCGCGCCGTCGAGCGCACGCGTGATGCCGAGCGCCTGGCCGACGCGGCCCGGGCCGGCGCACAGCAGCCGCGGGTCGTCGGCGCCGCGGCGCGCGCGCATCGCGTCGAGGCCGTCGAGCGGCTCCAGCGCGCGGATCAGCACGCCGGCGCCGTGGCCCGCCTCGCGGCAGACGAAGTTCAGGCACCAGTGCAGGCCGTAGGAGCGGTACACGTAGGCGTGCCCGGGCGGGCCGAACATCGAGGCGTTGCGTGGCGTCGGCCCGGCGTGGCTGTGCGACGCGGGGTCGGCGCGGTCGTAGGCCTCGGTCTCGACGATGCGCCCGCCGACGCCGTCGACGTGCAGCAGCGCGCCGATCAGCCGGCGCGCCACGACTACGGCATCGTCGCCGAAGCCGATCGCGTCCGTCTTCGCGCTGTCCGCCTTTGCGCTCATCGTCGGCGGCGCGGCAGGCCGCATGCCCGCGGCAGACGGGCGCGCGACCTCACGCCGCCTGCGCCGCCGCGCCCGTGCCGCAGCTCGGGCAGTGGTGGAAGAAGGCGTTCTTGCGCGTCGCGCAGACGCCGCAGCGGTCGAACAGCCGCAGTCCGCAGTGCACGCAGAAGTTCGCGGCCTGCTCGCCGGTGGCCGGCCCCGCCGGCGGGATCGGCCGCTCGCAGCCCGGACAGACGCCAGCGCCGATCTGCTTGAGCGCCTGCTCGTAGCCGAGCGCGGAGCGGCGCTCGGCCTCGCTCTGCGCCGCGACCTGCTGGCGCTTGGCGAGGTAGCGCCGCATCGCCTGGATGACGTAGTGGCCGGCCACCGCGGTCAGCACGATGCCGACCGCGTAGCGCACGTAGCCGCCGTAGCTCGGGAGATAGGGCACGAGCTCGACGAAGAAGGTGAAGGCGGCGAAGAGCACGAAGCCGCGCATCAGCGGCCAGTAGTCGCTGCGCCGCTTGCGCGCCAGCAGCCAGCCGGCCACGGCCAGCAGCGGCAGCGTCAGCGCGAGGCGCGCGCCGAACACGCGCAGCTCCTGCGCGAAGCGCGCGCGCTCGTAGCCGGCCTGGGCCGCGACGAGCAGGTCCGACTCGCCCTGGCGCCGGCCGGCCAGCGCCTGCTGCGCGTCGAGCAGCCCGCGGTCGACCTGCTCGAGCGCCTCCTGCGCCGTGCGCTCACTGGCCTTGAGGCCGTCGAGCTCGCGGGTGCGGCGCACGACCTCCGGGTCCTGCGCCGGGTCGGTGGTCGCGGTGCGGGTGGAGAGCCAGTTCTGGAAGGCCTGGCGGGCCGACTCGTAGGCGTTGCGCTGCGCGGTCAGCGCGAGCTGGGCCTGCGCGCGGCGGTCGCCCAGGTCGTGCTGGCGCCGCACCAGCGCGGTGATGTCGTTGCGCGCGCGCTGCAGCGCCGCGCGGTCGGCGTAGTCCTCGAGGCTGAGCCGGTCCTCCAGGCGCGGCAGGTCGGCGACCAGCCGGCCGCCCAGGCCGATCAGGAAGGCGGCGAACACGAAGCTGATCGCCCACATCACGAAGGCGAACAGCTTCTCCGGCACCCGCAGGCTCTTGAACATCGACTCCCCCTCGCGTGGTTCTGGTGGCTTGCCGGGGCGCCCTGACGGCCCGGCCGCGGGAGCGATTCTGCGGGCGCGGACGTCCCGCACAATCGGGCCATGAGCATCCAGACCGACGATTTCGCGCCCTCCTCCACGGGCCCGCGGCGCGTGGTCGGCGCGGCCAGCGCCTCGCCGAACGAGGAGGCGGTGGAGCGCGCGCTGCGGCCGAAAGGCCTGGGCGAGTACGTCGGCCAGGCCAAGACGCGCGAGCAGCTGGAGATCTTCATCGGTGCGGCCAAGAAGCGCCGCGAGGCGCTCGACCACGTGCTGCTGTTCGGCCCGCCGGGGCTGGGCAAGACCACGCTCAGCCACATCATCGCCGCCGAGCTGGGCGTGAACCTGCGCCAGACCTCGGGCCCGGTGCTGGAGAAGCCGAAGGACCTGGCGGCGATCCTCACCAACCTCGAGCGCAACGACGTGCTCTTCATCGACGAGATCCACCGCCTGTCGCCGGTGGTCGAGGAGATCCTGTACCCGGCGCTGGAGGACTACCAGATCGACATCATGATCGGCGAGGGCCCGGCGGCGCGCTCGATCAAGCTGGAGCTGCAGCCCTTCACGCTGGTCGGCGCGACGACGCGCGCCGGCATGCTGACCAACCCGCTGCGCGACCGCTTCGGCATCGTGGCGCGGCTCGAGTTCTACACGGTCGAGGAACTGACGCGCATCGTCACGCGCTCGGCCGGCCTGCTGACGGTGACGGTCGACGCCGCCGGCGCACACGAGATCGCGCGCCGCTCGCGCGGCACGCCGCGCATCGCCAACCGCCTGCTGCGGCGCGTGCGCGACTACGCCGAGGTCAAGGGATCGGGGCGCATCGACGCCGCCACCGCCGACCGCGCGCTGGCGATGCTCGATGTCGACCCGCAGGGCTTTGACGTGATGGACCGCAAGCTGCTCGAGGCCATCGTCCACCGCTTCGATGGCGGCCCGGTCGGGCTCGACAACGTGGCCGCCGCGATCGGCGAGGAGCCGGGCACGATCGAGGACGTGATCGAGCCCTACCTGATCCAGCAGGGCTACCTGCAGCGCACGCCGCGCGGTCGCATCGCCACGCTGGCCGCCTACCGCCACCTGGGCGTGGCGCCGCCGGCGGCCGAAGGTGGGCTGTTCGGCGCCTGACGCGCGCCCGCAGGGCCGACACCCGTCCGCGAAGACTCACGGGGGGGCGGCGCGGCTGGGCCATGCCGACCCCGAGCGGCCGACTGCCGTACGCCCTGTCCACTCGCTCGCCCCCGTCGCCATGCGCTCCGTTCCACGGTCCCTGCTGGCCGCCGCCCTCGCCCTCGCCGTCGCGGCGCTCGGCGTCGCCGGTTGCGCCACGCCGCCGGCCGAGGCACCGTTCGAGATCCGCCTGATCGCCTTCAACGACTTCCACGGTCACTTGCAGTCGCCGGGCCGCTACGGCACCGCGACGACGGCGCACGAGCGGCCGGAGGTCGGCGGGGCCGACGCGCTGGGCGCCCAGGTGGCGTGGCTCAGCGCCGGCCATCCGCTGCACACCGTGGTCGCCGCCGGCGACCTGGTCGGCGCCTCGCCGCCGGTTTCGGCGCTGTTCGCCGACGAGCCGGCGGTGGAGGCGCTGAACCGCATCGGCCTCGAGTTCAGCGCGGTCGGCAACCACGAGTTCGACCGCGGCGCGGGCGAGCTGCTGCGCCTGCAGCGCGGTGGCTGCCGTGACCCCGCGGGCGCGCCCGACGCCGCCAGCTGTCGCGGCGCCGAGGTGGGCATGCCGGTGCCGTTCGAGGGTGCGCGCTTCCAGTGGCTGGCGGCCAACGTCGTCTCGCGTGCCGACGGCCGGTCTCTGCTGCCGCCCTATGCGATCAAGGCCTTCCGCGGCGTGCCGGTGGCCTTCGTCGGCATGACGCTGCGCGGCACGCCCGGCATCGTGCGGGCCGAGGGCGTCGCCGGCCTCGACTTCCGCGACGAGGCCGAGACGGTGAATGCGCTGCTGCCCCGGCTGCGCGCCGACGGCGTCGAGGCGGTCGTCGTGCTGCTGCACCAGGGCGGCGAGCAGCGCGGCGCCGAGCAGGCGATCGACGGCTGCGTCGGCGGCCTGGCCGACAGCGCGCTGGCCGGGATCGTGGCCCGGCTCGACGACGCGGTCGACCTGGTGGTCAGCGGCCACACGCACGCGGCCTACGTGTGCGGCGGCGCCGACGGGCTGCCGAACCGCGCGGGCCGGCGCGTGCCGGTCACCAGCGCCGTGTCTTACGGCCGCGTGCTGACGGCGATCGACCTGACGCTGGACCCGCGCACGCGCGACGTCTTCCGTGTGCGCGCGACCAACCGACTGGTCGCGCGCGACGATCCGCTCGCCCCGCCGGACCCGGCGCTCGCCGCCCTGGTGCAGGGCTACGCGCGCCGCGCCGCCCCGGTGACCGACCGCGTCGTCGGCGCGATCGCGGCCACGCTGCCGAACCGCACGGACGATGCCGCGTGCAACGTGCGCGCCGGCGAGCTGGTGGCCGACGCGCAGCTGGCGGCCACGGCGTCACCCGGCGCGGGCGGCGCGCGGATCGCCTTTGTCAACCGCGGCGGCCTGCGCACCGGCCTGAGCTTCGCGTCCGGACCGGCCGACGAGGGCGACGGCCGCGTCACCTACGGGGAGGCCTTCGCCGCCCAGCCCTTCGGCAACGCCCTGGTGACCATGACGCTCACGGCGCGCGAGCTGAAGGACGCGCTGGAGCAGCAGTTCGCCGGCTGCCTCGGCCAGGACCCGCAGGCCACCCGGCTGCTGCTGCCCTCCGCCGGCCTGCGCGTCCGCTGGGACGGTGGCCGTCCCTGTGGCGCGCGGATCACCGGCCTCACGCTCGAGGCGGACGGCCGCCGCGAGACGCTGGTGGACGAGGCCGGCGCGCTGCCGGAGCCCGAGCGACCGTGGCGCGTGACGGTCAACGACTTCCTCGCCGCCGGCGGCGACGGCTTCGGCGCGTTCCGGGCCGGACGCGACCGGGTGATCGGCACGCAGGACGTCGACGCACTGGTCGCCTACCTGAGCCGCTTCCGGCCGCCCGCGGCGGCCTACGACCCGGCCGCGCCGGAGCGCGGCCTGCCGCGGCTCGCGCGCACCGGCGCGAGCACGGCGCGGCCGACGTGCCCCGGCGGCTCAGAGACCAACCCCTGAGCCGCGTCTCGCGTCCTCAGGCGGAGGCGACGGCGCCCTGCACGGCGGGGCGGTCTCGACTGCAGGGGCCAGGGCGGCCCGGAGTAGCAGCCTCGAACGCCGCAGGCGCCGACCGACCGGCCTGCGACTGCACGCTGGCGCGCGCTCAGTGCGTGTGCGACGCGCCGTGCTCGTGGCCGGCGCCATGGTCGTGGCCGGCCTCTTGCGCCGGCGCGCCGGCGCCCTGCACCTGCAGCTGCACCGGCACCTCGCCGGCCTTCTCGAAGCGCAGCGTCAGCGGCACCGACTGGCCCGGCTGCAAGGGCTTCTTCAGGCCCAGCAGCATGAGGTGCAGGCCACCCGGCTTCAGCTCCACGCTGCCGCCTGCCGGCACGTCGACCGCATCGACCGGCCGCATCTTCATGACGTCGCCTTCCATCGCCATGCTGTGCAGCTCGACGCGCTCGGCGGCCGGCGAGCGGGCGCCGAGCAGCCGGTCCGCGACGGGACCGGGATTGCGCAGCGTGAGGTAGCCGCCGCCGACCGCCTGGCCGGTCGCGGTGGCACGCGTCCACGGCTGTGAGACCTGGACGGTCGGCTTGGACGGGGTCTGGGCGGCCAGCGGTGCGGCGGCGAAGGCCAGCGCGAGCGCGGCGGCGGACAACAGGGACGGGACGTTCATCGGGAACTCCGGAGGCGGCCACCACCGTGGGTGGCGCGAAGCGGCCATTGTCGCCGCCGGCGTGGATGCGGCCGCGACGCGGGCGTTCGACGGCTGCAAGTGCCCGCCGACTTCCTCGCACAACGCCGCGCGGACGGCCTCCGAACGGCCGCCAAGGGAAGCGCCCCCCGCCGGCGGGGCCGCTATGTGACCCGGCCCGTTAGTCGAACGCGCCCCGTGCGTCGACCCGCCAGATCGCCTCCACGCGCCCGGCGGCGAGGCCGCCGCGCACCGCGACGAGATGCTCGTGCAGGTTGACGGTCGGATCGCAATGCCCGGGCACCAGCCACAGCGCCTCGCCCAGCGAGGGCAGCGGCGCCCCCTCTTGCACCGGACGCAGGATCGCGTGCTCGTCGTTGGCGCCGGCACAGCGCAGGTCGGGGCGGCCCCAGACGGTCGGCAGCCCGGCGTCGATGGCGTGCGACTTGTGACCGGCGTCCACCACGCACTGGCGGGCGTTGCGGCTCATCACCCCGGCCTTCACGAACAAGGCATGCTCGAAGCGCGGCGCGCCGGGCGCCGGCTCGATGGCCGCGTACTCGGCGTCCAGGAAGGCGTAGCTGCCGGGCTGCAGCTCGTCGAGCGTGCCGCTGGCCGCCTCGAAGGAGAAGCTGCCGGTGCCCGCGCCGGTGACACGCACGCCCTCGATGCCGGCCGCGGCCAGCGCGGCGCGTGCGGCGCGCACGGACGCCACCGTGAAGCCGACCGCGGCCGCGCGCTCGTCCGCCGAGCGCAAGTGCTGCGCGCCGCCGTGATAGGCCTGCAGGCCGGCCAGGCGCAGGCCGTCGGCGCGCCGCTCGAGCACGCGGCGCGCCAGCTCGGCCGCCGCGTCCGGAGCCACGCCGCAGCGGCCCTGGCCGACGTCGACCTCGACGTAGACGTCGGCGCTGCTGCCGGCCGCGCGCAGCGCCTGCGCCAGGCGCTCGATGCCGAGCGCGCTGTCGACCGCGATTCCGAGGCGCACCTGGTGCGCCAGTGCGGCCAGCCGCGCCAGCTTGGCCGGTGCCACCACCTCGTTGCTGACGTAGATGTCGCGCACCCCGGCGGCGGCCAGCGCCTCGGCCTCGCCGGTCTTCTGCACGCACACGCCGACGGCGCCGAGCGCGATCTGGCGCAGCGCCACCGCGGCGCACTTGTGCATCTTGGCGTGCGGACGCAGCGCCAGGCCGCGCGCGGCCGCGAAGCCGGCCATCGTCTGCAGGTTGCGCTCGAAGGCGTCGAGGTCGACCACCAGGGCCGGCGTGTCGATCGCCTCGACCGGGTCGCCGATGCGCGCGGGGGGCGGCCGCATGCGGGCGTCCTCAGGCGGCGCGGCCGAGGCGGGCCGCGCCGATCGGCAGCGGCTCGCCGGCCGTGCCGTCGCTGAACTCGTCGTGCACCGCGCCGTCGAGGTGGGCGGTGTCGCTCCAGCCGATCACGCCGAAGCCGCTGTCGGCGCTGAACAGCAGGCGGTTGATGGCGGTATTGCCCAGCTGCCAGGTGCGCGGCGCGTCGAGCGGGATGCGGGCGGCGGCCCGGTACAGGCAGTCCATCACGCCGCCGTGCGCCACCAGCGCGATCGTCTGGCCCGGATGCGCCGCGGCGAGGCGCCGGGCGGCCTCCACCACGCGGGCGTAGAACTGGCGCAGGGTCTCGCCGCCGGCCGGAGCGAACTCGACGTCGCGGGCACGCCAGCGCGCGCTGTCGCCGGGATGGTCGCGTTCGATCTCGGCCCAGGTGCGGCCCTCGAACGCGCCGAAGCAGCGCTCGCGCAGCGCGGCGTCGCGCCGCACCGGCAGCCCGCAGATCCCGGCGATGGCGAGCGCGGTGTCGTGGGCGCGCGCCAGATCGCTGGCGTAGACGGCCTGCAGGCCCTCGTCGGCCAGCGCCTGCGCAACCCGCCCGGCCTGCCAGCGGCCCTTGTCGTTGAGGCCGACGTCGAGCTGACCCTGGATGCGGGTGTCGACGTTCCAGGCGGTCTCGCCGTGGCGGACGGCGACGACGCGGGTGGCGGAGTCGAGCGTCATCCGGTCAGACGAGGCGGGGATTCAGCGTGTAGACGCCGGAATGTCGGGCCTCGGCCAGGACGTGGCCCTGCATCGCGCGGCGCACGTCGGCACCCGCGAAGCGGCCTTCGAGCGGCAGGCGGGCGAGGTCGAGCGCGAACAGCGTGAACACGTAGCGGTGCCGGATGGCGTCGTTGAAGGGCGGGAAGGGTCCGTCGTAGCCGTAGTAGTCGCCCGCGCGCTCGGCGTCGCCGGCGAACCAGGCGGTGTAGTCGTTGATGCCGTGGCGGCCGCCGTGCGGACCCTGCGGGCCGGGCTTGCCGCGCGGCACGAAGCCGCGCCCGGCGTCGCCCTCGCCCAGGCCGGCCACTGTGGGCGGCAGGTCGACGAGCACCCAGTGGAAGAAGTCGACGCGCGCCAGGTCGGCCGGCACCTCGCGGTCGGGCTGGTTGACGTCGTCGCCGCGGCTCGGCACGTCCGGATCGTGGCAGACCAGCGCCAGGCTCCTCGTGCCCGCCGGCAGATCGCTCCAGGCAAGCGCCGGCGAGACGTCGTCCGCGAACGCGACGCCGTGCACCGGGTCGCGCCGTCCCGCGGCATGGCGCTCGGGGATGCGGCCGCCATCCGGCCAGGCGGGAATGACGAGCTCCATCGCGCTTCTCTCCGTATCGCGGCCGCGGCGCGCCTCAGACGCCCCAGACGATCTCGGCCTTGGCGGCGTGTGCGCGCTTGAGCATCTCGACCATCGGCCAGGCCCGCTGGCGCAGCGAGACACCCTCGCGCGGTGGCAGCTGGCGGCCCTCGGCGCGCGCCTCCGCCTCGGCCTGGGCGCGGGACTCGTCCTCGGCCTGGATGGCCGCCTCGAGTGCCTGCACGGCCGCCGGCATGGCGTCGGGCTCGATGATGCCGGTCGCGGCCGGCTCCTTGCCGACGATGCGCAGGATCGCGTCGCCGACCGGCGCCGTCATGATCAGGTCGCCGGCCGCCTTGGACTTGAACTTGTAGATCATCGCTTCGCTCGCGGCGTCGCCGCGCCAGCCCGGGGAAGGCCCATTGTGCCGCGCGCCGGCCGACCCTTCGCCCGCCTCGCCGAGGCACACTCGGGCGCTTCCCATCTCCCACGGAGCCCCGCCATGAAGCTGGTGCGCTACGGCGCGTCCGGGCAAGAGAAGCCCGGCCTGGTCGATCCCGAGGGCGTGCTGCGCGACCTCTCCGGACAGCTCGCCGACCTGCACCTGCCGACCCTCGGCCTGGAGGGCCTGGCGCGGCTGCGCCGGCTCGATCCGGCCACGCTCCCGCGCGTGCGCGGCACGCCGCGCCTCGGCCTGCCCTATACCGGCATCAGCAAGTTCGTCGGCATCGGCCTCAACTACCGGGACCATGCCGCCGAGGCCGGTCTGCCGGTGCCGTCGGAACCGATCGTGTTCATGAAGGCGACCACCTGCCTCACCGGCCCGTACGACCCGATCGAACTGCCGCCGGGCTCGCAGAAGACCGACTGGGAGGTCGAGCTGGGCGTCGTCATCGGCCGCACCGCACGGCGCGTCACGGAGGCCGAGGCACTGTCGTACGTGGCCGGTTACTGTGTGGTGAACGACGTCAGCGAGCGCGCCTGGCAGATGGAGCGCGGCGGCACATGGGACAAGGGCAAGGGCTTCGACAGCTTCGGCCCGGTCGGGCCGTGGCTGGTGACGGCCGACGAGGTGCCCGATCCGCAGGCGCTGCCGATGTGGCTCGACGTGAACGGCGAGCCCCGCCAGCGCGGCCACACCTCCACGATGATCTTCGGCGCCGCCCGGCTGGTGAGCTACCTCAGCCAATGCATGACGCTGCTGCCGGGCGACCTGATCGCCACCGGCACGCCGCCGGGCGTCGGCATGGGCCGCAAGCCGCCGCAGTATCTGCGCGCGGGCGACGTGGTCACGCTCGGTATCGACGGGCTGGGCGTGCAGCGGCAGGAAGTGCGGGGCTAGGGTCGCGCGCCGCGGGCAGCGGGGC
>Ga0247825_10003376_pt1 | contig 10527 bp, 12 predicted proteins | sample 13C_Vanillin_Day_FD_194413 | JGI IMG/M metagenome (GOLD analysis project Ga0247825, IMG submission 194413) | Soil microbial communities from agricultural site in Penn Yan, New York, United States - 13C_Vanillin_Day48 | ecosystem: Environmental > Terrestrial > Soil > Agricultural land | place... | reverse complement strand
GGTCCACGGCGTCGGCAGGCCCGCGGTCGCGACGGACAGTGACACCGCGGCAGATCCGTGGGGGCAGCAATCCTGGGACGGTCCCGCCCCTGAGCCGAGCCGGCATCAGGTGACCAGTCAGGATCTGGTGGCGGATGCTCTCCTCAAACGGGCACGCAGGGCGCCGAGCCGAGGGTGGCGGCGCGGACTGCACCGGCTCACCGGGGATCGGTGAATCCGGGGGAGTCGGCAGGTGAGGCGCGCGATGCGGCACTGCTCGACCGCATCCGGCAGCCGATCCAGGGGGACTATCGAATTGCATTCCTGTCCTTGAAGGGCGGCGTCGGCCAGACGACGACCACGATCGGGCTGGGATCGATGTTCGCGTCACTGCGCGGCGACTGCGTGATCGCCGTCGACGCCAACCCCGACTTCGGGACACTCGCACAGCGCGTGCCGCTGCAGGCGCATTCGACCGTCGGTGATCTCATCGCGGCGGAGTCGACGATCCGGCGTTACTCGGATGTGCGGGCCCACACGTCGCAGGCGCCGAGCCGTCTCGAGGTGCTCGCGAGTGAACAGGACCCGGCGATTTCCGAGGCGTTGAGTGAGGACGACTACCGGCGGGTGATCGACATCCTGCAGGTGTACTACAACATCATCCTCACCGACTGCGGCACCGGCATCATGCATTCGGCGATGAACGGTGTTCTGCAACTCGCCAATTCCGTGGTGCTGGTGAGCTCGCCGGCAATTGACGGCGCCCGCAGTGCCGCCGCCACGCTGGACTGGTTGCAGCACCACGGTTACGGGCACCTGGTCTCGCGGACGGTCGTCGTGATCAGCGCCGCCCGGCCCGGCTCGAGCACGATCGACATGACGGAACTGACCAATCACTTCCTGCTCCGGTGCCGGGCCGTGAAGGTGGTGCCGTTCGACGAGCACCTCGCCGAGGGTGCGGTGGTGGATCTGGATCTGCTGCGTCCCGCGACGCGAAAGGCGTTCGTCGAACTCGCGGCGATGGTCGGGGACAACTTCCCGGAGTCGGCAGGCAGGCACGCCGTCGCGGAGTGGCGCTAGCCGCCGACGGGTTCGAGCCGTACCGGAGCCGCGCGGACGAGTCTGAGCGGGTCGAGGTATTCGCGGTCGCGGCGAAGACCCCAGTGCAGGCACGCGGCGACGGGTGCGATGCAGCTCGGGTGCCCGGGTTCGAGCGTGCCGACGACGGTCCCGCGGCCCACGCGCTGCCCGGGGGTGACCCGGGCGGTCACCGGTTCGTACGTGGTGCGGAGCCCACCCGGGTGGTCGACGGAGACGACAGGCTTGCCGGCCACCGTGCCGGCGAACACCACTACACCCGCGACTGCGGACAGAACGGCCTCGTCGGGCACGCCGCCCAGATCCACGCCGCGATGGCCGGGAAGCCAGTCGCGCTCGGGATTGTCGAACGCCCGGACCACCCGCGGTCGTGGGTGCAGCGGCCAGTCGAATTCACCGGTCGGCGCGGCATCGGCGGGCGGGGCGGCGAGCGCCGCGCCGGTCAGCAGCGTGGCCGCCGTGGCCGCCGCCGTGAGTGCCCGCACGATCGCCCCGAATGTCGTCATGGATGGACGATCCCGCACGTCCGGGCCGACGAACGGGCAGCGGACGAGAATGTGGATCGACTACGTTTTGTCCACAGATCCTGCGAAACCCTTGCACGCGCGGCCGCGGTGTGGCAGGGGCGGTTAGGGCGTTCGGCGTGGAGGCCGTACACTGATCGAGCGGTCTGTGCTCCCACAGTCCGACTTCGCGCGCCCGCGCAGGTTATCGGCCATCGGCTGGTCTCGCATCTCGGTGTGAGTCCGATGGTCTGCGGGCGCCAGGGTGGAGCGTCTCGTGATGCTCTGCATCAACCGGCAATGAAAGAGAGATACACAGCCATGGCTGTCGTAACAATGAAGCAGCTGCTCGACAGCGGCACGCACTTCGGTCACCAGACCCGTCGTTGGAACCCGAAGATGAAGCGTTTCATCTTCACCGACCGCAACGGCATCTACATCATCGACTTGCAGCAGACGCTGACGTACATCGACAAGGCGTACGAGTTCGTCAAGGAGACCGTTGCCCACGGCGGCACCGTCCTCTTCGTCGGCACCAAGAAGCAGGCCCAGGAATCCATCGCGGCCGAGGCCACTCGCGTCGGGATGCCCTACGTCAACCAGCGTTGGCTCGGCGGCATGCTCACCAACTTCACCACCGTCCACAAGCGTCTTCTCCGCCTCAAGGAGCTCGAGGCAATGGAGCAGACCGGTGGCTTCGAGGGTCGCACCAAGAAGGAAATCCTCATGCTCACGCGTGAGATGACCAAGCTGGACCGCACTCTCGGTGGTATCCGCGACATGGCCAAGGTCCCCTCCGCGGTGTGGGTCGTCGACACCAACAAGGAGCACCTGGCCGTTGCCGAGGCTCGCAAGCTGAACATCCCGGTCATCGCGATCCTGGACACCAACTGCGACCCCGACCTCGTCGACTACCCGATCCCGGGCAACGACGACGCCATCCGCAGCGCCGCCCTGCTCACCAAGGTCGTCGCATCCGCAGTGGCCGAGGGCGTGCAGGCCCGTGCCGGACTGAGCGCCGACAAGGACGCGAAGCCCGAGGCCGGCGCCGGCGAACCCCTCGCCGAGTGGGAGCAGGAACTGCTCTCGCAGGCAGCGCCCGCCGCTGAGGCTGCGCCCGCCGCAGAGGCCGCTCCCGCAGCTGAGGCACAGGCGGCTCCGGCTGCCGAGGCCCCCGCAGCAGAGGCACCCTCCACCGAGGCCTGATCCGATGCACACGGCCCTGACCAGAGATCTTTTGGTCAGGGCCGTTTCACGGTCTGGTCCGAGTACTACCCTGACTTACGTCCCGACAGACATATGAGGAGGCTCGCTCACCATGGCGAACTACACCGCCGCTGACGTCAAGCGGCTCCGCGAGCTCACCGGCTCCGGAATGATGGCCTGCAAGAACGCTCTCGCTGAGGCCGAGGGTGACTTCGACAAGGCTGTGGAGCAGCTGCGCATCAAGGGCGCCAAGGACGTGGGCAAGCGTGCCGAGCGCACCACGGCCGAGGGCCTGGTCGTTTCCAAGGACGGCGTCCTGCTCGAGCTCGACTGCGAGACGGACTTCGTCGCGAAGAACGAAGACTTCCTGAAGCTCGCCGAGTCGATCGTCACGGTCGCCGCGGCAGCGAAGCCCGCCGACGTCGACGCGCTCAAGGAGCTCGACCTCGACGGCAAGACGGTCGACACCGTCATCCAGGAGCAGTCCGCGAAGATCGGCGAGAAGCTCGTCCTGAGCAAGATCGCCTCGTTCGACGGGCCGGTCGCGGTCTACCTGCACAAGCGCAGCGCCGACCTGCCGCCCGCCGTCGGCGTCCTCGTCGAGTACACCGGTGAGGGTGACGCTGCTGCGGAGGCCGCTCGCGGTGCCGCCATGCAGGTCGCGGCGCTCAAGGCCAAGTACGTCACGCGTGACGAGGTCCCCGAGGACATCGTCGCCAACGAGCGTCACATCGCCGAGGAGACCGCTCGCGCCGAGGGCAAGCCGGAGCAGGCTCTGCCGAAGATCATCGAAGGCCGCGTCAACGGCTACTTCAAGGACGTCGTGCTGACCGAGCAGTCCTCGGTGCAGGACTCCAAGAAGTCCGTCAAGGCGATCCTCGACGAGGCCGGCGTCACCATCAAGCGCTTCGTTCGCTTCGAGGTCGGTGCTTCGAGCTAGTCGTGTGAGTCGTATGGCCCCGTCGGACGAGTGCGCTCGCCCGGCGGGGCCTACGTATACCGCCACCGTCCTGATGAGGCAGGATGAAGATGGCCGTCTGAATGGGTCGAGTAGGCGCGTGGGTGTGCTCGGCCGCTGTCGAAATCGACGAGTGCTGTGGAACTGAGGAGAGCAATGTCCGAACCAGCCAACGAACGTACGGGATTCCATCGAGTCCTTCTCAAACTCGGCGGAGAAATGTTCGGTGGTGGCAAGGTCGGCCTCGACCCCGATGTGGTGACCAAGGTCGCGGAGCAGATCGCCGAGGTCGTGCGATCCGGGGTGCAGGTGGCGGTGGTCATCGGCGGCGGCAACTTCTTCCGTGGTGCGGAACTGCAGCAGCGAGGTTTGGACCGCGCGCGTTCCGACTACATGGGCATGCTCGGCACCGTGATGAATTGCCTTGCTCTGCAGGACTTCCTGGAGAAAGAGGGTATCGACAGCCGCGTGCAGACGGCGATCACCATGGGACAGGTGGCGGAGCCCTACATTCCGCTGCGCGCTCAGCGTCACCTCGAGAAGGGCCGCGTCGTGATCTTCGGCGCCGGCATGGGCATGCCCTACTTCTCGACCGACACGACCGCGGCACAGCGTGCACTCGAGATCGGCGCCGAGGTCGTCTTGATGGCCAAGGCCGTCGACGGCGTGTTCACCGCGGACCCGAACCTCGACCCGACCGCGACGATGTACACGCAGATCACGCACCGTGAGGTCATCGAACAGGGACTCAAGGTCGCCGACGCGACCGCGTTCAGTCTCTGTATGGACAACGAGATGCCGATCATGGTGTTCAATCTGCTGACCGAGGGGAATATCGCTCGGGCAGTGTCCGGTGAGAAGATCGGAACGCTCGTCAAGTCATGACGCGAGTGACACGCTCGACACCGGGTTTTCTCGAAACAGAGGCAGTGACGAATCGATGCAGAACGACATGGAGGAACAGCCGTGATTGATGAAGCTCTCTTCGAAGCCGAGGAGAAGATGGAGAAGGCTGTCACGGTGGCCAAGGACGATCTCGGATCGATCCGCACGGGCCGCGCGAATCCTGGCATGTTCAATCGCATCGGAATCGACTACTACGGCGCGTTCACCCCGATCACGCAGCTCGCCAGTATCAACGTGCCGGAAGCGCGACTGGTCGTCGTCAAGCCGTACGAGGCCTCGCAGCTCGGAGCCATCGAGACGGCGATCCGGAACTCCGACCTGGGCGTGAACCCGTCCAACGACGGAAACCTGATCCGCATCTCCGTTCCCCAGCTCACCGAGGAACGCCGCCGCGAACTGGTCAAGCAGGCCAAGTCCAAGGGCGAGGACGCCAAGGTGTCCGTGCGCAACGTGCGGCGCAAGGCGATGGACGAGCTGTCCCGGATCCAGAAGGACGGCGAGGCCGGCGAGGACGAGGTCGGTCGGGCCGAGAAGGAACTCGACAAGACGACCGCCCGGTACGTCGCGCAGGTCGACGAACTGGTGAAGCACAAGGAAGCCGAGTTACTGGAAGTTTAGTCACGAGACGAGGAGTGGATCGGGGACAGTGACCGTGCCAGCAGAACACGGGACCCCAGGGGGACCCATCTCGGAGGGCGACCCCTCGGAACCGGTCTCCGAGGGTGCGCCGGCGCCGGAGGCGGCCCCGGCCGGGAAGTCGAAGGCCGGGCGTAACCTTCCTGCCGCGATCGGCGTGGGCGTCGGTCTCGGCGTCGCGCTGATCCTGATCCTCGTCTACGTGCCGCTGGTATGGATCGCCGTGGTGGCCGTCGCGATGGCGGTCGCCACCTGGGAGGTCACCAAGCGCCTTCGGGAGGCCGGGATCAGCGCCCCCCGGATCCCGCTGCTCGCCGGCGGCCAGGCGATCCTGTGGCTGGGGTGGCCGTTCGGCCCGGTCGGGGTGCTCAGCGCCTTCGCGGGGACGGTGCTGGTCTGCATGGTCTGGCGTCTGTTCGACCACGGGCTGAAGGCGACACCCCAGAATTTCCTCCGGGACACCGCGATCACCGTGTTCGTCGCCTCCTGGATTCCGCTGCTGGCGTCGTTCGCTGTGCTGATGGTGTTGCAGGACGACGGCGCCGGGCGGGTGTTGTGCCTGATGATCGGCGTGGTCTGCTCCGATGTGGGCGGCTACGCGGCGGGTGTGCTGTTCGGCAAGCATCCGATGGTGCCGGCGATCAGCCCCAAGAAGTCGTGGGAAGGGTTCGTCGGTTCGCTGCTGTTCTGTGTCATCGGCAGCCTGCTCACGGTCACCTTGATCCTCGACGAGAACTCGATGATCGGCGTGCTCCTCGGTGTGGTGCTGGTGGTAACCGCCACGCTCGGCGATCTCATCGAATCCCAGGTCAAGCGAGAGCTTCGCATCAAGGACATGGGCACCCTGCTCCCCGGTCACGGCGGGATCATGGACCGTCTCGATTCCCTGCTGCCGTCGGCGTTCGTGACGTGGCTGGTGCTCACGGTTCTCGTCTGACCGCCCTGCCGTGACCATCCCCAGCCCGAACATCTGGCACTGGCCGGAGTGGTACGAGGTAGAGAACCGCGCCCAGGACGTGGACGGGGCGATCTTCCGTCACCTGCGTGGGGCCGTGGACTGGACGGGCGGCACCGTCGCCGACGTGGGCTGCGGGTCCGGCTTCCACCTCCCGGTCTTCGCCGAGTCCGCGGCCACGGTCTACGGAATCGAACCGCATCCGCCGTTACTCGAACGTGCGCGCACACGGGTGGGGCACCTGCCGAACGTCCGCGTGATCGAGGGCTCGGCCGAAGGCATACCCCTCGGCGACGCGAGCGTGGACGTCGTGCACGCACGGACCGCCTACTTCTTCGGCCCCGGCTGTGGCCGCGGAATCTGTGAGGCGATGCGGGTGCTGCGCCCGGGCGGCGCGCTCGTGGTGGTCGACCTGGACGCCACGGCCCATCCCTACGGCGAATGGATGCGGGCCGACCTGCCGCAGTACAACCCGGAGACCGTCGAGGCCTTCTTCGCGGCGCAGGGGTTCGACATGGTGCGCGTGGAGACGCGATGGCGATTCCCGGATCGGGAATTGCTGCGCGGAGTCCTCGGTATCGAGTTCACCAAGAAGACGGCATCGAAGGCGTTCGCGCAGACACCCGGCGTGGCTCTCGACGTGCGTTACCGCGTGCACGTCCGCCGAAAGCCCGCCGGGCTGCAGATTCTCTGACCGGCGTCGTTTACCGCGGTGCGATGTGGAAGAGCTTCGCGAGCGCGTTGATCTTCTTGGCCTTCGCCAGCTTGGGGAGGTCGCTGCCGTCCCGCACCCGGGAGCCGTCCTCGCCGAGGTCCGCGATCACGTCGAGCGCCCATTCGGCCTCGTCCGGGGACGGGCTGAGTGCGTCGTTGACCGGCGCCGTTTGCGCGATGGTCATGCACAGCTTCCCGGTCATGCCCATCGACAAGGTCAGCGCCGAGGCCCGGACCAGGGCGTCGACGTCGGTGCCGAGGGTGGGGCCGTCGATCGGCGGTGCGATCCGGGCTGCCCGGCTGGCGACCGTCAGCCGGGAGCGGGGGTAGGCCATCGCCAGCGGCGAATCGTCCATCCCGGTGTCGCGGCGGAAGTCGCCGCTGCCGAACGCGAGCCGGAAGGTGGCCTCCGTCCGGGCGATCTCGGGTGCGGCCTCGAGCCCCATCGCGGATTCGACGAGGGCGAGCACCTTCGTGCCCTCCGGGAGCCGCTCGGCGGTGGCGTCGACCTGCATTCCACTCTCGGTCTTGGCGAGCATGACGCCCTCGAGCCCGGGAACACCGTTCAGCGCTGCCAGGTCGTCCGCCCAGTAGGGTGTGGTCGCGTCGTTGATCCGCACCCACGCGCGCCGGTGCTCGCCGAGCCAGGCGACGACGTCGGCGCGGGCCCGGGGTTTGCGGTCGGGTGTGACGGCGTCCTCGAGGTCGAGGATCACGGCGTCGGCGGCGCTGGCATGGGCCGCCTCGAAACCCTCGGGTTTGCCGGCGGGAACCAGCAGCCAGGATCGTGCTTGTTCAGCCGCGATTCGCGGTGCCACAGTCGTCTCCATGTCGGCCTTCACAGTCGTGCCGTTCCGGTGATATCCACGACAGTAATTCTGCTCGCTCAGCGTCTGTGTAATCCACTTGCGTAACTATTGTTCAGTTAGAAATTACTGTTCAGGCGCCGCTGCCGGTTCGCGGCCCGGCGGATCTGGATGATGCGGACACCGCCCGCGAGGGCCATGATCACCGCGCCGGCGATCGCCGCGAACAGCAGTGTGACCCCCAGTGGGAGGGTGAATTCCCAGACGAACATTTCGAGGGTCACGCTGTCGAGGTTCTGCAGGATGAACACGAGAAGCAGTACCAGAACGACGATTCCGATCACCAGACCGGTCCACGTGGCGCCCACCCGGGTGTGCGTGATGCCCTTCCGGCGTGCGACGTCGGAATGCTCGGTGTCCGCCGGTGAGGTGTCGGGGTGCGGTGGGCCGGTGGGCACCGGACCGGTGCCGGGGCCGCGGCCGACTGGGACGTCCGGAGGGAAGTTCGAGGGGTCGTCCGGTGTTGTCGACATAAGTTGATCTTCACCCACCTGGGCGGGTTCCGCATGCGCATCGGGCGGCGAAACGACGTCGATCAGGCATCCGCACGACAACGACCCCCGAATCAATGGGACAATGGAGAAACTATGGCTGTCTCGCTTCCCCTCGTTTTCACCGCGCCCCGGCGTGGGATGCCGCCCAAGCATCTCGCGGACCTCGACTCTGCCGAGCGGCGGGAGGCCGTCAAGGAGCTGGGTCTGCCCGGGTTCCGGGCCGACCAGCTGGCCAGGCAGTACTACGCGCGGCTCGAGGCGGATCCGGAGAAGATGACCGATCTTCCCGCTGCCGTGCGCGAGCAGGTGGGCGCGGCCCTGTTCCCGACGCTGCTGACCCCGGTCAAGCACCTGGCCTGCGACGGCGGCGACACCCGCAAGACGCTCTGGAAGGCGAATGACGGGACGCTGCTCGAAAGCGTCCTCATGCGCTACCCCGACCGCGCGACGCTCTGCATCTCCAGCCAGGCGGGCTGCGGAATGGCGTGCCCGTTCTGCGCGACCGGTCAGGGCGGGCTGCAACGCAACCTGTCGACCGCCGAGATCGTCGACCAGGTGCGTGCCGCCGCGGCCGCGCTACGCGACGGCGACGTCCACGGCGGTCCTGGCCGGTTGTCGAACGTCGTCTTCATGGGAATGGGGGAGCCGCTCGCCAACTACAAGCGAGTGGTCGCCGCCGTCCGTCGCATCACCTCGCCCGCCCCCGACGGCCTCGGGTTGTCGCAACGCTCCGTGACGGTATCGACGGTGGGTCTGGCGCCCGCGATCCGCAAACTCGCCGACGAGGACCTCAGCGTCACGCTGGCCGTGTCTCTGCACACCCCGGACGACGAACTGCGCGACACCCTGGTCCCCGTGAACAACCGCTGGTCGGTCGCGGAGGTCCTCGACGCCGCCCGCTACTACGCGGACAAGTCCGGCCGCCGCGTCTCGATCGAGTACGCGCTGATCCGGGACGTCAACGATCAGCCGTGGCGCGCCGACCTGCTGGGCAAGAAGCTGCGCAAGGCGCTCGGGCCGCTGGTGCACGTGAATCTGATCCCGCTGAACCCCACGCCGGGCAGTGAATGGGATGCGAGCCCGAAGCCGGTGGAGAAGGAATTCGTCCGGCGCGTGCTGGCGCAGGGTGTGTCCTGCACGGTCCGGGACACCCGCGGCCAGGAGATCGCCGCCGCCTGCGGGCAGCTCGCCGCCGAGAACTGAGCTCCCACCGAACAGGCCGAAACGACGAAAACCCCTCGTTCCCGAGTAATCGGGGCGAGGGGTTCGTTCGTGGTTCGGTGTTACCGGGGCTTACGCCGCAGGACGATGTCGCGAACGAGGATCGCGACCATCAGGGCCGCGCAGCCGATCAGCCACAGGTCCTCGACCAGGCCGGTGTGGTTGCCGATGATCATGAGCAGCAGGAACACGGCGAAGAACCATCCGAAGAACCGGAACGTCTTCGGCGCCTCACCGCTCCAGCCCCATGCTGCCGACGGGACCTCCGCGGTGTCGATGTGTGCGGCCACGATGGGGTCGCTGGACGAGGGCTCCAACTGGGTACCGGCCACGATCGATCCTCCTGCAGATTCGGTTGCGCTACTCGACATATCGTGACATACGACTGCCCGTCGTATGTAGTGGGGCCATCCATGGCGGGCCGTCCGCATTTCATCAGGAACAATGGGTGGGTGGATGAAAACAGGCCCACTCGCGTCCTGCTGCTCGGCAGCACAGGTTCGATCGGTACCCAGGCGTTGGAGGTGGTGGCCGCCAACCCGGACAAGTTCACGGTGGTGGGACTCGCGGCCGGTGGCGGAAACGTCGAACTGCTGGACCGGCAGATTCGTGAGACGGGTGTGTCCTCCGTCGCAGTCGCGGATCCGTCGGCGGCCGCATCGCTGGATCGGCCCGGCGTGCTGAGCGGACCGGACGCCGTCACCGAACTCGTGCGGACCACCGAAGCGGACGTCGTGCTCAACGCACTCGTCGGTTCGCTGGGACTGGAGCCGACCCTGGCCGCGCTCGAGTCCGGTGCGCGGCTCGCCCTCGCCAACAAGGAGTCGCTCGTCGCCGGCGGGCCCCTCGTCACCGCGGCGGCGGCTCCGGGACAGATCGTGCCGGTGGACTCCGAGCACTCCGCGCTGGCCCAGTGCCTGCGGGGCGGCAGCGCGGACGAGGTGGACCGGCTGGTTCTCACCGCCTCGGGCGGGCCGTTCCGCGGCTGGAC
>Ga0247825_10003375_pt1 | contig 10528 bp, 9 predicted proteins | sample 13C_Vanillin_Day_FD_194413 | JGI IMG/M metagenome (GOLD analysis project Ga0247825, IMG submission 194413) | Soil microbial communities from agricultural site in Penn Yan, New York, United States - 13C_Vanillin_Day48 | ecosystem: Environmental > Terrestrial > Soil > Agricultural land | place... | reverse complement strand
TCTTGGAGTACAGCGTGGGCCGGCGCAGCCCGAGCAGCGCGGCAGCGGCCTGCTTGTTCCAGCGCGTCGCGTCCAGCGCCTTGAGGATCGACGCCCGCTCGATCTCCTCCAGCGAGCCGGCCGGCACCTCGGAGGGCGCGATGGCCCCCGCCAGGGCACCCTCGCCGCCTCCGTGCTGGAGCGACTCGGGCAGGTCGTGCAGCGTGATCTCCCGGCCTCGGGCCACCAGCACCGCCCGCTCCAGCGCATGCTGTAGCTCGCGCACGTTGCCGGGCCAAGCGTAGCCCAGCAACCGGCGATAGGCCTCGGGCTCGATCGCGTCGATCGCGCGCTGGTGCTTGGCCCGGTAGCGCTCCAGGAACGCGCGAACCAGCATGGGCAGGTCCTCGCGCCGCTCGCGCAGCGGCGGGACCGCGATGGTCACGGTGTTGATGCGGAAGTAGAGATCCTGCCGGAGCTGGCCTTCCTTCACCGCCTGCTCGGGGCTGCGGTTCGTCGAGGAGAGGAGGCGGAAATCGACGGGGATCGACTTGGCGCCGCCCAGGCGTCGCACCACCCGGTCCTCCAGCACGCGCAGCAGCTTGGCCTGCAGGTCGATCGGCATCTCGGTGATCTCGTCGAGGAGCAGCGAGCCCTTGTGGGCCTCCTCCAGCAGGCCGACCTTCTCGGTGGTGGCGCCGGTGAACGAGCCCTTGGTGTGCCCGAACAGCTCGGACTCGATGAGGTCCTTGGGCAGCGCCGCGCAGTTGATCTTGATCCAGGGGCCGTCGTGGCGCGCACTCCGCTCGTGCAGCGCGTTGGCGATCAGCTCCTTCCCGGTGCCGCTCTCGCCGATGATCAGCACGTTGGCGTCGGTGTCGGCCACCGAGGCGATGGTCTCCATGACCCGCTGGATCCCCGGCGCCGAACCGAGGATCTCACTGTCGGCCGTCTGCTCGACCAGCCGGCGGCGCAGCTCGGTGTTCTCGACCAGGAGCTTGCGGTGCTCGATCGCGGTCTTGACGAGCCCCAGCACCTCCTCGGGCTCGAACGGCTTCTCGACGACGTGGAACGCGCCGGCACCCTTGGTGGCCTCCATGGCCTTGCGCACCGATCCGTAGGCGGTGATGACGATGACCTCGAGGGCGGGGTCCCGGCTCTTGAGCTCGCGGGTGAGCGCCAGGCCGTCGCCGTCCGGCAGCATCAGGTCGACGATGGCGACGTGGGCGTCGGCCTGGGTGACCGCGGCCAGCCCCGTGCGGACCGAGCCGGCGATCCGCACCGAGTACCCTTCCGCCTCGAGGGTGAGCCGGAGGCCGTCCGCGATCGAGGCTTCGTCGTCGACGACCAGGATCGTGTGTCTCATGCGCGCGCTCCGTCCGCGTTGGCCGGCTCGATCGGTAGCCGCACCGTCACTCGCGTCCCCTTGCCCGGCGCGCTGTTGATCGCGAGGGCGCCGGCGTGCAGGTCGATCACCGACCGGGCCAGGGCCATCCCGAGGCCGGTGCCCTGCGGCTTGGTGGTGAAGAACAGATCGAACATCCGCGACAGCGTCTCCTCACTCATCCCTGCTCCCGTGTCCTCGATGGTGACCATCACCGTCCGTGTCTCGGCCGCATAGGCGGTGGTCACCATGAGCCGGCCGCCGTCCGTCAGCGCCTCCAGCCCGTTGAGGACGAGATTCAGGAACGCCTTGCGCAGCTCACGGGCGTCGAGCAGCGCCTCCGGACAGGCGGCGTCGTAGGCGCGGAGCACCTCGACCCCCGGCGTCTCGCACTTCGCCTGCGCGAACGCCAGGCACTCGTCGAGCAGCGCGTGCACGGCGGTGGGCACGCGGTGCAGCTCGGGGGGGCGCCCGAAGGCGGTGATCTCCTGCACCACCGTGGCCAGGTGGTCCACGGTCGAGGTGATCTTCTGGGCGAGGCCGGCGCCGTCGGCGTCGCCGTTCTTGCCCAGCCGGGCCTCCAGGTGACGCGCGTAGAGGCGCAGCCCGGCCAGCGGGTTCTTGAGCTCGTGGGCCACCTCGGTCGCCATGCGGCCGAGCGCGGCCAGCGCGCCGCTGCGCAGGCGCTCCAGCTCGTGCGTGTTACGCACTGCCACCGCGGCCTGCGACGAGAACAGCGCGAGGAGCTCGAGGTCGTCGTCGGTGGGCTCGATGCCGGACGCCGTCTCGATCACGACCGCGCCGGCCGGCCCGCGCTGGACGACGAGCGGCGCGGCGACGATGGCCGCGCCCTCGTTGCCCGGGAAGGTTACCGGCAACCCTTTGGTCATGGCCGCGGCGGCCGCCGACTCCAGCGCCGGCCACGACGGCGGCGCCGAGCCCGCGCTGGACATCGGCACCAGGCGGCCGTGATCCTCCTGGAACACGACGCAGCGCTCGGCCTCGGTCGTCTCGACCGCGCCCTGGGCGACCGCGTCGAGCACGCGCGCCATGATGCCGGAGGACGCCAGCGTCTGGCCGACCGCGAGCAGGCGCTCACGGTCGCGCGCCCACCGGCGGCTGGCCAGCGCGCGGGCGATCTTGGCCCGCAGCTCGTCACGCAGGAAGGGCTTGGTCAGGTAGTCGAAGGCGCCCCGCTGCACCGCGGTCACCGCCGTCTCGATGGTGCCGTGGGCGGTCATGATCAGCACCGGCAGCCGGGGTTGCCGCGCGTGCACGGCCTCCATCAGGGTGATGCCGTCGGTCGGCTCCATGCGGAGGTCGAGCAGCGCGACGTCGAACCGCCCGCCCTCGACGGCAGCCACCGCCATCTGGGGATCCGCGGTCGCGGTGACGTCGAAGCCCAGCGTCACGAGGCGCATCTCGAGCACCTCCACGATGGCCGTGTCGTCGTCGACCACGAGCACCTTCCGCTTCATTTCCGTCTCTCCAGTTTCAGGTCGACCTGTTTCAGCCTCTCGAGATCCGCTCTGAGGCGATCGGCCTCCTGGCGGACGCGAACGAGGTCGCCGTCGCGGCGCGCCAGCTCCTCCCGCAGGCGCCCGAGCTCCTCGCGCAGCTTCGCCGCCTCGGCGCGCGCGGACAGCAGCGCCCGCAGCGACTCGCGGCTCGCCGCTGCGCGGGCGGTAGCCTCGCCGGGCGGGCGCAGGGCCAGGTAGTCGCCGTAGGCGGTCACCGCCTCGTCCCACGCCCCCTCGCGGGCCAGACGGTCGGCCCGGTCCAGCGTCGCCCCGTGGAGGGGCGGCGGCGACCACCGGGCGCACCCGCCCACGGCGACGAGGAGGAGGACCGCGGCGACGCGCGCCCCCGTCGTCATGCGGCGCGGCCCCGCGGCAGCAGCACGGTGAAGCGGCTGCCCTTGCCCTCCTGGGACTCGGCGGTCACGCGGCCGCCGTGGGCCTGCACGAGGCCCCGCACGATGGCCAGGCCGAGGCCGGTCCCGCCCTTGCCGGGATGGGCCTGGCGATAGGACTCGAAGACGTGGGGCAGCTCGGCCGGCGGAATGCCGACGCCGGTGTCCTCGACCTGGATCTCGCACTCCGGTCCGGCGTCGACGACCCGGACGGTGACGCGGCCGCCGACCGGCGTGAACCGGACGGCGTTGGCCAGCAGGTTGACGACGACCTGCACCAGGCGGTCCTCGTCGCCGATCACCGTGAAGCGCGAGCCGACGCGCTCGCGCGCCAGGGTCACCCGTGCCTCGTCGGCCTGGGGACGCAGCTCGTCGATGGCGCGACCGACCAGCCAGTCGAGGTCGAGCGGAACGCGCTCGAGCGGCAGCACCCCGGCCCGCAGCCGCGAGACGTCGAGGATCTGGTTCACGAGCCGCAGCAGGCGATCGGTCGAGCGGCGGATGATGTCCACCATGCGCGCCTGCTTGGGCGTGAGCGGGCCGGGGACGCCGTCGGCCAGCAGATGCGCGGCCTCGCGCACCGAGGTGATCGGCGAGCGCAGCTCGTGCGAGAGCGTGGCGAAGAACTCCTCCTTCAGCTCGTCGTGCTGGCGCAGCCGGTAGGCCATCGCGTTGAACGAGCGGGCCAGCACCCCGACCTCGTCGCGCCCGCCCACCGGGATCGGCTCCCGGAAGGAGCCGGCCGCCACGGCGGTGGTGGCCGCCGAGAGCCGGCGCAGCGAGCGCGTGATGCGCAGCGCGATCACCGCGGTGGTCAGCAGCGCCAGCACGAGGGCCGCGGCCAGCGCGATGCCGATGCCCTTCCAGGTACGCTCCTCCAGCCGCGCCACCTCGGCCTGGGCGCGCAGCACGCGCGCGTGCGTGGCCTGCTGCAGCGCCTCCATCTCGGTCTCGGCTTGCTCGCCCAAACGCCGCGCCGGCGAGTCGATCACCACCGGCGCCGGGCCGGACGAGGCCAGCACCTCGGCCTGCTCCTCGACCACGGCGTTGTAGTAGCGCTCGAAGGCCTCCCGGGCCGACGTCAGCCGGGTGGCCTCGGGCCCGCCGTGGACGAGGTCGCCCAGCCGGATGAGGTCGGCGCGCGCGTGGGCGGCGCTCTCGCGCCACAAATCGGCGTACCGGCGATCGCGCAGGATGGTGAAGCGGGCCTCCAGCCGGGCCATCGTCAGCAGCGAGTCACGTACGCTGCCGGCCAGTCGCAGCGCCGGGAGCGTCTCGCTGGAGATCTCCCGGTTCACCGACACCAGGCGCCCGACCGCGCGCAGGCCGAACACCCCGACCGCGGCGAGCACCACGATGACCAGCGAGAACCCCAGAAAGATCTTTGAAGCCAGCCGCATGCCGTCCCGCCTGCCCCTACCGACCTGCGCGGTCGGCGGGAGCGGTCTCCGCCGGGGGGGCCGGCGCCAGAAGCGTTGCGACGAACTTCGCGATGAGGCGCTGCCGGTCGTCCGAGACACGCACGTCGACGACCAGCGTGGTCCGTCCCCGGTGGACGATCTCCGCCTCAGCCACGAGAGTGCCCTGATTCGTGTTTCTGATCAAGTTTGCCGATATTTGCAGGGTCAGCGGGAACAGCTCCGGTCGGAACTCGCCGGTAGGATTGGTCTCCCACATGGCAGCCGCCGTCGCCGTCTCGTCGGCCAGCGCGATGATAGCACCGGCGTGAAACAGACCGGTGAGCTGTCTCAGCTCGGGCTTGAAGGCCAGGTGGGCCACCGCCCGGCCCCGGCCCGCCGACAGGAAGCGGGTGCCGTGGCTGCCGATCATGGTGTCGCGGCCCCATTCGGTGATCCGGGCGGCGAACGCCTCGGGGGTCACGCCGGCTCCCGCAGCGCCCCGCCGCCAAGCTGGTAATAGATGTTGCGGCCCCGCGTCTCCCGCATGAGCAGGCAGAGCAGCACGGCGGCCGCCGCGAAGACTGCGCAGACGCCGAAGCCGTCCCGGTAGGCCTCGAGCGGGTAGCGGCGCGCCCCGTCGACCAGCGCGCCGGCCCAGCGCGCGTCCAGGCGGGCTCCGATCGGCCCTTGCGTGAGCGCTGCCCCGAGGAAGCCGCCGAAGTTCACCACGGCCACCGCCACGCCGTCCAGGTGCGGCGGGTTCACCTCGCGCCCGATCGGCCACACGAGCACGAAGGCGCCGCCGGCCAGCCCCATGACGAACAGCAGCGTGTACACGGCCGGCAGCGACAGCGCGCCCAGCGTGCCGACGAACACGATCCACAGCACGAGCTGGGCGCCGCTGAGCGCCAGGCACACCGCCTTGCGCCGGCCGACGAGGCGGTCGGAGACGAATCCGGTCAGAGGCCCCGCCACCAGCAACGCCAGCGGGGTCGCCATCGCGTAGAACGCCGCCTGGGTCAGCTCCAGGCCATAGACGTCGCGCAGGTACGGCACCATCCACAGGATCTGGTTGCCGGCCACCGTGTAGAGGCAGAAGAACGCGAGGAACGGCGGCCACGTGTGCGGGTTGCGCAGCACCTGCGCCATGCCGGCGACGACCGCGGTGAAGCCCGGCGTCGGCGCGGCCGGCGCCCCCGGCGGGCGATCGCGCACCACGAGCAGGCACCCCACGGCGGCGGCCAGCGTGACGACGCCCACGCCCCAGAACGCGCCGCGCCAGCCCACGCGCTCGACGAGCGCGGCCAGCGGCAGCGTCGAGATGAGCGCGCCGAGGACACCCACGGTGGCGCTCACGGCGGCGAGGAACCCGAAGCGCGCAGGCGGAAACCAGGCAGCGGCGATCTTGAGCGTGCCCACGAACGTCACGCTGGCGCCGGCTCCGACCAGCAGCCGGCCGGTGAACAGGGCCGGGGCCGCAGGGGCGGCTCCCATGATGAGCGCACCGAGCCCCATCACCGCGCCGCCGGCGGTCAACACTCGGCGCGGCCCGAACGCGTCGATGAACAGTCCGGCCGGGATCATCAGGGCAGCGTAGGCATAGAAGTAGGTCGCGGCCAGCCGTCCGATGGTGGCGCCGGTGGCATCGAAGGCGTGCATGAGATCCCGCGCGATCACGCCGGGCGTGGCCCGGTGGAAGAAGCCGATCAGGAAGAGGAACGCCGGGACCGCCCACATCGCCCAACGCAGCAGCGTCCCCACAGCGGTGGCGCTTCCCCGCGGGTGCATGTCGCTCTAGCATACGCGTGACGGCCCCTCGGGCGAAGCTGATTGCGCAGCCGTTTGCAATGCTTGCATGCGTGGCCTACTATGAGCGCCGGCATCACGAGCCGTGCGTCGTCCGGAGGGATTCGTGGAGTTCGGCATCTCGCTTCCCGGCCGCGGGCCACTGGCCAAGCCCGACAAGGTGCTCACGATCGCCGCGAAGGCGGACGCGCTCGGCTACGCGTCGATCTTCGTCACCGACCACGTCGTGCTGCCGGCGTCCATGGCGCGCTCGGTGTACCCCTACTCGGCGACGGGGCACTTGCCGGGCGGCGCCGCCCAGGACTACCTGGAGCCGCTGGCGATGCTCGGGGCGCTGTCGCGTACGACCCGGCGAGCCCGGCTCGGCACCAGCGTGCTCGTGGTGCCCTACCGCCATCCGCTGGTGACGGCGAAGATCCTGGCCACCATCGACCAGCTCTCGGGCGGCCGGGTGATCCTGGGGGCCGGGGTCGGCTGGTTGCGCGAGGAGTTCGAGGCGGTGGGCGCGCCGCCGTTCGAGGAGCGCGGCGCCGTCACCGACGAGTACCTGCGCTTCATGCGGGCGACGTGGACGACCGATCCGGTGAGCTTCGCGGGCCGCTACGTGCGCGTGAGCAACGTCCACGCGCTGCCCAAGCCGGCCCAGGCCGGCGGCATCCCCGTGTGGATCGGGGGCCACACCGACGCGGCCGTCCGCCGCGCGGCCGTGCTCGGCGACGGCTGGCATCCGATCGCGCTGCGGCCGCCCGGCCTGCTGTTTCCCGAGGAGTACGCGAAGCGGGCGCAGCAGCTTCAGGCCTGGGCCCGCGAGGCCGGCCGGGATCCGCGCGCCATCACACTGAGCGTGCGCGTGCCCATGGAGGTCCGGCCCACGCGCCTGGCCGTGCCGGCCGGCGAGCGTCCGCTCTTCCAGGGCACCGCCGAGCAGGTTATCGGCGACATCCGTGCCTACGCCGACGCGGGCGTCACCCACTTCGTCTGGGACTTCACGAATCAGGACTTGCGAGCCGTGCTGGAGAATCTCGAGCGGTTCGCGCGCGACGTCGCGCCGAAGCTCGTTGGGCGGCCGCAACGCCGGACTGTTGTAGCGGGTGCCGCGAGGTCGGGTAAAAACGTGGGTGGCCAGGCCGGAGAAGCCCGTGGCTCCGCACGTGTCGTCGACCGGCGTGGCTCGGCACGTGCGTCCACCCGGCGGGGTTCGTCTGGTGCAGGCAACTCGCGGCGCCCGGCACGTCCATCCAAGTCGCGGCGTACGAGCGGGCGATGATCACGCACGGCGAGGCCTGCACGCTGATCGAGGGCGCGGCGGAGGCGCTGCCGGACCTCCTGGCGCGCGCGGGCGAGGTGCGCGATCGCGGGCGTGGGCGCACGGTCACCTTCTCGGCCAAGGTCTTCGTACCGCTCACGACACTGTGTCGCGACTACTGCGGCTACTGCACCTTCCGCCGCGATCCCGGCCAGCCCGGCGCCCACACGCTGACCCCGGACGAGGTGCTGGCGCTGGTGCAGGCGGGCGCCCGGCTGGGCGCCAAGGAAGCACTGTTCTCGCTCGGTGACCGGCCGGAGGCACGCTTCCCCGAGCACCGCGAGCTCCTGCGCCGCCATGGTCACCGCACGACCCTGTCGTACCTGCGCGCGATGTGCGCGCTGACGCTCGAGCAGTCCTCGCTGCTGCCCCACGCCAACCCCGGCTTGATGGGCGAGCGCGACCTGGCGGCGCTGCGCGAGGTCAACGTCAGCATGGGCATCATGCTGGAGACCGTCGCCGAGCGGCTCCTCGGCCGGGGCCTCGCCCACGACAACGCGCCGGACAAGGTTCCGGCCCGTCGCCTGCGAACGATCGGGCTGGCCGGCAAGCTCGGCATTCCCTTCACCACCGGCATCCTGATCGGCATCGGCGAATCGCCGCGCGAGCGCGTGGACGCGCTGGTGGCCATCCGCGAGCTGCACGAGCGCTGGGGGCACATCCAGGAAGTCATCGTCCAGAACTTCCGGGCCAAGCCGGGCATTCCCATGCGCGATGCCCCGGAGCCGACGCTCGACGACCTGCTCCGCACGCTGGCGGTCGCCCGACTGGTGCTCGGCCCGGACGTCAACATCCAGGCGCCGCCGAACCTGATGCCGGGTGTCTACCCCAAGCTGCTGGCGGCCGGGCTCAACGACTGGGGCGGCGTGTCGCCGCTCACGCCCGACCACATCAACCCCGAGAGGCCCTGGCCCGGCCTGCGTGCGCTCCGCACGGCGACCGAGCAGCAGGGCTTCGACTTCCGCGAGCGGCTGGCGATCTATCCGGAGTACGCGATGCGCGCCGAGTTCCTCGACGAGCGACTGCGGGCCCGGGTGGCGGCGCTGATCGACTCCGACGGTCTCGTGAGGAAGACGCATGAGCACTGGCGACGCTGGTAGCCTGCCGCACATCCTCGACCGGGTCTCGCGTGACGTGCGCGCGATCCTGGCCCGCGCCCTCGACGGCGCCGAGGTCTCGGTGGGCGACGCCGAGACCCTGGCCGTCGCGACCGGACGCGATCTGCAGGCGCTTACGCTCGTGGCCGACGAGCTGCGCCACCGGCACGTCGGCGACGCCGTCACCTTCGTCGTCAACCGCAACATCAACTTCACCAACGTCTGCATCAAGCACTGCGGCTTCTGCGCCTTCTCCCGCGACCACCGCGAGGAGGAAGGCTATCTGCTGCCGATCGACGAGGTCGTGCGGCGGGCGCGCGAGGCGTGGGACCTCGGCGCCTCCGAGGTCTGCATCCAGGCCGGGCTGCCGCCCAAGCTCGACGGCCGCTTCTACATCGATCTCACCCGGGCCCTGAAGGCGGCGCTGCCCGGGTTGCACCTGCACGCCTTCTCGCCGGAGGAAGTGCTGTACGGCTCGGTCCGCTCCGGTCTGCCGATCAAGGACTACCTGGCCGAGCTCAAGGACGCCGGCCTCGGCACCTTGCCGGGGACGTCGGCCGAGATCCTCGACCAGACGATCCGTGACCGCATCGCGCGCGGGCGCATCACCGTGGACCAGTGGGTGGAGGTCATCACGACCGCCCACGCGCTCGGCATCCGCACCACGTCGACCATCATGTACGGCCACGTGGAGACGCCGGCCCACTGGGTCCGGCACATGGCGCTGCTGCGATCCATCCAGAAGGATACCGGCGGCTTCACCGAGTTCGTGCCGCTCTCGCTCATCCACAGCGAGGCCCCCATGTACTCCAAGGCGCTGGTGCCGGGCGTGCGTCCCGGCGCCACCGGCTTCGAGGTGATCCGCATGCACGCGCTCGCCCGCGTCATGCTCGGCCCCGTCCTCCGCAACATCCAGGCATCATGGGTGAAGGAAGGACCAAAGTTCTCCCAGGTGCTGCTCGAGGCCGGTGCCAACGACCTCGGCGGCACGCTCATCAACGAGTCGATCTCGACCTCGGCCGGCGCCCAGTTCGGGCAGCTCGTCGGACCGGCCGAGCTGGTCCGGTGGATTCGCGATGCCGGCCGCCGTCCTGTCCAGCGCGACACCCTCTACAACGTCGTGCGCGCCTACGAGCCGGGCGAGGATCCGACCACGGAGCTCGACCGGATCGACGATGCCGAGACGCGCTTTGGTTCCTACCGCCGCCTGATCGCCTCCGGCGAATTTCGCTTCACGCAGCGGTAGCCGTGCCCGGCGGCCTGTGGTATTAATGCGTCTCGTTCTCAACTCACCGATCGAATAGGAGGCTTCCTGTGGCGAAGAACATGACGAAGTCGGCAACGCTGGCGCACATCGCCGAGAAGACGAATCTCTCGAAGAAACAGATCGAGAACGTTCTCGACGAGACGCTGGTGCTGGCGTCTCGCGAGGCGAAGAAGAGTGGCGCGTTCGTGCTGCCGGGCTTCGGCAAACTCGTGCTGGCGAATCGCAAGGCGCGCATCGGCCGCAATCCGCAGACCGGCGAGCCCATCAAGATTCCCGCCAAGCGCGTGTGCAAGTTCCGCCTCGCCAAGAGTCTGAAGGACACGGTGCTTGGGAAGAAGTAGGTCCGCCGGCCGGGCGGGGGGCCGACGGACCTACTT
>Ga0247825_10003373_pt1 | contig 10534 bp, 10 predicted proteins | sample 13C_Vanillin_Day_FD_194413 | JGI IMG/M metagenome (GOLD analysis project Ga0247825, IMG submission 194413) | Soil microbial communities from agricultural site in Penn Yan, New York, United States - 13C_Vanillin_Day48 | ecosystem: Environmental > Terrestrial > Soil > Agricultural land | place... | reverse complement strand
GTGTACGCGCAGGCGGACAAAGAAGCGATCCGATCCGTAGACCGCAGGCGCGCCGAATGGCTCGCCGGCGATTGGAACCACTCCGGCGCCCTGCTTGCCCGTGCTTTCGGCGACCAGTTGCTCCACCCACAATCCAAACGGCTCGAGCGCCGTGGGCAGCACCAGCGTGAGTTTGTCGCGTCCCGCCCGCGTGGCGGCGCCGATCGCGAGTCCAAGCCCGGCGGCCGGATGGTTGGTCACCTCGCCGAACCCCGGTTCGCACGCTGAGAGCATCGCCAGGCCCCAGCCGATGATGGCGGCGACGTTCTGGCCCATGAGAGCCGCCGGGACGAGGCCAAAGTACGACAGGGCGGAATAGCGGCCCCCGATGTCGGTTGGATTGATGAAGACGGCTCGAAATCCCTGTTCGTGGGCTCGCCGCGCCAGCAACGTGCCTTCGTCGGTGATTGCCACGAAGTGGTCGTTCCATCTGGGCACGCGCTCCTCGAGGAGGTGCCGGAAATGCGCAGCGAGCGAATTGGGCTCGATGGTCGTCCCCGACTTGCTGGCCAGGATATAGAGCGTATGAGCCGGCACGGTTCCCACCGCGCGTACGGCGGCCGGATCGGTCGAATCGAGCATGTGAAAGCGCGGCCAGCCGGGCGCGACGCCCAGCACCGCTCGCAGGACCTCGGGGGCGAGGCTCGAGCCACCCATGCCGAGCAGCACGACGTCGGTAAAGCCATCCCGGCGAATCGCCGATGCGAATTCCTCCAGTCTGTGGATTGAATCCGCCATCAATGCAGGAGCGCTGAGCCAACCCAGGCGATTGGCGATGACCCGCTGGACCGCCGGATCGTCGCTCCAGACCGCCGGGTCGCGGCGCCACAGGCCGGCAGCCGCACGCTCGGCAGCCGCGGAGCCGGCTGCGGCAACGTCTCGGAGGGGACCGGGATGGATCTGAAAAGTGTCTTGCAGACGAGCACGCCTGGCGGCCACATCGAGCGCCGGCCAGCGCGTTTGGAGGTCGTGCGCGCTGTGCATCGCCCCTAGCATAGACTAGAGACTGTGGTCGTCAGCCATTGGTCGTTCGTTGGTCATTAGTCGACCCACCACTCACGGCTCACGACCACCGGTTATGGCGAGAGGTTTCGAGAGCAAAGACGTCGAGTTTCAACAGAGCGAAGCGGAGCGGGCCAAGCCGGCAAAGCCGGTGCTCACGCCCGAGCAGCGTGACGTGCAGGCACGCCGGCGGACGCTGGAGCTGGCACTGTCACGGGCGGTGACGGAGCTCGGCCTTGCCCATTCGCCGGCGCACAAGCACATGCTCGAGCAGGCGGTCGCGGCGCTGCGCGAGCAGATAAGGCAGATTTAGAGGCGGACCCGACCGGTGCGGCGGACCCCGACAACGTCCCGCGCAGGTTGGGATCCGATCAGATGGGGTGGGACCTTATTCGGTCCCGCTTCCGTCAATGAACTTACATTACATGACCCAGATCAACGCTCTTACAGGCGTTCGGCTGCTGGCGTGCCTCATGGTGGCCGCGACGCTCGGCTGCGGGTCGCGCGACGAGGCCACGGACCGTCGGCCGCGGCCGAACGGCCAGGATGCCGGGCCGCGACCGGCTGCTTCTCCGAGCTCGCTCGCGAACGAATCGCTCAACCCGAACCAGGGCGACCCTCGCATTGTCGTACTCGGCGACAGCCTCACCTTTGGACTGGGGCTTTCGCCCCACGAGGCATACCCGGCGCTCCTTCAGGAGCGGCTGCGCGAGAAAGGACTCGCCTTTCACGTCGTCAACGCCGGCATCTCGGGCGATACCTCTGCGAGCGGCCTGTCGCGACTCGATCTGGCGCTCGAAGGGGACGTGCGCATGCTGATCGTCGCGCTCGGCGCCAACGACGGCCTCCGCGGTCTGCCGATCCCGCAGCTGCGAAACAATCTGGCCCGGATCATCGAGCGCGCGCAGGCGCGCGGCGTCACGGTCGTACTCGCCGGAATGGAGGCGCCCACCAACTGGGGCGCCGACTACACGGCGGCGTTTCACGAGGTGTATCCCTCGCTGGCGAAGGAATACAAGGTAGCGCTGGTGCCGTTTCTTCTCGAAGGGGTCGTGGGAATCGATCACTTGAACCAGCGCGACCGTATCCATCCCACCGCCGAGGGCGACCGCATCATTGCGGAGACCGTGTGGGCGGTCGTCGAGCCGATCGTGCAAAGGCTGGCGAAGCAGGGAAAAGGCGCCGCCGGCTCATGATCCAGCTGCGGGACGTTTCGAAGACCGTCAAGAGCGGCGATCAACCGCTGACCATTCTTCACTCCCTGACGCTCGATATCCCCCGAGGCCAGTTCATGGCGATCGTGGGGCCGTCGGGGAGCGGCAAATCGACGCTGCTCGGCCTGATCGCCGGACTCGATGCTCCCACGTCGGGCGCGGTGCTGATCGACGACGTCGATATCACCCGCCTCGATGAGGACGCCCTGGCGCGGCTGCGCGGCGAGAAGATTGGGTTCGTGTTTCAGTTCTTTCATTTGATTCCGTCGCTGACCGCTTTCGAAAACGTCGCGGTCCCGATGGAAATTGCCGGCGCCCCTGACGCGCGGCGGCGGGCGCAGACGCTGCTCGAAGAGGTCGGACTGACCGATCGCGCTCACCACTATCCGTCGCAGCTGTCGGGCGGCGAGCAACAGCGGGTCGCGCTGGCCCGCGCGCTGGCCAACGCCCCGCCGATTGTTCTCGCCGACGAGCCGACCGGGAACCTCGACACCGCGACCGGGCATCATATTCTGGAGCTGCTCCGCGAGATTCATCGCGTCCGCGGAACGACCATCATCCTGGTCACGCACGACGCCGAGCTGGCCGCGATCGCGGACTCCCGGCTCGTCCTTCGCGACGGCCGCGTTGTCGAACACGTATGAAAGCAGATTCCGTATGAACTTCGTCCTGCAGATGGCGCTTCGCGAAACCCGGGCCGCCTGGCGGCGGCTGCTGTTCTTCTTCGTCTGTATCGCCGTCGGTGTCGCGGCGATCGTCGCTCTCCGATCGGTGATTCAGAACGTGCGCGAGGTCTTCGGCCGCGAAGCCAAGGCGCTGGTCGCGGCAGACGTCGTGATCAACACCAATCGCGATCTCACACCGGCGGCCGAGGCGCTGATCGATCGGCGGCTGACCGAAGCCCAGACGATCATCCGCACCGAAACGGTCTCGACGCCGACGATGGTGCGGCCGGCAGATCAGTCTCTGACGGTTGCACGGATGGTCGAGCTGAAGGCGGTGGAGGCCCCGTTTCCGCTGTACGGCAGCATCGTGCTCGAAGGCGGCCAGCCCTATTCGCATGCGCTCCTCAAAGGCCAGGGAGCGCTCGTCCGCCCGGAAGTGCTGACGACGCTCGGGGTGCGAGTGGGGGAGTCGATCGTGATCGGGACGTCGACGTTCACGATCCGGGGCGTGCTGGTCAGCGAACCGGGTGCCGGGATGGGTCAGTTCAACCTCGGCCCCCGCGTGTTCGTCGACCTCGCCGATGTGCCCGCGACCGGGTTACTGGGATTCGGCAGCCGTGCCACGCGGCAGGTGCTGGTGAAGGTGCCCGAGAATCGGATCGACACGTTGGTGACGACGCTGCGGCCGGAGCTGCGCGACGAGTTCGCGAATGTGCGGTCGTATCGCTCGAACGAAGATCAGATCGGCCGCAACTTCGATCGCGCCGAGAACTATCTCAGTCTCGTCGGTCTGATCATTGTCATCCTCGGAGGCATCGCCGTCTCGAGCGTCACGCGTGTCTTCATCCTGCAGAAGATTCGCAGCATCGCGGTCCTCAAGTGCCTGGGCGCCCGGAGCCGCGAGGTGATTACGATTTACCTGCTGCAGGTTCTCACGCTGGGCCTGGCCGGCAGCCTGCTGGGGGTCCTGCTCGCCCACGTTGCCGTCACCGCTATCCCGCTGGCGCTCGGTCCGACATCCTCTTCGCTGCTGGCGGACGTGCAGTACGGAGTGACGTGGAGCGCGGCGCTGCAGGGGCTGACCATCGGCGCGCTGGTCTCGCTGCTGTTTTCGATTGTGCCGCTGCTGCACGTGCGCTTCATCAAACCGTCGCTTCTGCTGCGCGACGAATCGAGCGCACAGCCACGCGATTGGGTGGGCAGCGCGGCAATCGCGGGCGTCGCTGCGGCTCTGGTCGCAGTCGCGGTATGGCAGTCGGCATCGTTCGAGATCGGGCTGGTCGTGTGCGCCGGCTTTACCGGCGTCGCATTCGTGCTCTACCTGGCCGGGCGTACCCTGATCTCGGTGGTCGCGCCGCTCGCCGGCTCGCGATCGTTCCCGCTGCGTCATGCGGTGCTGCACCTCTCGCGTCCCGGCAACCAGACCAGGGTCATCCTGCTGGCGGTCGGGCTTGGCGCGTTCTTCATCGTCGGGATCCGCTCGCTGCAGGCCAGCCTGCTGGACGAGTTTTCGCTGCAGGTGTCGGCCGATTCCCCGGACATGTTCCTGCTCGACATTCAGAAGGATCAGGCGGACGGCGTCCGTGCGTTTCTCGCCGAGCGCGCCACCGGCGGCGCCGGCGCGCAGCTGTTGCCGGTGCTGCGAGCACGAGTGGTCGGGACAGGGCGGCGCGAGTACACCGTAACCTATCGGGACCATCTCGAATCGAACGAGCGGATTGTCGACGGCGACTTCTGGGAGGGACCGTCCGCCGAGCCCGAAGTCTCGATCGAAGAGGGCATCCGTGAGCGGCTCGAGTTCGAGGTCGGAGACACCATTCCGTTCGACATTCTCGGGCGTGTCGTCAACGCGCGCGTGACGAGCATCCGGGAGGTGGAGTGGCGGGACTCGCGCAACGGCGGGTTCATGTTCGTGTTCAGACCGGGCGGGCTCGACGGGCTGCCGCAGACCTTCGTCGCGCCGGTCAAGGGCCCGGGCGAGGCGGCCGATCGCGCCCGGTTTCAGCACGACCTGGTCGCCCGGTTTCCCAACGTGTCGGTGATCGACTTCCACACGATTCTCGCGACGGTCCGCGATATCACCGATAAAGTGACGCTCGCGATCACCGTGGTCGGCGGGCTGGTGCTGTTCAGCGGCGCGCTGATCCTGGTGGGCGCCGTGGCGATGACGAAATACCAGCGGGTGTACGAGGCGGCGGTGTTCAAGACGCTCGGCGCAAGCACCGGGGCGATTGCGCGCATGCTGCTGTTCGAGTACACCGTCCTTGGCGCCCTTGCCGGTCTGGTCGGGTCGATTGGCGCGATCGGGCTGACCTGGGGCGTGAGCCGCTTCGCCCTGGAGATCCCGTGGCGGGTGGTTGGCGGCGAGCACGCCGCCGGCATCCTGCTGACGGCGATGCTGGTGGCCGCCGTCGGCGTGCTGTCCAGTCTCGATGTCCTCCGCAATAAACCGCTCGCGACGCTGCGCGCGGAGTAGGCTGCGGGGGCGTCGGTCTTCAGACTTCGGGCTCTGTCAAGGCGCCTGGAGCCTGGAGCCATTGTGTAGAATCGCGCGTGCGGTTTCTCGAGCGCCGCTTCGCCCTGGCGTCGAACGGCACCACCGTCAGAACCGAGATCCTCGCGGGGATCACCACGTTTCTGACGATGGCCTACATCATCTTCGTGCATCCGGCGGTCCTGAGCGCCGCCGGCATGGACTTCGGCGCGGTCCTCACCGCCACCTGCCTTTCGACCGCGTTCGCCACGACGCTGATGGCGCTGCTGGCGAACTATCCGATCGCCGTCGCGCCGGCAATGGGCCACAATTTCTTCTTCGCTTACTCCGTGGTGATCGGGATGGGCGTACCGTGGCGGGTGGCGCTCGGTGCGGTCGCGATTGCGGGGGTCGTGTTCGTCGCGACGGCCGGCATCGGCCTGCGCGAACGTCTGATCACGGCGATCCCGGCTTCGTTGAAGCACGCAATCGCGGCCGGTATCGGCCTGCTGATCGCGATGATTGGGCTGCAGTGGGCGGGCATCATCGTCGCGTCCCCCGGTACTCTCGTGACGCTGGGCAATCTGCGGACTCCGCCAACCGTGGTCGCGATCGCCGCGCTGGCGTTGACCGCGGTGCTGATCGCCAGGCGCGTCCCTGGCGCGTTTCTCTGGGGAATCCTGGCCGGCACCGCGCTCGCCGTTCCGCTGGGCATCGTCCACTACGAGGGTATCGCGAGCCGTCCGCCGTCGCTCGCGCCGACGCTGATGCAACTCGATATGCGCGGGGCGCTCGCTCCCGGCATGGCCGCGGTGGTCTTCGTCTTCTTCTTCCTCGCGCTGTTCGATTCGGTCGGCACGCTCGTCGGTGTCGGCGAACAGGCCGGGCTGATGCGGAACGGCACGCTGCCTCGCGCCCGGGAAGCGCTGCTGGCCGACGCTGTCGGCACCGTCGCGGGCGCCGCGCTCGGCACTTCGACGGTCACCGCCTACATTGAAAGCGGGGCAGGCATCGCGGCCGGCGGCCGCACCGGCCTCACCAGCCTCGTCACGGCGTTACTCTTCCTGCTGTCCCTGTTCTTCTATCCGCTGGTGCGGACAATCGGCGGCGGACACGCTGCAAACGGGGTGACGCTCTACCCGGTCATCGCCGCGCCGCTGGTGCTGGTCGGCACGATGATGATCGGCGGCCTGCGCCACATCAGCTGGGACGACCCGACCGAGGCCATCCCGGCATTCCTGACGGTCATCCTGATGCCCCTGACCACGAGCATCACCGAGGGCGTGGCGTTCGGTACGCTGTCGTACACACTGCTCAAGCTCACGTCCGGACGTGGCCGGGAGGTGCATCCCCTCATCTACGCGTTCGCCGCGCTGTTTCTCTGGCGATACGTGTTCATCCGGTGACGGTGGTAGTATAGAAAGTTACTCAGGCCGATGAGGGCCGAATGAGTCGGGAGTATGGACGTGCAGCACTACAAGGACGCGCTTCTCCGGAAGCGGGTCGAGATACTCGGGACTGGCGGCATCAAGCCGCTGCAGGCGTCGATGGAAAACAACACCCGCCAGGGCGACATGGCGGACCAGGCGAGCGGCAACAACGAAGTTCACATCCAGCTCAAACTGAAGCAGACCGACGCGAAGATTCTGCAGGCGATCGAAGAAGCGCTGGAGCGGATCAAGAAGGGCAGCTATGGGGTCTGCCGCGACTGCGGCGAGCCGATCGCCGAGGCGCGCCTCAACGCCATCCCGTGGACGCGGGTCTGCATTGTTTGCAAGGAAAAGCAGGGGGCGTGACCGATCTGCTGCCGCTGCTTCAGGAATTCCACCGGGAGAAGCTGGAGATGATGCTCCGCCATCAGAGCGGCGCCCGGTTCATCGCGCAGTACGACGTCAACAACACCTATCAGTACATCGTCAATCGGGACGACGTTCAGCTCACCTGGGTCGAAGCAGCGATCAACGAGCTCGGCGGCAGTGTTGCCCAGCCGGACCAGCCCCAGAGGACGGTCTCGGGCACCAGGGCCGACGCCGCCAAGCAGGTGCTCGAAGAGGACGCGCGCGACTCGCAGGCCTTCGTCGATCGCTGGCGTGATCGCATCGAAGCGATGGCCAACGCGCGGCACGCGAAGATGCTTCGGCTGATTCTCGGCGAGGTCCTCGAGCAGAAGCGCTTCTTCGAACAGGCGCTCGCCGGGCGCACCGACCTGCTGGGCCGCCGCGGCGCGCAGGTCGGACCGTCTCACGGCGAGGTGTTGTCCTCGCGCTGGATCGAGTAAACGATACGCGAATCGGGTACTCGGATGGTGGGTTAATCTGGTAACCGCCGCGGTGGCGCTCGGATCCAACCTGGGCGATCGCGCCGCCCATCTCGATCATGCCGTCTTCCGGCTTCGCGGCCTCCTCGGCGATCTGCAGGTGTCGCGGTTCTACGACACCGTTCCGGTCGGCGCTCCTGGTCCGCAGCCCTTGTTTCTGAATGCCGCTGCCGTGGGGCAGGCGACGATCTCGGCGCAGGAGCTTCTCGAGGCGCTGCTCGCCATCGAGCGGGAGCGAGGCCGCGCGCGTCCCTACCCCAACGCGGCGCGCACTCTCGACCTCGACCTGATTCTGTTCGGAGACACCATGGTCGACGAGCCCGGCCTCATCGTGCCGCATCCGCGGTTTCGCGAGCGCCGTTTCGTCCTCGAGCCGCTCGCCGAGATTGCGCCCGCCATGAAGGATCCCGTGACCGGGAAGACGATTTCAGAGCTGCTCAGCGCCGTCCGTTGAACGCGGTTCGGACCGGCAGGACTAAAGTCCCTCGCCACACGTTTTCATTGGTGGCGCAGCTCTTTGGACCTGCATCTACGCGACGACTTCGACCGGGAGTGCTTTGAGCTCCTCCTCGGCGAGCCGCCGATTCTTGACCGGCTGGTCGGACACGATCAGGCCGTCGCGGCAGGTGATGATGCGGTCCCCGTATTCCGCGATGTCGCGCTCGTGCGTGATCACCAGCACTGTGATGCGCCGTTCGCGATTCAGCCGCTGAAAAATCCCCATCACCTCGACGCTGGTGCGCGTATCGAGGTTGCCGGTCGGCTCGTCGGCCAGCAGAATCGACGGGTTCGTCACCAGCGCGCGGGCGATCGCGACGCGCTGCTGCTGCCCGCCGGAGAGCTGGTTCGGATGGTGGTCGGCACGATCCGCGAGACCCACCATCGTCAGCATATCCATCGCCAGCTTCCGGCGTTCGGCGGTGCGCACCTTGCCGCCGCCGTACAACAACGGCAGCTCGACATTGTCGAGCGCGCTCGTGCGCGACAGCAGGTTGAAACCCTGGAACACGAACCCGATCTTCTTGTTCCGCACGGTGGCGAGCTGGTCCTTGGACAATTGCGAAACGTCCTGGCCGTCAAGAACGTACCGGCCGGAGGTCGGCCGATCCAGACAACCGAGGATGTGCATCAGCGTCGATTTGCCCGAGCCGGACGACCCGGTCACGGCGACGAACTGGCCGGTCTCGACTTCGAGCGACACACCGCGCAGCGCGCGGACTTCGACTTCGCCCACCGTATACGTCTTGACGAGGTCGCTGACGGAGATGACGCTGACAGGGCTCACTCGAATCTCAATGCGTCGATCGGATCGAGCCTCGCGGCCTTCTGCGCTGGATAGAAGCCGAAGAATACGCCGGTGGCGGCTGCGAACCCGAACGCCATCGCGACCGCTCCGGGCGGCACCTTCGCCGGCCAGGACATCCAGCGCTGGATTCCTTCGGCCAGCCCGAAGCCGAGCGCGATACCGATCCCGCCTCCGAGCAGGCTGAGCGTGACGGCTTCGACGAGAAACTGGAGCATGACGTCGCGGCTCTTTGCTCCGATCGCCATCCGCAGGCCGATTTCGCGCGTCCGCTCCGTGACCGACACCAGCATGATGTTCATGATGCCGATGCCGCCGACGATCAGCGACACGCCCGCGATGCCGGCCAGCAGCGTCGTCATCGTGCCGGTTGCCTGCGTGCGGATGTCGGCCACTTCCTCGAGTGTGCGAATGATGAAGTCGTCGTCGTCGCCCGGGACAATCTGATGGCGGGTGCGGAGCAGAACGGCGATTGCATCGGCGACTTCACGCGTGCCCTCGGCGGTGGCCGCCGACACCGTGATGGTCTGCACGTGCTCGATCCCGAGCAGCTTCTTCTGGACGGTTGTGTACGGCGCAAGGATCTGATCATCCATGTCCTCGCCCATGCCCTGGCCTTTGGACGCCATCACGCCGATGACTTTGAAGGGCTGATTCCGGATGCGGATCACCTGGCCGACCGGATCGGCGTCGGCGCCGAACAACTGCTCGGCGACGGTGGAACCCAGCACGGCTACCTTGGCGGCGCCGCTGACGTCCTGAGGGCTGAAAAACGAGCCAGTCCGTGTCGGCCAGGCTCGAATCAGCGGGAGATCGACGTCCGTTCCCTGGGTGCGCGTGAACCAGTTCTGGTTCCCCGCCACCACCTGCGATCGCATCTGGACGCCGACGGCAAGGTACTGCACGCCCGGCACCTCGTTTTTGATCGCCTCGGCGTCCTCCTCGGTCAGGGAACTCGACGCGCCGGCCCCCTGCCGGACCCCGCCCTGCGTGAAGTTGCCGGCGTTGACGGTGATCATGTTCGTGCCGGCGCCCTTGATCTGGTCTTCGATCGCCGCCTGCGCGCCGTTGCCCATCGCCACCAGCGTGATCACGGCCGCGACACCGATGATCATCCCGAGCATCGTCAGGCCGGTGCGCATTTTGTTGCGGCCGAGCGCCCTGAACGCGATGCGGAATGTCATCAGGGGAGACATGGGGAAACCTCAACTCTCAAGTCTCAACCCTCAATGCGAGCCTCATCGGCGCTGACCGCCGCCGCCGCGATTGCCGCCGCCCGGAAAGCCGCCGCGCTGCGGCTGGCCGAGGCCCGGAAACCCGCCTGCGCCACCGGCGGCCGGTCGTGTTTCCGTGCCGGTGATGACGTTGGTGACGAGATCCGTGCCTTCCTGCAGGTCGCCTTCGAGCAGCTCGCTGTTCTGGCCGTCGCTGACGCCGACACGCACACGAACGGGCGCGAGCCGATTGTCCGCGTACAACCAGACGCGGCCGGCCGTCTCGACGGTCGGCAATGGAGCGAAC
>Ga0247825_10003372_pt1 | contig 10534 bp, 6 predicted proteins | sample 13C_Vanillin_Day_FD_194413 | JGI IMG/M metagenome (GOLD analysis project Ga0247825, IMG submission 194413) | Soil microbial communities from agricultural site in Penn Yan, New York, United States - 13C_Vanillin_Day48 | ecosystem: Environmental > Terrestrial > Soil > Agricultural land | place... | reverse complement strand
GTAGGAACCGATACGGTCTGCGGCGATGCGCTGATCGTACCAGTGGCGTCAACGGTCATGCATTGCACACGATTGTAACCCCAGAAACAATCGTATCCATAATACACATAGCAGGCAGCATCGCACGCGATGGCCATGGGCCGTGAGCCCACCGGACATATCGGCGGCCAACCACACAGATCGAACCGATAGGCGGCAGCCGTCACCTCCTCACTGCTCGCTGGCACGTCATCTTGAGTGTCTGCGCCTGTTGCGCCACCCTGTTCGATATCTGCCAATTTCTCTGCTTCTTCAGACCCCACGCACGCCACACTCGCCGCGAGAAAGCACAAGCCCACACCCAAAGCCTTGATTGTCTGCCTCATCGTCTTGCTCCCCAGCCTTCGTTCAACATGATGCAGCCGAGGATAGCCACTGCGGGGAGAGCGACCATTCCCCTGAACAGGGGATACAGTCCGGGGTCATGTCCAACTCCGTCACCTGGCAAGACGCTCGCGCCGTCTTCCGCTTGCTCGATGAACTGAAGCAGCTGAGCCATGAGCCGTTGGCATGGCGGCGCCACCTGCTCACCGCGCTGAGCCCTCTCGTGGGCGCTCAGGTAGGCTTGGCCGGAGAGGTTGCCGAGGGGCGCTTCCTGGAGCCGTCCAGCCACATGGGCTGCGTGGATACCGGCTGGGGAACCGAGTCTGAGCGCCGCGCCTGGATGCGCGCCTGTGAGCGCACTGAGCCAGCGCTGGACCCCTCGGATGCGGCCGTCGCGCAGCTGGGGGTGTGCTCCTACACACGCGGCAGGGAACAGCTCGCGGATGATCGAAGCTGGTATAGGTCCGTGATGTTCAACGAGCACTACAGGCCTGCGCTGCTCAATCACTATCTGCTGTCACATCTCCATGTTCCCGAGTATCGGGCGGTGCACTATGTGTTTCTGTTCAAGGCACGGTCCGAGGGCCCGTTCGCCGAGCGCGAACGGCAGATCGTCCACCACCTGCAGGGTGAGCTGGGCGAGCTGTGGAAGGCCGCGAGCGGGGCGCGGCTTCCGAGGCGGCTCCAGCAGACCCTGACCCTGCTTCAGGCTGGCTACAGCGAGAAAGAGGTGGCGGAGAGGCTTTTGATCAGCCAGGGGACGGTGCACGACTACTGCAAGGCCCTGCACAAGCGGTGGAAGGTGCGCAGCCGCGCCGAGCTCCTGGCACGGGCTCGGGCCTTTCCCCAGGCTCCACAGCTGGTGATGCAGGATCAGGGTGCGGGCAAAAAGGAGTGAACGCAAAACGGAGGCTTCTCAGCGCGATCATTCAGAACGATCCCTGCTGCATCCCAGTGCGTCTGATCAATCTCGTCGACGGGACGCACTCGGCGACCCGGGACGAGGCCTCGCGGGCCGAGGAGCCAGCCCAGGTCTGCAGCGACGAGTCGCAGGCAGCAGAGTCCGCCGTCTCCGCCGAAAGCTGAGTGTTGGTTTTGCTCCTTTGGTTCGTTTGCCATCAATCTCTTGCCTTGGAGCTGACATGAATCTTCGAATGGTGGCTGTGGTTTCCTCTCTTCTGCTGGTATCGGCGTGTGGCATTCCTGCTGAGCCTGATGAACAGGAATCAGCGTCTGTGCCTGGCGGCACGAGCGAGTGGTGCCGCTGGAAGGAGCGCACCGCCGCGTCGACCTCTGGGGTGAACACCCCGTCCGCGGAGCTTTGACCGGCGGCATTCCGGACGGGCAGGTAGCCGAACCGGATGAGCTGCAGTTGGATCTGCCGCACGGACTCGCCAGCCTGCCCCTGGGAGATGGACCCCGCGAGCCCTTCTCCTCTCCTGGCGATCAAGGACCTGCGGGTAAGCAGGGCCAGCAGGTCCAGCGGGGCCGTGGACCCCACTCAGGTCATCCTGAACAGCCCATTCCCCCAGACCGCGAACTTCAACATCACCGGGAACGGGACGACATGGGCGCCGCTCTGGTCCGGGCAACTCACCCTCGCACGCCCATCGCTCCTCTGGCTTTCGCTGCAGGGCTCCTGGGCGACCACCAATTTTGAATGCTACGCTTGGAGCCGGCGCCAGGTCCCCGCTCGGGATTACGGGCTTCGTCTCCGTCGCCGCGGGCACTCATACGGGGCAGGGCCGTGTCGCTGCCGTCCGAGAGAACTCACGCTCCTGACCCGGCGCTCCCCCTCGCAGGAAAGCGCTCACCGGGTGAGCATCACCAGGTTGCCGTCCGGGTCGGTGACGTAAGCAACACGCTCGCCCCACGCCTGGCCGGCCGGCTCGACGAGGATGGGCACATCGGCCGCTCGCAGTCGCTCGACGGCCGAACGCTGCCGCTCATGCCCTCACGGCTAGCAAGAGCGAGCTCTCCTGGCAAGAGGAGCCCTCCCGCTCCCTCAAACGGGTGTGGAGTGGCGGTGGAAGATGTGATGCTGGAGGCCTTCGCCCATCATATGCCCGAGCTGATATGGAGTAGCTTGATCACGATGACGGCTCCCCACGTACTTCTGATGGTTCTGGCGCTGGTGAGCGCTGACCGTGCCTCCGCTCAGCAGGTGTTCCCACCCCAGGATGCGCGGCGGCAGGCCTTGCCCCCGCCACCGCTTGCCCTCGTGCCAGTCGGCGGCTCGACCCTGGGCTACCCGCTCTCGTCTGCGCTCTCTCCCAGAGAGGCTCTCAGCCCCACGAGCGTCGACTCCTCGCCCGTGCCCCGCGTGCTGCTGGAGTTCCTGTTCGGGGGCACCGGTGGGGTCGCGCTGGGAGTGGCGGGGTTCTACAGCGGCCTTGCCGCCAGCCGTTGCTCGTTTGCGGATGGATGCTCCTCGGCCGTGGGGAACTACCTCCTCTACGGCTCGGCCATCGCGATCTATACGCTCGGGAGCACGCTGGGCGTCTACGGTGCCGGAGTGTTGATGGAGGGCCGAGGGAGGTGGTGGCCCACGCTCGCGGGAGGTGCCCTGGGGGCTGCGGCGGGCTCAGCCGCCTTTATCGCGAGCGACAAGAGAAGCGCAGCGTTCATCCTCCTGGCTCTCAGCCCCTTGGCAAGCGCCATCATCGGATACGAGCTGTCCGCCTCATTCGCGGAGCCCGAGCTCGAGCCTCCTCATGCTCTCCATTCCATGCCAGGCCCCCGGGTGGTGCCTGTCATCGCTGCAACGCCGTCCGGCGGCATTCTCGGAGGACTCGCGGGGAAGTTCTAGCTCGCGCAGGCCGAGGTGTAGAGAACAAGTCTGGCCCGAAGGGCAGCTCCCATTTGCTTTGACCGCTCCTTCTGAGAGAGGAACCCAATGAGTCACCGCGTCGTTCAACGATCCACTCCTGCATCCTGCGTCCCCCCTCACCGCGCTAGCACCTGGGTGCTCCCCTTGCTCCTCGCGGCCTCGCTCGTGGCCTGCGAGCCAAGCCCGAGCGTGCCGGCGGATAGGGCCCGCGCCAATGCACAGCTCCTGGCGGAGCCGGAGCCCGTCCCGGTCCTGACCGATCTGTTCATGGGGTCGGACTCCTCCTCACCCCACTCCTTCGTGCGTCTGGGCAACACGCTCTTGTTCAGCGCGGATGATGGCTTGCACGGACGGGAGCTGTGGCGCACGGATGGCACTGCCGCCGGCACCCAGCTCGTCAAGGATCTGAACACGGGCTTTGTCTCTGGCGAGGACTTCACTGCGAAGCCCGACGATTCCAATCCCCGCCACCTCACCTCCATAGGGAATGCCGTCTATTTCGTCGCCACCGTGACCGGGCGGGCGGACCAGGTGGTGCGCAGCGACGGCACCGAGGCGGGGACCCAGGTGCTCACCTCGCTTCCCAGCAATGGCCCCCGCCTGCTGCTCGAGGTCGCTCCCTATGGCCTGAAGCCCGTCGGCAACGACGTGTGCTTCTTCGTCATGTACCAGGGGCTTCAGTTCGACCTGTGGTGCACCGACGGCACGCCAGCCGGTACCCGCCTGGTGGGAGAGAACCTCGGCACCCGGTCCAACTTCAATCCAGACGCGGCGGCTTCGACCTCCACCGGGCTGATGATCTTCCCCCTCACCACGGCCACCCATGGTAGCGAGCTGTGGAAGACCGATGGGACGGCTGCGGGCACCGCGCTCGTCAAGGACCTCACTCCCGGACCGGGGCACTCCGGCCTGGGGGGCTTCGTGAGCATGGGGGATCGCGTCTTCTTCAGCATGCCCAGCTCACAAGGCGGCTCCGACCAACAGCTCTGGGTCACGGATGGGACGGACGCAGGCACGGTGCGCTTGATGGCCCAGAATGTGAGAGGAAAGCTGGTGGCATGGAATGGCCGCGTGTACTTCGCCGCCAATAGCGCGCAGGGTGTCGAGCTGTGGTCGAGCGACGGCACCCCGGGCGGCACGGCCCAGGTGAAGGACCTGCGCAACGGCTCGGGCAGTGCGTCCCCCCGCAACCTCACGGCCGCCCAGGGGGCGCTCTACTTCACCGCGGATGATGGCACGTCAGGCGAGGAGCTGTGGGTGACGGATGGGACCTCGGCGGGGACACAGCGCGTGGTCGATCTGCGCTCGGGGAGCGAGACCTCCTCACCTTCGGATCTGACGCCCTGTGGCACCGGCGTCTGCTTCACCGCGGACGACAACGCCGGAGTCCGTGGGCTCTACTCGCTGGTGGGGACGGTCGCCACGCGGCTGCGCGTTGGACCGTTCCGCATCGGCCTGGAGCCCCCTCCCCAGTGGCTGGCGGATCTGCAGGGCACCCTGCTCTTCGGCGCGGAGTCCGCGGGAGGGGCTGGTGTGGAGCTGTGGAAGAGCGATGGGACCATGACGGGCACGGCGCTCGTGCAAGATGTGAACACCGTTCCTGCCTCGTCCCGGCCCAAGGTGCTGGGGCAAGCCGGAGAGCACCTGCTGTTGGCAGCGACGGAGCGCAACACCGGCCGGGAGCTCTACTCCTTGCTCGAGGTACGTGAGTCCCCCTTCCTCGTGGACATCTGCCCCGGGACGTGTAGCAGCGACCCCACGAAGGGCGAGCGCGTGGGGGGCGTCCTCTTCTTCACCGCGGACGACGGCACGAGCGGGCGCGAGCTCTGGCGCAGCGATGGGACGCAAGCGGGCACGAGCCGTGTAGCGGATCTCAGCCCTGGCGCCACCGGCACCCTCTTCCCGAGGATGGTGGCCTGGAAGGGCGAGCTCTATTTCCTCGCCGGCAGCACTCCCACGGGCTCTTCCACCCCGGAGTGGGGGCTGTGGAGAAGCAACGGCACGGCCGACGGAACGGTTCGCGTGGCGCCGCTCCCCGGACCCGCCGAGAGCAGCGCCCTCGTGGCAGAGCTGACTCCCGCAGGTGAGTTCCTCTATTTCAAGGTCGACAGCCCCACGCACGGAGCAGAGCTCTGGGTCAGTGATGGCACGGCCGCGAATACGAAGATGCTGAAGGACGTCCAGCCCGGCACCGCGAGCTCCTCTCCCAGGGGGTTGTTCCCCTTGGGGAACACGCTCTTCTGGGCCGCGAGCGATGCAGACGGCCTGGCTCTTTGGAAGACCGACGGCACCGAGGCCACCACGCAACAGGTGAAGAAGCTGCAGGCCGCGGTTCTCCGCGGCATCCTCAATGGTGAGATGTATGACATCGCCGCGGTCCTCGGGAATGCCTTGTACTTCTTCGCGGATGACGGACAGAGCGGCATGGAGCTGTGGAAGACCGACGGCACGGAGGCGGGGACGGTGCGGGTGAAGGACGCCATCCCTGGAGGAAATGGGCTCCTTCCCCTGCAGCTCCTCGCGGCGGGAGACACCCTGTTCTTCGCGACCGCGCTCCGCAATCAAGTCTGGCGGAGCGATGGGACAGGGGACGGGACGGTCGAGCTCTCCGGGCCAAACTACCCCCGCAGCATGACCCTCATTCACGGCACGATCTACCTCTCCGCCGAGATGAATGAAGTCCCTACCGACAGCAACAGCGAGCTGTGGAGCATCCTCCCGGGCTCGGGGGAGATGCGCAGGGTGAGTGAGCTCCGCGCCGGCGCCAAGGGCTCTGGCCCTTCGGAGATCACCTTCTTCAAGGGCTGGTTGGTGGTCAGCGCGGACGATGGCGTGGCGGGCCGGGAGCTCTGGTCGGTTCCACTGCCCCCCATGACGTGCCCGCCCGCGACGATCGCGGAGGCCACGGGCCCACAGGGGGCGGCTGTCTCCTTCCCGGAGGCGGGGGTGGCTCCGAACGCGGATCTCGTCTCGGGTCTCACCTACAGCCACGCGTCCGGTGCTGTGTTCCCCCTGGGCACGACGACCGTTGCCGTGACCGCGACGGACAGGGTGTACCCGGCCACCCGTTGTGAGTTCACCGTCACGGTGCAGGACACCACCGCGCCGCAGCTGGCGTGCCAGGATCTGACGGCGGAAGCTGCCGCGGGCAGCACAAGCGCTCCGGTCGACCTCTCATCGATCAAGGCCACGGACACCGTGTCCGGGACGCTGGCCGTCCAGCTCGATCCCTCCACGAGCGGCACCTTCCAGGTGGGCACGACCGGGGTGAGGGCTACCGCCACGGACGGCGCCGGGAACGCGGCTCAGTGCGACTTCACCGTCACCGTGACGCAGGCGGCTGCGCCGGATGAAGGCTGCGGGTGTGGCGCCACGAGCAGCGGCCTCCAGGCGCTCTGGGCTCTGCTGCTGCTGGGCGGGGCCTCCGTGCGGCGGCGGCGAGCCCGGGCGGCGCCATAGCCCAGCATGCTGGGGCTTCCATCCCCTATGTGGGCGTCGCTCATCTACCTGAAGCCGAGTGCGCGAACGGGAGCTGGCACGGAGCCCGCCTACTGTGGGCGGGTCAGCACCACACCAGGGTACTCGAAGGCCACCGCTGCGACCCACGGGAAGCCCGCCTGATCCACCTCGAAGCCGGCGAGCCTTCCCCCACCGACGAGCTGCTCCGGCCCCCAGCCGTTGTTGGGGCTTCTCCGCCGGTACACGATGTCCTCGCGCGCCGTCTCACCGGCACGGCTCCACGCCACCCAGGGCGCTCCGCCCTGCTCCACGGTGACGCTCAGGGCGCCCAAGCCCGAGAAATCCGTCGGGCCCTGCACGATCTCGGGTGTGGTCCATTCCCCTCGGAAGGTGAGCTGGGAGACGGCAATCATCCCTTTCTCCCCACTCGAATCCAGCTCGCTCCACGCCACGACGGGCTCCAGACCCGCATTCAGCGCGAGCGCCGCCTCCCAGGTGCTCTCGGTACCTGCCCTCAGCGGCTGACCGAGGGCAGTCCACGCTCCATCGCGATGCTGCCAGACGTGGACGGCGGGGATGAAGGAGCCGATCGGGGGCTCGGACCATGCCAGCACCACCAGGCCAGGCCGCGCGACGATGGCGGGGCTCCTCCCAGGCGTGAACATTTCAGGGTTGGCGCTGATGGGCCCTCCGAGCCTGCTCCAAGAGGAGCCCTCCCAGCGGGCCACGTGGACGGCGCTCTCGCGATCATCCCAGGCCAGCACCGGCACTCCCGCTGCATCGAGCGCCAGCTCGAGCTCACGGACCTCGCCGCGCTCCGGGTTGGGGGAGCTGCCCACGGGCTGCCACGCCGTCCCGTCGAACCGTTTGACGTGGATGCTCTTGTCGTCCTCCGACCACGCGAGGACGAGCTGATTGTCCTCCGACATGGCCACCGAGAACTCACGGAACGAGAGGCTCCGCTCGGACTCCAGGCGAGGGAGGGGCAGGCGTTCCCAAGCCTGTCCCGTCCAGCGCGCGACCGCGACCTCCCCCGAGTTGTTCTCTTCCCAGGCCATGACACGGTGTCCGTTGGAGGTGAAGGCATAGTCGGCCCGCGCGCCGAAGCCTTCCGCCGGGATCGCTCCAACTCGAGCAAAGGGCCACCACGTGACGCTGTGGACGCGATCCTCAGACAGCAGGGAGTAGAGATTTCCCGATCGATCCTTGATGTCCGCTCGGATGAGCTCGGCGGTCAGTGAAGCTGGGGGCACCAGCGGCTGGGTCGGGATGACTCGAAGCCCCTTCCCATCCTCCGAGAGGCTCACCTGATGCGCCACCGAGAACCCACCGCCGTCGCGCAGCGTGAGCTGAACGCCCCCCAGAGAGAGGGGATCGAGCGACTCTGAGAAGCGGTACTCCACGTGCTCCGTCAACGCCGGGAAGGGCGATCTCGGGCGCCAGCCCACGAGGAGGGGGGCGGTCCGGTCGACGAGGAGTGACTTCTCCGGGCTCGTGAAGCTCCGGCCGCCTGGGGCCGTGGCCTTCACGACGAAGGTGTTCATGCCTTCGGGGAAGGGAGCGCAGTTGAGGGTGTGCTTGTAGGGGGCCGTGAGCGTCGCGACCCGGTCCTCTCCTCGGAACAGGACTACCCCGGTCGGCTCTCCCCCAGTGATGGTGACAGAGAGCTCCACCTGTCCGTTGTGGCACGTCTCCGGGATCCCGGAGCCCCAGGTCACGGAGAGCACGATCGGGTTCAGTGGATCCTCGGGTTGGTTCCCAGGGGGCGATGAGTCACCGCATGCGAGCAGCGAGAGGACGGACCAGGGGAGCAGCACGAGACGGAGCAGAGAACGGGAAGTCATGGGTACAAGCTCGATAGGTTGAAAGGGTTGCACGCAGGAGAACACCCAGGCCTGCGCTTGGTTAGTCGTTGCACGAGCCATACCCACCGGGCTGCATGAGCAGGAGGAAGCTGGAGCCCCGTTTTGAGCTGTCGAAACCTGTCGAAACCTGTCGAGCGACTGTCGAAGGAGCTCCTCGATGGGTTTAGCGAGCGCCTCAAGGTCCTTATTGACTATCCTGCCTCACCTGGCTGCACGCCACCCTATGAGGCCGACATGACGAAGACAGCGACGAACAAGGCGAAGACCCAAGCCGCGGTTGCGGGAGAGCGCCCGATGCTCGATCGCGTGGCGTTCACGATGTTCCAGGTCGAGGACGCGAAGCGTGCCCGTGCGTTCTACGAGGAACTGCTCGGTCTCACGAGAGGCCTCTCCTCGCCCGACGGCACCTGGACGGAGTACGACCTCCCGGGCGGCGGTTGCCTCGCGCTGTTCCGTCACCCCGCCGGGACGTTCGCGCCCAGCGGTGGCGCATCCCTGGCATTCGAGGTCGCCGACCTCGACGCTCTCAACGCCCGCTTGCAGGCAGCCGGTGTGCGCTACCTCGGCGACGTGGTGCGCGGCCCGCGCTGCCGCATGTCGAACATCCTCGACTCCGAAGGCAACGGCATCATCCTTCACCAGCTCGACCCGCGTTGAGGGAGGTGGACCCCATGGGGTCCACACCTCTCCCCATGGTCCGGTTCGCGCCCAGGTGGGCTCTCCCAGCAGCTAGTAAACCACGGTGGGAGGGTAGACTCGCTCCAGGGCCTCCTCAATGTCCCTGGGGGAGGCCACCACCACCTCGATGTTGCAGCCGGTGAGGAACCTCATGTCGTCGATGGCATGGGAGTTGGCGGGATCGCGCATGGCCACGATGAGCGAGTCTCCCACCCGCTGCACAGGAATCAGCCAGTGCCTGGTGGCCACCTCCGGGGGCACCAGGCGGAGTACGTCCGGATCCAGCTCATGGTCGCGAAGGTGGATGTGGGGCACCCCATGTTGGCGGGACAGGGCCTGCAACCGCTCATCTTCGCTTGGGAAGTCTTGAGGGGAGAGGAGCCAACCCGGCACTGCGATGCAGTGACCCTCCTGGGCATGACGGGCTGCCTCCTTCGAAGTCTGGCAGAGGTATACGTGCTTCTGGCACCGGCCGCACAGACGCACCCCAGACATGCCTGGCTCTTGGAGTGCGTCCCACTGCTTGGGGCATTGGCGTACCTCGCAGTTCTGGATGGGCGTGTAGGCCATGGGTGGCTCCTGGAGCGCGCAGGGCCCGAGCATAAGCCGAAGCGACTTACTGCACACAGACTCCATCCGTGCAGTTGCCCGAGGCGCAATCCTCGCCATTCCTACAGCCCATCCCCGCTGGGCAATCACTGGCCCCACCGCCGGCCATTCCGTTCACCTTGAAGCCCTCATCGTCTACGGTCTCTGTAATGCGCTGGTTGCCAAAAGCTCCAGCCCTCGGGCGAGTCGTGATGTTTCTGAAAATCACCATCGCAGGATTCCAGCCTTGTTCCGCACTGAGGAACAACCCTCCGGTCTCGTTGATGGCTCTCACCATGACCCTGGCCACATCGCTAGGACCCGTCGCACCTCGGATGGGAACGCGGACTCTTCCGAGTACAACACTGCCGGGGTCACCATCCTTGTCGAACTCGAAGATCCTCGGGGAGCTGATACCGTTGTCCAGGGTGAATGTCTCGCCGTCATTGATCAGGTCCTTCCCCACAGCAATGATGCTCCCTGTCGCATCCGTGAATCGATACTCCTGGCAGCTATACCCACACGTGCCGCAGGCATCCGTGTTGCCGTCATCGCAGACCTCCCAGCTCTGGCGTTCACCATCACCACAGGCGTTGAGCTTGCAGTTGGCCAGGCAGCCGCCCTGGCCGTTGGCGATCCCTTCATCGCACTGCTCGCCAGCCGTGGCGTTCTTGACCCCATCGCCACAGACGCTAAAGGTGCAATTGAAGTTGCATTTCGCCGTCTCGCCTTTCTCGTCACAGTCCTCGGT
>Ga0247825_10003370_pt1 | contig 10537 bp, 9 predicted proteins | sample 13C_Vanillin_Day_FD_194413 | JGI IMG/M metagenome (GOLD analysis project Ga0247825, IMG submission 194413) | Soil microbial communities from agricultural site in Penn Yan, New York, United States - 13C_Vanillin_Day48 | ecosystem: Environmental > Terrestrial > Soil > Agricultural land | place... | reverse complement strand
TGCCACGGCACACCGGATTTCGACGGACGGTCAGGCCACATCGGCAGCCTTGTACCCGGCGCCCCACACGGTGAGGATGACGGCGGGCTCGGCGGGATCGGACTCGATCTTCTTGCGCACACGCTTCACCAGCGTGTCCACGCTGCGCACCGTGACGAACGTTGCCTCGTCCCACACGCGGCCGAGCAGCGCTTCGCGGCTGAACACGATGCCGGGACTGCCCAGGAGCACCGCGAGCAACTGGAATTCGTTCGCCGTCAGATCCACGTCCCGGCCGCTGACGCGCACACGGCGGCGCGCCGGGTCGATCTCGATGTGTCGATAGACGATCGGGACGGCCGGCGGTGGAGAGTCGGACCGTTCTCCACTGCCGGCGCGCCGGAGCAGGGCGCGCACGCGGGCCATCAACTCGCGTACGCCAAACGGTTTGGTCAGGTAGTCATCGGCGCCGGAGTCCAGTCCCAGCACCTTGTCGGTCTCTTCCCGCCTCGCCGTCAGCATCAGAATCGGGGTCGACCGGTTCGGCGAATCCTTGCGGATCGCCCGGCAGACGGTCAGGCCGTCCAGGCCTGGGAGCATCAGATCGAGGATGACCAGATCGAAGCGCCGTTGCCGCGCGAGGTCGAGGGCGGCGCGGCCATCTTCTGCTTCCACCGGTACGGCGTGTTCCAGCCGGAGGTGCAGAGACACCAGTTCCCGGATGTGGGCTTCGTCTTCGACAACGAGTACGTGCGGGCGGGGCGGGGTCATTTGCCGAGTTAGACGAATGTAACTTTGGACGCGGACTCACGGCCCGCTGTCACAGTTTCTTCATAATCTGAGCCGTTTCGCATATGGCCCTGCCTTTGAGTACCTCCTCAGGCGCGCGATAGCCGCCACCTGAACCATGCTCGAACGCCAGACGACAACCCGCCGTCATCTTCGAATCGCCGCGATGGCCGACATCCACGTGTCGAGAACGTCGCAGGGAACGTTCCACGCCCTGTTTGCGCAAATCAGTCACACGGCGGACGTGCTGCTGATTTGCGGCGATTTCACCGATTACGGGCTTCCGGAGGAAGCGCGGATCCTCGCGCGGGAGCTCACGACGTCGATGAACATCCCGGTCATAGCCGTGCTTGGAAATCACGACTATGAAGCGGGCAAGCAGATTGAGATCAGACAGATTCTGGCCGACGCCGGTGTCACGGTCCTCGATGGCGAGGCCACCGAGATCCACGGAGTCGGCTTCGCCGGCGTGAAGGGCTTTGCCGGCGGTTTCGGCCGCGGAGCGCTGGGTCCGTGGGGCGAACAGACGATCAAACGATTCGTTCAGGAAGCCATCGACGAGGCGTTGAAGCTGGAAGCCGCGCTGGCGCGCCTGCGCACGACAAGGCGCGTGGCGCTGATGCACTACTCGCCGGTTCGCGCGACGGTCGAAGGCGAGCCGACGGAGATATTTCCGTATCTCGGCTCGAGCCGGCTCGAGGAGCCGATCAATCGCTATCGGGTCAGCGCCGTCTTTCACGGTCACGCCCACCGTGGGACGGCGGAGGGCCGGACGTCGACTGGCGTTCCCGTTTACAACGTGGCCATGCCGCTGATGGCACGGCTGAATCCTGAGCGGCCCCCCTACCTGGTCCTCGAGTTGCCGCTTGAAGACGACGCCCCGGAGACGGCGGCGCCGGCGCCGGCGCCGCTTGGCGAACCGGTGGTGAAGACGGCGTGAAACGTGCAGCACCGACTTTTGAGGTAGACCGACGTGATCGACACTGAGGCCCCCCTGCTCACCACCCCCGAGAAAGCGGAGTTGTACCGGACAGCGCTCGACATGCTGAACCGCAGCGGCGTACCGTACATGGTGGGCGGCACCTACGCCTTCCAGTACTACGCGGGCATTGCCCGCTCCACGAAGGACTTCGACATCTTCGTGCGCCCGCGCGACGTGCAGCGCGTCCTCGACGTCCTGGAGCGCGCCGGTTTCAAGACTGAAATCACATTTACCCACTGGCTCGCCAAGGCGCATCACGCCGACAAGTTCATCGACGTGATCTTCAGCTCCGGCAACGCGGTCGCGGAAGTCGACGACGAGTGGTTCGCGCATGCGGTTGACGAGGAAGTGCTCGGCGCTCCCGTCAAGCTGTGTCCGGCGGAAGAAATGATCTGGTCGAAGGCGCTCATCATGGAGCGCGAACGCTACGACGGCGCCGACGTCGCCCATCTGTTCCGCCACTGCAGCGGTCTGCTGAACTGGGAGCGGATGGTTCGCCGGTTCGGTTCGAACTGGCGCGTGCTGCTCAGTCACCTCATCCTGTTCGGGTTCATCTATCCCGGGGAACGTGCGCTGATCCCATCCTCCGTGATCAAGGACCTGCTGCATCGCCTTGCCGCGGAGCTGGACGTGCCGACGCGCGACAGCAAAGTCTGCCAGGGCACGCTGTTGTCGCGGCAGCAGTACCTGGTTGACGTCGATGAATGGGGTTACGAGGACGCTCGCGTGCAGCCGCGCGGCGCGATGACGGAGAAACAGGTCGAGGAGTGGACCGCGGCGATCGACAAGTAGGCCTCAGGGCTCGGGACTGAGGCATCAAGATATGGTCAGCGCTCGGGAATCATCCCGGTGACGACCAGCCCGCCGGTGGCGACGCCGAGCACGTCGGTCTTCGAGAGGACCTGCGCGCGAAGCGTGTATGCACCCGCGGGAAGGCTCTTGAACTCCACGGAATGCAGCCGTTTTTCCTTGTCACCGTCGAGCTCGACTCCTGACGATCGGAAATAGTCGTCGCTGTCGACTTCGACGACGAGCAGGCGGTTTTGCGCGCCCGGTTCGACGGCGATTGTAATCGGCACCGTCGCCGGCGCCGCGAAGTAATAGCCGTGCACTTTGATCTCAACGAGTTCTTTTGCCGGCGATTGCGGAACGGAGAGTGCCCCGAGAACGAGGAGGCCAGTGGTGACGATCGTATTGCGCATCAGGTCCTACTCCCGCCTGTGCGCGTTGCAATCAAAAGGCCATTTTATTGTTGACGTTCCAGAATCCAGCAGACCGGGCCGACGATCTTCTCCAATACCGGCCTGGCGATCCACTGCTCGAGCGTGATCTCGTCGCTTGCCGCGAGGTCGGCTGCGAAGTCGTGATGGAGCCGCGCGGTCACGCCGTGCTCGCGAAACGCGACGTTGACCTCGTCGTTGTGCTCGAACGATCGGTTGTCGATGTTGGTCGTTCCGAGCATCGCCCAGACGCCGTCTACCATGACGGCCTTGACGTGTGTCATCGCCGGCCGGTACTCGAAGATGCGTACGCCCCCTTCGAGCAGCTCGCGATACATGCGCCGGCTCGCCAGCCGGACCCAGCGCTGATCGGTGACGTGCCCGGGCACAAGCGCGCGCACCTGCACGCCGCGCTGTGCGGCGCGTACGAGCGCCCGGCGGAACGCCCGGTCCGGCAGGAAATAGGGCGTGCTGATGTCGATCGAGGTGACCGCGCCTTCAATCAGCATCTGAAAGACGACCCTCGACGCCGTCGCGCGATCGGAGGGCGAGCTCTTGACCAGCATCGCCTCCGTCGTGCCGACCGCTTCGAGTGACGGCCAGTGGCGTGGCCCGGTGAGGATCTCGCCGCACGCCTCCAGCCAGTTCTCGGCAAACGTCCCCTGAATCGCCGCCGCCAGCGGTCCCTCGATGCGCGCCATCGTGTCGCGCCAGGTCGGCCCATGCACGGGCTTGAACCACCAGTCCGCAACGCCGGCGCCGCCGGTGAAGGCGACGCGGCCATCCACGACCAGGAGCTCGCGGTGCGTGCGGTTGTTCAGGCGATGAAGCCGGTACCACGTCAGCGGCTGATAGAACGTGACGCGGCACCCGTGCGCGGCCAGACGCCGCGCCGCGCTATTGGTGAACCGTGAGCTGCCGATCGCGTCGAGGACGACGCGCACTTCGACGCCCGCCCGGGCGCGCGCAATCATCGCCTCGACGAGCATGTCCGCCGCATCCCCGGGCTGGAAGATGTAGGCCTCCAGGTTGATCGACGCCTCGGCGGCGAGAATGGCGTCGCGCATGGCCGGATAGAACTGCGCGCCGTTGGTGTAGATCTCCACGCGGTTGCCGCGATGAATTGCCGCCTGACAGGCCGATTGCAGCACGTAGACGAATTCGTCGCTGTCGGGCCGCAGCGGAGCGGTGACGTGATAGTCGATGCGCGGGGTGAAGAGAAAGACGAGCGTGAACCAGGCGATGAATGCCAGGGCGACGAACTGCCACCAATCCATGGGCTAGGAAGCGCGCCGCATTTCTACGAGCTTCCCACGAGCACGGCGACGGGGAAGCGGTCGAACGCGTCGGCGGCGCGAATGGCGCCGGTCTCCGGCTGCACCGGCACACACCGGTCAGTGATGACGTTGTGGAAGCCGCCCCGTCCGGCATTGAACGGAGGAACGATCTCGGTGTCGCCCCATATGCGCTCGCCGATCGGCGCCATATCCGGTAGCGGCGCGATCGTCGCGACCAGCCGGGGAACGGCCACGACCAGACGCCGGCCACCGGCCGAACGGGCGAACACGAACACGTGATCACGCCGGGATCCCTGCACGTCAACGGGATTGTAGTCGCCGTTGGTGAAGATGTCGCGCTCCCGGGCGCGCGCACGCAGCAGCATCGTGGTGGCGAACAGCTTGAGCCGATCATCGCGCGACTGGAGCACCCGGGCAGCGACCTCGGCGCACCCGTCGCGCTCGCACTCCTCATCCAGCTCCTTCAGCAATCGCGAGCGCCGTGTGTAGTCGACGGGGCGCCGGTTGTCGGGGTCGACGAGCGTGAAGTTCCACAGCTCTGAGCCCTGATAGAAGTCGGGCACCCCGGGCGCGCAGATCTTGAGGGTCATCTGCGACAGCGAGTTGTAGATGCCGTAGCGGGCAACGTCGGCGTGCAGCTGCAGGAAGTCTTTGCGGAAGGCCTGGTTCTCCGGCGACAGCACGGTATCGATGAAGCGCGTCATCGCCCGCTCGTGCGCGGGACTCGGGTTCAGCCAGCTCGTGAAGACTTTCGCCTCCCGCATCGCCTTCAGCATGTAGGCGACGATGCGCTCACGATAATCCGCCTCCTCCGCCGGAGACATCGTCTCGAGTGGCCAGGTGCCGAGCAGTGTCTGGTAGAGCAGATACTCTTCGTTGCGGCTGGGATAGGACTGACTGTCCACGATCGAACGGCCGCGCCGGTTCAGGCGGGCCCACCGGCTCGCGGCCTGCTTCCAGGCGCCGGGCACCTCCGACAGCACGTTCAGCCGCGCACGTACGTCTTCGCTTCTCTTGGTGTCGTGTGTGGACGTCGCCGACAGCGCGTGCGGCCATCGTCTGGCGCGCTCCTGCAGCCACGCGTGCAGCGCATCCGGCGACGTGCCGAACGCGTCCGGTTCGCCACCGACCTCGTTGAGCGAAACCAGGCGGTTATACAGGTACAGCGCCGTGTCTTCGATGCCCTTCGCCGTCACCGGGCTGGTGACCTGCTGGAATTTGCCGACGAACCCCATGTGCTCGTCGCGGCTTGCGTCGCTGATGTAGCTGGCTCGCTTCAGCAGCAGATCGCTGACGAAGTCGTAGACGGCTGCGGGCCGGTTCGGATTGCGATGCTTCGCGCCACGAACCGCGTGCTCGATCGCGCGCCGGTCCTGAGCGCTGACCTCGTCCCGATCGTTCACATACGACCGGTAGACGGGGAAACAGGCGATGATTTCGCGCATCGCCTGGGTCAGCGCGTTGAGCGTGAAGTCGCGATAGTGGCGGTTCCGTTCGGAGAAGAGGTTCAGCCGATGGCCGAGCACGTTCAGCTCGCCGGCCATGCTGACGCGCAGCACGAGCTGCTTGCCGCGGTAGGTAATCTCGTCGTACGGAACCTTGAGCCGCACGAAGCGCTCGTAGACGTCGTTCAACGCGCGCTCGTTGCGTTCGTCGACAAACAGCCCGTTGAGCCTGACGAGGAAGTCGTAGCCGGTCGTGCCTTCGACCGGCCAGTCGGGAAGCTCCTCATCGCTGCCGAGGATCTTTTCGACGACGAGGTAGAAGCCGGGCGAGCCTGCGGGGGAGGCCGCGCGCAGCTCGCCGGCGCGCTGGCGGAGGCGCCGCAGATAGTCGCCCGGATCGAACAGCCCGTCCACGTGGTCGATCCGCATGCCGTCCAGGTATCCGCCGCTGATCAAGTCGAACGCGAACGCGTGCACGCGCTCGAAGACCGACGGATCCTCCATGCGGATGGCGGCGAGCTCGTTGATGTCGAAGAAGCGCCGGTAATTTATTTCTTCGCCGGCGACGCGCCAGTGCGCGAGGCGGTAGGCCTGCGCTCCGAGGAGGCTGTCGAGCCCGTCGAAGCTGTCGGTCCGGCCGGCGACGCCGTTCAGGCAGCGGACTGCGGCGTCCACATGTTCGCGGATGCGGGCCGAGCGATCCGTCAGCGCCGCCAGCCGCCGTTTGATCACTTCCTTCTCGCGATCACGTTCCACCAGATGTTCGGGCTCCGCGTCCTTATGGCCGGGCAGGTGGCGAATCGCAGTGAGGATGCTGAGGAACTCGATGCCGTCTTCCGATTCCTCGCCGACGTCCCGGAGCAGAGCGTCCTTGTCGATGCCCAGGACGCCGTCATAGGTGCCCGGCGCGATCGGGAAGAGCGTCTCGTGATAGCGCGCACGGAACGCACCCTGGTCGTATTCGAGGCGAATCTCCTGGCGTTCGAGAACCGCCCCATAGGCGTCGCCAAGAACCGGCAGCAGCACCTTGTCTTCGAGCTCCGGCTTGAGCGGGGTCCAGTCGATGTCGAACACCTGCGCGTAACGCGAGCTGGCGCCGTTCTCGAGGACATCCTGCCACCACGGATTCGCCGACCGCGCAATCCCCATGTGGTTCGGGACGAGGTCGAGGATGTGGCCCATGCCGTGGTCGCGCAGACGCCCAATCCATCGGCGGTAGCTCTCCTCGTCACCGACCTCCGGATTCAGCCGGGTCGGGTCGGCCACGTCATAGCCGTGTGTGCTGCCGGGAACAGCCTTCAGGTAACTGGACGCGTAGCAGTGCGAGACACCCAGTGCGTGCAGGTAGTCCACGATTCCGGCGGCCTTGTCGAAGGTGAAGTCCGCGTTGAATTGGAGTCTGTACGTGGAAAGCGGCGTAGAAAGCAAAGGGATGTCGGCGGGCATCGCGGGCTGTACAGCTACCAAACGCGATGCCACCGTGAACATCGGCAGTAGGGGAGTTCTCCGAAATTATGAGGGGATCGCGACTTGGCGCCTGTCATCCCTGAAGGTGGAATATCCCTTGCTCGCTCTACGGCGGAGTTTTCGTTGCAAACTCGACCGTAGCGGTTACGGCGACGGCAGCGGGTGTGACGCGATGCAATCAGAGGGGCTGCCTCCGGAGTTCTCGCAGTATTTTCCCGACATCCTGGAGCCGCATGTGGCGATGGTAGCCCGTGCGGTCGTGGCGCTGCCGTTCGCGGCGATCCTGGGCGCGGTGCTCGCGTTTCGCCCGCGCGCGCGGGGAACGCCGCCCCGGTCTGCGCCGGTGATTCAGACCCAGATCGTCCTGGCGGTCGTCGGCGGGCTCGTGATGCTCATCGTCGGGGCCAGCCTGGCCCGCGCGTTCGGCATCGTCGGCGTCGCCAGTCTGATTCGGTACCGGACGAAGGTCGACGATCCGAAAGACGCGAGCGTGATGCTCGGCTGCCTGACGGTCGGACTGGCATCCGGCGTCGAGTTGTACGGGCTGGCCGCGTTTGCCACGCTCTTCATCCTCGGCATGCTGTGGATTGTCGAATCACTCGAACCCGAACGGATGAAAACGTTCGAGTTGAAAGTAACCGCACAGGACCCGGCGGAGCTGCGGCGCGATCTCGAGCAGCTGCTGCGGAGAAGCAACGTCAAGGTCGAACTGCGCACCGCAGGTCCGAAGGAACTGGTGTACGAGGCCAATCTGCCGCTGTCGATGCCGACCGATCGCGTCTCGAACGCCATCCTCAAACTTCGTCCGACCGGCGAGTTGGAGGTCGTTTGGGAGGAAAAAAAGAAGAAGTAGGGCAGGTCGAGCGCCAGAGTAAATTCTACGCATGGCGCGGCACGTCCTTCTGGTTGACGACGATCCCGAGTCGACTCTCGCGGTCGATCGGCAGCTCACCGATCTTGGCTACGACGCAGTGGTCGTGACGACGGGCGAGGACGCGCTACGGGTGTTGGCAGAGGACCTCCGGGTTGACGTGCTGTTGACGGAGGTGCGGCTGCCTGACATCGACGGCCGGGAGCTGGCGTGGGCCGTGTGCCGGAAGCGGCCATTCGTGCGCGTGGCGTTCATGGGACACAGTCCGCCTGGCGAGCCGCTCGATGTGGGCGATGTGCCGCTCCTGGCCAAGCCGTTTTCCGCAACCGCGCTGGCGACCGCGCTGCTCCAGGCGCTGCCGATGCGCCGGTCGGCGCATCCGTAGCTTCCGCCTTTAGGCGGAAGGCTTTGAACGGTAGTATTCGCTCGTGCGTTCGGCGATCCTCGCTGCCGCTGGATTGATGTGCATGGCGGCCATGTTGTGGAGTCCGGCTTCAGCCGGATTGCCGGCCGCGCAGCGCACGCCGCCATCTGTACCGTTCGTCGACGTCAGCGCCGAATCGGGCATCACGTTCACGCACGTCAACGGGGCGGCGGGCGAGCTGCTGCTGCCTGAGGTGATCGGATCAGGCGGCGCGCTCTTCGATTACGACAACGACGGCGACCTCGATCTCCTCGCCGTTCAGGGCAAGGCCCTCCGCGCCGAAGCTGTCCGGTCCAGTGCGACCAGTCGTCTCTACCGCAATGAGATGGCCTCGACGGCCGACCGTCGCCTGCGGTTCACCGACGTCACGGAGGCGGCCGGTCTGGCCGTTTCCGTCTATGGCATGGGCGCCGCGACCGGTGACTACGACAACGACGGCTGGGTAGACGTCTACGTCACCGGGCTTGGCGCCAACCACATGCTCCGCAACAAGGGCGACGGCACATTTGCCGACGTTACGGCGACGACCGGCACCCGCGACACCCGCTGGAGCACGAGCGCCGCGTTCTTCGACTACGACCGCGACGGATGGCTCGATCTCTTCGTGGCGCATTACGTTGACTTCGGCGCTGACATGAAGCGCGCGTGCTTCGCAGCTGATTCGACGCGGGACTACTGCAATCCGGCGGCGTACGCGCCGGTTGCCGACCGCTTGTTTCATAACAACGGCAACGGAACGTTTTCCGACGTCACGGCGCGCGCCGGATTCCTTCGCTCGCCCGCGCGGGGGCTTGGCGTGCTGGCGGCCGATTTCAATGCCGACGGCCGGCTGGATCTGTACGTCGCCAACGACGGCGATCCGAATCAGCTGTGGATCAATCGCGGCGACGGCTCCTTTGCCGACGAGGCGCTCCTGGCCGGCGCTGCCGTCAACAGGAACGGACAGGCACAAGGCAGCATGGGCGTCGATCTGGCCGACGTGGACGGCGACGGCGACGAGGAACTGTTCGTGACGAACCTCGACAACGAGGGAAACACGCTTTACAGAAACGTCGGGCCGTTGCTGTACGAAGACCGCACCGTCGAAATGGGGCTGTTCAGGCTCGGCTTCACCGGCTTCGGCACCAGGTTCATCGACTACGACAACGACAGCTGGCTCGATCTCGTTGTCGCCAACGGAGCGGTCCGCCGTTCCCGGGAACAGGCACGCCACGGTGATGTCTTTCCACTCCGGCAGCGGAATCAGCTGTACAGGAACGATCGAGGCCGCCGTTTTACCGAGGTGACCGACCGCGCGGGCGCGGCGTTCGTTCCCCTTCACGTGGCACGGGGACTGGCCTCGGGTGATCTGGATAACGACGGTGACACCGATCTCGTCATCTTCAACAACAACGGACCGGTGCGCGTGCTGCGCAACGACGTCGGACAAGGCCAGCACTGGCTGGGCCTGCGCGTTCTCGACGGGCGACGCGACGCGCTGCACGCGCGCGTCGTCGTCGCGGGCCGCAAAGGACCGCGTGTTGGACGCCGCATCCAGGTCGACGGCAGCTACGCGACGGCCAACGACCCGCGGGTGATCTTCGGCCTCGCGGGTGACAGCTCGGCGAAGAGCGTCCGTGTCGACTGGGCGAACGGGCGCAGCGAGGAATTCAGGGATCTGGCCGTCGATCGGTACTGGACATTGGAGCAGGGCAAACCTGCGCGAGCGCACACGCCGTGACAGATCTCCGACGCAGCTATCCGGCTAAAGCCGGACTCCACGCGCTCACAGTGTGGGTTGTCCTGCTGCACGTCGCGACGCCATATGGCCAGGAACTGCCGCCGGCGCGCGACGGTCTGCGGCCGGTGCCGCTCCCGGACCTGGAACCAATCGATCGTCCCGTCGCGGCGCAGTTGCATGCCGCCGCCCGTGCCGTTGAGGAGGCCTCCGGCCCGACGTTTTCCCGCGAGATGACCGCGGCCGCGTACGGCTCGCTGGGCCGGCTGTGTCACGCGTACGAGCTGTTTGACTGCGCCGAGGCGGCCTACGCCAATGCGGGGAGCATCGAGTCGCGGCGGAGTA
>Ga0247825_10003369_pt1 | contig 10538 bp, 9 predicted proteins | sample 13C_Vanillin_Day_FD_194413 | JGI IMG/M metagenome (GOLD analysis project Ga0247825, IMG submission 194413) | Soil microbial communities from agricultural site in Penn Yan, New York, United States - 13C_Vanillin_Day48 | ecosystem: Environmental > Terrestrial > Soil > Agricultural land | place... | reverse complement strand
CGACGAGCGCGGGCTCGCAGGCGCGCTCACCGTGGCGCCGGACGCCGAGGCCGCGCTCGTCCGCCTCGCCGCAGGCGACGCCCGGCGCGCGCTCACCGCCCTCGAAGCCGCCGCCGACGGCGTCGCGGGCACCGGCGGCGACACGATCGACCTCGCCGCCGTCGAGCGCGCCGTCACCGAGGCGAGCGTGCGCTACGACCGGCAGGGCGACCAGCACTACGACGTGATCAGCGCCTTCATCAAGTCCATCCGAGGCTCCGACCCGGACGCGGCTTTGCACTACCTCGCCCGCATGCTCGTGGCGGGCGAGGACCCGCGGTTCATCGCACGGCGGCTGATGGTGCACGCCAGCGAGGACGTCGGCCTGGCCGATCCCACCGCGTTGCAGGCCGCGACGGCGGCGGCCCAGGTCGTGCAGCTCGTCGGGCTCCCCGAGTGCCGGATCGCGCTGGCCCAGGCCACGCTGCACCTGGCGACGGCCCCGAAGTCGAACGCCGTCGTCGCCGCGATCGACGCCGCGATGTCCGACGTGCGCGGCGGCGCGGTCGGCGCCGTGCCCGCCCACCTCCGCGACGGCCACTACGCGGGCGCGCAGAAGCTGGGCAACGCGGTCGGCTACCGCTACCCGCCCGACGACCCGGACGGCGTGGTGGCCCAGCAGTACGCGCCCGACGAGCTGGTCGGCCGCGACTACTACACCCCGACCCCGCGTGGCGCCGAGCGCGCGCTGGCCGACCGCCTGGACCGCCTCCGTCGGGTCACCCGCGGAGCGCACTGACGTCCACCGCGAACTGCATGGCGCGGTAGGGCCAGTTGGTCGCTGTGTTCCACTGGCTCACCACGAGGTGCAGGTCGGCCAGGGTGCTGCCGGGCACGACGTAGCCCCCGTAGAGCTGGGCCACCCGGCCCGCGGCGTGGTCCTCGTCGTCCCAGCCCACGCCCCGCAGCACGGTGGCGCGGGGTGCTGTGTGCAGGTCTGCGACGGGGGAGCGCAGCACGAGCACGTCCATGCAGTAGTTGCCGTCGTCGAACAACGCGAGCACCCACCGGTCCTCGACCCGCCGCAGCGACAGCTCGCCGAAGCGGCCGGGCAGCACGACGGTCGGCGGCCGGTCCCAGTCCCAGCCCTCTTCCGTGAGGCCCCACGTCTCCCAGGCGGCGACGTCGAGCAAGCGGTCCTCCGGCACCCGGGAGAGCACGAGGCCCTTGTCGCGCTGGAAGCCCGTGGAGAACGCGTAGACGTACCCGCCGTCGCGTTCCCAGGTGAGCATCTGGAAGTGGCCGTCGAGGTGGTCGGCGGGCCAGCGGACGCCGGTCGGCCGCCAGGTGACGCCGTTGTCGAGCGACCGGTGCACCTCGGTCCACCGCACGTTGCCCAGCTCCCGGCACACCATGACGTGCAGGTACATCACCTCGCCGACGGTGATCAGATCGGTGGGCAGCACGGTGGTGACCCGGTGCACCCGCCCGCCCCACCGGCGCACGCCGTGGTGGCGGTAGCGCACGACCTGGCCCGCGAGCTCGCCCGGCCCGGCCGAGCCCGTCCAGCGCAGGCCGTCACCGATCGCCTCGGGGGCGGCGAACAGGACGACCGGCGCCCGCCAGCCCGGACCGCCGACCGTCGCCCCCGCGAACGTGTCGCCGAACACCGACACCAGCCGCCCGTCGGGGGCGACGGCCGTCGCGCCCAGGTCCGTACCGCCGATCTCGAACCGGTCGGTGTACCCCGGCCCGGTGAGGTCGGAGACCTTGTGGGCGAGCGTCACGCAGGTCCCCGCTCCACCGGGCAGCTCATGCATCGCGGCCCGCCCCGGCCCCGGCCGAGCTCGCCGCCGGGGATGTCGAGGACCTCGATGCCGTGCCCGCGCAGGAACGTGTTGGTGGTGACGTTGCGCTCGTAGGTCACGACCACGCCGGGCGCGACGGCGAGCGTGTTGCAGCCGTCGTCCCACTGCTCGCGCTCGGCGGCGTGCACGTCCTGCTCCGCCGTGAGCACCCGCAGCTCGGACAGGCCCATCGCCTCGGCGATCGCCTCGTGCATGCGCTCCGGCGGGTGGTCGCTGACGTGCAGCTCCTTCTCGTTGTCGCCGGGCCGGATCGTGTAGGCGGGCAGCATCCCCAGGCCCGCGTACTTCGTGAACGTCTCCGGGTCGACCATCGTCATCACGGTGTCGAGGTGCATCAACGCCCTGGTTTCCGGCATGCGCAGCGCGACGATCCGGTCCACCTCGCCGCCCGCGAAGAGCCGTCGGGCCAGTCGCTCGACGCCCGCGGGCACCGTGCGCTCGCTCATCCCGATCAGCAGCGCGCCGCCGCCGAGGACGAGCATGTCGCCGCCTTCGGTCGTCGCGAGCCCGTTCTCGGCGCCCGCCGACCAGGTCGCGAACGGTTGGCCCGCGAACAGCGGGTGCCAGCGGTAGATGGCCTCGTAGTGCGCGGTCTCGCGGACGCGGGCCTTCTTGCGCATGCTGTTGATCGCGACGCCGCCGTAGAGCCATGCTGAGGTGTCACGGGTGTAGAGGTGGTTGGGCAGCGGCTCCAGCACGAAGTCGTCCGGGGCGAGCACGTGGAAGGCCACCGAACGCGGCTCGGGGATCCGGTCGAGCACCTCGCGCTTCGTGATCCCGCCTATGAGGTGGTCGGTGAGCGTGTCGAGGGCAAAAGCGTCGAAGCAGTTGCGCAGCGCGTCGATGGCCAGCGGGCCGTAGATGCGCTCGTCGAAGATCGCATCGAGGATGTGCGCCTTGGCGTCGGGCAGCTCGACGGTCGTGCGCAGCAGTTCGCCGAACAGGTGCACGGTGACGTCGCGATCCCGCAGCACTTCGGCGAAGCGGTCGTGCTCCTCCTGGGCGCGGTGCACCCACAGCACGTCGTCGAACAGCAGGCGGTCCTTGTTGCCAGGGGTGAGACGTTTGAGCTCCAGCCCCGGTCGGTGCAGGATCACCTGCCGGAGCGGCCCGACCTCGGAGTCAACGCGATACATGCTGGGAGATACTGCCGTGCCGCTGGACCCCGTGGACGAACGAATCGTCGGCATCTTGGTCGAGGACGCCCGCCGCAGCTTCGCGGAGATCGGCGCGACGGTGGGTCTCTCGGCGTCAGCGGTGAAGCGGCGGGTCGACCGGATGCGCGCCGACGGGGCCATCACCGGCTTCACCGTGCGCCTCGACCCGGGGGCGTTGGGCTGGACCGTCGAGGGCTACGTCGAGCTGTTCTGCGGCGCGCGCACCCCGCCCGCGACCATCCGCGACGCACTGCGGCGCTTCCCCGAGGTGGTCGAGGCGAGCACGGTCTCCGGCGAGGCGGACGCCGTGCTGCGCATCCTCGCCGCGGACATGCGGCACTTCGAGCAGGTGCTGGAGCAGATCAGCGCGGCGCCGTTCGTCGTGCGCACGAAGTCGGTGCTGGTGCTCAGCCCGCTGCTGCGGCGACCCGCGCACCCGCACGCCCCCTGACGCAACGATCGCGCGTCAGGAAGCGGGAGTACGCAACAGATCGTCGACGACCGGCAACACCGCGGGATTGTCGCGCGTCGCGTCGGGTTCCTACCGTGGAAGCATCTCGGCCTCGTCGCCGCGGCCCACCCGCTACCCGTGGAGCGTGCCCGTGACCAGTGTTCTCCCCCGACCGTCGCGCCGCGGCGAGCGCATCGCGACCCGACGCCACTACCTCATGTGCCCGCCCGCGCACTTCGCCGTCACCTACGCGATCAACCCCTGGATGCACCCCGGCGTGGCGGTCGACGTGGCGCGCGCGCTCGCCCAGTGGGACACCCTGCGACGCACCTACCGCGACCTCGGCCACCGCATCGACCTGCTCGACCCGGTGCCGGGCCTGCCCGACATGGTGTACGCGGCGAACGGCGCCACCGTCGTCGACGGCCAGGTGTACGGCGCCCGGTTCCGCTACGCCGAACGCGGGCCGGAGGCCGATGCCCACCGCGACTGGTTCCGGGCCGCGGGCTACGCGCGGGTGGTCGAGCCGGAGTTCGTCAACGAGGGCGAGGGCGACCTGCTCGTCGCGGGCGGGGTGATCCTCGCCGGGTCGGGCTTCCGCACCGACCCGCGCGCCCACGCCGAGGCCGCGCGGGTGCTCCACCGCGAGGTGGTGCCGCTCGAGCTGGTCGACCCGCGCTTCTACCACCTCGACACGGCGCTGGCCGTGCTCGACGAGACCACTATCGCCTGGTTCCCCGAGGCGTTCTCACCCGCTTCGCGCGGTGTGCTGGCCGACCGCTACTCGGACGCCGTGACCGCAACGGCCGCCGACGCCGCCGTGCTCGGCCTCAACGCCGTGAGCGACGGCCGCCACGTCGTGCTCCCCGCCGAGGCCACCGATCTCGCGGCCGCGCTCGCCGAGCGCGGCTTCGTCCCCGTCCCGATCGAGATGTCCGAGCTGCTGAAAGGCGGCGGCGGACCCAAGTGCTGCACGTTGGAGGTGCGCCCGTGACGCTCATGGAGACGTCCACGACGTTCCACACCCGCCTGGTCGAAGAGCACTCGGCGCACAACTACCACCCCCTGCCGGTGGTGGTCGCGCACGCCGAAGGCGCCTGGGTCACCGACGTCGAGGGCCGCCGCTACCTGGACTGCCTCGCGGGCTACTCGGCGCTCAACTTCGGCCACCGGCACCCGGACCTGGTCGCCGCCGCCCACCGGCAGCTGGAGCGGGTGACGCTCACCAGCCGGGCGTTCGGCAACGACCAGCTCGGCCCGTTCTGCGCGGAGCTGTCCGCGCTGCTGCGCAAGCAGATGGTGCTGCCGATGAACACCGGCGCGGAGGCCGTCGAGTCCGGTATCAAGGTCGTGCGCAAGTGGGGCTACGAGGTGAAGGGCGTGCCCGAGGGCCGGGCCCGGATCATCGTCGCGGCCGAGGGCTTCCACGGTCGCACCACGACCATCGTCGGCTTCTCCACCGACCCGGACGCGCGCGGCGGGTTCGGCCCGTTCACCCCCGGCTTCGACGTCGTGCCCTACGGCGACCTCCCCGCGCTGCGGGCCGCGGTCACCCCCGACACGGTGGCCGTGCTCATCGAACCGATCCAGGGCGAGGCAGGCGTGGTCGTGCCGCCCGACGGCTACCTGGCAGGCGTGCGGGAGACCTGCGACGCCCACCGCGTGCTCTTCGTCGCGGACGAGGTGCAGGCCGGGCTCGGTCGCACCGGGCACCTGCTGGCGACGCGGGCCGCGGGCGTCGACGCCGACGTCTACCTCCTCGGCAAGGCGCTCGGCGGCGGGATCCTGCCGCTGTCGGCCGTCGTCGCGGACAGCGACGTGCTCGGCGTCCTGCGGCCGGGCCAGCACGGCAGCACCTTCGGCGGCAACCCGCTCGCGTGCGCGGTCGGCCGGGCGGTGATCAGCCTGCTGGAGGACGGCGACGTGCTGGAGCGCGCCCGCGACCTCGGCGCCCACCTGCACGACCGGCTCGCGGGCCTCGTCGGGCACGGGGTTCGTGCGGTGCGTGGCGTCGGGCTCTGGGCGGGGGTGGACGTGGACCCCCGCATCGGCGACGGCCGGGCCGTCAGCGAGGCCCTCGCGGCGCGCGGTGTGCTGGTCAAGGACACGCACGGGGCGACGATCCGGATCTCGCCGCCGCTCGTGGCCACCCGCGAGGAGCTCGATCTCGCCGTCGACGCGCTGGGCGAGACGCTCTCGCGCTGAGCGGCGCGGGCGGAGCGCCCAACGGTGCCGGCTTCGGCGTACCCAATTTGGCGCATTCGGTCGACCGCTCGGCGCTTGCTGATCGGCAGTTCGGCCGTAGCCCCAACGAGGCCGAACGGCTCAGCGAGCAGCGGGGAACGGCCGCTCGGCGCCGACGAGTTCCTCTGGGCGCAGCGCCCCGAACATCACCGTGAGTAACAGCTCGGCGGTGATGTCGGCACTTTCACCCGGACGGTTGACGTTGCGGATCAGCACCGTGTTGACGAGGAGCCCGCTGAGATCGCGGGCGGACGGGTACGCCCGCAGCTCGCCCGCGGCCTGTCCGTACCCGATGAGCAGCTCCAACGCCTGGGTCATCGGCACGAGCGTGCGGGGGTCGGCGTCGTCCCCGGGATCGGGCAGGGCCCCTATCTTGATCGTGTACTCGGACGCGGCGGCGTAGAAGGCGGACGTGAGGACGCGGTTGCGCGCACACAGCCTGCAAAGGGCCCTGACCTGGTCGGACAGGGCTTCCGTGACCGGCCGCCCCGCGGCGATGTCCTGGCGGGCCTGTACCAGCAACGGGTTGATGATCGGCGCGTAGACCTGCGCGAGCAGGGCGTGCTTGGTCGGGAAGTGGTTGTACGCGGTCGCCGCACTGACCCCCGCTGACTGGGCGATGTCTTCGACACGGGTGCGCGCCCATCCGCGTGAACCGAACGCGGAATCGGCCGCGTCGAGCAACGCTCGGCGCGTACGGTCACGTTTCGTACGCGCCGCGCGGGCTCGGGGGTCCCCCATCGGGGGGACGGCGGCGGTAGACATCGAGCAGAGAGTAACCGTTTCGTGAGCTGACCTACACTTGACTCAACTTTGGGGTGAGATCCAAGATACGTCACTGAAGGGTGCGGTACGCCTGTAGCGACGCGGGGCACGGCGTCGATAGGGGTGGAGAGCGGTGGCACGTCACGGTCGGGGGACCGGGGCGGCGGTATCAAGACCGAGAGTCACCACTCTTGTCGAGGTAGCAAGACGCGTTCGTCGCCCCAACGGGAGCGGTGCGACGAACGCGAAGAGCGTCGGGTCTGCACCCGGCGCGCCGATGGGGAGGGGTACCCAACGATGTGCCGAACAAAGACGGCGTGCGTCGAATGAACGCTGCCGTCCGTGTAGGAGTTTCCGCTGTCGAAACCTCAGACGACACCCAGGGCGTGGCACCCGTCCTGGAGCGTCTGGTTCCGGCCGCCGTGGCAGGTGATGTGGAGGCGCGCGACCGGTTGCTGGCCGAGATCCAGCCGCTGGTGCAGCGCTACTGCCGAGGCAGGCTCGGACGCAGCGAGAGCGTGATCGGCTCGGCCGATGACGTCGCGCAGGACGTGTGCCTCGCCGTGATCAGCGCCCTGCCGAACTACGAGATCAAAGGCCTGTCGTTCCGGGCTTTCGTTTACGGCATCGCCGCGCACAAGGTCACCGACGCGTTCCGGGCCATCGGGCGCAACCGGTCCGACCCGGTCGCGGAGCTGCCCGATGCGCCGATCCTCTCCGAAGGGCCGGAGCAGCGGCTGCTCGCCGCCGAGCTCGCCGAGCGGCTGGGCCACCTGCTGCACAAGCTCACCCCGCGCCAGCGTGAGGTACTCGTGCTGCGCATCGCGGTCGGGCTGTCGGCGGAGGAGACGGCGCAGGTCGTCGGGTCCACGCCGGGCGCCGTCCGCGTCACCCAGCACCGGGCGCTCAACCGGCTGCGGGGCGTCATCGGCGGCCCGCTGGAAGTCGACCCCGAAGACCCCGACGACATCCCCGACACCGGGTCGTCGGCCGTCCCCGCCTGACCGGTCCCACCGACCACCCGCCGACGGTCGCGCATCCCGATATCCCGGGGGTGCGCGACCGGCTCCGGGTAGTAGCCTGACCACGATCATTTTCGCACGTGGGTGGGTATCCGAGGAGGGCACCGGTGACGGCTGGCCAGATCGCTGCGTTGATCGCGGCGGGGGCCTTCGTGGTCCTCGTCCTGCTGCTGGCCGTGCCGCTGCTGAAACTCGGCCGCACGCTCGACGAGGCGACCATCGCGATCCGCAAGGCCCACGAGGGCAGCGCGCCCTTGCTCGACGACGCGCAGGTCACCCTGCGTCAGGTCAACACCCAGCTCGACCGCGTCGACGGCATCACCTCCAGCGCGCGCACGGTCACGAGCAACGTGTCCGTGCTCACCTCGCTGTTCACCGCCACCCTCGGCGGCCCGCTCGTTCGCGCCGCCGCGTTCTCCTACGGCGTCAACAAGGCCATCAAGGCCCGGCGCGGCGTGAAGAACGAGGGCAAGCCCCGCCGTCCCCGCCGGAAGCGCGCCGCATGAAGCGGATGTTCTGGCTGGGCGTCGGCCTCGCCGCGGGGGCGTACGTCGCCCGCCGCGCCCAGGCCGCGGCGGAGAGCCTCACCCCCGCCGGTATCGGCGCCAACCTCGCCGACGGGCTCCGCGAGCTCGGCGCGGGGCTCGGCGCTTTCGGGGCCGAGGTGCGCGCGGGCATGGCCGAGCGCGAGCACGAGCTCACCGCGATGGTCGAGCGCCGCACCGGCGACCACCTGCCCACGATCGGCGAGGCGCTCGCCGACCCGGTACCCACCGCACGAGCGCGCAGGGCGGGAGCCTGACCCACCGCGGCTCCTGCCGTTCTCGCGTCCACCACCTCTCGCAGCAGAAGGCCTCCTCTCCCGTGCAGACCCACGACATCATCAACCGGTTCTCCGAGCACTTCGTCGCCGCGGGCCACACCAAGGTGCCCAGCGCGTCCCTGATCCTCGACGACCCCACCCTGCTCTTCGTCAACGCGGGCATGGTGCAGTTCAAGCCGTACTTCCTCGGCGACGCCCCCGCGCCGTACCCGCGCGCCACGTCCATCCAGAAGTGCGTGCGCACCGGGGACATCGAAGAGGTCGGCAAGACCACCCGGCACAACACGTTCTTCCAGATGGCGGGCAACTTCTCGTTCGGCGACTACTTCAAGGAAGGCGCCATCGACCTCGCCTGGTCGCTGGTCACCGGCGGGTACGGGATCGACCCCGACCGGCTGTGGGCCACCGTTTACCGCGACGACGACGAGGCCTACGCGCTCTGGCGCAGGCTCCTGCCCGAGCACCGGATCCAGCGCCGCAGCGGCAAGGACAACTACTGGGACATGGGCATCCCGGGCCCAGGCGGCCCCTGCTCGGAGATCTACTTCGACCGCGGCCCCGAGCACGGCCGCGACGGCGGGCCGGAGGCCGACGAGGACCGCTACCTGGAGATCTGGAACCTCGTCTTCATGCAGGACGTCCGCGGGGAGCGCTCGCCGAAGGACGACTTCCCGCCGATCGGCGCGCTCCCGAAGAAGAACATCGACACCGGCATGGGGATCGAGCGCGTCGCGACCCTCCTGCAGGGTGTGGCGAGCGTGTACGACACCGACCTCGTGCGCCCGGTGATCGCGCGCGCCGAGGAGTTCTCGGGCCGTCGCTACGGCGTCGACGAGACCGACGACGTCCGCTTCCGGGTGATCGCCGACCACGCCCGCTCCGGCGTCATGATCATCGGTGATGGCGTGACCCCGTCCAACGAAGGCCGCGGCTACGTGCTCCGCCGCCTGCTGCGCCGGATCGTGCGCTCGGCCCGGCTGCTCGGCGTGCACGAGCCGGTGCTGCCGTCGTTCGCGGAGGTCGTGCGCGATGCGATGGCCCCGTCCTACCCGGAGATCGCCGCCGACTTCGAGCGCATCGCCACCGTCGTGCGGATCGAGGAGGAGACCTTCCTCCAGACGCTGTCCACCGGCTCGAAGATCTTCGAGAGCGCGGCCGCCGCGACCCGCCAGGCGGGCTCCGGGCAGCTGCCCGGCGACCAGGCGTTCAAGCTGCACGACACCTACGGGTTCCCGATCGACCTGACGCTCGAGATGGCCGCCGAGGCCGGGCTCACCGTCGACGAGCAGGGTTTCCGCACGCTCATGGCCGAGCAGCGCAGCCGGGCCAAGGCCGACGCCGCCGCCCACAAGCACGGCTACGCCGACGGCACCGCCTACCGCGCCGTGCTCGACGCCGCGGGCGGCACCACGTTCCTCGGCTACACCGACCTGGTGTCGGAGGCGCAGGTCGTCGGGCTCGTCGTCGACGGGGTCGGAGTGCCCGCCGCGGGCGCGGGAACGGCCGTCGAGGTGATCCTGGACCGCACCCCGTTCTACGCCGAAGGCGGCGGCCAGCTGGCCGACACCGGCTGGATCCGCGGCGACGGGTACGCCGTCGACGTCACCGACGTGCAGTCGCCGGTCACCGGGCTCGTCGTGCACCGCGGCACCGTGCGCGAGGGCGAGATCACCACCGGCGCGGCGGCCCACGCGCAGGTCGACATCGCCCGGCGCGCGGCCATCTCGCGGTCGCACTCGGCCACCCACCTCGTGCACGCGGGCATGCGCAAGGCCCTCGGCGACGCCGCCGCGCAGGCGGGCTCGCTCAACGCGCCGGGGCGGCTGCGGTTCGACTTCACCTCGCCCGCAGGAGCGGTGCCCACCACCGTGCTCGCCGACGTCGAGGACGAGGTCAACGACGTCCTGCTGAACGACCACGAGGTGCGCGCGTTCGTCACCACGCAGGACGAGGCGCGGCGGATCGGCGCGATGGCGCTCTTCGGCGAGAAGTACGGCGACGAGGTGCGGGTGGTCGAGATCGGCGACTACTCCCGCGAGCTGTGCGGCGGCACCCACGTGGCGCGCTCCGGGCAGCTCGGGCTGGTGAAGCTGCTCTCGGAGGCCTCGATCGGCTCCGGTGTGCGCCGGGTCGAGGCGCTGGTGGGGCTGGACGCGTTCCGGTTCCTCGCGAAGGAGCACGTGCTGGTGTCGCAGCTCGCCGAGCAGTTCAAGGCGAAGCCCGAGGAGC
>Ga0247825_10003368_pt1 | contig 10538 bp, 10 predicted proteins | sample 13C_Vanillin_Day_FD_194413 | JGI IMG/M metagenome (GOLD analysis project Ga0247825, IMG submission 194413) | Soil microbial communities from agricultural site in Penn Yan, New York, United States - 13C_Vanillin_Day48 | ecosystem: Environmental > Terrestrial > Soil > Agricultural land | place... | reverse complement strand
CGCGCCCACCTCGGCGAGCGGCGGCTCTCGCTCCCCGACGCCGACGAGGCGAGAGCGGCCACCGGCTACGAGCGCGGCGCGATCACCCCGTTCGGATCGACCTCCGCCTGGCCGGTCATCGCCGATGTGACGATCCGCGGGCTCGGCATCGTCGCGATCGGTGCGGGTGCCCGTGGGGTCAACCTGCACGTCGAGGCGGCCGGCCTGCTCGGGATCCTCGACGCGACCGAGGCCGACGTGACGAACCCGTCGGCCCTCGATCCGGCACAGCACGACGACGCACCGGGCGCTTGACCACCTGCCTCCTGCGGGGGAGGCTCACGCATGCCGACCGGGGTGCCACGAGCACGAGGAGGCCTCGCATGAGCACCTCCGCCCGCCGCGTCGTCGCCGGCGAGCAGGTCGATTCGCTCCTCGACGCCCTTGCATCGGGCGCGACCGAGCCCGCCTCCGGCGCTTTCGCGGCCCTGGCCGCGGCGTCGGGAGCCGCACTCGTGACCGCCGTGGCCCGACGCACGCTCCGACGCCTCGCCGACGACGACCCCCAGACCGCTCGCCTCGAGGAGATCGCAGCGGAGGCCGACGCGGCCCGGCCGACGCTGCTCGCATCGGCCGACCGCGACGCCGAGCTGCAGCACGAGCTCGCGCGTGCGGCGCGCATGCGCCAGGACTCGGAGAAGCGGCGAACGGCCCGCCTCGTCACCTTGCAGTCGGTCCTCGAAGACGCGGTCGACGTCCAGCTCGATCTCGCCCGACGCTCCGTCTTGCTGGCGGGCCTCGCCGAGGAGGCGACGTCGGTCGCCGACCCGAACGCCGCAGCCGACGGGCTCGCGGCGGTCGCTGCCCTGCATGCGGCGGCGGTCGCGGCGCTCGCCACCGTCGAGCTGAATGCCTTCGCGATCGTCGATCCCGCTCGCCGCGACGAGCTCACGGCGACGTGCGCCGCGCTCGGGGAACGCGCCACGAGCATGCTCGGCGATGCTCGCGCCGGCTTCGGCGGCCGCGTGCAGCCCGGTTCCTCCTGAGCTCACTCTCTTACGATGGCCGCGATGTCCGGCCCCCTCGCCCACGTGCGGCTCGCGTCGCTTCCCACGGTGCTGTTGCACGACCACCTCGACGGCGGCGTGCGGCCCGGGACGATGCTCGAGCTCGCGGATGCCACGGGGTACGACGGCCTCCCGGCGGACGATCCCGTGGGACTCGCGGCGTGGATGACGCGAGGCGCGGACCGCCGCGATCTCGGGCTGTACCTCGAGACCTTCGTGCACACGGTCGGCGTGATGCAGACGACCGATGCCCTGGCGCGGGTCGCGGGAGAATGCGTCGAAGATCTGACCGCCGACGGTGTCGTGTACGCGGAGGTGCGGTTCGCTCCCGAGCTGCATACCCAGAGAGGTTTGCGGCCCGACGACGTCGTGGAAGCCGTGCTCGACGGATTCGCCCGAGCCGCCGAGGGAACGACGATCCGCGTGAACACCATCGTGACCGCGATGCGGACCGGGGGCCGCAGCGTCGGGGTCGCAGAGCTCGCCCTGCGGTGGGCCGATCGAGGGGTGGTCGGCTTCGACCTCGCGGGGGCGGAGGCCGGCTTCCCTCCGGCGGCGCACCGAGCAGCGTTCGACCTGGTGCTGTCCGATGCACGCCTCGGCCTGACGATCCACGCCGGGGAGGGCGACGGGCCCGGGTCGATCCGCGGGGCGCTGGCGTGCGGCGCCCAGCGTCTCGGCCACGGCGTCCGCCTCGCCGACGACATCTCGGTGGGCGCCGGTGGGCGTACGAGGCTCGGCCCACTCGCACGGGAGGTGCGGGATCGAGGCGTGCCGCTCGAGCTGTGCCCGACGTCGAACGTCCACTCGGGGGCCGCAGCCTCGATCGCCGAACACCCGATCGGCATGATGACCGCGCTGGGCTTCCGGACCACGGTCAACACCGACAACCGGCTGATGTCGGCAACGACGGAGTCGAACGAGCTCGCGCTGATCGCGCAGGCCTTCGACTGGGATCTCGATCAGGTCGAGGCGGTGGTCGTGACGGCCGCTGAGTCGGCGTTCCTGCACGACGAGGACCGTCGTGAGTTGATCGATGAGGTCGTCCGTCCGGGGTTCGAACGGGTCCGGCGCGACGTGTGAAGCCGCCCGGGCTGCTCAGCCGAGCGTCGCGAGCCGCGACTCCACGATCCGGCGCAGGTCCCGCCTCGCACGGGGCGTTCGGCCCGACAGGACGCAAGATGGGTCGATGCCCGCACGCGAGGACCGCTCGTCGACGGCGCTCCGCGGTTCGTGGCTCGAGCGACCGTGGGGCCGCATGCGCGTCTGGCATGCGGGCACCGGCCCCGCCGTGCTGGCGGTGCACGGGCTCGGCGGCTCGGGCCGGTACTGGCAGGGCCTCGCCGATCGCGTCGGCGACGACGCGACGATCGTGGCGCCGGATCTGCCCGGCTTCGGCCGCTCGGACGCGCCCACCGAGGACGTCGACCGCTCGCTCCTGCTGGCCGACCTCGATGCGGTCGTCGCGAGGTTCGTCGGCGACGGGCCCACCCGCATGGTCGGGCATTCTCTGGGCGGGGTGCTCGCGGCGCTGTGGACGTCTCGGCATCCGGATCGCGTGAGCAGGCTCGCGATGGCCGCCTCTCCGTTCCCCGACGGCACCGCGATGGACGTCCGCTCCCGCGCCGACCTCCGGCCGTCGTCCGTGAGGCGAGCGGCGGCGAAGGTCGCCCGAGCCGTCTGGCCAGCGCTCGCGGTGCCGATCGGGCTGGCACGTGGCTACCCGACGGACGTGGTCGTCGACTTCGGCCGCCAGTCGGTCCGCGCGCGTGCGTGGACGATGTGGTCGCTGTGGTCGGACCCCGACCTCGAGCAGGAGATCGAGACCCTGTCGATGCTCGCCGGGTCGACCGCCACGTTGTTGGCGCACGCCCGCGACGATCGCACGGTCTCGATCCGAGCCAACGCGGCGTGGGGTCGGGTCCTGCCTCACGCCGATCGGCGAGTGCTCGACGGCGGCGGGCACCAGTTCCTGCTGCGATCGGGGTTCCAGCCGGTGGCCGGCTGGCTCGCCCGCGAGGCCACCGAGGGCTAGGCTGAGGCGCATGTCGACCCAGGCGGCACAGCACCACCTCGTGCTCATCCTCGCGCGCGACTTCGCGTCGCGGCTGGCGACGCCGGTGTTCCTCGTCGACGTCCGCGGCACGGTGATCTACTTCAACGAGGCGGCGGAACGCGTGCTCGGTCGCCGCTACATCGAGGGCGGCGGCATGGAGGCCGAGGAGTGGAGCACCGTGTTCGCGCCCTCGGACGACGACGGCAACCCGATCGAACTCAACGCACTGCCGCTCGGGGTGGCGATCCTCGAACGGCACCCGGACCACCGCATGCTGCGGATCCACAGCGCCGACGGCACCCAGCGGCGGATCGAGGTCACGGCGTTCCCCCTCTTCGCCCATGAGGACGAATGCCTCGGCGCGATCGCGATCTTCTGGGAGACCCCCGAGGGCGCGGAGCGCTAGGTGCACGTGCGCATCTGGGGGTGCCGAGGCTCGATCGCCGCACCCGGCCCCGAGACGATCCGCTACGGGGGCAACACGTCGTGCGTTGAGGTTCGCGGCGATCACGGAGAGGCGATCGTGCTCGACGCTGGCACCGGTGCGCGACCGCTCGGTGAGCGATTGATGGGCGAGCACGAGCCTTCGCTCAGGGTCGACCTGCTCCTCACCCATCTGCACGTCGACCATCTCGAGGGTCTCGGCATGTTCGCTCCGATCTGGTCGCCCGAGACTGAGCTGCACATCTGGGGGCCGCCCTCCCCCGTCGCCTCGCTCGACGAGCGGATCGCCACCTACTTCTCTCCGCCGCTCTTCCCGGTGCACCTGACCGAGGTGCCCGCACGGGTGAGCTTCCACGACGCACCCCGGGAGCCGTGGACGATCGGATCGATCACGGTCTCCGCGCATCCGATCCTGCACCCGGGCGCCACGGTCGGGTACCGGCTGGAGTCCGAGGACCGCACGCTCGCCTACGTGACCGACCATGAGCCGGCCCTCGGCACGGATCTGGACGCCGTCGACACGAGCTGGATCTCGGGGTACGCACTCGCCCACCACGCAGACCTGCTGATCCACGACTGTCAGTACACGGTGGAGGAGTACGCGTCGCACGTGGGGTGGGGTCATCCGAGCGTCGCCCACGTGGCGGCGTTCGCGCGCCGGGCCGAGGTGGGCCGCCTCGTGATGTTCCACCATCATCCCGGCCACACCGACGACCAGCTCGACGCGATGCGCGGCGAGGTGCTCTCCGGATGGTCCGTCGATCCCGCTCGGTGCATCGTGGCGGCCGAGGGCGCCGAGATCGTGGTCTGAGGATCGCGTCAGACCGCAGCCACGTGCAGGCCGACCCACGACCTCAAGCCGGCACGCCACAACGCCCGCTCGTGATACTCCCCCTCGCGCGAGATGCCCTCCACACCGCCCGCGCGGAGCAGGGCCCGAAGCAGTGGCGCGAGCTGATGCCCGTAGAGCTCCATGCACGCGTGCGGATGCACCCCCGGCCATGAGTAGCACGACACGACCCAGCGCCGGTGGGAACGGTCGACCTCATCGGGCACCTCGTCCCAGGCGGGGTCGTCGGGGCCGAAGGCCCATCGGTCGAGGTTGCCCTGGGGGATGCCCTCGATGCCGCGCACGGTCGGCGGACTCTCGTGCAGCAGGTACGGATCGACCACGAGGTCGCAGATGACCGCGTGCTCGGGCAGCCTGGCGAGCCACGAGTTCGGCACCAGGGGCACGCTCGGATCGTGGCGCTGGGTAGCGTCGACGAGCACGTCGGTGACGGCCAGGCGCTCCCTCATGTACTCCGTGCGTCCCGTGAGGTTGCGACCGACCGTCGTGACCTCCACCCCCGGAAGATGCGCCAGGCGGTGGGCGCGCTCGAGGTTCCCGTACTTCGTCGCCGCCTCGACGGCGTCCTTGCCGATCGCGCCGGCGCCGAGCACGGTCACCCGGATGGGTGATCGCGTGGGACGGGCGAACTCCAGCCACTCGCGCTCCAACACGTCGAACGCGGCCTCGAGCCCGTTCCACGCCACGTCGCGGCCGTCGACCACGAGCCGATGTCCGATGTCGTCGGTGAGCAGGTCGAGCGAGATCGCATCGAGGCCGAGCTCCACGAGCCGCGCGACCCGGCGCGGCCGGGTCGGGAAGTGAAGCATCGACACGAGCATCGCGCCTCGCCGCAGCTGGTGCAGCCGGTCCTCGGGCGCCCGCAACACCAGCACCACATCCTGCGCGAAGGCATCCTCGTTCGATCCGACCATCACGTTCGGACCCCGCAGGTAGTCCGCGTCGGAGTAGCCCATGCCCGACCCGATGGCGCCCTCGACGACGATGCGGCCCCCGAGGTCGGCGACCGCAGCGACCAGGTCGGGCAGGAAGTCGCGACGCTCCCCCGCTTCCTTGTGCATTCGGGGCAGGCCGAGGCTCGGCACCGTCACGCCAGCCACCTCCCCAGCTCCGCATGGGCGACTGCCCGCTCCCGCGGATCGTCGCTGTCGACGTCGAGCCGGTCGGGCGGCACACGTAGCACCACACCGAGCACGATCTCGATCTGTCGACCGTACACGCGCATGCAGTCCACCGGCTCGATACCCGGCCAGGCGTAGCACGACAGGGCGAGGCGCCGCTGCCTCGTGTCGATCCCGTGGTCGAGCTCGTCCCACGCGGCGTCGTCGACGGGGAAGACGTATCGATCCAGATTCCCATGGGGCACGCCCTCGATACCCTTCGTGAGGGGCGGATCGACCGATGTGTCGTACGGGTCGACGGCGAGATCGAGGATCACCGAGTCGGCAGGCAACGCCGCGATCCACGGGTTCGGCACGATCGGTCGGGTTGCGTCGAGTCGCTGCGTGGCGTCGATCAGCAGGTCGGTGACTTCGAGCCTGCCGAGCAGGTAATCCTCGTGACGTGTGAGGTCGAAGTCGACGACCGTGACCTCCACGCCGGGCACGTCGCTGGCGGCCAGCTCTGCCCGCAGCTCAGGATCGCCGTAGCGCGTGGCGGCGCGGACCGCGTGCGCGCCGACCGCGCCAGCGCCGAGGCAGGTCACGCGCAACGGCCGGCGGCTTGGATGGGCGAAGTGCGGGTGCATCCGCGCGATCTCCACGAACGCGAGGCGCACACCGTTCCATCCGACGGCTTCGAGGTATTCCACCTGGCGCCGGCCGAGGTCATCGACGACGGCATCGAGCGAGACGGCGCGCAGACCGAGATCGGCGACCAGCTTGGTGCGGTGTGGACGGGTCGGGTAGTGCAGCATCGTGACCAGCACCGCGTCCGGGCGCATCGAGCGCAGCGCGGCCTCGTCGGGGCAACGGATCACCGTGACGATGTCGCTCGCCAACACCTCCGCGTAATCGGCGAACCGCACCTTCGGCGAGGCGGCGAGGTAGGCGTCCTGACCGAAGCCCATGCCGGCCCCGTACCCGTGCTCCAAGACGATCTCGCCCGCGCCCGCTCGATCGGCGGCGGCGACGAACTCCGGCAGGAAGTCGCGGCGCTCGCCGGCTTCCATGTGCATGCGAGGGAGGCCGAGGACGGGCGGCCCGATGTACTGCGGCGTACCGTCGGTCGCACCCATCCCTCCTCCTCGACCCCACCCTACGCGGGAGTCCACCCCGACCACGCCGGACCCCGGGCCCGAGGGTCGAGGGGCGATCGGCTCGGCCACCTACACTCGGACGGTGCCGCCCGACGAGACCACACCCGTCCCGCCACCGTCGACGAACGTGGCCCCGTGGCGCGAGGTGTTCCGCGGCCGGCGTGGGCGCCTGACGGCCGGGTTACTCCTGCTCGAAGCGCTCGTCGCGGTCCAGGTGCTGATCGTGGCGACGATCATGCCCGACATCCGCGGTGAGCTGGGCATGGTGCAGCTCTACGGGCTCGTGTTCACCGCCTCGAGCCTCGCGACGATCGCCTCGATCCCGATCGTCGGCCGCGCCGTCGACCGGTTCGGGACGAAGGCGGTGCTCGTCCCTGTGCTCGCGGTCTTCGCGGCCGGCCTGCTCGTGTCCGCCACGGCACCCGCGATGCCCGTGCTGCTCGTCGGTCAGTTCCTGCAGGGCGCGGGCGGGGGTGGCCTCTACGCGCTCTCGCTCGGCACGGTCGCGAAGACCTACTCGGACGCGCTGCGGCCGAGGGTGCTCGCGCTCCTCGCCACGATGTGGATCCTGCCCGGGCTGGTGGGGCCGCCCGTCGGGGCCGCGATCGCCAGCACGCTCGGGTGGCGGTGGGCGTTCGTGGCACCGATCCCCGTGCTGCTCGCGACCTGGGCATTGATCGCGCCCGTGCTCGACCTGGTTCCGCGCCCCGAGTCGAGCGGGCCGGCGATCTCCCTGCGCTGGCCCCTGCAGCTCATGGTCGGCGCCGGGTTCGTCTTCGCCTCGATCACGGCGTTCGCCTGGTGGGTGCCGCTCGCCGTGGCCGCCGGCCTCGCGATCGGCGTCCCGGCGCTGCGCCACATCGCTCCGAGCGGCACCTTCCGCGCGGTCCCCGGCCAGGGCGCGATCGCCGCGGCGGCGTTCCTGCTTTCGGTGTCGTTCCTCGCGATGGACGCGTTCCTCACCCTGATGCTGACCAGGTTGCGGGGGCTTTCGCTCGGGGCCGCCGGGCTCGCGATCACGGTGGCGACGGTGACGTGGGCGCTGGGCGCCCTCTGGCAGTCGAACCGCGCCGGCGACCGCTCGCTGGGATGGCTCGTCGGCGTGGGCGCTGCGTTGCTCTTCGTCGGACAGGCAGCGGTCGCGAGCACGCTGTGGCTGCACGTGCCGCTCGTCGTTGCCTACGTGGGATGGGGTGTCGTCGGGGTGGGCATGGGCATCGCGTTCGCGACGATCCCGCTCGCCGCGATGCGCGTCTCGGAGTCGGGTGAGGAGGGCGAGGAGCTCTCGGCCGTGCTGCTGATGGACATGCTGGGCGTGGCGACCGGCGCGGGACTCGGAGGCGCGGCGATCGCCCTGTCGGGCGCGCTCGACGCACCGTTGCGCGCTGGGCTCGGCGGCGCCTTCGCGCTCGCGCTCGTCGCCGCCCTCGTGCTGCTGGCCATCACCCCCCGCATCCCGTCGGGGCCGCAAACCGTCTCGACGGAGACCCCCTAGGCTCGCAACCGTGGCCAGATCGATCCGCGTCGGCGTCCAACTTCCCGAGGTGGAGCGCGAGGTGCGCTGGCCCGAGTACGTCGCGATGGCGAGGCCCGCCGAGCGGGTCGGATTCGACTCGGTCTGGGCGGGCGATCACCTGCTGTACCGCGGCGACGGGCGGCCCGAGCGCGGGCCATGGGAGGCATGGACGACCCTCGCAGCGATCGCCGAGGCGACCGAGCGCGTCGAGCTCGGGCCACTGGTCGCGTGCGCGGGGTTCCACGCGCCCGCGATGCTCGCGAAGCAGGCCGCGACCGTCGACGAGATCTCCGGCGGCCGGCTCGTACTCGCGCTCGGCGCCGGCTGGAACGCGGCCGAGTTCCGGGCGTTCGGGTTCTCGTTCGATCGGCGGGCCTCGCGGTTCGAGGAGTCGTTCGAGGTGATCCGTCGGCTCGTCGCCGGCGAACGGGTCACGATGCACGGCAAGCACGTGCGGGTGGACGACGCCGTGTTGCTGCCCCCGCCGGCGCGGAAGCCCCGGCTGATGATCGGCAGCACGGGTCGGCGGGTGCTCACCGCCACACTCCCCACGTCGACGCCTGGAACACCTGGTTCGACTGGTACGGCAACTCACCTGAAGGATTCGCGACACGCAACACCGAGATCGACGCGATCGCACGCGAGGTCGGCCGCGACCCGGCCGAGATCGAGCGCAGCGCTTGCCTGCTGGTGGCCTTGGACCCGACGACGCGCGAGCGTCCGCTCGACCCGAGCGCCCCGCCCGTCACCGGCTCGCCGGCGGCGATCGCCGAGACGATCGACGCCCTGGGAGCGGCGGGCGCCGACGAGGTGATCCTCGTGGTCGATCCCATCACGGAGCGCTCGATCGAGACGCTCGGTGGGGCGCTCGTCCTACGGCATTAAGCGAAGGCTCCTCGAGGGAGGGTTCAGCAAGGGGTTGCGGGATATTGCTCTCCGATCGCCCGCGACGTCACTCGCCCGTGTGCCGTCCCCCACAACGCCTCTCGGCGCAGCCCGTGGGCTTGGGCAGCCAGCCGAGGCTGACGGCATAGGGTGCGCGTCCCTAGTGTCCGCCCCCAACAGGTCGCTGGAGAGGCGGCTCGAGAGACCTGAAGGGAGCGATTTCCGTGCGCAGCATCTCGCGCAGCACCTCGTTGACGATCGTGATCATCATGGCTGCCTCGTTGGCGGTGACGGTCATGCCATCGTCGTCCGGAGCCGTCGAGAAGCGATTCTCGGTGTTCTGTGACTTCAGCCACTCGACGCGGCAGGACCCGATCGTGGCCCCCGGTCACCACCGGCGGAGCGACCACGAGCATGTGTTCTTCGGGAACCGCTCGACCCGCTCACACTCGACGTATCGATCGATGCGGCACGCCGGCTCCACATGCCGCTTGAGCGGCGACACCGCCGGCTACTGGGTGCCCGCCCTCGTCGACCTTGACGGAAATCTGGTGAAGCCACATGGGACCTTCGCCTACTACCGCTCCGTCGGGGCGCTGGCCGACGTGAACATCCGGGCCTTCCCCAAGGACTTCCGCATGATCTCCGACGACTTCCACTTCCATTGCGGGGACGACCGCAACGAGTCGGACGTGCCGCTGGACTGCTCGAACGTGGCGGGGGGGAAGCGACTTCGGCTCTCCGTGATCTTCCCGTCGTGCTGGGACGGTCGGCGGCTCGACTCCAAGGACCACATGCGGCACGTGGCGTTCGCCACGGGGAAGGGCTGCCCCGACCGCCACCCGGTCGAACTGCCGAGGCTCGCGATCATCGCGCAGTTCGAGGTGCAGGACGCCGAGGGCTTCCGGCTGAGCTCGGGCTCGCCCGACACCGCGCACGGCGACTTCTGGAACACCTGGCACCAGAAGACGCTGCGCGACCTGGTGCAGCGATGCCTCGGGCGCGGAGTGAACGAGCTCTGCGGTCAGATCCGCTCGTGACCGGCTGGACGGCCGGGCCGTTCAGCGCCGACCGCCGCCGACCCGAGCGTTGATCGGGCGATCGAACGCGATCACCGTCAGGTCGGCCGGGCGACCGCGCTCGAGCCAGGCGAACGCGAGGCCGGGTCCGTCGGCACGCGCGCCGCTCGTGACGTAGCCGATCGTGCGATCGCCTGCGCGGACGGGCTCACCCCCGCTCACGAGGCCGTCGACCTCGAGGCGCACGAGCTCACGGTGGCCCGCGTCGTCGGCAGCGCGGCGTGCGAACCGGACGAGCCCGGCGGGGCCTGGGGCGTGCTCCGCGGTCACGTCGACGCCCGCCGCGGCGTATCCGGCATCGAGGCGCAACGTCTCGAACGCGCGACGACCCGCGGCGATCAGGTCGAGATCACGGCCCGCGTCCCATACGAGGTCCCAGAGCCGGAGTCCGAGGTCGGCGCTCGT
>Ga0247825_10003367_pt1 | contig 10539 bp, 6 predicted proteins | sample 13C_Vanillin_Day_FD_194413 | JGI IMG/M metagenome (GOLD analysis project Ga0247825, IMG submission 194413) | Soil microbial communities from agricultural site in Penn Yan, New York, United States - 13C_Vanillin_Day48 | ecosystem: Environmental > Terrestrial > Soil > Agricultural land | place... | reverse complement strand
ATCGAGAAGTTCGACCACCTGCGGCCGGCCTTCGCGGTCGCGCTGGTTCAGCATGTCGGGCAAGCGGTGCAGGGTCTGCGGACCGAACACCACGTCGACGTAGGGTGCGCGGGCGATGATGGCCGCGCCTTCCTGGCTCGCGACGCAGCCGCCGACACCGATCTTCACGCCCTTGGCCTTGAGGTGCTTCACGCGGCCGAGGTCGGAAAACACCTTCTCCTGGGCCTTCTCGCGCACGGAGCAGGTGTTGAAGAGGATCAGGTCGGCTTCATCGACGTTGGTGGTGGGCTCATAGCCTTCCGCGGCGCGGAGCACGTCGGCCATCTTGTCCGAGTCGTACTCGTTCATCTGGCAGCCGAAGGTCTTGATAAAAACTTTGGGGGTCATAGTGGATCTCCCGAAAAACTCGGAACGGCGGCGTCGCCACCAGCGCAGGCTCAAGCCGCAGGATGCCGCGGAACTGGATCCGCCAGGCCGCAGGCGTCGCCCCCGGCAGGGGGTCGGCGGCTACACGAAGTGAGCAAGCCTGGGGGCGAGCCTAATACTTAGGCAGTTGGTCGAACGGCGTCTTGCCGTCGTCGCGCGGTCCGCTGTCAGCCACGAAGGGCCAAAAGTTCAGCAGCGGCTTTTCGGCCGATGCGCGCTTGGCCCGCGCTTCGTCGGGCGTGAGGATCCACACTTCGCGCACCAGTCCGGCGGCGTCGCGGGTGTAGTTCACGAGCAGGTTCTGGCCGGTGATGGCGGCCGGCATCACGAGCATGCGGTTGGGCCCCAGGATGCGAGCGCCGGGCGAGAGGCGTTCAGCCTGGCCGTCGAGCTGGATCTCGGGCGAGTTCACCACCATGAACTTGCCGCGCAGCGTGCCGACCGGAAAGTTGCGGCCACCGTTGGCGGCCTCGTTCTGGGTGGCGGAAGGATCTTGCAACTGGGCAGCGGCACTGCCCGAAAAAAGGGCGGCAGCAGGTATGAGTGTTGCGCTCAGTGCTATTAAAATGAGAGCGTTCAGGGGGTTTTTGCAGCGGTTCATGGGGTACATCCAGAGGCTGTGGGAGCGGGCATTCTAGCGGCCGCATTCCACCAGACGAAGCCGCGGAATGTGCCTTCGTGCATGAACGCTTTACTTATCTTTACGGCAGCCAGGGGCTCTTTTCCGCTTGCGCTGCTCCAATAGTTGCCGCCGTGAAAATAGTGCCTGCGCGCAGGCCCGGCGAACCCCTTCGATTCAATAGCAAGGCCCCATGAAGAAGAATCTCGTTCTCACCCTGTCGGGTGTGCTGGTCGTGGCCGCCGCAGCGGGTACCTGGTGGTGGTCCGGCGCCAAGCCGCGCGGCATGGCCCAGGGCGGCGCGGCGGTCGAGGCCGGTGCGGGCAAGTCCGGCACAGGAGGCGCCGGGGCCGGCGCTCCGGCGCTGGTCACCCTGGCAGCCGCGAAGAAGCAGGACGTTCCGGTGACGGTGCAGGTCAATGGCAGCGTCGTGTCTCTGAACAGTGTGGACCTGCGGCCGCAGGTGACGAACACGGTGCGGGAAGTGCATGTGAAGGAAGGCCAGTTTGTCAAGGCCGGCCAGTTGCTCTTCACGCTCGACGACCGCCCCGACCAGGCCAATCTCGCCAAGGCCAAGGCGCAGCAGCAGCGGGACGAGGCCATGCTGGCCGACCTGGAGCGCCAATACAAGCGCAGCCAGGACCTCGTGTCGCAGAACTTCATCGCCAAGAGCGCCGCCGACGCCACGCTGTCGCAACTCGAAGCGCAGCGCGCGGCGGTCGCTGCGGACCGCGCGGCGGTGCAGTCGGCGCAGGTCGCTCTGGGCTACGCGACCTTGCGCGCACCCATCGCGGGGCGCATCGGCGCGGTCAACATCTACCCGGGCACGCTGGTGCAGCCGAGCCTGTCGCTGGTGACTATCACCCAGCTCGATCCGATCGCGGTGAGCTTCCCGGTGCCCGAAGGCAAGCTGCAGGACTTGCTCGCGGCGGCGCGTTCGCACACGCCGGTCGAGGCCGTCGTGACCGGACGCAAGGAGCCCCTGAAAGGGGCGCTCAGCTTCGTGGACAACACGGTCGATCCTTTGATCGGCACCGTGCGCGCCAAGGCCGTGTTCGACAACGCCGACCAGAGCCTCTGGCCCGGCCAGTTCGTCGAGACGCGCGTCATCGTCCGCACGATCAACGACGCGACAGTGCTGCCGGCCTCCGCACTAATGATGCTGGCAGACGGCGTCTCGGTCTACGTGGTCGACGCCGACAAGAAGGCTGCGCGCCGCAAGGTCGAATCGCTCTACACCTTCGGCACGCAGGTCGTCGTGCGCGGCGTGGAGCCGGGCGAGCAGGTGGTCATCGAGGGCAAGCAGAACGTGCGGCCCGGCGGCAAGGTGCGCCTGGATGCCCCCGCCCAGCCGCAACGGCCGGGTGACGCGGCGCCCGGGCCCGGAAGCGCTGCATCGGTCGCGCCTTCCAACGCGAGCATCGTCGCGGAGCGGGAGCGCACATGAACATCTCCGAGCTGTGCATCCGTCGTCCCGCGATGACGGTGCTGCTCTCCGCCGCGGTCGTGGTGATCGGCATCTTTGCCTATTTCCAGATACCGGTCGCGGCGCTGCCCAGCTACAACACGCCGGTCATCAACGTCAACGCGCAATTGCCTGGCGCCAGTCCGGAGACGATGGCGTCATCGGTCGCGTTGCCGCTGGAAAAGCAGTTCTCCACCATCCCGGGCCTGCAGACGATCAGTTCGGTCAACACCCAGGGCGTGACCTCGGTCACGCTCGAATTCGTCAGCTCGCGCGACATCGACGCGGCCGCGGTCGACGTGCAGGCTGCGCTGCTGCGCGCTCAGCGGCAACTGCCGCAGGAGCTGACGCAGCTGCCGTCGTACCGCAAGGTCAATCCGGCCGACGCGCCGGTGCTGTTCATCGCGATGGTCTCGAACTCGATGACCCCGGCGGAGCTGAACGACTATGCCGAGAACCAGATTTCGCCGACCCTGTCGACCATCGACGGCGTGGCGCAGGTGGCGGTGTATGGGCAGAAGCGCTTCGCGGTGCGCGTCAAAGCCGATGCCGACCTGCTCAACGCGCGCAACATCACGCTCGACGAACTGGCCAACGCCGTTCGGCAGGCCAACGCAAACACGCCGGTCGGCGTGCTGGACGGCCCGCGCCAGACGCTCACCATCCAGGCCAACGAGCAGATGCTGAAGGCGGCGGACTTCGCCAAGGTCATCGTCGGCCAGCGCAATGGCGCGCCGGTGCGGCTCGATGAGGTCGCGACCATCGAGGACAGCTTCGAGTCGGTCAAGACGGCGAGCAGCTTCAACGGCCAGAGCTCCATCTCCCTGGCCGTGCAGCGGCAGCCCAACGCCAACACGGTGCAGGTGGTCGATGCGGTGCGGGCGCTGATGCCGCGCTTCAAGGAAGAGCTACCGCAGTCGGTCGAGATCAACATGGTCAACGACCGCTCGCTGTCGATCCGCGAGGCCGTGCACGACGTCCAGCTCACGCTGCTGGGCACCATCCTGCTGGTGGTGCTGGTGATCTTCCTCTTCCTGCACCGCCTGGTGGCCACGTTGATCCCGGCGCTGACGATCCCGATCTCGCTGATCGGCGCGGTCGCGCTGCTCTATGCCTTCGGCTACAGCCTGGACAACGTGTCGCTGCTCGGCATCACGCTCGCCGTCGGTCTGGTCGTGGACGATGCAATCGTGGTGCTCGAAAACATCATGCGCTACGTCGAGAAGGGCATGGAGCCCTTCGCGGCCGCGTTGCGCGGCGCGCGCGAGGTGGGCTTCACCATCATCTCGATCTCGATCTCGCTGGTCGCGGTGTTCATCCCGATCTTCTTCATGCCCGGCGTCATCGGCCTGCTGTTCCACGAATTCGCCGTGGTGGTGGGGCTGGCGGTGATGGTGTCGGCGATCGTCTCGCTGACCCTGGTGCCCATGCTCGCGAGCCGGCTGCTCAAGCACACGCCGCGCGAGGACGGCGCGGTCGACCACGAGGAAGAGCATCCCGAGCCGGGCACCGCCATCGGCCGGGCCTTCGAGCGCGGCTACCGCTGGGTGCACAGCAACTACATGCGCACGCTCGACTGGACGCTGGGCCACCGCCCGATCATGTTGATCGTCGCGGCCTCGACCTTCGCGCTCACGGCGTGGATGTTCATCACCATCCCGAAGGGCTTCTTCCCCGAGGAAGACATCGGGCAGATCCAGGTCACGACCGAGGCGGCCGAGGACATCTCCTTCCCCGCGATGAAGGCCCTGCAGGACCGGGTGGCCGAAGCACTGCAGGCCGACCCGAGCGTGGACTACGTCAATTCCTTCATCGGCGTCGGCGGTCCCACCGCCACGCAGAACTCGGGCCGGCTGTTTGCGGTGCTCAAGTCCCGCAAGGAGCGGCCGCCCATGCCGCAGGTGCTCGAATCGCTGCGCAAGCGCTTCCGCGAGATTCCGGGCATCGCCGTCTACATGCAGCCCGTGCAGAACCTGCGCCTGGGCGGCCGGCAGAGCAAGGCGCGTTTCCAGTACACGCTGCAGAGCGTGAACGCCGGCACCATGAGCGGGTGGGCTGACAAGCTGATGGAGCGCATGCGCGCCGACCCGGTCTTCCGCGACGTCACCAGCGACTCGCAGAACCGCGGCCTGCAGGCCACGCTCGACATCGACCGCGACAAGGCCGGCGTGCTCGGCGTCGCGGTGGGCGACCTGCGCACCGCGCTCTACAACGCCTACGGCGACCGCCAGATCGGCAGCATCTACGGCGCGAGCAACACCTACCAGGTGATCCTCTCGGCGGCCGACAGCGATCGCCAGTTCGAGGAAGACATGTCGCGCCTGTCCGTGCGCAACAAGTCGGGCCAGCTGGTGCCGCTCTCGGCATTCTCGACCGTCAAGCGCACGGTGGGGCCGACCTCGGTCAACCACCAGGGCCAGCTCCAGGCGGTGACCGTGTCGTTCAATCTCGCGCCCGACGTGCCGCTGGGCAACGCCACGGCCAAGATCGACCAGTTCAAGGCCGAGCTGAAGATGCCGCCCTCGATCATCACCAGCTACGGCGGCGATGCGGCGGTGTTCCAGAGTTCGCAAGGCAGCCAGGCGGTGCTGCTCGTGCTGGCAGTGCTGGTGATCTACGTGCTGCTGGGCGTGCTCTACGAGAGCTACATCCATCCGCTCACCATCCTGGCCGGGCTGCCCTCGGCCGCAGTGGGTGCGCTGCTGTCGCTCAAGCTCTTCGGCTTCGACCTGACGCTGATCGCGACCATCGGCATCCTGCTGCTCATCGGCATCGTGAAGAAGAACGCGATCATGATGATCGACTTTGCCCTCGAAGCGCAGCGCACCGAGGGCATGAAGCCGATCGACGCCATCCGCGAGGCCTGCCGCCTGCGTTTCCGACCGATTCTCATGACCACGCTGGCCGCGATGATGGGCGCGTTGCCGCTCGCGCTGGGCCTGGGCGCCGGCGCCGAACTGCGCCAGCCGCTGGGCGTGGCGGTCGTCGGCGGTCTGATCTTCTCGCAGGTCATCACGCTCTACATCACGCCAGCGATCTACCTCGCGCTCGACCGCTACAGCGGCAGCGGGCCTATGCAGGAACTGCCGGGAGAGAAGCTGCCTCATGCAGCAGTGACCTGAGCTGGCCAGTTCTTCCAGGAATACCGCGGACCCGGCTTCGCCGGGCCGCCGGTATTGCCACCGGCAGGGGGTAGGCGAAGCGACACGAAGTGCGCGAAGCCTGGGGGCGAGTTTCAGCTACGGCAAGGCGTCCCGTGCAAACGCCTGCGTGGGCCGCGGCACGCCGGCCCGCGCTGCGGGCCGTTCGGTCGCGGTCGCCAGCTGCGGTGACGCGGATGGCCCGCCGTGGGTCACACGCAGCACCCAGTCGCACACCACCGTCATGAAGGTCTGCTGCGCAGCCATCGAGGTCAGGCTGTGGTCGATATCGCCGATGAACTCGTACTCGAACTGGCGCATGAAGGGCTCGTTGGCAAAGGGTCCGAGCTGGTCGCGATTCCGGTCCGTGACGTGCAGGGTTCCGGTATAGAGCAGCAGCACGGCGAGATTCCGCGCCGCCACCTGAGACATTGAACGGCGGAAGGCGGCGGCGGTGACTTCCGGCGGATCCGGGTCGAAGATGTGGGGTGCCGCCGCCGCCGCTGCGCTCGGGGACAGCTTGCGCTGGAGCCAGCGGCCGAGCTTGCCGATGAAGGCCGGATTGGTCGGCGCGGCCAGCGCGCGGCGCACCATGCGCTCCGCGCGGGTGCGGCGTCCGGGGAAAGAGTAGCTATCGAACATCAGCAGCCCGACCACCCGCGCATCCGCAACCGCGAGGGAGAGGCCGTTGGTCGCGCCCGAGCACAGGCCGATCACGATGAAGCGGCGCACGCCGAGCATGGTCTCGATCAGGCCCATCGCCGCTTGCAGGTCGTACACCGCCTGCGTGAGGAAGTGCTCCGAGCCGCTGGCCGGTCCGCTGTCGCCCAGGCCCGAGAGGTCCAGGCGGATGCTGCTGATGCCGCGGGTCGCGAGTTGGCGCGCCAGCTTCACGTTGATGCGGCGCGGCCCGATGTGATGGTTCGCGCCCATGTTGAGCATGAGGCAGGCGACCGGCGCCATCGAACCTTCGCCGGGGGTCGTGACGATCCCGATCAGCGAGCCGTCGGCGCCGAACTGGACTGGGGTTTCCTTGCAATCATTCATGAACTTCTGCCATCAGACGTTGCAGCGCTTCGGTCGGAACCATGGCGTTGTTGGGGTGTGGGTCCGAGGTCCAGATCAGCGGGTGCTGGAATGGGGAGATCTTCACCGGCATATGGCGAGCAGCTTCCGCTTGCGCCCACTGGTGCGCTGCCAGGTCTTCTGCGTCCGCCAGCATCACGGTTTCGTGCAGTGCGGTCAATTGGAGGGTTTGCGGAGCGAGCGCGCGCAGTTGCTGCCGCATGGTGGGCGACACGCCGAATCCGAAGAGTTCATCGGTGAAGGCGTCCGGATCCTTCGCGAGCCGGCGGCGCCATATCGGATCGGGCACGCAGTAGGAGCGTTCGAGCGCATCGACGTGCCCGGCGCGCAGTGTGTCCATGTAGCGCGCGCCGTCGACGATCGGGTCCCAGAGGACGAGCCGCGACGGGTCGCAGCGGCCGCTCTTGGCCGCGAGCACTGCCATCGCGGCGCCCAGGCGTGAGCCGAGCCAGACGATGCGGCGCGCGCCCGCGCGCCGGCGCAGTTCCTCGTGCGCCGAACAGACGTCGCGGCGCCAGCCTTCGAGTTCGCCGTCGATGTCCTCGCCCGGCGAGTCGCCGGTGCCGTAATAGTCGAAGCGCAGCACCGCCGCGCCGCCGCGTGCGAGGCGGTCGGCCAGCACGCGGAACAACCGGTGGGCCCGGATGGCTTCCTGGCCGAAGGGTTGGCAAATCAGCAGGGCCACGCTGCCGTCGCGTTCGGGGGCATGGAATAGGCCGAACAATTGGCGCGAGGCCGGGCCGAAGAGCATCGGGGTCATGCGTACAACTCGCTTTCCTGCATCATGGGGCGCGGCGCGATCGCCTCGACCGCCACCACGCGGGCGATCGCGCACACCACGCCCTGCCCGCCATCGAATGAACTCAGCGCCAGGCGCACCAGGCTCCCGTCGCTGGCGATCTGCACTTCGCGCGCGTCGCCAGCCAAGCCCACCTCGAAGCTGCGGGTGTCGGCGCTGAGGCCCATCCCCGTGGCTTTCAGGCAGGCTTCCTTGCGCGTCCAGCAACGCAGGAAGGCGCGGTCGCGCTCGTCCGGCCGAAGCTCTTGCAGGGCAGACCGCTCCGTTTCGGTGAAATGGGCGTCCGCCAGCGCCTCGGCATCCGGCATGTGGCGCAACAACTCGACATCGACCCCGACCTCCGTATCCGTGCTGATCGCAATGAGTCCCACCGACTGGCTATGGCTCAGGTTGAAGCGCACGCCGTCCGGCTCGACCAGTGTGGGCTTGCCGAAGGCGCCATGCGTGAAGTCCAGGAACGCGCCCGGGATACCGGTGTGCGCTGACAGCGTGCTGCGCAGCGCCGAATGGGCGGCGACGTAGCGATGCCGGTCCCGCGCGAAGACGAAGCGGTGAGCCCGCTCCCATTCCTCATTCGACAGGCAGGCGGCCGCTTCCGGCCCCGGCACGACATCGAGATCCACACGCCACAACTGGCAGTGCGCCACGGAAGGAATCTGGACGATGGACATGGCTGCCGCTCTCTTCAGCCTTTGCGGCTCCAGCCCCCGAACACGCGGCCGAGCAGGCCGCGCTTCGATCCGCTGTCTACCTGAGCCTGCGCGGCCGCCTCGATGGCGGTGCCTGCGGCGGCCGAGGCGAGTTGCGCCAGGCTTTCGAACACGTAGCGGCGCGGCTCCACCCGGAAGCCGAGGCTCTGCTCCGCCTGCCGAAGCACACGCATCGCCAGCAGCGAATCGCCGCCGAGGTCGAAGAAGTTGTCGTTGGCGCGGATGTCGTTGACATCGATGTTCAGTGCACTCGCCCAGATCTGCGCAAGCCGGGCCTGTTCGGGCAGCAGCAGCGCCGGCGGACCCTTCTCCTCCTGAACCGGGGCCTCTGCGGCCACGGCCTGCTGCGGCGGCGTATCGCTGGCGGCGAGGCGTTGGAGGTACTTGGCGCTTTCCGAGTCGCCTGAAGTCCAGAGCGCCTCGAGCGTGTCGTCCGGCCGTTGCGCGACGAGGTGCAGCAGTTCGACGAAGCGCTCCTTGAAGGCGGCGCCCGTTTCGCGGCGGTAGATGTCGGCGTTGTAGGTGATCGCGCCTTCCAGCCCTTTCAGCTTGTCCATGAGCCAGATGCCGAGGTCGTCCGTCGCGCCACGCTGCAGCAGGTGCATCTGATGGTCCTGGAGATCGCCGATGCCCGGTGGCCGTTCGCGTGCGTCCTGGAAGGAGAAGAGGGCCTGGTAGAGCCCCACGCCCTGGGCGCGCTCGACGAACTCCGGCTCGACCACCAGGCGCTCGAAGGGCACCTGCTGGTAGTTCATGACCGACAGCAGCTCCTGCTTGACGTAGCGCATGAACTCCCCGAAACGCAGCGAACCGTCGACCTGGAAGGACAGCGGCAGCACGTTGTTGAAGAAGCCCATGATCGACTCGGTCTCGGGCGCCTCGCGGCCGCGCACCGGCGTCGCGATGACGATGGAGCGCGTCTCGATGACGCTGCTCATCATCAGGATGTAGATGCCGAGTGTCAGCATGTTGAGCGTGACGTCGTGCCCGCGCCCGACGTCGCGCAGGCGCTCGGTCAGCACCTTGTCGACGCTGATCCAGTGCGTACCGCCCTGGCCGCTCATGCCCGCGCGGCGCGGCATGTCAGTCTGCGGCGCCTTGGGCGTCGGCGAATTCGCGAAGCGGTTCTTCCAGTACTGAAGCTGGGTCTCCAGTTCCGGCTGCTCCAGCCAGTTTGCGTACCACTCGGCATAGTCGCCGTGGGTCAGGGCGGGCTCGGGCAGTCCGTGCGGCTCGCCGCGCACCAGCGCGCCATAGATCTGCGACAGCTCGCTCTGCAGGATGTCGAAGGACCAGCCGTCCCACACCAGGTGGTGCGGCACGAAGACGAAGGCATGGTCGTCTTCTGCGACCTTGTACAGCGCAGCATGAAAGAGCGGGGCCTTGTGGATGTCGATCGGGCGGTCGGCCAGCTCCTGCATGAGCTCGCGGAGCTCATCCTCCCGCTGGTCCGCAGGCAGGCTACCAAGGTCGACCAGCGGCAGCTCGTAGTCGATGCTGTCGACGATCAGCGCCACCGGCTCGCCGGTCTGCGGATCGATGCCAACCGATGTGCGCAGCGACGCCTGCCGGCGGATGATTTCGCGCAATGCCGCATTGAACTTGGCAACGTCCAGCGGCCCGCCGAGCCGGTGCGCAGAAGGCGCGTTGTAGACAGAGCGGCCTGGGTGCATTTCTTCGACGAAGCGGATGCGCTCCTGCATCGGCGTGAGCGGTGCGTTGCGGCGGCCGGCCTTGTGCGGGATGGGCTCGCTGCGCGGCGCGTCGTCACCGCTCAGGCTGTCGATCGCCGCGGCCAGCCGCTCGGCGGTCGGGGCTTCGAACAGCGTGCGCAACGGCACCGTGATGCCGAACTCGCGGCTCAGCAGCGTCGACACGCGCGCCGCCAGCAGCGAATGCCCGCCGAGCGCGAAGAAGTCGTCGCGGATGCCGAGGCCGGGCAGGTTGAGCACGCGCTCCATGATTTCCATCACGACGCGCTCGCGGTCGTTGCGCGGAGCGACGCGTTCGGTCGTTTCCTGCCGGGTCGCGCTCGGCTTCGGCAGGGCCTTGCGATCGACCTTGCCGTTGGGCAGCAGCGGAATGGCGTCGAGCGTGACAACGTGCTGCGGCACCATGTACTGCGGCAGGCGGCTGCGCAGATGGCGGTCCAGCGACGCAAGGTCGACCGTGGCGCCGGGCGAGTTCGCGAGGTAGGCGACCAGTCGCACGTCGCCGGGCTGGTCTTCGCGCGTGACTACCACGCTGCGGGCCACGCCGGGCGCTTCATTGCAGCGCGCCTCGATCTCACCGAG
>Ga0247825_10003366_pt1 | contig 10540 bp, 8 predicted proteins | sample 13C_Vanillin_Day_FD_194413 | JGI IMG/M metagenome (GOLD analysis project Ga0247825, IMG submission 194413) | Soil microbial communities from agricultural site in Penn Yan, New York, United States - 13C_Vanillin_Day48 | ecosystem: Environmental > Terrestrial > Soil > Agricultural land | place... | reverse complement strand
GTCGCGGCCAGGGTCTGATTGCCGGCGCTGCCGGGGCGGGCGGACAGGGCCGGGGCGGCCCACCGGCGGCGCCCGCTGGAATCACCGTCCGCGGAGAGGTCAGAAACTTCGTCCCGGTGACCGAGGCGATGCTCCGCAATCCCGATCCGGGCGATTGGCTGATGATCCGGCGGGACTACCGCGCATCGAACTACAGCCCGCTGACGCAGATCAGCCGCGACAACGTCAAAGATCTGCGGCTGGTCTGGACCTGGGCGATGAACGAGGGCGGCACCAACCAGCCGGCGCCGATCGTCCGCGGCGGCATCATCTATCTCAACAACCCCGGCAACACCATCCAGGCGCTCGACGGCAAGACGGGTGACATCATCTGGGAAAACCGATACGGCACCGCCGCCAATGCGGCCGCGATGCGCGGCATCGCGATCTACGACGACAAGGTTTTTGCGGCCACCAGCGACGCGCGCCTCTTCGCGTTCGACGCGAAAACCGGCAGGACCGTCTGGGAGACGACGATCGGCGATCGATCGAAGGGCAATTACACGACCAGCAGCGGCCCGCTCGTCGCCAGGGGAAAAGTAATCCAGGGGCTCGGCGCGTGTCAGACCTACCGCGAGGAAAAGTGCTTCATCAGCGCCTACGATGCCGCCACCGGCAAGCAGGTCTGGAGGTTCAATACGATCGCGCAGGCCGGCGAGCCGGGAGGAGACACCTGGGGCAAGCTGCCGAACCTGTTCCGCGCCGGCACCGAATCGTGGATTACCGGCAGCTACGATCCGGCGCTGAATCTCACCTACTGGGGAACAGCGCAGGCGAAACCCTGGATGCCGGTCAGTCGCGGCATGTCGCCGAACGACGATGCCCTCTACTCCAGTTCGACGGTCGCACTGGATGTCGACACCGGCAAGCTGGCCTGGCATTTTCAGCACGCGCCCGGCGAAGCGCTCGATCTCGACGTCGTCTTCGAACGCCTCCTCGTCGACGACGCCAACCAGAACCTGTTGTTCACGGTCGGCAAGGACGGCATCCTCTGGAAGCTCGATCGAAAAACCGGAAAGTACCTGAGCCACACCGAAACCGTGTTTCAGAACGTCTGGACCAGTTTCGATCCCAAGACCGGCAGGCCGTTCTACCGGCCGGACATCATCGAGCAACAGGAATTCGGCGCGTGGGTTCAGGGCTGCCCGAGCACCGAGGGTGGACACAACTGGCCGGCCTCCAGCTATCACCAGACCAGCAATCAGCTGATCATCCCGCTCAGTCAAAGCTGCATCGATATCGCCGCCCAGAAGGTCGAGCTCAAGGAAGGCGGCGGAAGCGGCGGCGGCGCCAGCCGGCGCTTCTATGAGATGCCGGGAACCGACGGCCACATCGGCAAGCTGGCCGCCTACGACGTCCGGACGATGAAAGAGATGTGGTCCTACACTCAGCGCGCGCCGTTCATGACAGCGGCGGTCTCGACTGCAGGCGGAATCGTCTTCGCGGGCGACCTCGATCGCCGGTTCCGGGCCTTCGACGTGAGAACCGGCGCGATCCTCTGGGAAACACGGCTTGCGACGTCGGTGCAGGGTTTCCCGGTAACGTTCAGCATCGACGGCAAGCAGTATCTCGCGGTGACGACGGGCAACGGCGGCGGCAGTCCGCGGGCGGTACCGGCGACAATCGCGCCGGAACTTCATCCCCCGGCCACCGGCAACGCGCTCTACGTGTTTGCACTGCCGAACTAAACGGGAACAAGAAGGCTCAAGCCGGATCCCACGGACGGAACTGCGCAGCTCTTTTGACCTGCAGCGCGCCGTGTACAAAAGCAGGGCGGACCTGATCGGGTCCGCCCATTTTGGTGCTTATTCGCCGACCAGGTTCTTGGAATCGCGCTCGTTGTCCTGGCAGAAGTACTCTTCCATGTCCTGCTCGATCCATCGGAGGTTCCAGCCGCCCGACCAGGGTCTGGTGTACGCTCCGGGATCGTCGATCGTCGGCTCGTATCGCAGCGTGTTGTAGTTGGGCCGCGAGAATCGCTCGACCAAGTGCAGCGCTTCGGTAGTCGGCATCCCTTCCCGGCCGAGAATCCAGCCTCTCTCGTTGAAGCCGACCGTATCGACGACCAGCGTGTCGCCCTCCCAATGTCCGACTGAATGCCCCATATAACCGGGATTGAACGTGTCGGCGGTGGTATCAGGATGCTTCCGGCCGTCCATGTAGATGACGCGCCAGCTGCGGGCGGCGCCGCCCGAGATGATGTAGATGCGCTGGACGTCGGGCAGTTGAAGGATCTTGAATCCGCCCGCGGCAGCAAATTGCCGCGGCCCACCGTGCGGAACGCACGCCGGATACGGGTCGTCCTTCGCCAGCGTTTTCATCCGATACTCGTGCAGCCCTCTCGCCCACGGCTGGAACGGAATCTGGTCCAACGGACCGTAATTGGCGCCCTGCACCAGCGGGCCGTCGCCGCCGCCCCAATATCCATTCCCGCCCGGCGCAAGACCCAGGTTCGGCTTGCCGTCGGCCAGCCTTGGGGTCGGCTTGGAGGGCGCCGGCGGTTTCGCGCCCGCCTGCGCAAAAAGTGTCGCCGCCGGCACTGACATCGCGGCCACTGCCGCAATCGTCACACAAATGCGAATCCCGTGACGCCGCATTCGAAACCTCCCCTTATACTGTGACCAGCTTGAAATCACGACTCACGCTCGTCGTTGTGTTGTTGGTGGTGAACGTCTGGACCGCACTGTCGCAGCCGACCCGGTCCGTATGGGACGGAGTGTATACCGAAGAACAGGCGGCTCGAGGAGAAACCGTTTTCAAGACGTCCTGCTCCGGGTGCCACGATCCGGCCGACTTCACCAGCGATACTTTTCTGGGCACCTGGGAGGCGAGCACGGCGCAGGACCTGTTCAGCGTTCTACAGAAGACAATGCCGATGGACAATCCGGGAAGTCTTCCCCCGCAGAATTACGCGGACGTCCTTGCCTACTTCTTCCGCGCCAACGCGTTTCCCCCCGGCAAAGACGAACTGTCGATCGTCGCCGATCAATTGAAGCTCATCCGCATCGAACGAAAAAAGTAATTACGGGACGTAAAGCCGCGACCGGTCGACCTTGTCCATCGTGCCGACCATCAGTTCGTGGGCATAGTTCGACTGCTGGCACTGGTACTCGAACAGCTCCCGGTCGGGGGTCCAGGTCATCGTAAACGGCGCCGTCGACCAGGTGGCCGTATAGGCGCCGGGATCGTCGATCGTCACTTCGTACTTCAACGTGTTGGAATCGGTGCGCGTGAAGCGCTCGATGAAGCGAAGCTTTTCGGTATGCGGCGTTCCTGCACGATCGATCCAGGCCCGCTCGTTGAAGCCGACGGTCTCGACAACCAGCGTATCGCCTTCCCAGCGGCCGATCGAGTGGCCGTAGTAGCTCGGTTCCAGATCCTTGGGATGAGGGCGGCCATCCAGGTAGATGATCCGGAACGTATGGGGTCCGCCGATGTCGAATACGATCATCTGCTGCAGCTCGCGGAACTCCACGATTTCGGTACCGTAAGGGGTCACGAACTGCCGCGCGCCGCCCGACGGCTTGCACCGGGTATGGGGCTCGAGCTGGTTCTTTGCACGGTCGTCGTAGACCATCTTTGCCCAGGGCTTGAACGGCGTCGTCTTGTTGCTGGCGGCCAGGTTCCCGCAACACGATCCCCAGAGGCCCTTTTCACCGGGAGCCGCACCCATGACCGGCTTGCCGTCCGGCCAGCGCGGCGTTGGCTTGGCTGGTGGTGCCGGCGGCGGCGTCGGCGCCGGCGCCTCGGCCGCTCCTCGCGGGACGCCAACCTGCGTGGTGGCGGGCAGCGGCTCGTCTTGCGAGAACGACGCCGTGGGCAGAAGCACGATGGAAGCCGCCACGAATGCGGCAATCGCTGCGACTGCGGCAACCCTAGTGACGAAATCTTTTCGCATCTGCATCCTCCCTGAAACCGAGGACAGCGACGCCGCGATGGGACTTAAGGAACGATCAGCGTAGAACGATCGACTTTCTCCATTGTTCCGACCATCAGCTCGTGGGCGTAGTTCGATTGCTGGCAGACGTACTCGAACAGCTCGCGCCCTTCGCTCCAGGTGAATTCATACGTGTCGGTGGTCCATGGGGCCGTGTACGCGCCGGGGTCGTCAATCGTCAGCTGATACTTCATCGTGTGGAAGTCGGGCCGCGTGAAGCGTTCGATGAGACGCAGTTTCTCCGTATGCGGCGTCGCCCCCCGGTCCATCCAGAACTTCTCGTTGAAGCCCACGGTCTCGACGACCAGCGTGTCGGCTTCGAAATGCCCGATCGAGTGCCCGTAGTAGCTGGGTTGCAGATCCTTGGGATGACCGCGCCCGTCCAGATAGATGGTCCGGAACGTATACGGGCCGCCGATGTCGAACACTAGAATCTGTTTGAGATACGGCAGATCGACGATCTCCGTCCCATAGGGGGTGATGAACTGCCGCGGCCCGCCGGAGGCTTTGCACCGTGTGTGCGGCTCGAGTTGGTTCAGACGCCGTTCGGCAGCGACAGCTTTGGCCCACGGCTTGTACGGCGTCTTGTCGTTCGCCAGCCGCCCGCAACACGATCCCCACAGGCCCTTTTCGTTGCCGGGCGCTCCCATCATCGGCCGGCCATCCGGCCATCGAGGCGTCGGCCTGAACGCCGGCTTGGGCCGTGGAGCGGCCGGTGCTTCAGCCGCTCCCCTCGGAAGACCAACCTGAGTGGTCGCCGGCAGCTCCGCATCGTCCTGTCCGAAGGACGTCGCCGGCACCATCGTGACCAGCGCCAGCACCGCACACGCAATAGCTCGCATCACGCCTCCAGGTTCGAAACCTACCGCTACTCGGCCGCCGGCGCCGCCGGTTTCGGCGGATCCGGTATGGCGAAGGCCAGCAGTTGTGTGGCCGTCCGCGTCGCGGGATCGCCCTGGACCGCCACAACGATGTACTGTTTGCCGTTGTGCAGGTACGTCATGGGAACGCCGTTCGGTGGCCCCGGTGCGGTCGCTACTTCCCAAACCAGCGCACCTGTCTTCTTGTCGTAGGCACGGAACGCCGGCGGGTCGGTGTTGTAGCCTGAGCCGGAAAACAGCAGCGTCTTGGTCACCATCAGGAGCGGCGCACGTCCGACGGATCCGGTCTGCGGAAGGTTTGTCACGCCTTTGAGCAGCGGGTGATTCTTCACCCAGTCCGGCGTGGGGCCGTTCGGAACCTGCCACACCAGGTCTCCCGTATTCAGATTGATCGCGGAAATCCGGGTCCATGGCGGTTTGACTATCGGAAGCCGCTGGAGCGTCGGTCCCGCGCTCGGCGTGCCAACCCACGGCAGATCAGTCTCCCCGGGCTTGGCCGGCTGCACGCCGTAGACCGCAGTGTCGGTGCGCGTGGCGGAGCCGGTGTACAAGAACCCGGTCTCCGGATCGAATGCGCCGCCTTCCCAATCGATACCCCCAGAGCCCGGGAACGTGAACGTGCCCTTCAACCCCTTGGCCGGATCGACCAGCGATGGCGGTGAGAACATCGGCCCGATTCGATAGCCTTGGATCGCTTTCAGAGCCGCCGCCTTCAATTCGGGCGTGTAGTCGAGGAGGTCGGCCTCGGTCAGGCCCTGTCTATCGACCGCTGGCGGCTTCGTCGGGAACGGTTGGGTCGGCGCCGTGTGCTCGCCCGGCACGTCGGACTGCGGCACAGGACGCTCTTCGATCGGCCATACAGGCTGACCGTTGGTTCGGTCGAACACGTATGCGAACGATGACTTCGTCAACTGCACGACCGCCTTGATCGGTTTACCGTTGACGTTGATGTCGGCAAGAATCGGCGCGGCCGGCATGTCCCAGTCCCAGATGTCGTGATGAACGAGTTGATAGTGCCAGATGCGCTTGCCGGTTTTGATATCGACGCAAAGAATCGATGACGAGAACAGGTTGTTGCCCGGACGCTGGCCGCCGAACTGGTCGCCGGTCGGCGATTCAACCGGAATGTACGCGTACCCCAGTTGCTCGTCGACCGTAAATGGCGCCCAGGCGCCGGTGTGCCCGGTGAAGATGTTCGACCCGTTGCCCCACGTGTCCTCGCCAGTTTCGCCCTTGCGCGGAACGGTATGGAAGCTCCACAGCTTCTTGCCGGTTCGCACGTCGAAAGCCATCAGGTCCGCTTTCGGGAACTTCATCGACTTCGGATTGCGCGCGTTCTCCAGCGCGGTCGGAATCAGGGCAACGTTGCCAAATATCAGGGGCGGCGACGTGTTCATCAGGTGGCCGATCGACGGATCGAAGTTCGCGTCCTTTTCGACCTCCTTGGTCATATCGACGATGCCGTCCCGCCCGAAGGAAACATCCGGCTGCCCGGTCTTCGCATCGAGCGAGACCAGCTGATAACCAGGCGTGATGGTGAGAATCCTGGACTCCTTTCCGTTGGTCCAGTAGGACGCGCCACGGCTGTTCTTGCGGACAGCGTTCGCACGCGGTCCTTCGTCGAGGCGCCAGGTCCAAAGCGTTTCGCCCGTGCCCGGGTCCGCCGCGACAATCGCCCGCCGATCGCCGGAGGTGAAGTAGAGAACGCCGTCGACATAGAGTGGCGTGGTTTCGTTCTTGATCTCGAGAGCGGACCCGAAATTGTCGCCCTTCCAGCTCCAGACGACCCTCAGGTTTTTGACGTTCTCGGCATTGATCTGATCGAGCGGCGAGTACCTCGTGTTCCCGTCGCCACCGGTCCGTCGCCATTGGCCATTTGCCACAGCGCTCTGCTGTGGGGAAACCCCCACCTGCCCGGCAACGCCCACGGACCCCAGCAGCGCAACGAGGCCGAGCACGGCCGGTTTCAATCTCAACAGCTTTCGCGCCATGTTCTGCTCCTTTGCCACCCCGACCTACTGGTTGCCGCCGCCGCCTGGCGCGGGCTTGCTCAAGTAAGCCTTCGACTGCTCCTCGCTCTTGAGCGGGGTGACCTTCTCCGGGTCGAAGCGGATCATCAAGTAATTGACGTGGTCGTCGATCTTCGTGAACCAGTGTCCGGTGCCGGCCGGAATGACTACGACGTCGCCGGCTTTGATGTTGTGCGCGACGCCGTTCCGGATGTCGGTTCCGTTGTTCCCCGGTCCGTTGAACTCGACCACGGTCCGCATCGTCGCCGGACGACGCTCGCGATTGACGATGTCGGGACCGAGCACCAGGGTCGCCGCCCCCGAGATGATGTGATAGACCTCGCTGACCAGATCGTGCTCGGCGACCGAAGCCGCGCCCGGTTTGTCGAGCTTGCCGCGGTAGACCATCCCGATCCCGACGTGAGCCTTACCGATATTGATGTCCCTCACCTGTTGATCGGTCAGTTTTTCGGCCTTGGCCTTGGCGGTGTAGGCCTCGAGCTCCGAGAGCGGGATTAACGTTCCCGGACACATGTTGCAGGTGGGCTGCGGGTCGGTGGGATTGATCTTCGTTTGCGCCATCACCACACCGACGACACAGACCGCCGCGAACAGCCCCAGCATGAAATTCTTCATATTTCCTCCAAGGGCAGGTCGAAGACCTGCGCTGCTTACTGCTGCCGGGGCCAGAGCACCCCCTGCTCTGCTTTCGTGACGGGCCCCACGCCTTTGTAGAGAAAACGCTGCACGCGCGCGCCGGTGTAGGTCTCGGTCGCGTAAAGGTTGCCGCGCGAGTCGGTGTCGAGGTTGTGCACGCCGAAGAACTGGCCCGGCTGCCGTCCACCGTCACCGAAGCAGGTCAAGGTTTCGAGCGTGGCGCGGCTGACGATGCAGATCTTCTCGTCGACGCCGTTCGCATAATAGAGGTAGGCCTGCTGCGGATCGCGCGACAAGGTCATGTCCCACACCGAGCCCGAGCGCAGCGTGTTCTTGTCGAAGAACGCTTCCTTGACGAACGTGCCGTCCTTTCTAAACACCTGGATCCGATCGTTCACGCGATCGCAGACATACACGAACCCATCCCGCGATACCTGCGCGCAGTGGACGGTGTTGAAATGCTGCGACGGCGGCGCCTTCGGATCGTAGGGCGGCACCTTGGTATCGTCCGGCGTCTTACCGTACGCGCCCCAATGCCTCTTGTACTTGCCGGTGTCGCGGTCGAGGACGATGATGCGGCGATTACCGTAACCGTCGGCGATGAAAACCTCGTTGGTCGTCGGATCTTCGACAATCTTCGCGGGGCGCCAGAAGTTCACCAGATCGTTGCTGCCGTTATGGACGCCCTGCTTGCCAAGCTGAAACAGGAGTTTGCCGGTCTTGTCGAACTTCAGGATGTGCGTGTCGGTGTTGCCGTTGCCCCCGATCCAGACGCCGCCCCGGGAATCCACCGTCAGTCCGTGGTTGTTCTCGGGCCACTCGTATCCCTGGCCTTTTCCTCCCCACTGGCCGACGACGGTTCCGGCCGCGTCGAACTCGAGGACGTCCGGAGCGACGGTGCAACAGACACCAACCTTCAGATCCGCGGCCTTGAAATTATCTTCGACGGTGTTCGGCCGGTGAAGGATCCACACATGATCCTGCGCGTCCACCGACAGGCCGATGGTGGAGCCGAGCACCCAGTGATTCGGCAGCGGCTTCGGCCAATACGGATCGACTTCGAAAATCGGCGCCTGTTTCGCGCCGCCGCTCTGGGCGGCGACACCCGCCGGATGGGATACGACCGATCCGCCGGCGAACGCGATCAGGGTCAGAGCGACCAGCGCCGCGGTCCTTAGTTTCATCGCTGCCTCCGCGCCGAAAATGAGCCGTCGATAGACTTCGCCTGTACTCGCGCCAATTATGATGGGTGCCGGACGGTTGTCAAGGCCGAACGCGACGGCCGGCGCGCAGCACGCACCGGCCGTCATCGGTGGGCTCCCGCTTAGTTGGCTGCCGCGGGACGACGCAATTCCTGCCCGACGACCTTTGCCGGGTCGGCGTTGGGCTTGGGCCGGAACTTCTGGATCCGCCCGTTGAAGACCTCCGCAATGTACAGGTTGCGGTCCTGATCGACGGTCATCGCGTGGGGGCCGTTGAACTGCCCGGGCAGGCCGCCTTTGACCCCCCAGCCGTACAGGTATTTTCCGGTCAGATCGTACTTGTTCACGCGACCGGTGCCCCCATCCACGACCCAGATGTTCTGGTCGGTGTCGATGAAGTGGTAGTACGGCAGCGACGCCACGCTCCCGGTCGAGAACATGTCGAGAAACTTGCCGTTCTCGTCGAAAATCTGCATCCGGTGATGCCCGCGGTCGACCACGAACAACCGGCGGTCCTTGCTGATCGCGATGCTGTGGACCGTGTTCCATTCGTTCGGGCCCGGGTTATTCGGGTCTTTGGGCGCAGAGCCCCAGTCCATCAGGAACTTGCCGTCCTTGTCGAACTTGGCCACTCGCGTCCCGCCGTAGCCGTCGCTGATGAAGAACGTCCCGTCGGGCAGCCAGTCGATGTCGGTCGGCCGATCGAAGAGGCGGCCGCCGTCGCGCCCCTTCTGGCCCTTGGTGCCGAGCGTCATCACCAGATTGCCGTCATATGTGAATTTGTGGATGACGTGCAGCTGGTCGTCGATCACCCAGACGTGCTTGTCGGGGTCGTAGGGGCTGATCTTGATCTTGTGAGGACCGCGGCCGCAAGGGGCATTGAACAGGTTGTCGTGCTGGTTCCAATACTGCACCTGCTTGCCTTCGCGATCCACGACGAACAGCACGTGGTGATACCGGCGCTCCCAGCCGCGCTTGGGTGCCGGTTCGCACGTCGCGCCGAGGCCGTCGTCGTTGCCGGTGGCATTGCCACGGGTCGGATTGAGCATGCCGTACGGCGTCCAGGGCTTCGCGCCTTCCGGCAGCGGCAGTTCGCCACGCATGGCGATCCAGATGCGGTCGGGAGACTCGGCGTACACGGCGCCGGCCGAGCCCCAGGTCCAGCCCTCGTGCTTCACGCCATCGGGGCCGTCGGGCAACGGCTGCGGCCAGTTTTCGACCACTTCGTAGGGCCCGAACTCCTCCTGCCCGCCCTTCTCGACCGGACCGGCGTTGGCGGCGGGAGCGGCGGTGGGTGCCGGGGCTTCGGCCGGCGCGCTGCAGCCCGCCGCGGCCACGGACGCGAGCAGTAGTAACGTCAACACCACCGAAAGCGACGGACGGCGTGCGCGCATGGTGATCTCCTTTTCGCCCAAATCCAAGGTCGGAACGGCTAGAGTCTAGTCAGTGCGCGAAGCCGGCGCAACGGCTAAGTGGCCGGGCACGCTCGCGAAAAAGTTGGTCGGGTTTCCCGGCGAAGAGTGATACATATACCCGCCATGGTTTTACCTCTCCTCGCAGTGTCCTTTCTGGCGGTGCTGGCGGTGGCGTACCGACTTTATGGCAGTTGGGTGGCGAAACAGTTTGCCATCGACGACAGCCGCCCGACGCCGGCGCACGAGCTCAACGACGGCGTCGACTACGTGCCGACGCGGCCGTTTTATCTGTTCGGGCAGCACTTTTCGGCCATTGCCGCCGCCGGCCCGATCGCCGGCCCGATCCTCGCCGCCCAGAACTGGGGCTGGCTGCCATCGTTACTCTGGATCGGCTTCGGTG
>Ga0247825_10003365_pt1 | contig 10541 bp, 9 predicted proteins | sample 13C_Vanillin_Day_FD_194413 | JGI IMG/M metagenome (GOLD analysis project Ga0247825, IMG submission 194413) | Soil microbial communities from agricultural site in Penn Yan, New York, United States - 13C_Vanillin_Day48 | ecosystem: Environmental > Terrestrial > Soil > Agricultural land | place... | reverse complement strand
CGACGAAGATCACGGCGCCGGCCACCATCACGTCGCCACGGCCGGGAGCCATCACCGGCAGGGCCGCCCGCTCGGCGTTCGTCATGCGCGCGAGGTCGATCAGGATCCGCTCGGCATCCGCGAGCGAGAGCCAGGAGCGGTGGATCGCCTCCGGGTCGTAGCGCTCCAGCCCGAGCGCGATCGCCTGCAGGGTCGTCGCCGTGCCGGCGACCGCCACGAGCGTGCGGGCGTCGTGCGCGACGGGAACCGCGGCCTCGGCCTCGTCGAGCCTCGCGGCGACCTCGGCTTCGAGCGCGGCCGTGTTGCCGGGCGTCGGCGGGTCGTCCACCACGAGCCGTTCGGTCAGGCGGACGCTCCCCATCTGCGTCGAGATCGCCCCGGTCACGTGGCCCGGCGCATCGCCCGTGACGAACTCCGTCGAGCCGCCGCCGATGTCGAAGAGCAGGTACGGCGCGGGCGCCTCGGCCGGGTCGAGCCCGAGGGTCCCGCCCAGGAACGAAAGGCCGGCCTCGCGCTCGCCGCTGATCACCTCGAGCTCGCCGCCCGCGAGTCGCCGGACCGCGTCGGCGAACTCCTCGCGGTTCTCGGCGTCGCGCACGGCGCTCGTGGCCGCGACGCGGATCCGCTCGGCGCCGAGATGCCGCGCTTGGCGGCAGTACCGCTCCAGGACGTCGATCGTCCGCGCGAGCGCGTCGGGATCCAGCCGGCCGGTCTCGTCGACGCCCGTGCCGAGGCGCGTGATCACCATGTCACGAGCGAGCTCGGTCGGGGACGCACCGTCGGCGCCCGGCTCGAGGACCAGCAGCCGGATCGAGTTCGTGCCCTGATCGATCGAGGCCACGCGCCCCGGGCGCTGCCCGGCGTGGACGGGCTCGACGCGCTCGGCGGCCCACGCGCCCACGGGGTCGTCGCCGCCGGCGAGGTGGTACGCGTAGTGCGCGTGCAGGCACTTGATGCCGGTGCGGGTCCCGGCCACGCCGCCCCAGGCCCGTGCCTCGGGGAGGTCGGCGCCGCGTTCCTCCGCGTACGCGCGGTGCGCGGTCTCGAGCGCCTCGTCGAACACCTCGTCGTCCTGCACGCGGTCGTTCAGCAGGGCGATCCACCCTTCGGATTCCACGCGCGCGACGGCCTTCACGGCCTCGGGGCACGTCAGCCAGTACATCGTGGGGAACGGGTCGCCGTTCACGTCGAGCGGGGCGTTGCGGATCACGAGCGGATGCCCGCCGGTGCAGCGCGCCACGACGGCGAACGCTGTCGTCGGCTCGCGACCGAGCTGCTCGCGCACGGTCGTGAGGTCGGACGCGCGGAGCTCGCGATGGGCGACGGATCCGGGGACGGGTTCCATCGGCCCATCGTCGCAGACCGCGAGATACTGCCGCCCGTGATCGATGCGACCTTCACGAGGATCGAGACCGAGCGGCTCACGCTGCGACGGTTCCGTCCCGACGATGCTTCGGCCTTCGCCTCGTATCGGAGCGACCCCATGGTGGCCCGGTATCAGTCGTGGGACGAGACCTACTCGGTCGCCGACGCCGAGCGGATGATCGCCTCGCTCGCCGAGATCCACCCTGGCGAACCGGGGGAGTGGTTCCAGTTCGCGGTGGCGGACCGCGACACCGACGTGCTCGTCGGCGACTGCGGTCTGCACGTCGACGGCAGCGACCCGAGCCGAGGGGAGATCGGCTACACCCTGGCACCGGCGCACCAGGCTCGCGGATTCGCGACCGAGGCTGTCGGCGCCCTCGTCGGCTACGCGTTCGGCACGCTGGACGTCGCCCGGATCCAGGCCACGGCGGACGAACGCAACGCGCCGTCGATCCGAGTCGCGGAACGGCTGGGGTTCGAGGCGGTCGCCCGCGTGCACACGACGTTCAAGGGCGAGCGGTGCGTGGAGGAGACCTACGAGCTGCGGCGGGAACCCGCGATGCCCGGCTGAGGCCCGGTGCTACTTGCGCTTGTGCTCGACGGCCCGCTTGTAGTCGACCAGGTTCTCTTCGCTCTGCCGCATGAACTTCTTCAGCATCTGCTCGAACCCGGGGTCGGAACCGCGGCGCGGGCGCCGCTCGGGCGGCGGGTCCTGGAGCGCCTTGATCGAGAGATCGATCTTGCCGTCTTCCTTGATGGCCAGGATCTTGGCCTGGACCACATCCTGCTCGCGCAGGTGCTCGTGCACGTCCTTCACGTAGTTGCGGTCGATCTCGGAGATGTGGACCAGTCCGAGCCTGCCGTCCTCCAACTTGAGGAACGCGCCGTAGGGAGTGATGCGTTCGACCGTGCCGTCGACCACCGCTCCGATCTCGATCTCTGCGATCGGGATGACTCCTTCCATGGTGCCGCGCGAGCCGTTCCCGCACGTCGGACGGCCAGTGTGCGGGAATCGCCAAGGGGCGTCAATGCGAGCGGATCGGCTCGATGAGGCCGACCGGCCCTCGTTGAGGCCCGGCGCGATCTACGGGAGCATGGGCGCGATCGGTCCCCCGGATCGGAAGGAGCACCCGATTGCCGCAGGCCCACATCCTGGTCCGCACGCTCCACGATCCGGCGGCGTTCCTCGCGGACGCTCGCCCCCTCCTGATGCTCGACGAGGCCCGGCACAACCTGATGCTCGGCGTCGTCGGCAGGATCGCCAACGAACCGCAGAGCTACCCCGTGTTCCGGCTCTGGCTCGCCCGGGATCCGAGCGACGACGTCGTCGGGGCGGCGTCGATGACGGCCCCGTGGCCTGTCGCGGTCGCCCGGCCCACGCACGCGCGCGCGATCGAGGCGCTCGTGGCGGCCGCGAGCGGGGGCGACCTCCCGGTGCCCGGCGTCGTCGGCGCGGTGCCGGAGGTGCACGAGTTCGCCTCACGATGGACCGCCGTCACGGGGATGCACGCTACGACCCGCCGAGCCGAAGGAGCGTTCGCGCTCGAGGAGGTGGCGCCGGTCCCGACCGCCGCCGGCGCGGCGCGGCCGGCCACCGAGGCAGACCGCGAGCTGCTCGCACGATGGATGGTCGCCTTCGTGGCTGAGGCGCTCCCGAACGACCCGCCCGCCGACGATGACGGCCGGGAGATCGTGGACAGCCGGCTGCGCGGCGACGGCGCCGGCCTCTGGCTCTGGAAGGTCGACGGGCATGCGGTCTCGGTCGCGGGCTACGGCGGTCCGACCCCGAACGGCATCCGCATCGGCCCCGTCTACACCCCGCCAGAGCACCGCGGGCACGGGTACGCGACCTCACTCGTCGCCGAGCTCAGCGCCTGGCTGCTCGTGAACGGCCGCCGCTTCTGCTTCCTCAACACCGACCTCGCGAACCCGACATCGAACGCGATCTACCGCCGGATCGGCTACCGGCAGGTCTTCGAGTCGGCGAACATCGCGTTCGAGCCGCGTCCGTGATCGTCGGGGTCTAGCACTCTGTAGGGATCGGCGCCCCACGCACGGGGATCGTCACGAACGCGATCTCACCGGGCAGGACCATGCCGAGGCACCTGCGGGCCAGCTGCTCCATGTAGGCGGGGTCGTCGAACCGCTGGATCTTCGCCTGCAGGTCCGCGTTCTCCCGTCCGAGCTGCTCGGTCTGTCGCTGGAGCCTGCCGAGCTGGCTCCGCTGATCCATCAGCGTGCGGAACGGCGCGACCGCGAGCGTGAGCAGCAGCACGACGACCACCGCGAGGCCGCCGGCGCGCGCCGACAGACGCCAGGTTCGTCTGGCACGGTGGGCGCCTGTGCGGGTGGTCCCGCGAGCGGCGGCAGGGGAAGTGGCCGCTGAGCTCATCGGCCTATCCCGACCCCGAGATCAGGCTCGAGCCCGCGAAGCGGGCGTTCTCGCCGAGCTCCTCCTCGATCCGGAGAAGCTGGTTGTACTTGGCCGTGCGCTCGCCGCGGCTCGGCGCGCCGGTCTTGATCTGACCGGCGTTCGTCGCGACGGCGAGGTCGGCGATCGTCGGGTCCTCGGTCTCGCCGCTGCGGTGGCTGATCACGTTGGCGTACCCGTTGCGGGTGGCCAGCGCGATCGTGTCGAGGGTCTCGGTCAGCGACCCGACCTGGTTCACCTTGATCAGGATCGCGTTCGCGACGCACTCACGGAGGCCACGTTCCAAGCGCTCCGCGTTCGTCACGAAATTGTCGTCGCCGACGAGCTGCACCCGCGACCCGACCGCGGACGTGAGTGCGGCCCAGCCCTCCCAGTCGTCCTCGGCCATGCCGTCCTCGAGTGACACGATCGGGTAGCGGTCGAGCAGGTCCTGCCAGAAGGTGACCATGTCCTCGGAGGAGCGCGCCGCCCCCTCGAGCTGGTAGGCGCCGTCCCGGTAGATCTCGGAGGTCGCGGGGTCCATCGCGAGCGCGACTTCTTCGCCGGGGCTCAGGCCCGCCTTCGCGATCGCCTCGAGCAGCAGGTCGAGCGCCTCGCCCGCCGTCGCGAGCTCGGGCGCGAAGCCGCCCTCGTCGCCGACGCCGGTCGCGAGCCCGCGGTCGTGCAGGATCGACTTCAGCGCGTGGAAGCACTCGGCGCCCCACCGGAGCCCTTCGGAGAACGACGCCGCGCCGACCGGCATCACCATGAACTCCTGGAGCTCGAGTCGGTTGTCGGCGTGCGCGCCGCCGTTGATCACGTTCATCATCGGCGTCGGCAGGACGTGGGCGTTCGGTCCTCCGAGGTACCGCCACAGCGGCTGGCCGCTGGAGTCGGCGGCGGCACGCGCCGTGGCGAGCGAGGCTCCGAGGATCGCGTTCGCTCCGAGGGCCGACTTGTCGGCGGTCCCATCCAGGTCGAGCAGCGCCCGATCCACGCCGCGCTGGTCGAACCCGTCGAGGCCGGCGATCGCCTCGGCGATCGGACCGCGAACGTTCGCGACGGCCGTCAGCACTCCCTTGCCGCCGTACTCGATGTCGCCGTCGCGGAGCTCGAGCGCCTCGTGCTCGCCGGTCGAGGCACCGCTCGGCACCGCCGCCCGGCCGAACGCGCCGTCGTCGAGCCAGACGTCGACCTCGATGGTCGGGTTGCCCCGGGAATCCAGGATCTGGCGGGCGTGGACGGACTCGATCAGGGACATGGGGTGCCGATGGTACCGGACGCTCTCAGCCGTCCGGGGATTTCCCGGCAGCGGACGCGGCGAGCGGACCCTGTCCCGGCGGCCACCTCGTGAAGTCGGCCGACCGCGAAGCTTCGCGGAATCCGAGCCGCGCGTACCAGTGCTGCGGCCAATCCTCGGCGTCGGCCCACAGGAACACCTGCTCGGCGCCGGCGGCACGGCCCTCGGCGGCGGCCCGGAGCACGAATGCGCTCGCGAGCCCCCGGCCACGGAACTCCTCGAGCGTGTCGACAGACTCGACCTGCGCCAGGTCGCCGTCCACGTAGAGCTCGCAGCACCCCGCGGGCTCGTCGCCGACGCGCGCGAGGAAGAAGCGCGCGCCGACCACACGCTCCATCTTGCCGTGGAAGTCGACGAGCTGCTCGTTCTCGCGCTCGGTCGCCATCGACGTGTACCGGCGCTGGATCTCGAGCAGGAGCGGCCGGAGCTCCGCGAACGACACCTCCTCGATGTGGTCGACCGCATGCTCGCGCTCCGGGACCTCTCGCTGGATCAACAGAACGCTCTTGTCGTGGACGAAGCCGTGGTCGATCAGGTCCATCGCGAGGCGATCCGAGACGATGGGGTCCGCGAACATGACCTTGCGGTGGGTGCGGCCGGCGCCGCCCAGGATCCGGTCGGTCTCGGCGATCCAGTGCTCGGCGGGCGCCGCGCCGGGCTCGTCGACCCAGAGGTAGTTCGCCGTGAAGCGGATCGGGAAGTCGTCGTCGAGGTACGCGACGCCGCCGGGGAACGACACGACCCGCGTGGCCATGCGTTCATCGATGCGGCGGGCGAACGCGTCGGCGCGGGCGAGCTCGGGGTCGATCATCGCTCGATGCTAGCCGGACGGCAGGGTTCAGCCGGTGACCGTCGCGGGGTCTGCGTTCGCCCCGCACACGAGGACGACGACTCGCTCGCCGGGCTCGGGCACGTAGGCACCGGTCCGCAGCGCGGCCAGCGCGGCCGCCCCACCCGGCTCGGCCACCATGCGGAGGTCCCGCCAGATCGCCCGTTGCGCGTCACGGATCGCGTCGTCGTCGACGAGCAGCACGCGGTCCACGTAGGCGCGCGCTACCGCGAAGGCGATGTCGCCGGCGCGGCGGGTGCCCAGGGAGTCGGCCGCGATGCCGCCCACCGGCACGTCGACGGGCTCGCCCGCCTCGAGCGCGGCGTCCAGGCAACGGGACGAGACGGGCTCGACTCCCACCACCCGCACGTCGGCCGCGTACCACGCGGCGATACCCCCGATCAGGCCGCCGCCGCCCACCGCGACGAGCACCGTGTCCGCGACGGGCGCCTGCTCCGACAGCTCGATCGCGATCGTGCCCTGGCCGGCCACGACCTCGGGCTGATCGAACGGGTGCATCCAGCAGGCGCCGGACTCGGCGGCGCGTTCGTGCGCTGCCGCCGACGCGTCGTCGTAGTAGCCGTCGATCACGCGCACCTCGGCGCCCTGCTCGCGCACGCGCGCGATCTTCGCCTCGGGGGAGGTCGACGGCACGAAGATCTCGGCGCGATGCCCGAGGATCCGCGCCGCGTACGCCACGGCCAATCCGAAGTTCCCGCCGCTCGCGGCGATCACCCCGGCGTCGGGGACCTCCGACGCAAGGAGCTTGCTGAAGGCGCCGCGCGGCTTGAACGAGCCGACGTGCTGCAGGAGCTCGAGCTTCAGGGTGAGCGGCACGTCGATCCCGAACGCACCCGCACCCGGGGCGAGCACGGGCGTCCGGCGCACGTAGGGGCGGATCCGATCGCGCGCGGCCAGGATGTCGCCCCGCGTCGGCACGTGCGTGGCGACGCTCACCCCTTCGTCTCGCGGAACAGCGCCCGGAGCTCGGCCTCGTCGGCCGTCTCGACGTCGAGGCCGCGCTCGGCCGCCAGGGCGACGAAGCGTTCGTACCGCGCCGAGAAGACGCGCACGGTCCGCCGAAGCGCGCTCTCGGCGTCGATCCCGAGCTTGCGAGCCACGGCGACGGCGGCGAAGAGGACATCGCCGATCTCCTCCTCGACGTGCGCAGCGTCGTCGGCCGCGGCAAGCTCGTCGACCTCCTCGCGCAGCGCCTCGATCGCGCTGTCGACGCTCCGCCACTCGAACCCCCACCCGGCGGCGCGCCGCTGGACCTTGGCCGCGCGCGCGAGCGACGGCAGCGACGCCGGGATGTCGTCGGCGACCTCCGCGCGCTCGCCCTTCTCGGCGGCCTTCAGCTTCTCCCAGTTCACGAGCACCTCGTCGGCGCCGGTCACCTCGATCTCGCCGAAGACGTGCGGGTGCCGGTGCACGAGCTTCTTCACCAGGCCCTCGGCGACGTCGTCGACGTCCCACGCATCGTCGTCGGCCGCCATCTGCGCGTGGAACACGACCTGGAGCAGCACGTCGCCCAGCTCATCGCGGATCGCGTCGGTGTCGTCCACATCGATCGCCTCGAGCAGCTCGTGCGTCTCCTCGAGCAGGTGTCGCGCGAGCGTCCGGTGCGTCTGCTCGGCGTCCCACGGGCACCCGCCGGGACCACGGAGCCGCGCCATCACCTTCACGAGGTCGAGCAGGCGCTGCCCGCCCTGCGACGACGGGACAGGGCCCTCGGGGACGTGGGCGAGCAGGTCGTCCGCGCGCGAGGGCCGTTCGGTCACGGCGTGGCGGAGGCCGCGCCGGTCGGCGTCTCGTTCACGGGCGTGGCGGCGGTCGGGCTCTCGGTCGCGCTCGGGTCGGTGCTGTGGACCGAGACGACCTGCAGGTTCTCGTTGTCCCATCGGCCGAACGTCGGGTTCACCTCAACGCCCTGCTCGTCGGCCTGCCCGCGGAGCCACTCGTTGAACACGACGATCCTCTGGCTCTCGACCAGCTGCTGCTTCGCCTCGGCGAAGGGCGTGACCTGCTTGTCCTCGAGCCGGATCACGTGCCAGCCGACGTCGGTCTTCACCGGCTGGGAGATCTCACCCGGCTCGAGGCCGACCACCGCGGCCGCGAACTCGGGCAGGTAAGTCGCGGCGACGGCCGACCCGAGGCTGCCCGAGTTCTGCTCGGCAGAGGGGTCGATCGAGACCTCCTTGGCCAGCGCGAGGAAATCATCGCGGGTGGCGCCGGGTGCGGTGACCCGGTCGTAGACGTCCTGCGCCTCGGCCTCGGTCTTCACGAGGATGTGGTCCGCCTGCACCGTCGTGAAGTCCGCGATCTGGTCCTGGTACATCTGCTTCAGCTTGTCCTCGCCGAGCTCGCTCTCGGTGATCTTCTGCTGCGCCGTCTGGAAAAGGAGCACCGTGCGGGCGAGCACCTTGAGGTCTTCGCGGTCGAGGCCCTCCTTCGAGAGCGCCTTCTCCACGGCGTCGGCCCCGAGCGACTGATCGAGTTGGCCGATGATGTCGGTGACCTGTTTGTCGGTGACCTCGATGCCGTTCGCGTCGGCGTAGGTCTCGATCAGGCGCTCCTGGATCAGGTTCGTGAGGGCGAACCGGTTGCAGGCGGCCTCTGCCGTCTCACCGGACTCCTGCTGCCCGCACGGCGACTGGTTGATCGCGCCGAGGAACCGGAACAGGTCCGCCTCCTGCTGGAGCTGTGCGTCGGTGATGTCGGACCCGTTCACGACCGCGGCCGCCGAGGGCGCGGCGGGCGAGTCGGAACAGGCGGAAAGCGCCAGGACGGCGATCACGGACAGGGCGATGAGACGGATCGGAGAAGGATGCACGAGCGACCAGTCTACGGGGCGGGCGTCGGTACGCCCCCGGCGGGCGCCTGAGGGGCCCCTGAGACGGATCCCGGCGTGCTGCCCGCGACCGCGCCGGCCGCCACCGCGTCCGCGAGCGAGATCTCGTTCGTGGCCGCCTCCACGAGGTTCCGCTCGACGAAGCGCACGAGGTCGGTCCCGAAGATCTTCTCGGGCACGAGGTTCAGGGTCTGCGTCGTGTCGTGGTACGTGCCCTTCCAGATCCGGTCCTCCAGGTCGACCTGGAGCGACTCCGGGATCGCGACCGGCTTGATCCTGATCTGGTCGCGGTACGTGGAGATCTCCTCCACGCCGAGCGCACGACACGTCACGCGCAGCGACGCCACCGCGAAGAGCGTCTCCACCTGGTCCGGCAGCGCGCCGTAGCGGTCGACGGTCTCGGAGCGGATCTGCTCGAGGACCTCGTGGCTCGCCGCGAGGGAGATCCGGCGGTAGAGCTCCAGGCGGAGCGCCTCCTGGGCCACCCAGCCAGGCGGCACGAACGCCTTCACCGGCAGATCGATCCGGAGCTCCTTCTCCTCGGCGATCTCCTCGCCCTTCATCTCGGCCATCGACTCCTGCAGGATCCGCGCGTACGCGTCGAACCCGACCGCCGCGATGTGTCCGCTCTGCTCGCCGCCCAGGAGGTTTCCCGCGCCGCGGATCTCGAGGTCCCGGAGCGCGATCCGGAACCCGCTCCCGAGCGCTTGGTGCTTGCCGATCGTCGCGAGCCGCTCGCGTGCCTCGTCGGTGAGCTCGCGGACCGGCGGGAAGAATAGGTAGGCGAACGCCCGCTCGGTCGACCGCCCCACCCGGCCGCGCAGCTGGTACATCTGCGCGAGCCCCAGCAGGTCGGCGCGATCGACGATCAGCGTGTTCGCGTTCGGGACGTCGAGCCCGCTCTCGATGATCGTCGAGCAGACCAGGATGTCGGCCTCGCGGTCCCAGAACCGCATCATCTGGCGTTCGAGCTGATCCTCGTCCATCTGCCCGTGCGCGATCGCCACGCGGGCCTCGGGGAGCTGCTCCTGGATCCAGGCGGCCTGTCGGTCGATCGTCGCGACCCGGTTGTGGACCCAGAAGACCTGACCCTCCCGCAGGAGCTCGCGCCGGACCGCGCCGAGCGCCAGCCCCTCGTCGTACGAGCCGACGTAGGTCAGCACGGGCTGCCGATCCTCCGGCGGGGTGTCGATCGTAGACATCTCGCGGATCCCTGTGAGCGCCATCTCGAGCGTCCGCGGGATCGGCGTGGCCGTCATCGTGAGGACGTCCACGCTCGCGCGGAACTGCTTGAGCCGCTCCTTGTGCGCGACGCCGAAGCGCTGCTCCTCGTCGACGACCAGCAGGCCGAGGTCCTTGAAGGCCACGTCCTTGCCGAGCAGCCGATGGGTGCCGATCACGACGTCGACCTTGCCGTCCTTCGCGTCTTGTACGATCTGCTTCTGCTCGGCGTTGCTGACGAACCGACTCAGCATCTTCACGGTCACCGGGAACGCCGAGAACCGTTCGCCGAACGTGATGAAGTGCTGTTCGGCCAGGAGCGTCGTCGGCACGAGCACCGCGACCTGCTTGCCCTCCATCACGGCCTTGAAGGCCGCACGGATCGCGATCTCGGTCTTGCCGAAGCCGACGTCGCCACAGACCAGGCGGTCCATCGGCTTGGGCTGTTCCATGTCCTTCTTGACGTCGTCGATCGCGACGAGCTGGTCGCCGGTCTCCTCGTGCGGGAAGGCATCTTCGAGCTCGGCCTGCCAGGGCGTGTCGGGGCCGAACAGCACTTCATCAC
>Ga0247825_10003364_pt1 | contig 10543 bp, 13 predicted proteins | sample 13C_Vanillin_Day_FD_194413 | JGI IMG/M metagenome (GOLD analysis project Ga0247825, IMG submission 194413) | Soil microbial communities from agricultural site in Penn Yan, New York, United States - 13C_Vanillin_Day48 | ecosystem: Environmental > Terrestrial > Soil > Agricultural land | place... | reverse complement strand
CAGCTGCTCGAACGGCCGCTCAGTCATGAACGGGCCGATCGTGTGCGCGACCGGATGGAAGCCTTCCATCGCGAACCCGGCGGCGACCCCGACCATCGTCGCTTCCATGATCCCCACGTTGACGGCGCGCGCGGGGTCGGAGCGTCGAGGACCCCGGAAGAGGTCGGTGCTGATCTCGGCGAGAACGATCGCCAATCGATCGTCGCGTTCGAACAGCTCGGTCAGCGTGGCCGCGATCCGCGGCCGCATCTCGGTCACCATTCCCCCTCCGGGATGTCCGCGACCACGGCCGTCGGCACGCGGTCGTCACGGATCGAGAGCGCGGCTTCGAGCGCCGAGCGATCGTGTCCGTCCACCAGCTCGACGCGCCAGCCGAACGGCCCGAGCCTCGCCTCCCACGGCGCCATCGGGATCGTCGAGCTGTGGTTGTCGATCGCGAGCAGCGTCAGGTTTCCGAGGCCCAGGTGTGGCGCGAGCAGGATCGCCTCCCAGTTCGAGCCCTCGTTCATCTCGGCGTCGCCCGTGAGCACGACGACGCGTGGAACGTCGAGGCGCTTGGCGCGCAACGCCTGTGCGACCCCCACCGCGATCGGGAGTCCGTGGCCGAGCGACCCCGTCGATGCCTCCACGCCCGGGACGAGCAGCCGGTCGGGATGCGAGCCGAGTCGGCTGCCCCACGTCAGGAACCCGTCGAGCCACGCCTCCGGGAAGAACCCCTTCGCCGCGAGGACCGCGTAGTACGCCATCGGCCCGTGGCCCTTGCTCAGGATGAACCGGTCGCGGTCATCGGCGGTCGGATCGGCCGGGTCCACCTGCAGGATCCGGTCGTACAGCACCCACAGCGCATCGAGGGTCGAGGTACTGCTCTCCTCGTGCTTCTCGTCGCCGGTGGCGCGGGCCATCAGCTCACGCACGTGGGTCAGCGGTGACAGGTCGACGTCCATGGCCGGGGACGTTACAACCTCAAGTTCACTTTAAGTCAAGTATCCTGTTCGCATGGATCGGAACGACCTGCTGCCGATCGGGGAGGTGGCCACCCGCAGCGGCGTCGCGGCCTCGGCTCTCCGCTTCTACGAGTCGGAAGGGCTGATCGCCGCCGAGCGTTCGGCGAGGGGACGCCGGATGTTCCCCCGGCACGTGCTCCGCCGGGTCGCCTTCATCCGCGTAGCGCAGCGGGTGGGGCTCTCGCTCGAGGAGATCGCCGACGCGCTCTCGATGCTGCCTGCCGACCGCGCTCCTACCGTCCGCGAATGGTCGCGGATCAGCGGCACCTGGCGCGCCCGGATCGACGAACAGATCGCGGCCCTCGAGCGCACGCGTGACGACCTGACGAGCTGCATCGGGTGTGGCTGCCTCTCCCTCAGCCGGTGCCGCCTCTACAACCCCGGCGACGCCGCGGCGGCCCTCGGCGACGGCCCGCGGTTCCTCCTGGGAGACGACCCCGAGGACGTCCCGGGCCCGAGCGCGACCTAACGGCGCCTCGTCAGCCGAGCGGAGCCGACCGCGGCGCGCCGATCCCGTCGACCACCCCATAGGCCAGCGCCTCCTCGGGCCCCAGGATGAAGTCCCGGTCGAGGTCCTCGTGTATCCGCTCCACCGTCTGGCCCGTGTGTCGCGCGAGGATCTCCTCCATCTGGCGGCGCTGGCGCCCGATCTCCACCGCGTGGATCCTGATGTCCTCGGACTGGCCCTGGAGGCCGCCGTGCGGTTGGTGGAGGAGCACGCGCGCATTCGGCAGCACGTGGCGCTTCCCCGGCGCGCCGGAGGCGAGGAGCACGGCGGCCGCACTGGCGGCCTGCCCGATGCACCAGGTCGCGACGTCGCACCGGATCGCGCTCATCGCGTCGTAGATCGCGAAGAGCGCCGTCATGTCGCCGCCTGGCGAGTTCACGTAGAGCGAGACGTCCTTCTCGGGCTCGTCCCCCTCGAGGAACAGCAGCTGCGCGACCACGAGGTTCGCGAGGACGTCGTCCATCTCGCCGCCGAGGAACACCACGCGGTCGCGGAGCAAGCGGGAGTAGATGTCGCACGCCCGCTCGCCGCGCTCGCTCGGCTCGACGACGGTGGGGATCAGCTGGCTCGCGCCCATGGACGACCTCCTGTACGGTTGCAACCGCCCGGTTGCCATCACCGTACGCGAGCGGGCACGCAACGGCAACCGCAAGGTTGCGGTTTTCGGACGGCTAGCGAGAGGAGCGACGATGCCGCCCATCGAGCACGAGCAGACGATCGAGGCACCCCAGGCCGACGTCTGGCGGTTCATCGTGGATCCCGCGGCGCTCTCCGCGTGGTTCGGCGCCGACGCCCGGCTCGAGCCAGAGCTCGGGGCGGCGGTGCGGTTCCGCTTCGTAGACGGGAGCGAACGCCGCGGCGCCGTCACCGAGGTGGAGCCCGGCCGGCGCCTGACCTGGCGCTGGCGCGAGCTCCACGGCGCCGGCCTCACCGGGCTGGTGGTGGGCGAGCCCTCGAGCGTCACGATCGCCCTGCGGCAGGCGGGAGATGCGGGACGCACCCTCGTCACGATCACGGAGACCGCCGACCATCCTGCGGGAGCGGCCGAGGCACGCGGGTGACCCGCGAGCCCGACGACGTCTTCGAGGCGCTCTCCGATCCGACCCGCCGGGCGGTGATCCGGGCGCTCGCCGAGGACGGCCCATCGACCCTGTCGGAGCTCTCGGCCCGTCTCCCTGTCACCCGACAGGCCGTCTCGAAGCACCTCGCCCTGCTGCTGGAGGCCGGCCTGGTCGCGACGCAGGGCGCCGAGCCGCGCGGACGCCGGTACGCGTTCACGCCGGCGCCGCTCACGGACGCGATGGGCTGGATGGTGGACGTCGGGGCGGAATGGGACTCGCGGCTCGCACGGCTCAAGCGGATGGTGGAGGACCCGAGCCGGCCGAGCTGATCCGCGGTCGTCGGCCGGCGGCGCGGGGAAGCCGGGCGCCTCCCTCATCGGACAGCCAAACGCGAGCGGCACTCCGGGCCGGGCCGCGAGCTGTCCGAGGTGACGTCTGCCTCATCGCCCCAGGCGCGGACGAGCTGCACCCCGTCTGCCGTCGGATCCCCTCTCCATCGCGGCATCAACCCGTCGTATGGGCGGCACGCACGCCGGCACCGGCTAGCATCCCCGCGTGGACTTCGCCTCGACATTCCGTGGCATCGGGCTCGGCTGCATGCCGATGTCGTTCGCGTACTTCGGCGAAACGGACGACGATCCGATCGCCTTGATCCGGCGCGCGATCGAGCTCGGCGTCACGCACGTCGACACGTCCGACGTCTACGGCCCGTTCACGAACGAGGAACTCGTCGGCGAGGCGCTTGAGCCCGTCCGCGACCGCGTGGGGATCGCGACGAAGGTCGGACTCCTCGTCGGCCCGAACGGTGGTTACCCGCTCGTGAACGACGCCCGGCCCGAGCACATCGTGGACGCGGTCGAGGCGTCGCTCCGGCGCCTGCGTGTGGACGAGATCGACCTCTACTACCTCCACCGGTTCGACCCGGATGTGCCGCTCGAGGAGTCGTGGGGCGCGATGGCCGATCTGGTGGCCGCAGGGAAGGTGCGCGCGCTCGGTCTCTCGGAGGTGTCGATCGAGCAGCTCGAGACGGCGCGCGCGATCCATCCCGTGGCGGCGCTCCAGTCGGAGCTCTCGCTGTGGACCCGCGAGGCGCTCGACGACGTCGTCCCCTGGTGCCGCGCGAACGGCGTCGTGTTCGTCCCGTTCTCACCGCTGGGTCGCGGCTTCCTGACGGGCGCGATCACCCGGGCATCGTTCCAGGATCTGGACTTCCGGACGAACAACCCCCGATTCACGCCCGAGGCGATCGACGCGAACCTCGCGATCGTCGACCGCGTGCGCGAAGTGGCCGACCGGCACGGCGCCACCCCGGCCCAGATCGCCCTCGCATGGGTGCTCGACCAGGGGCCCCACGTCGCGCCGATCCCGGGAACGAAGCGTCTCCACTACCTCGAGGAGAACCTCTCCGCTGCAGCGATCGTGCTCAGCAACGACGACAACGCGGCGCTCGATTCGCTCCCGCCGGCGGTCGGCGCCCGCTACTGACCCGTCGCGGCACTCTGCCGATACTCATCGTTTCCTCAGCTTCCTCTCGGGAGGACCCCAGCCGGCACCTCCACACTCGAGCCGTGCACGACAGGCACCCCGTTCGGCCGGCCACCCTCTCTCTCCGACCTCCGACCGGCCGGGCGGGGAGCGCCGCTTCTTAGGAGGATCCCCGATGCCCACGCCACGCGCTCGCGACGCAGGACTCAGGCGGATCACGTCGATCACCGGATGGGTCGCGGCCGCCGCCGTCTCCGCCGCCGCCCTGATCTCCTTCGGCGTCGCACGCGCGAGCTCGACCGCCTCGAAGGCGACGACCGGCACCGGCACCGGCGTCACCGATCCAGGGTTCACCGGTGTGGAGCCCGACGACCCCTTGGGCACCAGTGGTAGCACCGGCCTCCAGCCTCCCGCGAACCCGCCGACGCAGGGGATCGGCAGCGGCCAGGTCGTCTCCGGGGGCTCATGATGCGCCCCTCGGCCAGCGGTTCCTTCCGCGCCCTCGGCACGTCGGCGAAAGTGGTCGCGCTCGATCCCGAAGCGCTCCCCGACGCGATCGCGGCGGTACGCCACGAGGTCGCCGAGATCGACCGTGCGTGCAGCCGGTTCCGGCCCGACAGCGAGCTCGCGCGACTCCATGCCGGCGCCGGCGAGTGGATCGAGGTCGATCCGGTCCTGGTCGAGGCCATCGACGTCGCCCTGCGGGCCGCGATCCTCACCGACGGCGACGTCGATCCGACGGTCGGCGAGGCGTTGCTGCTCGTCGGGTACGACCGCGACTTCGCCGGACTCGATCCCGACGGACCTCCGGTCGGGGCGCTCCGGGCCGCACCCGGCTGGCGAACCATCGAGGTCGATCCGGCCGGCTCGCGGGTCCGGATCCCCCGGGGCGTCCGCCTGGACCTGGGCGCGACGGCCAAGGCGTTCGCGGCCGATCGGTCGGCTCGGGCAGCGGTCGATAACACCGGTTCCGGCGTCCTCGTGAGCCTCGGTGGCGACATCGCGGTCGCCGGCCCACGCCCACGGGGCGGATGGGAGATCGGCTTGGCGGACTCCCACGCGGCCGCCGCCGAGCCCGGCCACACCGTGCAGATCGACGCCGGCGGTCTGGCGACCTCGAGCACCACGGTGCGCCGATGGCTCCGGGGTGGCCGGCAGCTCCATCACGTGGTCGACCCCGCGACCGGTCGGCCTGCGAACGAGGTCTGGCGCACCGTCAGCGTGGCGGCCGCGACCTGCGTGGATGCCAACGTCGCCGCCACGGCCGCGATCGTGCGGGGCGAGCCGGCGGCCCTGTGGCTCCAGCGCCTGGGCATGCCGGCTCGCCTCGTGCGCACCGACGGCTCGATCGTGCGCACCGGCGGATGGCCCCTGGAGGCCGCGGCGTGAACGACACCGGTACCCAGGCGTTCTGGTTCCTGACGCGCGGCACCGGTGCCATCTCCCTCCTGATGCTGACCGGTGTGGTCGTCCTGGGGATCACGGGGTCGGTGGGTTGGGAGAGCCGACGCTGGCCTCGCTTCATCACGCAAGGGCTGCACCGCAACATCTCCCTGCTGGCGGTCGCGTTCCTCGGCGTGCACGTCGCGATGTCGGTCTTCGACGGCTTCGCGCCGATCCGATGGGTGGACGCGGTGGTCCCGTTCGTCGGGATATACCGACCCGTCTGGCTCGGTCTAGGGGCGGTCGCCTTCGATCTGCTGCTCGCCCTCGTGATCACGAGCCTCGTGCGCGTCCGACTCGGGTACCGCTCCTGGAAGGCGATCCATTGGCTCGCGTACGCGTGCTGGCCGGTCGCCCTCGTCCACGGTCTCGGGACCGGCAGCGACACGAAGGCGGCCTGGATGCTGGCGCTCGTCGGGACCTGCGTCGCGTCCGTGGCCGCAGCCGTGTGGTGGCGCGCCTATGGCGTGCAACCCCCCCAGCTGGCGCCGCGGCTCGCTGCGGTCGGCGCCACGGCGGTCGGCTCGCTGGCCGTCGTGGCGTGGCTCGCAGCGGGGCCCCTCGCTCCCGGTTGGGCGAGCACCGCGGGAACCCCCGTCCACACCTTGGCCGTCGGCAGCGGATCGACGGTCCCCGCGAAACTCCCGACGTCGTCGGCGTTCTCGGGCCGGGCGAGCCAGGAGGCAGGGCAGAGCGGCGACGTCGTCCTCGACATCGTGGGCACCCTCGACACCTCGGCCCTGCCGATCGAGATCGTCCTCGACGGGACCGCCACGTCGAGCGGCCTCGCGGTGCAGCGCGGCCGGATCTCGCTGGGCACGGCGACCGCCCGGTATATCGGCACGATCGACTCGCTCGCCGACGGGCGGATCTCCGCTCGACTGACAGACGCCGCAGGAGCGGTCGTGGACGTCGATCTCACGCTGCAGATCCTGGACCAGGCCGGCACTGCGCAGGGGATGGTCCACCTGACCTCCTCCGGAAGCTCGGTGTAAAGGGCCCCGTGATGGCCGCCGTCGATCCGCGCACACCCGAGGCTCCCAGCGGGCTCCCCCGGCTGCTGGCGGCTACGCCCGCCTCGAACGGCCCGGCCGATCTCGCCGGGCACCGAACGCTGATGCCCGCGCCGCCGAGCCCTCGGCGAGGGGCGGACCGAGCGCTGATCGACGAGGTCGAGCGCGCGGGACTCCTCGGGCGAGGGGGTGCCGGATTCCCCACCGCGATGAAGCTTCGCGCGGTGGCGTCGGGCCGGCGCCGCCCGGTCGTCGTGGTGAACGGGGCCGAGAGCGAGCCCGCGAGCCGCAAGGACCTGCTCCTGCTCACCACTCGTCCACACCTCGTGCTCGACGGCGCGCTCGCCGCGGCGGCTGCCGTGGGCGCCGATCGGATCGAGATCGGTCTCGACACGGACGAGGCGGCCGGGGCGATCGAGACGGCGCTCGCCGCGCGCCGCGGGGCCGAGCGGCCGAGCGCCACCGTCCACATCGTCCGCGTGCCCCGACGCTACCTCTCCGGTGAGGAGCGTTCGCTCGTGCGCGCGATCGGAGGCGGCCCGGCGATCCCGGCACTGGGGCCACGCCCGTTCGAGCGCGGGGTCGACGGTCGGCCCACCCTCGTCCAGAACGTCGAGACCCTCGCGCACCTGGCGCAGATCACGGCGTTCGGCGGCGACTGGTTCCGCGAGGTCGGCGCCGATGATGAGCCGGGCAGCCGTCTGGTCACCGTCTCGGGCGCGGTCGCGCGGCCCGGTGTGTTCGAGGTGGCCGGCGGCACCCCGGTCGCCAACGTCCTGCGCGCGGCCGGCGGGCGACGCGATGACGTGTCCGCGGTGCTCGTGGGCGGGTACTTCGGCGCATGGATCGACGTCGAGCACGCGCTCCCGGTGCGGCTCACCGACGGGGACCTGGCCGCGCACGGGACGGCGTTCGGCGCTGGCGTGATCTGGTTCCTGCCGCGCGGCGCCTGCGGGCTACGCGAGACCGAGCGGGTGGCGTCATGGTTCGCGGGCCAGACCGCCGACCAATGCGGCCCGTGCGTTCACGGGCTCGCGTCGATCGCGGGCGGGCTCGTGTCGCTGGTGGGGGGCGGCGGCCGCGACGAGGCCGCCCGTCTCCGCCGGTGGAGCGATGACGTCGAGGGCCGCGGCGCCTGCCGGCTGCCGGACGGCGCCGTGCGCTTCGTACGCAGCGGCCTCAAGGTGTTCGGCGCCGACATCGAGCGGCATCGGATCGACGGCCGCTGCGACGCGGCCCTCGACCAGACACTCCTCCCCCTCTACTGACGAAGGACGAACGATGCCCGACCCCATGACCCTGACCCTCGACCCGATCGCCTGCGACGGGCACGGACTCTGCGCCGACCTGTTGCCGGAGATGATCCGCCTGGACGACTGGGGGTACCCGATCGTCGATCGCCGGGAAGTCCCCCCGCAGCTGATGGCACACGCGCAGCGCGCGGTCACCGCCTGCCCCGTTCTCGCGCTCAGGCTCCGGGCGGCGAGGCGGGCTCGCTCGGTGTAGCGGCGGGCGCGTCGGCGTCGGCCGGCGTCGCCTCGGGCTCCTCGGCCCGCGTCGCCTCGGGCGGTCCGGCGACGGGGAGCCGCACCGTGAAGGTCGCGCCCGATCCGAGGTCGCTCGTCACCGAGGCCGAGCCGCCGTGCGCCTCGGCGATCGCTGCCACGATCGCGAGGCCCAAGCCGGTGCCGGCGCCGAGCGCATCGGCCGTCCGGCCTCGCGCCGGGTCCGCACGGTAGAACGCCTCGAAGACGTGGGCGGACTCGTGGGGTGCCAATCCGGGCCCGTGGTCGGCGATCGCGAGTTCCGCCCACCCCCCGGCGACGCTCGCGCGCACTTGGATCGGAGAGCCCTCGGGGGTGTGCGTGAGGGCGTTCGAGAGCAGGTTGGCGAGCACCTGGCGGATCCGGCCTTCGTCGCCCACCACCACGAGCGATCCCGGCACGTCGAGCCCGATCTCGCGGGACGGGTCCACCGCGCGCGAGTCCTGCGCGGCATCGGCCGTCACACGCGCGAGGTCGAACGGCTCCCGGGCGATCGGTCGGCCCCGGCCCGAGCGCGCCAGGAACAGCAGATCGTCGACGAGCACACCCATCCGCGCGCTCTCTTGTTCGATCCGGCGCATCGCGAGCGTTGTGTCCGCCGGGTCGTCGCCCGCCCCGCGGCGGAACAGCTCGGCGTAGCCTCGGATCGAGGTCAGCGGGGTGCGCAGCTCGTGCGAGGCGTCGGCCAGGAAGCGACGGAGGGCCTCCTCGGAGGCTCGCTGCTCGTCCATCGAGCGCTCGATCCGGCCGAGCATCACGTTGAGCGCGCCGCCCAGGCGGCCCACCTCGGTACGTGTATCGTCGTCCTCGACGCGACGTGAGAGGTCCCCCGCGGCGATCGCGCCCGCCGTCTGCTCGATCCGTTCCAACGGCCTGAGGCCCCGCCGCACGATCGACGACGCCAGGACCGCCATCGCCGCGATCACCGCGACGGTCACGAGCACCGCCACCACGACGAGCCGACGGAGCGTCTGCCGGACCTCGGTCAAGGGGATCGCGATCACGACCGTGTAGCCGCCCTCGAAGTGCTCGGCGATCACGCGGAAGTCCGAGCCGCCCACCACCGAGCCGGACGTGGACAGCTGCGACCGGCCGTCGAACGACAGCACGTCGGACGGGAGCTCGGGGGTCGGCTCCCCGCCGGTGCCGTAGCTGAAGACGACGTGATTCACTTCCTCGCCGTTCGGGTCGTACAGGGCCGCATAGGTCCCCGACGGCACGGATGCATCGTCGCCGTCGCCGGGGAGCGGCACCTCTCCCGACGGCAGGTCGGGCGAGGCGAGGAGGCGGGCGATCGGTGCGGTCGCCGCCTGCAGCTGCTGGTCGACCCGCTGGACGAGGAAGGTCCGCAATGCGGCGAACGTCGCCACGTCGGCCACGATCAGGCCGGCGGCGAGGAGGACCATAAGCACGAGCGTCAGCCGTGCGCGGAGGGTCACGAGGTCAGTTCTCCGCGGGCGGCGGCGCCAGGCGATACCCCACACCGCGCACGGTCTGGATCAACGGCGGCCCGAACGCATCCAGCTTGCGCCGGATGTAGCTGACATAGGTCTCGACGATGTTCACGTCGCCCCCGAAGTCGTAGTTCCATACGTGGTCCAAGATCTGCGCCTTCGACAGCACGCGGGGCGCGTTCTGCATCAGGTAACGGAGCAGCCGGAACTCGGTCGCGGTCAGGTCGACCGGCTCCCCGGCGCGGCGCACCTCGTGCGTGTCGTCGTCGAGCTCGAGGTCGGCGAAGACCAGCCTGCCGCTCTCGTCCTCACCACCGGCGCGGCGGAGCAGGACACGCACTCGAGCGACGAGCTCCTCGAGGCTGAACGGCTTCGTCACGTAGTCGTCTCCCCCGAGCGTGAGCCCGCGCACCTTGTCCTCCACGGCGTCTCGCGCCGTGAGGAAGAGGATCGGCACCTTCACGCGGGCGCTCTTGAGCCGCTCGGTGACCGCGAACCCATCGACGTCGGGGAGCATCACATCGAGGATCACGAGCTCGGGCCGGAACCGCTCGACCATCCTGATCGCATCGCGGCCGGTCGCGGCGGTCTCGACCTCGAATCCCTCGTACCGGAGCGCCATCGAAACGAGATCCGTGATGTTCGACTCGTCGTCGACGACCAGGACACGCGCTTCGTTCACGGACCCAGGCTAGCCTCAGAGCCTGAGGGTTGCCTGAGAAGCCTCTGAGCCGGATCCGGCAGCGCGAAGGATCCCTCAGGAACCGTTCAGCCGCGGCCCACGGCATCCCAAGGTGATGCGGCTTGACTACTCGCGGACGATAGACGGACGCCGCCGGTGGCCGCCCGGATCGACGGGCGACGACGGTCGGCGGCGCCCCCGCGGCCCGATGCAGCGGGCACGGCGACGACGAGGCCGTGGCGCTCGTGCGGATGCGCTATGCACGGGGTGAGCTCGATCGGGACGGTTTCGACCGGATCGTCCAGGACCTGACCGGACGATCGCCTGCGATCGCCGAGCTTGCCGAGCC
>Ga0247825_10003363_pt1 | contig 10544 bp, 9 predicted proteins | sample 13C_Vanillin_Day_FD_194413 | JGI IMG/M metagenome (GOLD analysis project Ga0247825, IMG submission 194413) | Soil microbial communities from agricultural site in Penn Yan, New York, United States - 13C_Vanillin_Day48 | ecosystem: Environmental > Terrestrial > Soil > Agricultural land | place... | reverse complement strand
CAAGTGGGGGCAGCCGTTCTACGAGGTCGGCGGCGGCATGATGTGCGCGCTCACCTCGCACAAGGCGCACGTGAACCTCATTCTCTCCGGTCCGGATTCGATCTTCGCCGATCCGAAGGGGTTGCTCGACGGTGCGTCGAAGCTCGGCAGCCACATCAAGCTGCGCAAGGTGGAGGACGTTCCGAAGCCCGAGATCCGCCGATGGCTGAAGGCCGCGGCGGCGCATGCGCGCGAGCGCGGTACGATGCGCTGATCCTATGCCGCTGGCTCGAACCCCATCGACGGACACCATCATGAGAGCCTCCCAGAGTGCTTCGCGATGAAGTATGCGCTGACTTTCGGTGCACTCGCCTTGCTGCTCGGAGTCTTGGCGCTTCGCGAGGGGGGCCCCGCGCTGTTGTTGCTTTGGCCAGCCCTGAGCAGCCTCACCCTGGCTCTCGCCTACGCAGGCGCGGGGGCATGGATCCTTGGCAAGCAACCGGACGGCACGATGCGGCTGCCCGCACTGGCCGTCCTCCTCCCATACCTGCTCCTGACCTGGAGTGTGTGGCACCTCGCGCGCCTGTTCTCCCGAGAGCCCCCGCACGCCGAGGTTGTGCCGGGCCTCTTCATCGGGCGCCGGTTGCTCCCGGGTGAGTTGCCGCCCCAGATCGGCGCGGTGCTCGATCTCACGTCTGAGTTCATCGAGCCCAAGGGCATCCGAGAAGCAGGCCGCTACGTGGTGCTGCCCATTCTCGATGCATCCACTCTGCCGGTGACGGACGTCGTCCCGGTCCTCCGCGAGCTGGCCGGGCTGTCCGTGCCGCTCTATGTGCACTGTGCCCAAGGACACGGTCGTACCGGTATGATCGCGGCTGCGCTGCTCCTCGCTCGGCGGCAGGCTTCCGATGTCCCTGCTGCGCTCGCGCTCGTGCGGCAAGCGCGCCCAGGGGTTCGCCTGTCTCGGGCTCAAGAGGAGGCGCTGATCGCGCTGGCTGTGGCCCTCAAGCCCGAGGCGGTCCACACGTCGCGCTGAACTCCGCGGACGCAGCTATACTGTCGCCTCGACTTCCGGAGCCGCGAAGGAGGCTGACTGTGCCGCTGGGTGGGTGGCGAATCGGGTATCTGGTCCTCGTCCTGGGGGCGTCTCCGGCGTGGGCTCAGGGTGATTGGATCGACAATCCGAAGGTGATTGGCCAGATCGAGCACAGCTCCCTGGGGTCTTCTTCCTACCTCCATCTGGAAGGGTTCGATCGCGTCGCCGTGGAGGACCCCGCGGTGGCCGTCGTGGTGGCCAAGGGCACACAGGTGGAATACATCTGCACGGGCTACGGGAAGACGCGCATCCGCGCCTGGAAGAAGACGGGCGAGTTGTCCCAGTGGGATCTGAATGTCGCCCCCGCCCCCGAGGAGGGGCCCAAGGCGAGTGATTCCGCCTTGCTCCGGCGCGGGGCCGTGGAAGCCAACAAGCGCTCGGCCAGGCGCTACTTCCGGAAGGCCGGCGAGGTATCGGTCGGAGTAGGGGAGGAGAAGGAGTTCTCCGTCCCCGGCCTCGAGGTCTTCAACCCGGGAGATGATCCCGTGGTAGCGGACTTCCGCTCCGTGGGCCCGGAGCGAATGCTCGTGTACGGCATGGCTCCGGGGGTCGTGCAGCTGCGGGTCTGGACGCGGTCGGGCGAGAAGGTGGCCTATTACGTCACGATCGGTGACGGGCAGCGTCGGGCCGAGCCTGCCGCGGCGGGAGTCTTCGGCGTCGGAGACACGGTGACGGTGGTGGAGGGCGCTGATCAGGAGCTCCCCGTCAAGGTGGGGGTGCGCTCGGTCCACGTGGCGACGCCCGGCATCGCGGAGGCCCGGGGCCAGAGAGGCGATCGCGCCGTGCGCATTCGAGGAGTACGCGCGGGCAATACCATCCTTCACGTCTTGAACGACAAGGGGCAGCGCATCACCCACCTGATCCGCGTGGAGAAGTGAGCCCCCGGCTCAGCGGTGGACTTCGTAGCCGTCCCGGAACTCGCCACGGTGCTCCTCCCCGTCCTCGTCCCAGAGCGTCATCGGGCCGTGCGCAAAGCCCTCGTCATGGTTCCACACACCTTTCCTCTTCCCGTTGGGGTACCACGCCTCCTGCACACCTGTGATGTGGCCCTCCTCGTACGTCAGCCTTCCGTCGAGTTGCCCGTTCTCGTGCCAGCTGAGGTACAGGCCATGGGGGAGCCCGTCGCGATACTCTTGGGTGATGTGCTTCTGGCCATTCTCGCGCCAGAGGAACTGCCACCCAGGCCCGCTCTCCGGGACGTACTTCTGGGCGCGGAGCTGGCCATTGGGCCACCACTCCTTGGATATCTCTGACAGCTTCAGGTACTCGCTGCCGTGCAAGTGGGTCTCACGAAAGCGCGAGCCGTCTTCCCTCCACTGCATCCAGGGCCCATCCAGCTTGCCGTCGCGCAGGGTCACCTCCGAGCGCTTCGCTCCGTTCGGGTACCACTCCATCCGCGAGATCTCCGTCCCCAGCTCCCAGCTGCTCTCCCCGCTCCGCTCACCCGTCGGGAGGTAGAAGATGTTGGGCCCATGGCGAGTGCCGTCGCGCCAGGTGGATTCCTCCGAGACCGTGCCGTTATCGTGGAACCTCACAGAGGGCCCGTGAAGGTGGAACTTGTCTCCGCCGAGGGGCTTCTCGCATCGGAGATAGGCGGGGTACTTCGACTGCATCGGCCCGCGGCGAAGCTCGGCTCCCGCGGGGCACTGGAGATCCACCTGCTCGAAGGTCCGGGCTCTCTTGATGGGCTCCTTGCTCCACTGGGGAGTGGGGCCCAGGTCCAGCTCCTTCTCCATCTTCTCCGCGGTGACGCCGTGTGGGTTCGGAGCGGCGAGGTTCGTCGGCGCGGTGGCAGGGCTCGCGGAAGGGGTGGTTGGGCTCGTGGGCGGGGTGGCCGCCACGGCGCCCTCCGAGGCAGGGACGACAGGGACCGGGCCGGGCTCCTTCAGCGAGGCCACCCACAGCCGGGCATCGACACGCTCCTGGTAGGTGGCGACTCCCAGCCCTGCGGCGCCCAGCAGCTGCAGCAGACAGAAGCTGATCAGGAAGCTCTTCCCGAAGAGCGCTCGCTTCGAGATGGCACCTGCCACGAGCGCCAGGAAGGTGGGGACGATCACGAGGACGGCCGCGGCGCTCGTGCCCAGCGCAAGCGGGCGCTCCGAGCCGAACTCATGGACGAGGAAGGCCGCGAGCAGCACGGCGTTGGCGGCACCGGCGGCGAGGCAGACGAGGCAGAGGACGAGGATCCAGCGCTTCACGGACCGCCATTCTACACGTTCTGCGGACCGCTATACTTGCGTGTCCCGCCCCTCTCCAACCTCCGCCCACATGCGCGCGTGTCGCCGGGTGCTTGACAGCATTTAACCAAATGGTTAGTTTGCCAATCGGTTAATTACTCAGGAATGATCGATCCCCTTAGCGCCACCTTCGCGGCCCTTGCAGACCCCACTCGGCGGGCGATCCTCGCTCGGCTGGCAAAGGGCGAGACCTCCGTCACCGAGCTCGCACAGCCGTTCGAGATGAGCCTCCCGGCAGTGACGAAGCACCTCAAGGTGCTCGAGCGCGCCGGGCTGATCACGCGGAGCCGCGCAGCTCAGTGGAGACCGTGTCGTCTGGCGCCAGCGCCGCTGAAGACCGCCAACGACTGGCTCGAGCACTACCGGCAATTCTGGGAGGGCAGCTTCGACAGGCTCGAGGACTACCTCGCTGACCTGCAGGGGCAGCCGCGTCCGAAACGCACCCGCAAGGTGGCACCCCCGAAGAAGGCCCGAACAGGAGAGAAGACATGAATGCAGCGCTCGATCTGAATGAGCTCGCGAAGCGGCAGCTCGAAGTGACCCGGCTGATCAACGCGCCACGCGCGCTGGTCTTTCAGGCGTTCACGGACGCGAAGATGATCTCGAACTGGTGGGGGCCGAACGGGTTTCGGACGACGACCTACAGCAAGGACGTGCGGCCCGGCGGCGCGTGGCGCTTCACGATGCACGGTCCCGACGGCACCGACTTCCCGAACCACATCCTCTACACGAAGGTGGTCCCCGACGAGCGGCTCGAGTGGGACCACGGCTCGAAGGAAGGGGAGGTGATGTTCAAAGCCGTCGTCACCTTCAAGGACGAAGGCGGCAAGACGCGTGTCACGCTCCAGCACGCCTTGCCGACCGTCGAAGCTCGCGAGCAGGCGGCGAAGTACGCAATCGAGGGCGGAACCCAGACCCTCGCGCGGCTCGAAGCGCACCTCGCATCTCAGCGTTGAGGGGGCGGCTTCGGCGGCCTATTGGGCGAGCGCCGCGCCGAAGCTGTCTCCTGCCTCGTCCAGCCCCACGCCTCCCTGATCCAGCCACTGGTGAGGGGCAAGCAGGTTGGTCTTCTGGCCTCGGAAGATGAAGACCCCGCCGGACCGTGTCACCGCGCGGGACATCTTTACCGGCGCACCGATGGCCAGATCCGCATAGCCATCTCCATTGTAGTCCCCCGTGGCCAACGCCGAGCCGAACCGGTCACCCTGCCCATTGATCGCCAAGCCTGACTGGCTCAGGTAGCGCACGGCTGTCAGCCCGCGGGTGGTGCCGCGGAAGAGGAAGACCGCGCCCGAGCGCGGACCCGTGCCGATGGCCTCGCCCGGCGCGCCCACCACCAGGTCATCCTTTCCATCGCCGTCGAAGTCTCCGGCCGCCAGCGCACGCCCGAACTCATCCCCTCCCTCGTCGCCGCCCATGGAGAGCTGGCTCAGGTGGCGCACGTACGACAATCTGCTCGGCGAGCCCTGGAAGTGGAAGACTGCGCCTGAGCGCGGGCCCGTGCCGATGGACTCGCCCGGCGCTCCAACCGCCAGGTCCAGATATCCATCACCGTTGAAGTCCCCCATCGCCAGCGAATCGCCGAACCGGTCGCCATTGCCGTTGCCACTGGGGGACTGATCCAGAGTGTAGCTGGCGGAGAGCCCTTCCGGCGAGCCGCGGAAGACAAAGAGCAGGCCGGCTGGGCCCGAGCCGAGATCCTTGCCCGGAGCACCCACCACCAGGTCGGCGTACCCGTCACGATCGAGGTCCCCGGCCACCAGCGTGCGCCCGAAGTCATCTCCGTCCTCGTCCAGCTCCAGGGGCTCCTGGTGAAGGAAGCGCACTTGCGACAAACCGCTCGACGAGCCCTGGAAGTGGAAGACCACACCCGTACGTGGGCCGGGAGTGCCCACCCCGATGGACTCGCCGGGTGCACCGACCACCAGGTCGTCATAGCCATCCCCGTTGAAGTCCCCTGCCGCCAGCGACGTGCCGAACAGGTCGCCGTCATCATTGGAGTTCAGGTCCTGATCCAGCACATACGGCTCCGCCAGGCCCTGCGCCGAGCCCTTGAAGACGAGCACCATGCCCACGTCGGGGGTGGAGTCAATGTCCTCGCCAGGAATGCCGACGGCGAGGTCCACGTACCCATCGCCATCGAAGTCACCGGTGGCAACGGCCCTGCCGAAGTCGTCGCCATGCTCGTTGCTCGCCACTCCCGACTGATCGAGGGCCTGCGCCAGCGACATTTCGCCCGCCCCACCTCGGAAGAGGAACACCGCGCCCGAGTTCGGAGCGGCCCCTGGCGCTTTGCCCGGAGCCCCGACGACAAGATCCGCGTACCCGTCGTTATCAAGGTCCGCCGCCCAGGCCTGCCCAGCCGGGAGCGTGGCGGACAGCAGCAGCGCTGCCGCAGCGGTGGACACACTTCGACCTATGGACTTCCAATCCATCTTCTTCATGTCGATCTCCATTCACCGGATCAAACGACACGGTCCCGCTCTGCACGCCACAGGGGTTGCCGAAGCCACCCTTGAAGGTGCCGGTTGGTCTCCGTGTCAGTCGCGCATCGGCTCATCCGGTGCGGACGGAGATTTCCCATAGCAAGCGAAGTGCCAGGAGGTCTGGAAGGAAGGAAAAAACCATGATTTCAGGTGGTTGTGCGCCTGCCCCTCTGCGAGGGCCCTCGGGCGCGGGGGAGAACGTGCCAGCTCTGGCACGCGCATGAGCCTCCGCTGGGGCCATGCATGTCATAGCGGCGTAGCATCGAAAGCCCGCGTTTCTGGAGGAGCGTTCTACTCCTGGGCGACCAGGCGCCTGACCTCTGCGGCACTGGTGCAGGCGAGCGCCCGCTGCGCCAGGGCCTGCGCCTCTCTGACGCTGCATTCGCGCAGGGCCTGCTTCACGGTGGCGATCGCTGGCGTGCTGACGCTCAGCTCGTCCACGCCGAAGCCGAGGAGCAGCGGCACGGCCAGAGCTTCTCCTGCCAGCTCTCCGCAGACGCTGACCCACCGGCCCCGAGCGTGGGCTACCTCTGTCACTCGGGCCACCGTCTGAAGCAGCGCCGGGTGCATCGCGTCGGCCAGGTGCGCCACGCTGGCGTTGCCTCGCTCCGCGGCGAAGAGGTACTGCGTCAGATCGTTGGTGCCCAGGGAGAAGAAGCTGGCTTCTTCCACCAGATGCTGCGCCAGGAGCACCGCGGAGGGGACCTCGAGCATCAGCCCGACCTCAGCGCGTCCGGCCCCGGGAAAGGGACGAGCCGCCTCGCTCCAGAGGGCCCGAGCCTCTCGCCATTCCTCCAGCGTCGTCACCATGGGGAACATGACGCGAAGGGGATGCTCGGCGGCGGCTCGCGCGATGGCTCGCAGCTGGCAGGTGAAGAGCTCCCGGTGCGCCAGGCAGAAGCGCAGGCCCCGCTGGCCCAGGAAGGGGTTCGCCTCGCTCCCCATGTCGAGATAGGGCAGGGGCTTGTCACCCCCGATGTCCAGCGTGCGGATGATCAGCGATTGGCCTCCCAGCGCTTGTGCCGCGTCCCGGTAGGCCTCGTACTGCTCGTCCTCATCCGGTGCCGCCGCACGGCCCAGGAAGAGGAACTCGGTTCGGAAGAGGCCTACGCCGTCCGCACCTGCCTCGGCCGCGGCCCGGGCCTCGGCCACGCCGCCGATGTTGGCTGCCACCGTCACCTGGTGGCCATCCCGCGTCCGGGCCGGCTCCGCGCGCAGCTCGAAGGCCTTCCGCCGCGAAGATCTCTCCTCTTCCGCCAGCTCGCGATACCGATCCTGCAACTCCTTCTCGGGCTGGATGCAGACACGAGCTGCTGTGGCATCCAGGAGCAGGAGTGTGCCGTCCGCGACTCGCAAGATCGCATCCCCCACGCCAAACACAGCGGGAATGCCGAGCGAGCGCGCCAGGATGGCCGCATGGCTGGTGGCTGCACCACGCGCCGCGCACAATCCCTGGACACTGCGGACATTCAACCGCGCCACGTCCGAGGGCGCGAAGTCTCGGGCGATCAGGATGCCCGAGAGCGGGACGGACTCGGCTGGACGAGAAGTGCCTCGCAGCGCGGACTCCACCTGGAGGCCCACATCGCGGACATCCGCGGCTCGGGAGCGCAGGAGCTCGTCCTTCAACGCCTCGTAGCGCAGGGCCATTGTCTCCACCGCGGTCCTCCACGCTACCAGCGCCCCCCTGGCACCGAGGTGGATGCCCTCACGCGCCATCCGGATCAGCTCGTCATCGCCGAGGAGCAGGAGGTGGCCCTCGAAGATCCCGGCGGACTGGCTGCCAGGTCGCGCGGCCATGCTGTCGCGCATCGCCACCAGCTCTCCGCGCACGGTTTCGAGCGCCCGTTGCAGCCGTGCCCACTCCTCCTGCGGTGGAGCCACTGCCGCCGTGATTCCCTCGTCATTCGCCTGACGCAGCACGGCCGCCGGGCCGATCGCAATGCCAGGGGAGGCCATGATGCCCGCCAACCACGGACCCGAGGTGCCCTCGTGACGAGGCCGTGACTCCTGCCCTGAGCTCGGCGGCGGCTGATCGGGCTGCTCGTCGCCGAAGTGGGCATCGGTCAGCAGGCGCAGGGCTGCCAGCACCTGCATTGCCTCTGGACCTGTCGCGCTGAACTCGAGCTCATGCCCTTGCCGCACTCCCAGCGTCATCACCGAGTTGAAGCTCCGGGCATCCACCTGAGCGCTCTGGGTCGTGAGGTTCCGGAGCTGGACCTCCGCTGAGAACCGCAGGACCGTCTGCACCAGGCGCGCGGCCGGGCGGACATGCAGGCCGTGAGGATTGGGAACAGTGAGGCGCAGGATGTGCTCAGGACCGCTCGCGCTCCGTGCAAGCGGGGAGGGGAGCGGCGTGGGCTCCACGAGCTGCTCCTGCTTGGCCCTGAGCGCCGAGCGGGCCTCCTCCGCCACCCGGTGCAGAGAGGCTCCCGCGCGAGCCTGGGCCGCCGCAGCGACCGCACCTTCCACCAGCGGTGCCCCACAGAGCAGCACGCGCTCACGGTACTCGGGTGGGAGCAGATCCAGGGCCAGCTCCGCATTCAGCACGGCGCTCCCAAGGTCCATCAAGACCAGCACTCCTTCGTCCGAGTACACGCTCTCGATGGCCTGCATCACCCGGGTGGCATCGGTGCCGAGAGGCGAGTCCGGCCCTTCCAGCCCTCCGGCGGTGGCGACGCGAGCCTCGGGGCCCGCCATGTTCCGTGCGAGCTCCGCAACGCCCTCGGCCAGCTTGCTGCTGTGCGAGACGATGACAAGTCCTACCATGGCGCGGGCCTCAGGGCGGGAGGGCTCAGACCAATGTCCTGGCAGCACACTGGATCAGCAGGTGCGCCGAGGTCGCTCCAGGATCCGCGTGACCCGCGCTGCGCTCTCCGAGGTAGCTGGCACGGCCCTTCCTCGCGACCCAGGGAATGGTGGCCTCACGGCCGCGCTCGGCCGCGGTGGCCGCCTGGTTCAGGGCGTCTGTCAGCCCCGCGCCCTGCCCGAGCGCCTGCTGGAGCGCCTCGAGTGCTGGCTGCAGCGCGTCGACCATCGTCTTGTCTCCGGCCGCTGCCTTGCCTCGGGCGATGATGCCGTCGATGCCCGCCTTCAGCGCCTCGGCCAGCTCCGCGGGAGTCAGCTCCTGCTTGCCGGAGGTCCGGGCCGCCATCTGCAGGAACAGCGTCCCGTAGAGCGGCCCGCTCGCTCCGCCCACCGTCGAGATCAGCGTCATGGCCACCGTCTTGAGCAGGGTGCCGATGTCCTTGTCCGCGACTCCTGGCAGCTTGAGGAGCACCGCCTGAAAGCCGCGGTTCATGTTCTCGCCGTGGTCACCGTCACCGATGGCCATGTCGAGCTGGGTGAGGAGGTCCTTCTGCTCAGCGAGGACCGCCGCGTAAGCCTGGATCCACTGAGCGATGGCATCTCGGGTGATGGGCATGGCCGTCAGACACCCCAGCGCAAGGCCGGCGTCTTCACCGGCGCGTCCCACAGCCGGATGAGCTCGTCATCAAGCCTCAGCAGCGTGATCGAGCATCCCGCCATCTCCAGGGACGTGATGTAGGAGCCGACGAGGTTGCGAGCGATCCGGATCCCTCGGCCTTCCAGGATCCGCGCCACCTCGGCATACACGATGTACAGCTCGATGAGGGGCGTGCCGCCCATCCCATTGACGAACGCCAGCACCGAGTCGCCGGACTTGAAGGGCAGATCCGCAAGGATGGGCTCCACCAGCATGGCGGCCACCTCGGAAGCAGGGGCGACCTTCATCCGCTGGCGTCCGGGCTCGCCGTGGATGCCGATACCCACCTCCATCTCATCCTCTCCCAACTGGAAGGTGGGCTTGCCCGCATGAGGCACCGTGCAGGAGGTGAGTGCCATGCCCATGCTGCGGCCCTGGGCGTTGATCTTGCGCGCCAGCTCGGCCACGTCCTTCAGGGAGCGGCGCTGCTCGGCAGCCGCACCGGCCAGCTTCTCCACGAGGACCGTCACACCGACGCCGCGCCGCCCCGCGGTGTAGAGGCTGTCCTTCACGGCCACGTCATCGTTGGTGATGACCTGCTCCACCTCGATGCCCTCCGCGCGAGCCAGCTCCGCGGCCATCTCGAAGTTCAAGCAGTCGCCCGTGTAGTTCTTGACGATGTGCAGCACGCCCATGCCTCCGTGGACGGCCTGGGAGGCGGCGAGCATCTGATCGGGAGTGGGGGAGGTGAACACCGCGCCGGGGCAGGCCGCATCCAGCATGCCCATGCCCACGAACCCGCCGTGCATGGGCTCATGCCCGGAGCCTCCCCCCGAGATGATGCCCACCTTGCCGCGCACCGGCGCGTCCGTGCGGACCAGATAGTTCGGCTCGAAGTTCACCCGGACCAGCTCGCCATGAGCCGCGGCCATCCCGCGCAGCGCCTCGGCCACCACATCCTGCGGACGATTGATCAGCTTCTTCATGGAGACACCCCGATACAGGCCCGACGGCCCACAGGGCTGTACGACTATCAGAGCCCGGGGCGGGAGAAGTGGGAATCAATTCCCTCCACGGCTCATGCATCCGCAGGTCATCAATCCTCATGCAGGGGCGCGCTGACTAGAACAGCAGGTTCTCCGGCGTCGGAGAGACGGTGGTGATGAAGTGGCCCGCCGTGCCAACGCTCGGAGTCGTGGTGGGCCCTCCACCCGTGCCACCGTTGCCGCCGCTGGCGCCTCCACCCCCCGCCGGGTTGATGATGGCGCCGGCCCCCGCATTGGAGCCACCGACTCCGCCGT
>Ga0247825_10003361_pt1 | contig 10554 bp, 8 predicted proteins | sample 13C_Vanillin_Day_FD_194413 | JGI IMG/M metagenome (GOLD analysis project Ga0247825, IMG submission 194413) | Soil microbial communities from agricultural site in Penn Yan, New York, United States - 13C_Vanillin_Day48 | ecosystem: Environmental > Terrestrial > Soil > Agricultural land | place... | reverse complement strand
AGGGCCTGAGGCCATGGCCGGGACTGCGCGGCCAGCAGCGCGTTGCGCCGTCTCACCGCGCGGCCCTCCCGGTATTCTTCTGGCGGGTCGTCGTGCTTGAGCGCGTACGCCCAGGCCAGCTCCACGTCCTGCGCGGCCAGGGCCTCATCCAGTTGAGTGGGGTAGCGGGAAGGCGTCAGCCCAGGCTCTTGCGGCGCGCCCGGTGGGTACACCGATTCGTCCCAGGCACCCTCCTGCGCCAACACCGTGTCCAGCGCCGCCCACAGCGCATGCCCCTCCCGGTAGCGCCGCGAGGGCTTCTTCTCGAGCAACCGCAGCACCACCCGGCTCAGTGCCAGCGGCACCCGGGGGTTGAGCACATGAGGGGGCACCGGGCGCAGCCGTGCCACGTTCCGCGCGTGCTCCGCGCTCCCCTCTGCCTGCGGGAAGGGCCGCACCTCGGTGAGCAACTCATAGAGCGTCACCCCCAGCGCATACCAGTCATCCGCCGGTTGGAAGTGGTAGGGCGCCCCGCCCGCACGCAGCGAGAAGGCCAGCGCCTCCGGGCTGCGGTACGCATGGGTGCCCACGGGGAGCCCGGCCGGGGTAAGGGCGGGGCTCCCCGCCGTCTCCCCCATGCCGAAGTCCGCCAGGAAGGGCGCTCCATGCTCCGCACTCACCAGCACATTGGCGGGTTTGATGTCCCGGTGCACCACTCCCCGCTCGTGCGCCGCCTGGACTGCCCGCGTCAGTTGCTGCGTCAGGCGCACCACCTGGCGCAGAGAGGGGTTGGCCTTGCGTGCCCACTCCCGCAGTGTGCCCCCATCCACCCACTCCAGCACCGTGTAATGAATGCCTGTGTCCGGGTCCGGCCACCGCCCATGGCCCAGCACTCGCAGCACATGAGGGTGTGCGGCCTGGAGCAGCAGCTGCACCTCACGCACGGCGCGGGCATCCGCCGTGGCATCCTCTTCCGGAGAGGCCAAGGCGAACTTCAGCGCGTAGTACCGGCCCGGTTTGTGGATGCTCACCGCCAGCCACACCTCCCCGTAGCCGCCCTTGCCCACGTGGCGCACCAGCCGGAAGCCGTTCACCACGGTTTCCGCTACCAACTCTTTCAGCGCCCCCTCCAACTCCACAAGGGATTGTGGTGGCAATGCCTGCATCTCTTCCTGCAGCTGCATGGTCTCCTCCCTATCACTGCTTCCGGGCCGCTGGGGCCCCCAGTGTCACTTCTTCTCGGTACAGCGTCCGTTCGCCTTCCCGCTCCGTTACTTCCAAAGCGTACGTTTTCGTTGCGCCATCGGTGGGCACCTCGAACTCCACCAGGAGGCGGGCTTTCTCCCCAGGGGCTATGACGGACGCGCCCACCAACCGCGCCACGCGGGCCGGAATGGGAGCGGCGCGTCGACGTCCTGGTTTCAGCCTTGCCTCTCCGAGGGCCCAGGGGCGAGCCTGGGCTGCCAGGGTCAGCTCCAGTTCAAACGTCACACGCCCGGCGGCCACATAGAGCCAGGCGTTCCCGGTTCCGTCCTCACGCGGCTCCCAAGTCACGGCGCCCAGTTCCACGGGGCGGATCCCGCCGTGGCCGAGCACTCCCGCCTCGATGAGAGGGGCCATGCTGGCCTTCTCCGCGTGCACCGTTGCCAGCTCTGCGCCCCGGGTCTCCAGGGCTGCTTCCAGTGCCGCGCCCCGCTCGAGCGCCGCTGCCAGCGCCTCCTCCAGCGCAGGCACCGTGCGTACGCGGCGCACCACCTGCACGTACGCCTCCGCGCGGGCCGGGTCCACGACAAGCACCACGGCCTCTCCCTCATGGGCCTCTTCACCGGCGAACCGGATGGGAAGCGTCAGCCGCTCGCCCAGCTTGGCCTGCTGGGCAGGCACCACGAGCAACGTGTCCTCTGCCACGGCCACGCGGGCGAGGCCCATCTCTCGCCCCGCCCGCTCTATCGCGGCCCGGTCGAGCTTCGCGTTGAACAGGAGCATGGTGGGCAGCCCCGGGGCCACGCGCACCTCGGCCGCACCGCGCAGGGGCGGAAGCTCGAGGCTGCGCACGGGCGGTGCGGCCAGCACGGGGTGGGGCTGAGCCAGCGCGGCCAACCCGAGGAACAGGACAGACAGCGACACGACCTGGACGGGCAGCAGTGACACGAAGAACCTCCCAGGTCCTGAGCCTACCAGAGTTGACTGACAATTGCCTCCCTGGGAGGATGGACACAGATGGCCAACCCATCAGGTTGGGAGGATGCGTTCCGCACTTATGGGGGCCGAGGGTGACACCGTCGAGTCCTGCCCTGGTCCACCTGAGCAGACCGGAGTCCTCATGTCCAAGAAGCCAGAGGCGCCCTACACCCGCATCATCCGCAATGGCAACCACGCTCCCGACGAGCCCCCTGCCTCCATTGAGGATCTGCTCCGCCTGCTTGAAGTCCACCCTGTCGCGCCGTGGGCGACCTGCCGTCCCTTGAAGAAGAAGCCTGGCACCACCCTCATATGCGGCGAGTTCCGAAAACACAGCCACCCATTCAGCATCATCAGCAACGACCCGGCCGTCGTGCGGCGCCTCACCGAGGCCTTCACGGCCAACTGCGAGCGCTTCCAGGTGGAGTCCGAAGAGCCTCGCACGCGCCCGCCGTCTCCGCTGCACGGACAAGCCAGGAGGCGAGACCGCGCGCGCAAGAAGCAGCCAACGGGCCATCCCACCGGACACACCCACCACGAGCAGACCCTCTCCCGCCCGCGTGCTCGATAAGCAGCCCTCCGCCCGTGGCACGCAGGCGTCCCAGCCATTGGCCTCTGCAATTCCTATCTATAGCAGGAGGGGTGCGCCCTTCCCGAGCGGCCCGGATCTGCGGTGAAGAAGATCTCTGAACCATCCGACGCACGCCTGTCTGAGGAGCCCTACTCCCTCGGGGGAGAGGCTTGCCGGTGAAGAGTCCTCCAGGTGACGAGCTCAAGCTCCTGTTTGACGCCCTGGCGGATCCGTTGGTGGCGTGTGATGGTCAGGAGCGCATTGTCCTCCTCACCCGCTCCGCCGAGCAGTTGCTCGGCTGGTCGGAAGAGGAGCTGCGGGGCCAGCCCTTCAGCATGCTCGTGCCCCTGCGGCTGCACAAGATTGGTGGGCGCTCCCTGGTCCGCTACCTGCTCGAGCGATGCCTTCAACATGGAGGCCACTCCATCCTGGTGCCCCTCCAGCGCCAGGGCGGTGCGGAGCAGCTGCTGGAGGTGAGCACCGGCCACACGGGCGAGGGCGCGCAGGAGCGCATCACCCTGTCGCTGCGCCGTGTCCCCGAGGTCCCCCTCCCCAGCCCCGAGCCCTTCGCGCAAGACCTGACCGTCAAGCACTGGAAGTACGGCCACCTGGGCGCCAGGCTTCATCCAGGCACCGCCAGGCGCCGCTATCAGCTCATCTTCGAGAACGCGCCGCTGGGCATCTTCCACTTCGACACGACCCCTGTCATCACCACCTGCAACGACTACTTCGTCCACATGGTCGGGTCGTCCAAGCGGCTGCTCATCGGGCTGAACCTCCTGACCCTGCACGACCCGCGCGTCCTGAGCTGCATCACCGCCACGCTGGACGGCAAGCACGCGCACTTCGAGGGGGACTACGTCTCCGTGACGGCCGGCAAGGTGACGCCGGTGCGGGCCCACTTCGCTCCCTGCCATGACCGGGAAGGCAAGGTGAGCGGGGGCGTGGGCATCGTCGAGGATGTCACCGAGCAACGGCAGACCGAAGAGGAGCGCGCCCGCCTCTTGCGCGAGGCCCAGGAGGCCGTGCGCGTGCGCGACGACTTCCTCACCATCGCCTCGCACGAGCTGAAGACGCCGCTCACGCCCCTGTCACTGCGCCTGGCCAACCTCGAGCGCAGGCTGGAGCGCGGCGAGCCCGTGGACCCCACCGCCCTGCGCCACGCGCGCCAGCAGCTGCTGCGTCTCACCTCGCTCATCAACGATCTGCTGGACGCCTCGCGCATCGAGTCGGGCGGGCTCGCGCTGCACCCTCAGCCCACCCGGCTGGACGCCCTCGCCGAGCACGTCATCCACCTGGCGGAGCGCCTCTACGACGCCGAGCACCGCGTCCAATTCCACCGCCCGGCCCAGCCGCTCCAGGTGCGGGGCGATCCGTACCGGCTGGAGCAGGTCATCGCCAACCTGCTGGAGAACGCGCTGAAGTACAGCCCGGCCGGCGGCCCCATCCACGTCTCGCTGGAGAAGCGCGACAGCCTGGCCCTGCTGTCGGTGAGCGATCCTGGCATTGGCATCCCCGCCGACCAGCAGCAGCACCTCTTCGAGCGCTACTTCCGCGCGCGCAATGTCTCCACGAAGTCCTATGGCGGGCTGGGGCTGGGGCTCTACATCTGCCGCGACATCGTCGAGCGCCACGGCGGCCGCATCTGGGTCGAGAGCGAAGTGGGCCGTGGCTCCACATTCTATGTCGCCCTTCCGACACTCACCGAGACCCAGGCTCAGCTTGAGCATTCGCCAGGGCACTCAGTGCACTGAAGTTATTTCAGGGCGGGCCGCAAGAATGACAGCCCTGATGTCCACGGGTGTTCTCTCCAGGCACCCAACCGCCCGAAATCCCACGCTTCGAGAGCTGGCATGCAGGCTGCTTTCACCTGGCGGTGGGAGGCTTCACAGCATGATCAACCCTATGACGAGCGATACCCCCACCCTGACGCGCGAGAAGGACGGCTGGCTGATCCGAGTGAAGATGGGCGGCCGCATCCAGGAAGTGCACTGCTCCAACGAGGTCCAGGCCCGCTACTTCGCGGTGATGCTGGCCCTCAACCCGCTGAAGCCCACGCGCTTCCGGAACTGAGCGCTCCGGAGCACACGGGCAAGGCCACGGCTCCTGGCAGCCGTGGCCCGCAGGCTTCATCAGAACGTGGCGCTGTGCATGAAGAAGCCCTTCTGCCACGCGTAGTTGCCGTAGTTCTCGACGCTCCAGTCGTGGATGTTCGGCGGAGGAGGCGGCGGAATCGGCCCCTCGATCTCGAGCAGGCCGGAGCCCTTCGAGTTCGACGCGCCAGAGGCCTGGTAGTTGCCGAGATCGATCCCCATGCGCCGGGAGAGGCTCGGCACGAGCCGCTTGGAGAGCGTGCCCGAGAAGAGGAACCGGTTCGCCGCCACGTCAATGCCATAGACATAGACGCGGGTGGAATCCACGGGCGAATCGAACGCAACGAGGTAGAGGCTCCGCGTCGTGCTGGTGGTGGGGAGCAGCGGCCTGTCGGCGAAGTCCCACCGGTCGAGATCTATCGCCGGAGGCACGATCGGCGTGCGCGGGATCTCGACGTAGGCCTGGGTGTAGCTGGTCCCCGTCGAGGTGGTTCCCGTTGAGGTGGTCCCCGTGGTCGTCGCCAGCCCCTGGGACTGCGCCTGCGGCGCCCTCGCGTTGCCCGGCACCCAGGCCTCGCCCTCTGCTCCAGCGCAGGCGAGTGAACTCACGACGGACATTACTGCCAGCAGCGGAACGATGTGACGCATGGACTCCTCCCTCGGGTGTGACGGCAGCGGTTGCGGTTATTGGAAGATGACGACGGTGCGAACCCAGCTCTGGGGATCGCGGGCCAGGGCGGCGAGGCGCTCGTTGCGCACGGCCACCGCGGGCGGCTCTCCTGCCCGGAGACGGGCGCGGACGGCCTCGAAGAAGGGGCCAGCCTCGGCATCCGGGATGTCCGTGGGCGAGGCGATCACCGCGCGCGCGCCCGCGTCGAGGAACGACGTGGGCAGGCTCCAGGGCTCATGGAGGTACGGCACCGTCTGGGCCGCCCGGCATGAGGCCAGCAGCACCACCGGCGAGCGCTTCAGGTGCTGGCGGCGCACCTCGCCGGCCGTCAGGGCGTACTGTCCATCGGGCTGCGGCGAGAGGACGATGAGCGAGGCGTCCGAGAGGCCCAGGTTGACGAGCCCGTGCGCGTGCACGTCAATCTCGTCCGCGTCCACCATCTCCGCCAGCACGCGTGAGGGGGTGGCCTGGGCGCCGCTGAGCACGGTGCGCGAGGTGGCCTCCTGGGTGGGCACCCAGGGGCTGAGCCGCGGCAGGCCCAGGGAGGCTGGTGCCTCCACGTCGCTGATGACGAGCCGCCGGGGCTGGCCCGCCGTCGCCGGGGCCTTGTGCTCGGGCCCCCACCGGTAGCTCCAGGCGATGGACGGAGGCAGCAGCCCCGCCCGGCCATGCAGCGGGTAGCGCGCGAACACCTGCACCTGCTCGCAAGGGCGGAGCGCGGCGAGCACCGGCTCGGGCACCAGCTTCTCCACGTCGAAGTCCAGGGTGCGGCGGTTCGCCTCGTACGCGCCCACCACCTCGCCCGCGGCGCCGCGGGCCGCCACCAGGAGCCGCTCGAAGGCCAGCTCCACGCCCAGCGTGCACCGGGACGGCGAGGGAGCGTGGACCTCCTCGCTGAAGAGATCCAGCGCCGGGCCGTACTCCCCATTCCTGCCCGCGTCGAGGATGAGCATGGAGTAGCTGGCCGCCCGCGCCTTCTGCGCCGCCGTCTCGTCGGGCGGCAGCTTCTCCGAGGCGGTGATCACCTCGCGCAGGGTGCGCTGGCCCGCGGGGCGGTCCTGCAGCAGCCGCACGCGGCCCTCCAGGTGGTCCGCCATCAGCTTCGTGCCCGCCCGGAGCGTCCCGGCGGCGCGCAGCTTGTCCAGCAGCGCCAGCACCTTCTCCACATCCCCCGGCTTCGGGTCGATGCGCGCCAGCTCCGCCAGGACATAGGCGCTGAAGAGGGTGGGCTCGGTGCCGCACCTGGGCATCCCCTCCAGCTCGGCGCGGGCGTCGGCCGTGCGCAGCTCGAACATGCGCACGGTGGCCAGCGTCTCGTGCACGTGGATCTGCGTGGGGCAGTAGCCCGGCTCGCGCAGGGCGGACTCCAGGAGGTAGGCTCGCGTCAGGGCGAAGCCCTTCTGGAAGCGGGAGATCTGCCCCAGGTTCTGCAGCCCACGGACCTCGAGCGCCGCATCGTTCACCTGCTTGGCCCAGGCCAGCCCCTGATGCGCGTGCTTGCGCGCCTCGGACAGCCGGTGCTCGATCGTGTACAGCTCGGACAGCAGCAGCTCCAGCTCCGCGCAGCGGTAGTCCAGCTTCTGCTGCTCGCACGAGGGCACCGCGGCGCGCAGCGTGGCCTCCACCTGGCCGAGCTCACTGGCGGCCATCTGCGCCCGGGCCCGCTGCAGCTGCGCGTTCATCAGGAACCAGGGATCTCCCACCGCGCGCGCCGTGGCCTCATAGAGGCCCACCCGTGCGGGCAGCATGTTGAGCAGCGGGAGCGCGCCCAGGAGGATGTCCTGCTCGCCCGCGGCCTGGAGCTGCCGGACGAAGGCCTCGCCAGCGGTGGCGCCCACCTTGCCCGCGAGCACCTGGGAGAAGGTGGCGGCCAGCGGGGCGCGCTTGGAGAAGTCCCGCTTCGCGGTGCGCTCGAGATAGGACTCCAGCACGTTGCCGCCGTAGTGCGCGTCCAGGGCGCGGGCGACGGGCAGCAACGCGCGGACGCGCTCGGCATTGGGAGCGGACCATGCGGCCAGGTACAGGTAGCGGCGCGCCATGGGCGGGGCGGAGCGCACCTGGCTGTCGCTCAGGGGCGTGCCCTGCTCCGCCATGAGCTTGCCGGCGTCCCACACGGCCTTCCACCGGTTGTGCCGCTCCTGCCCCTGACGCTCCAGGAGCGCCTTGTACTCGCGGGCCTCGTTGCTCCAGCCGGGCTCGTTGAGCGCGGCCACCTTGCCAAAGCTCTCCGCCGCCAGCAGGTCCAGCCCCAGCTCGCGCAGCACCAGGCCCCGGTTCCACAGGGCCGGCGCGTGGTTCGGCGCCTTCTCCAGCACATCCTCCAGGAGGACGAGCGCCTCTTCCAGCGCCCCCTTCGACAGCGCCACCACCGCCCGGTCGCTGTCCACGTCCGGCGAGGACTGGAGCTTGCCCAGGTACTCGGAGGCCTGCTCCTTCTCGCCGCGCAGCATGAAGGTGGCGGCCAGGCCGTGGAGATCGCCCTTCTTCTCCAGCTTCGCCTGCGTCTCCAGGGGCACCATCTCCAGCGCGCGCTCGGTGCCCGAGCGCTTCACCCCATAGGGCCGCCAGGAGCTGGCGCCGCCATAGCTCAACCGGGCCTCCATGGAGCGCGTGGGTGCCAGCGCGAGCGCCTCGGGCAACTCGCTGCCAGGGCCGGGAGTCCGAAGCACCGCGAAGGCAAAGGCCGCGGCCAGCGCCCCTCCAATGAGCACGCTGAGCCCGGCGCGCCGCCGGCGGCTCCACGCGGGACGGAAGGCGCGGGACGGAGCCGCCTCCGCGGGACGAGCCGCCTCCACGGGGCGAGCCGCCTCCACCGGAGCCGGGGCTGGGGCCGAAGCCTGCTTCGCGTCCATCGAGGCCAGCCGCCCGCTCAGCGCCTGGAGCTGGAGGATGTCATCCAGCTCGGCCTGACACTGCTCGCAGGTGCCCAGGTGCTCGCGGAAGGACTCGGCCTCCGCGGGCTCCAGCTCGCCATCCGCGAAGGCGTGCACCAGGTCATGAATCTCGTCGCCCATGCCGGACATGCCGCTCATGACTCGCCTCCGGTGGACGTGGGCACCAGCAGCTCCTTCAAGCGGCGGCGCGCACGAATGAGCCGTGTGCCCACCGTGGCCTTGGGGACGCCGAGCCGCTCGGAAATCTCGATGTAGGAGCGCCCTTCCAGCGCATGGAGCTGGTACACGAGGCGGAACTCCTCGGGGATCTTCTCCAGGGCCTCGCGAAGCTGCTCGGGGCTGATCGAGGCCCACGTGGGCTGGGCGTCGGCCTCGGGGGCGGCGACGCGCTCCTCCACCTCCTCGGCGGAGACGTCGGCCCGGCGCTCACGGGTGCGCGAGCGGCACCGGTCGATGAAGATGTGGTGGAGGATGGTGAGCAGCCAGGCGCGGCCATCCGTGCCGGGCTTGTAGCGGGTCAGGTTGCGCAGCCCGCGCTCCAAAGTGTCCTGAACGAGATCCCGGGCGTCCGTGGGGTTGCCGCACAGCCTCAGGGCGGTGGCCTGGAGGGCGGACTCATGCTCCCGGATGAAGACGGCGAACCAGCGGCTGTCGACGGTGGGGGCTGGGAGAGACCGGGTTTCCAAGCGGGGTCCAGGCTGACCCGTCCACTCCAGGCCCGTCAAGCATGGAACGAAGCTGGGGACCGGCAGGAGACCGTTGGAGTGTAGGGCAACCGCGCTCATACACCTCAGGAACGACGGCCCCAGCCGATCTTCCCAGCAGTATTTTTCAGGCGATTTTTCCAGCGCAAATTCAAGGCGCGGGAACCTCCGCCTCCTCGCGCACGCGGGCCTCGCCCGTCACCCCGGTGCTGAGCCAATGGCGCACCAGCAACAGGTGCTCGGCCTCCACGCTCAGCGCCTGCTCGAACTGCCCGACAAAGTCGGTCTGTCCCAACCCCTCAGCCAGCTCGATGAGCAACTCCCAGCCTGCGTTGTCCGTCAGCTCCGCCACCAGCAGCGCCTCCAGGCACTGGACCAGGTTGGTGCGCGGGTCGACGAGCACCTCTGGGATGCCCTTGGACGCCACGGCGGCCAGATCCGCGCAGGGCGTGAGGGCCGTGGGATCGGCGCCCAGTTGCTCGATGGCCTCGCGCACGAGCACGAAGTGAGCCATCTCGTCGCGGTGGATCTTCTCCAGCTGGTCGCGCGAGGGCCCGCCGTCCCAGGTGCCGTGGACGTGGAACTTGAGCAGGGCGGCCTCGTAGAGCCTCACCCCGGTGCGCTCGAAGCCGAGCCGCTCGCCCAGCTTGTCGATGAACACCGTGGGCTTGGTGCCCCTGAGCATCTCCTTCGCCGTCTTGAACATGCCCTTGAGCGTGGCCGGCGCGGGCACGGTGCCCAGGCTGTCACTCTCCTTGGCATAGAGGGCGCGCACCTCGAGGATACCGGCCCCGGAGCCTATGGAGCTGGGTATCCCCTGCTTCGCGCCCTCGATGGCCTCCTTGCTGTCGATGGGCGAGGTCTGGATGCCCGTGCGGTTGAGCCCCACGTCGCTGGTTGTCCTCTTCATGACTGCAACCTCCCTTCCGGCGCCACGGCCACGCCCTCTGCCTTGCCCGCCACCTCGGAGCCCGGCATCCACTGGTAGCCCGCGGCCGCGATCTCCGAGGGCGAACCCTCGGCGTTGAGCTGGTCCCGATAGACGATGGACCGGTGCCCGGGCGGGATCTCCGCCTTGTCCACGAACTCGGTGCCGAGGGCGCGCAGATCCACCTCCTGGTTCAGCACGCGGCGGACGAACTCGCGGTGGCTCTTGAACTCGATCGGATCCGGCAGCGAGGCCGGCAGCACCTCGGCCGGGTCCCTGCCCTCGAGCCGCTGGAACAGCTCCATCACGTAGTGGAGGTGGCCCAGCTCGTAGTCCACGAAGCGCTCCCAGATGGCCTTGATGCGCGGGTTGTTCTCGTAGGCCAGGCACGACTGGTAGGAGTAGAGCTCCATGGCCTCGTGCAGCAGCCACTTCTCCAGCACCGACTCGTCCGGATCGCTCAGCGAGCCGTACTGGGTGACGTGCTGCTCCTCGATGGAGGCGATCTCCGCGTAGAGCTGGCGCGCGACCGGG
>Ga0247825_10003360_pt1 | contig 10555 bp, 9 predicted proteins | sample 13C_Vanillin_Day_FD_194413 | JGI IMG/M metagenome (GOLD analysis project Ga0247825, IMG submission 194413) | Soil microbial communities from agricultural site in Penn Yan, New York, United States - 13C_Vanillin_Day48 | ecosystem: Environmental > Terrestrial > Soil > Agricultural land | place... | reverse complement strand
CTGGCTGGCCTGCCTGCACGCGGCCGGCACGCCGGCCGCGTGCAGGCAGGCCAGCCAGTCCTCGGTCGCGCGCTCGCGAAACACCGCCTCCACCAGCGGCATCAGCACCTCGCGGTTGGCGAGGCGCTGGCGATTCGTCGCGAACCTCGGGTCGGCGGTCCACTCGGGGCGCTCGACCGCGCCGCAGAACCCGCTCCAGAATTTCTCGGCGAAGACCGCGACGATGAGGTGGCCGTCGCGCGTGGCGAGCGCCTGGTAGGGCACCACCGAGGCGTGGCCGGAGCCCATCCGCCCCGGCACCCGGCCGTCGGCCCAGAAGTACTGCGCGATGTAGGTCAGCAGCGAGACCTGGCAGTCGAGCAAGGAGAGATCCAGGTGGGCGCCCCGCCCCGTGCGGGCGCGGCGGAAGAGCGCGCCGGCCACCGCGAACGCCCCGAACATCCCGCCGGCGAGGTCCCCCATGGGCAGCCCCATGCGCACCGGCCGGCCGCCCTCCTCGCCGGTGAGCGACATGGCGCCGCCCATCGCCTGCAGTGCCAGGTCGAACGCCGGCCAGTCGCGATACGGGCCGTCCTGGCCGTAGGCCGAGATCGAGCACAGGATCAGGCCCGGGTTGACGGCGGCCAGGGCGGCGTGGCCCAGCCCCAGCCGCTCCATCACGCCGGGCCGGAAGTTCTCCCAGACCACGTCGGCCCGGGCGGCGAGGTCGAGGAAGACGCCGCGGCCGGCCGGAGTGGTGAGGTCGAGCGCAATCGACTTCTTGTTGCGGTTGATCGACAGGAAATACGCGCTCTCGCCGTCGGGCAGGAACGGCGGGCCCATCACCCGCATCGGATCGCCGCCGTCGGGCTCCTCGACCTTGATCACCTCGGCGCCCATGTCGGCGAGCAGCATGGAGCCGTACGGCCCGGCCAGCATCCGGGACAGGTCGAGCACGCGCACGCCCTCGAAGAGGCTCACGGGCCGGCCCGTCGCGCCAGCGCGGCGTGCACGGCGGCCGCGGTGATCGGCAGCTCGGTGAAGCGCAGGCCGGTGGCGGCCTTCACCGCGTTGGCCACGGCGGCCGAGACCGGGATGACGCCGGACTCGCCGAGGCCCTTGGCCCCGAACGGCCCCTCGGACTCGCCGGATTCGATGAGGTGCACGACCAGCTCCGGCATGTCCTCGGCCTTGAGGATCGCGTAGTCCATGAAGGAAGCCGTGAGGATCTGACCGTCCTCGACGACGAGGCGCTCGCTCAGCGCGTAGCCGAGGCCCATGTGGATGCCGCCGTGGATCTGCCCCTCGGCGGCCAGCGGGTTGAGGGCTCGGCCCACGTCGTGAGCGGAGACGATACGGCGCACGCGGATGCGACCGGTCGCCGCCTCCACGTCGAGCACCGCGGCCTGAGCGGCGAAGCCGTAGGTGGCCGAGACGTTGCCGCGCAGGTCCTTGTCGAGCATCGTGGTGGGCGGATCGTAGAAGGCCTCGGCCACCAGCGTCCGGCCGCCCTCGCGCAGGTGCCCGGCGCGGACGGCCCGATCGTAGGCGATCCGCCGCTCGGGCTCGTCGCGGACGAAGATCCAGCCGTCGGCGACGCCCAGCCGCTCGGCCGGGGTCTCCAGCTCGTCGGCGGCCATGGCCAGCAGCCGGCTGCGCAGCTGCTCGGCGGCGAGGCGGGCGGCGTTGCCGGCGATGAAGGTGGTCCGGCTGGCGTGGGCCCCGACGTCCCACGGCTTGATCGCGGTGTCGGAGTTCACGACGTCGATGCGGTCGAGCGGGATGCCGAGCGTCTCGGCCACGATCATCGCCAGCACGGTCTCCGAGCCCTGGCCGATCTCGGTGGCCCCCGTCATGAGCGAGACGCGGCCGAAGTCGTCCAGCTTCACGATCGCGCCGCAGCCGTCCGAGCGATAGATGCGCGCGCCGCCGCCGACGTGGAACATGCCGGCGTAGCCGACGCCGCGCCACCAGCCGGCCTCGACCGGCGGCAGGCCGGCCTCGACGGCCCCGGCCACGGCGTCCAGGCACTCGCCCATCGCGCAGGAGGTGATGACGAACCCCTGGGGATTGGCGTCGCCGGGCCGGGTGACGTTGCGCCGGCGGAGCTCCAGCGGCGCCAGGCCGAGCCGGGCGGCCAGCTCGTCCATCTGGCTCTCGACGGCGAATGTCGACTCGAGATTGCCGTAGCCCCGCATCGAGCCCGAGTAGGGGTTGTTGGTGTAGGCGATCGTGGTGTCAAAGCGCACCGCCGGGCAGCGGTAGAGGCCGGCGACCGTCGACAGCATCACGTACGGCGTCGTCGAGCCCCACGACACGTAGGCGCCGTTGTCGATGACGACGTGCGCGTCGCGCGCCAGCAGGCGCCCCTCGGCGTCGGCGGCCGTGCGCAGCCGGATCGTGCACGGTTCCCGGGTGGGGCACGCGATGAACTCCTCGACCCGCTCGAACTCGATCTTGACGGGCCGGCGCGCCCGGCGGGCCAGCAGCGCGGCGATGACGTCGATCGGGTAGAGGTCGAGGCCCCGCCCGAAGTTGCCGCCGACCGGCGGCTGCAGCACGCGAATCCGGTCGCCGGTGAGGCCGAGCGCCTGGGCCAGGTCGCGCTGGTAGAGGAACGGGACCTGCGTCGTCGACCACATCGTGAGCCGGTCGGCCGGGTCCCAGTCGGCGATCGCGACCATCGTGCCCAGGCAGGCCGGCGTCACGAAGTTCAGCCGGAACTCGCCCTCGACCACCACCGCCGCGTCGGCGAACGCGCGCTCGACGTCGCCGTGGCTGAACTGGTAGCGCAGGTCGGTGTGGTTGGTCGGCCGCTCCTCGTGCACCAGCGGCGCCCCCGACCGCACGGCCGCCTGCGGATCGAACACGGCCGGCAGCTCCTCGTACTCGACGTCGATCAGGTCGAGCGCCGCCTCGGCGATGGCCGCGCTCTCGGCCGCCACCGCCGCGATCTCGTCGCGCACACAGCGCACCTTGCCCGTCTTGAGCGCCAGCTGATCCCGCGCGAAGCCGAAGGGGTGCTGCTCGACCTCGCCGCCCGTGATCACCGCGAGCACGCCGGGCAGCGCCGCCGCCCGGGTGGTGTCGACGCGGACGAGGCGCGCGTGGGGATGCCGCGCGCGCAGGATCTTGCCGTGCGCCAGGCGCGGCAGCGCGAGGTCGTGCAGATAGCGGGTGCGGCCGGTGACCTTGTCGGCCCCGTCACGCTTGGGCACGCCCCGGCCGATGACGGCCAGCGTCGCCACGTCGCGCCGTCCCCTCAGGCCAGCGAGCCCACGCGCAGCCGCTCGTGGAGCATGCTGAGCCACTCGGCCATGGCCGCGTCGCGCCAGACCTGGAAGAACGGGGAGCCGAGCATCTCGGCGAACTCACGGGCGGCCCGCTGCCTCGTCTGCTCGGCCGTCTCGCCGGGCCTGGGCGCCGCCTGGGCGGCGCGCAGCCGGTCCTTGCGGTACACCAGCGGGAGCTCGATATAGCGATACAGCTCGCGCATGTCCTTCGAGAAGAACACGATCACCGGGATCGACTGGAAGGTCTGGCCGTCGCGGCGGTTCAGGTACTGCGCCATGAGGTCGGCGTTCGGCGACTCCGGATCGGGCTCGGGCGAGGCGCTGAAGCGCTGGCCGTCGCGCGCGAAGAGGCGCAGCTCGAGGCCGATCGCGTCGGCCACCTTCGCGATCAGCGGGATGTCGCGCCGGCAGTCCGACGACCACTCCTCGGAGATCGCCAGCACCCGGGCCGGCCCGCCGGGCTGCGCCACCAGCCACCTCCACGCCGCGCGCTGCGCCTCCGAGAGCTGGGCGGCGTCGTGGGCCTGGCGCAGGAAGTCGCCCCAGCTCGCGCTGCGCCCCGCTCCCGACGCCTCGCGCCGGAGGTTCTCGGGGGTGACCGTGAAGGCCACGTACTGGTCGAACGTCATGCCCCTGGCGAAGCGGTCCGCGCTCACCATCTCACGGGCTCCTTGTGCTCGCCGAACACGGTCTTCATCGCCCGGCAGACCTCGCCCAGCGTGGCGTAGGCCTTGACCGCCTCGAGGATCGGCGGCATCAGGTTGGTGGTGCCGCGCGCCTCGTCGGTGAGCCGGCGCAGCGCGGTCTCGACGGCCCCGCCGTCACGCTCGCGGCGCACCCGGGCCAGCGCCGCCAGCTGGGTGGCCGACACGCTGGGATCGAACGCATAGAGCTCCACGTCCTGGTCGGCCTCCACCGGCCGGTCCCCGACGTGGCAGTTGACGGCGACCTTCGGGATCTGGCCGGAGACGAGCGCCTGCTCGAACCGGTAGGCCTGGCGGGCGACCTCGGCCTGGATGGCGCCGCTCTTGACCGCCTCGACGATGCCGCCCATGCGCTCGACCGCGGCGAGCTCGTCGACAATCCGCTCCTCCATCTGATTGGTCAACGCCTCGACGTAGTACGACCCGGCCAGTGGGTCCACGGTGTCGGCCGCGCCCGATTCTTCAGCGCAGATCTGCATGGTCCGGAGCGCGATGAGCTGGGCCTTGGGCGACGGGATCGTGTAGGCCTCGTCGTAGGTCGGCAGCGCCATCGTCTGGGCGCCGCTCAGCGCGCCGGCCAGCGCGATGTAGGCCCCGCGCACGATGTTGTTCTCCGGCTCCTGCATGGTGAACGCCGAGCCGCCGCCGCCGATGAGCGAGCGGAACATCCACGACCGGGGGCTCTGGGCGCCGAACCGCTCGCGCAGCATCCGGGCGTAGAGCCGGCGGCCGGCCCGGAACTTCGCGACCTCCTCGAAGATCTTGCCCCAGGCGGTGAAGTTGAAGGAGATGCGCGGCGCGAACTCGTCCACGCTCATGCCTCGCGCCACCATCATCTCCACGTAGGCGGCGGCGATGGCCAGCCCGTAGGCCATCTCCTGGGCGGTCGTGCAGCCGGCCTCGCGGATGTGGTAGCCGCACACCGACACCGGGTTGGAGCGCGGGAAGTGGCGGGCCGAGAACTCGATGAGGTCGCCGACCAGCCGCAGCGAGGGCTCCACCGGGTAGATCCAGGTGCCACGGGCCACGAACTCCTTGAGGATGTCGTTCTGGGGCGTGGTGACGACGCGGTCGGCGGCCGCGCCCTGCTTGTCGGCCACCGCGTAGTACATCGCGGTGATCGGCGCCGCCATGCCGTTGATGGTGAGCGAGACGCTGACGCGGTCGAGCGGGATGCCGTCGAACGCCGCCTCCATGTCGGCCAGCGTGTCGATCGCCATGCCCACCCGGCCCACCTCGCCCTCGGCGCTTGGATCATCGGAGTCGAGGCCGAGCTGCGTGGGCAGATCGAACGCGACGTTCAGGGCATCCTGCCCGTGGGCCATCAAGTATTTGAATCTCTCGTTCGTCTCCTTCGGCGTGCCGAAGCCGATGTACTGGCGCATCGTCCACAGGCGATCGCGGTACATGTGCGGGTGGATGCCGCGCGTGTAGGGATACTCGCCCGGCCGGCCGACGTCCCGGGCGACGTCGCGACCGGCCAGGTCCTCGGGCCCGTAGACCGGCTTGACCGGAATGCCTGCGTGCAAGGTCACGTCTCTCATGCCGTCCTCCTGCCCGCCTGGGCTCCGAGAAATCCCGAGACCAGCGCTGCGCACTCCGGACCGCGCTCCTCCGGCGGAGCGTGCCCCACCTCGGTGAGCTCGACTGCCTCGGCGTCGCGGAAGACCGTCCGCCACCGCGGCAGGAAGGTTCCGAACGCGGGGTCCTTCAGGCCCCAGATCAGCAGCGCCGGGATCGCCGCCAGCCGCTCGCGGCGCCGCCACAGGGCCGCGTACCAGTCGCTCGAGCCCATCACCTCGCGCGCATAGATCCAGGTGGCGTGGCGCGCGGCCCGCTCGCGCTGGGGCGCCGCGTACTGGGCGTGCACCGCCTTCGTGTAGCGCGTCCGGTCGGCGACCGCCCGGCGAAAGAGGACGTTCAGCGAGGCGCCGAGCCGCTCGTAGAGGAGCCGGCCGAGCCGGCTCTCCAGCACGCGCCCGGCCCGCTCGTACCGGCGCTCGCCCGCGAACGACCACATCCAGGTGTTGAACAGTACCAGGTGCCGGACATTGTCCGGGCGGTCGAGCGCGTAGGCCAGCCCGATCGGGCCCCCGTAGTCGTGCACGACCAGCGTCACGTCCCGCAGGTCGAGCGCCGCCACGAACGCGGCGAGCCGCCGCGCCTGGTCCGCGGGCCGGTAGGCGTCGCCGGCCGGCTTGTCGGAGAGCCCGAAGCCCAGGTGGTCGGGCACGACGCAGCGCCAGCGCTCGCGCAGCCCCTTCACGAGGTGGCGATAGAGGAACGACCACGTCGGCGTACCGTGCACCATCAGCACCGTGGGCCCCTGCCCCTCGTCCACGTAATGCATCCGGGCGCCCTCGATCTCGACCCAGCGCGAGGCGAACGGATACTCGGCGCGATCGAGCCAGGCCGGCGTCACCGCGGCTCCTTGAAGGCGGCGACCACATCGGGCAGCGGCGTGCCCATGGGGAACACGCGGTCCACGCCCATCGCCAGCAGCGCCGGCACGTCGCGGGGGGGGATCGTGCCGCCGACGACGACGCGGATCTCGTCGGCGCCCTGGGCGCGCAGGCCGTCGAGGACCCGGCGCGCGAGCGTGAGGTGGGCGCCCGAGAGGATCGAGAGCCCCACGACGTCCACGTCCTCCTGGACCGCCTCGGCCACGATCTCCTCCGGCGTGCGCTTGAGCCCGGAGTACACGACCTCCACCCCGGCGTCGCGCAGCGCGTAGGCCACGACCTTGGCCCCCCGATCGTGGCCGTCGAGCCCGGGCTTGGCGATCAGGATCTTCACGGCCCGATCTGGAGGGTGATCAGCTCCGCGCGCACGCGCGGGCCGGTGACCGTCAGCCGGGCCAGCGAGATCGGGAGCTTGAACCGCCGGGGACCGGCGCTGCCCGGGTTGAGGTACACCACGCCGTCGCGCTCGTCCAGGCGCGGCTGGTGGCTGTGCCCGGCGATGACGGCGGCAAAGCCGGCGGCCCGGGGGTCGAGGTCCAGCGCGTGCAGGTCGTGCAGGACGTAGAGCGCCACGCCACCGACCTCGACGACCTCGGTCTCGGGGATCTCCGCAGCCCAGGCATCGCGGTCGTTGTTGCCCCGCACGGCGGTGACCGGCGCCACCCGCTCCAGTCCGGCCAGGACCTCGCGGGCGCCGATGTCGCCCGCGTGCAGGATCCGCTCGACGCCGGCCAGCGCGGCCACCGCCTCCGGCCGCAGCAGCCCGTGCGTGTCCGAGATCACGCCGACGGTGTGAACGCGGGAAGCCACCGCGGGTTGCCTTTCGGGTCGGGATCGACCGCCAGCGGGGTGAGGCGCACCCGCTGGCCGATCGTCACGCGGGCCGGGTCGGCGTCGAGCAGGATGGAGAAGACGCGATGCTCGCCCACCTTCACGATCACGAAGACCCGGGGGCCCGTGAACCCGGCCGGCAGGCCGGTCTCCTGCACGGTGAAGGCGTGGACAGTGCCTTCGTCCGGCAGGTCCGCCCACGTGAACTCGTCGCTGCCGCACTCGGCGCACAGGCCGCGCGGCGGCCACGCCGTCCGGCGGCAGTGCGCGCAGCGCGTCGTGCTGAGCCGGCCCCGCCCCAGCCGCGCGTAGAACTCGTGCAGCTTCGTGAAGTCGGCGGCTTCCAGCGGAAACGGATCGGTCGCGCGGAAGTAGCTCACGAGATCACCACGTGGGGGGCCCCGACATGGCTCCCCACGCCGATCATCCGCGCGGTCACGGGACCACCGGCCACGCGCTCTCGACGGGGACGCCGGCCCGGCGCACGTGCTCGCGGCTCAGTCGCTCCACGCGCTCGTAGAGCGCGCGCTCGTCCAGCGTGGTCAGCCGGCCCTCGTCGAGCACGACGCGGCCGTCGATGAGCACGGTGCGCACGCTGGCGCCGCTGGCCGCGTAGACGAGGTTGTTGACGGGGTTCAGCAGCGGCCGCCACTCCGGCGTGTCGAGGTCGTAGAGCACCAGGTCGGCGCGCTTGCCCGGCTCGAGGGAGCCGATCTGGCGCTCCAGCCCGAGCGCCTCGGCGCCGCGGAGCGTGCCCATCTCCAGCACGCGCTCGGCCGGCAGCACGCCGACGTCGTTGCGCGCGTCCTTGTAGACGGTCGCCGCCAGGTACATGAGCCGCAGCATGTCGAAGTGGTTCGAGCCGTTGCCGCTGTCGCCGCCGAGCGAGACGCAGACGCCGGCGTCGACCATCTCGGGGAACCGGCCGTGGGTGGCCAGGCCCTTGGTGTGCTTGAGGCCGGCGGTCGGGCAGTGGGCGATCTTGACGCCGCGCCGCGCGAGCAGCGCGATGTCGGCGTCGTCGACGTAGACCATGTGGGCGAGCTTGGTCCGCGCGTCCAGCACGCCGAGCGCATCGAGGCGCGCCAGCGGGATCGTGTCGCGGCTCGGCCGGGAGGGATGCAGCGCGCTCTGCATCATCCCCCAGCCCACCCCGTGCCGCGCGGCCAGCGCGTGCGCGCCCTGGATCAGCGCCTCCGAGCAGGTGCCGAAGCCGAGCAGCAGCGGCCAGGCGCCGATGCGGCCGTCGGCGCGGCCGTGGACCTTGTCGAGCACGCTCTCCGTGTGGGCCAGCGCCTCGCCCGTCGTCTGCCGCATGCGCCCGGCCTGGGCGTCGAGGTCCCACGTCCAGCGGCCGAGGATCGCGCGCATCCCCACTTGCTCGACCGCGTCGGCGACCGCCGCCACGTCGAAGAGGGTGCCGGCCTCGCAGAAGGTCGTGGTGCCGGTGCGGATCATCTCCACGCAGGCCAGCAGCGCGGCGGCCTGCTCCTCCTCGGGGGTCACGGTGGAGTAGAGCGGCAGCAGCCAGTCGGGCAGGTAGCGCGGCACCGGGATGTCGTCGCGCATCAGCCCGCGGCTCAGGTGCTCGGTGAGGTGCACGTGGGTGTCGACGAAGCCGGGGGCGACGAGGAGCCGGCGGCCGTCGATCACGCGGTCCGGCGTCCTCGGGGGCCGCACCGACGCGGCCGGGCCCACCTGCGCGATGGCGCGGCCGTCCACCAGCACCGAGCCGTCGGCGAGGATCCGGCGCCGGGCGTCGACCGTCAGGATCGTCGCGTGCTCGATCAGGATCACGGTTGCCGCTCGGCCCGCAGGCGCCGCAGCAGCGCCCGCACCTTGTCCGTCTCGAACGCCTCGCGCCGGTCGCCGGCGTAGTCGAAGAACCCGCGTCCGGTCTTGGGCCCCAGCTCGTTGCGCGTCATCTTCTCCTCGACGAGCCGGGCCGGCTTGAACCGCTCGTCGCCGAGCGCCTCGGCCATGTAGCGGCTGGCGCGATACAGGATGTCCACCCCGCCCCAGTCGATGAACTCGAAGATGCCGATCGACGCGTAGCGGAACCCCATGCCGGCCTTGAACGCCCGGTCAACGTCCTCGGGTGTGGCCACGCCCTCTTCCACCAGGCGCACCGCCTCGTTCATGAGGAGGACTTGCAGCCGCGGACCGATGAAGCCCGGCGAGTCACCGCAGCGCACCGGCGTCTTGCCGAGCCGCTCCAGCAGGGCCAGCGTGCGCTCGACGGTCTGGGGTGCCGTGCGCGGGCCGGGCACCACGTCCACGAGCGGGATGATGTGGGCGGGGTTCAGCCAGTGCGCGACCAGGAACCGCTCGGGGCGCTCCACCGCGTCGCCGACGTGCGAGGGCGAGATGGTCGAGGACCCCGAGGCAATGATGGCGTCGGCGTCGACGACGCCGGCCAGGCGGGCCAGCGCGGCCCGCTTGAGCGGGACCGACTCCGGCAGCGCCTCCTGCACGAAGCCGCAGCCCTTCAGCGCGTCGAGCCCGACGCGCTCCTCGAGCCGCCCGCGCACCGCGACCGCCTCGGCCTCGCCGACCACCTGCTCCTCGACCATGAGCCCGAGATCGCGCTCGATCTCCCGCCGGGCCTCGGCCAGCACGCGCCCGGCCTCGGCCGCCGGGCGGCCGTCCTTCACGTCGACGAGACGCACCCGGCAGCCGCCCAGCGCGAACGCCAGCGCGATCTGGCGTCCGATCCGCCCGGGGCCGAGGACCGCGACGGTGTCGTCGTTCACTGGCTCGTCTCGCCCTCGGCTGCGGCTCGCACGGCCGTCACGCCGGGTCCTTGCCGTAGATCATGACGACGTGCTCGCCCATGCCGCTGTTGTTGTGGGTGAGCCCGATGGTGGCGTCCGGCACCTGGCGGGCTCCCGCCTCGTCGCGAAGCTGCACGAAGACCTCGGCGGCCTGGGCGACGCCGGTGGCGCCGAGCGGGTGGCCGCAGCCGATCAGCCCGCCGCGCGGGTTGACGACGACGTCGCCCCCGTAGTCGCTGCGTCCGGCGGCGACGAACGGTCCCGCCTCGCCCTTGGCGCAGAAGCCGAGCTCCTCGCAGGCGATCAGCTCGGCGATGGCAAAGCAGTCGTGGACCTCGGCGAGGTCGACGTCCGCCGGTTCGACCCCGGCCATGCGATAGGCCGCCCGGCCCGCCCGCTCGAGCGCCGGCCAGCGGGCGTAGTCCTCGGGCAGCGAGGTGAGCTGGAAGCCGTCGAGCGCCTGGCCGGTGCCGCGGATCCACACCGGCTTGTCGGTCAGCGCGCCCACGCGC
>Ga0247825_10003359_pt1 | contig 10556 bp, 8 predicted proteins | sample 13C_Vanillin_Day_FD_194413 | JGI IMG/M metagenome (GOLD analysis project Ga0247825, IMG submission 194413) | Soil microbial communities from agricultural site in Penn Yan, New York, United States - 13C_Vanillin_Day48 | ecosystem: Environmental > Terrestrial > Soil > Agricultural land | place... | reverse complement strand
GTGCCAGCCGCACGCGGGCACGAGCTATGCAAAGGCCTGCCTGAGCAAGCGAAGTGGCGGTAATTCGCTTCGCAGACGCGCGAAGGCGGGCGAGGGTCCGGTACACTTGACCGATGGTTCGTCTACCGCGTGGGGTCCACGAGAAAGGCCATGTCATGTCGCAATTGCATCCGGTACCGAAGCAGGAGTGGCGAGGCTTCTTCGACGGGATGTCGAAGGAGCTGCTCGGCAAACGGGCTGAGATAGAGGTATCTTCGCTCGACCTGGGCGACCAGATCATCTCAGAGTGGGTACCCATGATCGGAATTACCTATGACCACGGTGATGATCTGCTCGATATCGCGCTCGAAGGGGGGAACCATATGATTCGTCATCCCCGCGAGATTGTCGTCGAGTATGCACCGGTGGGTCTGTCGAGCGTCGCTGTCGTCGATGCAGAGGGCACGCGACAGGTCGTGAGGCTGAAGGAGCCGCTCGTGCTGCCACCCGCGACATCGAAATAGGCCAAATCGCAAGATTCGCCCGGCTAGGACCTGACTTGGCGCGCACGATCTCGCGAGCATAAGGAGTAGGGAATGGCATCAATCCATAAGGAGCTGGCGGTCGAAGTTGGCGCGGACGAAGCGTGGGCGGCGTTACGACTCGTCGGGGACCCGCACAAGCTTTTCGCTCCGGTGCTGGTTGATGGGCAACTGAACGGCGACACACGCACGGTCCGATTCGCCAATGGAATGGTCGTGCAGGAACGCATTCTGGATGTCGATGACGAGAGGCGTCGGGTGGCGTACTCAGCCCTGAACGGGCCTGGGATGACGTATCACCACGCGTCCATGCAAGTGCTCGACGCGGGACCGGGACGGTGTCTGTTCGTCTGGATCACCGACTTCCTTCCGCCGGACATCGCCGGCAACCTTGCGCCGTTGATTGAGCAAGGCGCCAAGGCGCTGAAGGCCAACCTGGAGGCAGGTTGACACCACGCTTGTCTGTTCGGGCGCTTCCGAGACGAACACATTCGGTTCATCCGGGACTACCGCTACGCACGGACGCTGACGCGATCCGATGCGTCAGCGTATTGTGACCTCGTAGCGATAGCACCCTGTGGTGACATCGGCGTAGTCGCCCACGACCAAGAGGTAGTTGCCCGTTTGAGGTGCTACGAAGTCGATCATTGCGTCTTTGTTGCCGCCGGAATCGTTGTCGTAGAAGGTGGCGGTCTTGACGGTGTTGCCCGCCTTCTGGCCCACCATCGCCCCGATCACTGCCGCGACCGGGTCGAATCCATCGCTGAACGATTGGACGGTCACGGTTACGTGGAGCCCGGCTGAAAGCCCACCGATGTCGTGTATCCCGACGCCGTTCGCGATAGCGGGCGTGCAATACAGCCCGTTCGCAGAGTTGACGATCTGCGCTTGTGGCCGGGCGACGAGGGTGCGACTGCCTGCTGTCGCCGACGATTTCCCAGGCACTGTCCAGCCACGTTGGGCCGCCCCGAGTCCTGCGCCAAGCGTTACGACCGCGCCAATCAGGACCAGCGCGTTGCTCAAGTTGCGTGTCATCAAGTGCCTCCTTCAACGTCAGCTACCACCCAGGGGTGTGTTCCGTGAGCTTACTGAAGGTTACACCGGCGGTTGAGTCAGGGAAAGCATGCGCGTGGGCCCGGCCGTCTTCGATGAAGAGCATTGGAGCGGTGTGGCAGAGAGCGGAGACGCTAGTTCGATGAGATGATCGCGAACATGGCCCCCTCCAGGCAGCCTGCAGACAGCCACGACCTGATCCGCGTTCAGGGCGCCCGGGAGAACAACCTGAAGGACGTCAGCGTCGAGATCCCCAAGCGGCGGCTGACGGTGTTCACCGGCGTCTCGGGATCGGGTAAGTCGTCGCTCGTGTTCGGTACGATCGCGGCGGAGTCGCAGCGGCTGATCAACGAGACGTATAGCGCGTTTCTCCAGGGATTCATGCCGACGCTGGGCCGGCCCGAAGTCGACGTACTTGAAGGGCTGACGACCGCGATCATCGTCGACCAGGAGCGGATGGGCGCCAACGCGCGCTCGACGGTCGGTACCGTGACCGACGCCAACGCGATGCTGCGGGTGCTGTGGAGCCGCCTCGGCAAGCCGCACATAGGGCCGTCGACGGCCTACTCGTTCAACGTCCCGACGCGAAAAGCGAGCGGGGCCATGACCGTCGACAAGGGCAAGGGGGAGCGGATCGTCGTGCGCGACGTCGTCTACCACGGCGGCATGTGCGCGCGATGCGAGGGCATGGGACGGGTCAGCGATATCGACCTGCAACAGCTCTTTGACGATTCGAAGTCGCTCAGCGAGGGCGCGCTCACGATTCCAGGCTACGCCGCGGACGGCTGGCACATTCGCACATTCGCGGCCGCGGGCCTCGATCCGGACAAGCCGATCCGCAAGTACACGAAGAAGGAGCTCGGCATTTTCTTGTACGAGCAGCCGAGGAAGGTGAAGGTCGAGAAACTGAACCTCACCTACGAAGGTCTTGTCCCGCGGATCCAGAAGTCGTTCCTGTCCAAGGACGTTGACGCCCTGCAGCCGCATATCCGCGCGTTCGTGGAGCGCGCGGTCACGTTCACCATTTGTCCCGAGTGCGGCGGCACCCGGCTCAATCAGGCCGCCCGGTCGTCAAAGATCAACAAGATCAACATCGCCGACGCCTGCGCGATGCAGATCAGCGACCTGGCAGAGTGGGTGCGCGGGCTGAAGGAGCCGTCGGCCGCGCCGCTCCTGGCGAAGCTCGGGCACACGCTCGACTCGTTCGCGGAAATCGGGCTGGGGTACCTCAGTCTCGACCGGCCGTCCGGCACGCTGTCGGGTGGTGAGGCACAGCGTACCAAGATGATCGGCCACCTCGGGTCGTCCCTCACCGACGTGACCTACGTCTTCGACGAGCCGACGGTCGGACTGCACCCGCACGACATCCAGCGGATGAACGACCTGCTGCTGCGGCTGCGCGACAAGGGCAACACCGTCCTCGTGGTCGAGCACACGCCGGAGACGATCGCCATCGCCGATCACGTCGTCGACCTCGGTCCTGGCGCCGGTGCCGCCGGCGGGGAAGTGGTCTTCGAGGGCACTGTCGATGGGCTGCGGGCCAGCGGCACGCTCACCGGGCGACATCTCTCGGACCGGGCCCTCCTGAAGTCGTCGGTGCGGACGCCCTCGGGTGTGATGAAGGTACGCGGGGCCCGCACGCACAACCTGAAGAACGTCGACGTCGACATTCCGCTCGGCGTGCTGGTGGTGGTGACCGGCGTGGCGGGATCCGGCAAGAGCTCACTCGTCAATGGCTCAGTTGTGGGGGGCTCGGTGAGTGGCCGAGCGGAGGTGGTGTCGGTCGACCAGACCCCGATCCGCGGCTCGCGGAGGAGCAACCCGGCGACGTATACGGGTCTTCTCGATCCGATCCGCAACGCGTTCGCGAAGGCCAACGGCGTGAAGCCAGCGTTGTTCAGCGCCAACTCCGAGGGCGCCTGTCCGACCTGCAACGGCGCCGGCGTGATCTACACCGACCTGGGGATGATGGCTGGTGTCACCACGGTCTGCGAGGACTGCGAGGGCCGTCGGTTCCAGGCGTCGGTGCTGAACTACCGGCTCGGCGGGCTCAACATCGCCGAGGTGCTCGACCTGTCGGTGGAAGACGCGGTCCGCTTCTTTGGTGCCGGCAAGGCGCATACACCTGCCGCGCACGCGATCCTGCAACGCATGGCCGATGTAGGGCTCGGCTACCTGCGGCTCGGCCAACCGCTCACGACGCTGTCGGGTGGCGAGCGGCAGCGGCTCAAGCTCGCCACGCATATGGGTGCCGGACGTGGCGTCTACGTGCTCGACGAGCCGACCACCGGGCTGCACCTGGCCGACCTCGGTCAACTGCTCGGGCTGCTGGATCGGCTGGTCGACTCCGGCACGTCGGTCATCGTGATCGAGCACCACCAAACGGTGATGGCGCACGCCGACTGGATCATCGATCTCGGGCCTGGCGCGGGCCACGACGGCGGGCGGGTCGTGTTTGAAGGCACCCCGGCCGATCTGGTGGCGGCGAGGTCAACGCTGACCGGCAAGCACTTGGCGGCATTCGTCGGTAACTATAAGAAGGCCGCCCGATCTCACTGAGAGTCACGCGCGCCACGAGGCGAGGTCATCGCCGACCCCTAGGACTTTGCTTTCTTCGAAGGTTTCGACTTGCCGGAACTGTTGAGGGCGACCGCCTGGCGAATGAGCGCCGTGAAGGCGGCCGCGTCAACGGTTTCTCCTTCGTGGATGTCGATCGCGCGGCGTGCATTTCCGTCGAGACTCGAGTTGAAGAGACGGGTTGGATCCTTCAGAGACGCGCCCTTTAGGAAGGTCAGCTTCACGACCTTCTTATAGGATTCACCCGTGCAGATGATGCCGTCGTGCGACCACACCGGAGTCCCCATCCACTTCCACTCCTCGACGACGTCTGGGTCTGCTTGCTTGATGAGCTTGCGCATTCTGTCGAGGGTGACCCCGCGCCAGTCCTCGAGCTCGGCAATTCTCTTCGAGATGAGCTCCGATGCCGACTCTCCTTGGCTCGCGCCCGACTTTTTCATGTTTTGGCCGGTCGCCGATCGCCGATAGCTGGTAGCAGGTACGAGGGAACAACTACCAGCTACCGACTACCAACTACGAACTACCAGCTACCGACTACCAGCTAGAAATCGTATTTCACGCCTAACTGCATGATGCGCGGTTCTCCCGCCATCGACGTGATACGGCCGAACGTGCCCGCGTTGAAGTTCGGATCGGGATTGCCCCAATTGAACTGGTTCAGGAGATTGAAGATCTCCAGCCGGAGCTCCAACCGCTGCGAGGCGGCCACCGGGACCATCTTCGAAACGGCCAGATTGATGCTCCAGAAGTTCGGGCCGATCCCCGCATTCTGCTCGAGGTCGCCATTGGTGCCAATCGCCGCCTGCGAGAACGCATCGCGGTCGAAGTAGTTCGTCAGCGTCTTCGCCCCGTAGAGGTCATCCTTGACCTGGTTCGGCCGCTGGTTGCGGATGCCCGTCTTCGCATTGTCCCGGAGGTCGATGATGTTGATCCGATCGCCGGTGCGTGCCGACACGATGCCCGACAGCCGCCAGTTCGAGACCAGCGCTCGCAGGGCAGCGGCGTCCACCTCAGGTGTGAGGTAGCCCATGGTGAGCGTCGCCACGTGCCGGCGATCCTGGATACAGGGGCCGGCGTCGAATTCCGGGTCGTCCGGCTTCAGGTACCCGGCGCTCGTCTGGTTGAAGCGCGCCTGGTTCGGCAGACCGAAACAGGTCCCGATCGTGTAGCTGCCGTTCAGGCTCAAGCCGCTCACTTCTCGACGCTGCACCGACAGCTTCAGGCCGGAGTACTCCTGGTAGCCCACGTCGGTGTTCTCGTCCAGCCCGCCGTAGTACTGCCCATGGACTGGGTTCTGCATGAACAGGACCCGCCTCTGGTCCAGGTTGCCATCCGTCGAGCACACCGCGTAGAAGACCCCGTTGAGCGTGCACGGGCCCTCCCCGAGGAACACGCCGGGGTTGAGAGCGACCTGCCCCCAGACCCGATCGGAATAGCTCCCGAGGTACGCGGCCGACACCCCCCAGTTTGCGCCGATCTGCTGCTCGACCGTCACGTTCCATGTCTGGACCCGCGGCGAGTTGATGTGGGGATCCATCGTGCCGAAGCCGCCAAACCTGACGAAAGGCGTCTCCGCGCCCCCCGAGACCAGCGGGTGGGGATTGCCACCAGGCGTGTCCGAATACGGGTTGTCGAGCCCGCCGGACGGGTTGGTCACGGTTGACCGGTTGCCGAACGGCGGGGCGCCGCTGTTGATGTTGTGGAATTCGCCCGCCATGAAGTCGTACGCCATGGAATACGAGGAGCGCACCGCCAATCGGCCATCGCCGCGCACGTCCCACGCCACGCCCGCGCGCGGCGACAGGTTCCACCACTGGATGTACATCCCTGTCTGTCGCGGCGGGAACCCGGTGTCCCCCGGCCAGAGCAGGCCCGCCGGTGCCAGCGGGAACCGCTCGCTGATGATGCCCCGGTCGAAGTTCTCCTGCTCGAAGATCGAGATGGCGTTGTTCTCGAGGTTCTGCCCCAGGAACGGCTCCCACCGCAGCCCAGCGTTGATCGTGACGCGATTCGACAGGCGCCATGAATCCTGTCCATATGCGCCGATGTACGTGTTGTTGACGATTACCCGGTTGATATCGCCCTGCTCGACCGTGGCGATCCGACCAGCCAGCATGTCAGCCAGTCCCAGCCCCGTGTTCGACCCGGTGATGCGCCACGTACCGTTGGCGCGCGACGAGGACTGGTAGTTCCCCGCCCAGTATCGGACGTTCCCACCGAACCCGAACTGGTGATTCCCCCGCACGAGCGTCAGGTCGTCCGAGATGTTGAAGCTGTCGTTGAAGAAGAGCGCCTCGGTCTGGTTGCCCGGGTAGAGGTCGAAGGCTCCCGTGACGGCCAGCACCATGTAGCCCGGGGCGTAGCAGTGATAGTTCCGGACGCCGACGTCCGTCGGACAGAAGAACGGGTTCTGGTTGTTGTCCACTGTCGACTTGTTGAGCGCGAACCGGACGCTGTTGACCATCGCCGACCCGAAGACCGACGTCGTGCCCAGATTCACCGCGTGCAACATTGCGTCAGTGCCCTGGCCGGACGACTTCAGGATGTTGTCGTCTCCGCCGGCGAAGCCTGGTGGCTTGGTGTACTTCTGTCCGAAGTACCGCCCGAAGACGGAGTGATCGGGGGAGAGCTGGAAGTCGATGCGCCCGAGCGTCTGATGTTCGTCGCTGTCGTTCCCGATCTCGTAGGTGATCTCGCCGCACGGGTCGGTCGACTTGGGCAGCTTGGCGGCGATGTTCAGCCCGGCCGGGCTCAAGAGAGCCGGATTGAGCCGGTTGTCCACATATGGCGCTCGCAGCGCGACGGGGCGGCCACCGTTGCACTGGGCCGAGGCGAAGGTGGTGAGGTCGCCTGTCAGCATCTGGGCCGTAGGTACGCGGGCGATGTTCGACGCCGGCCGCTGGCGGGTCGCGGTGCCCTGGTACGCGCCGAAGAAGAACAGCTTGTCTCGTACAATCGGCCCACCCAGCGTGCCGCCGAACTGGTTGCGCTTGAGACCGTCGTCCACCCGCTCCCCGTCCGGGCCGATCGCCGCAAACGGGTTGGTCGCGTTGAACTTGTTGTGCCTCGCGAACTCGAAGGCGTTCCCCGAGAAGCGGTTCGTGCCCGACTTTGTCACGGCGTTGACCGCTGCCCCCGATTTGACTCCGTTCTGTGCGGTCAGACCGCTGGTGGCCACACGGAACTCCTGCAGCGCGTCCGGGAACGGCAGGGCGTAGTTGATGTTCTCCTGCTGGTTGTTGTGGTCTGCGCCGTCCAGAACATATGCGACGCCGGTTTCAAATCCGCCCCCCACCGAGATCCGCACGCCACCCGGTGCGCTCCTCGAGGTATTGACAGCTGTTTGCACCGCCGCGCCCGCGAGCACGAGCAGGTCGGTCACCTGACGGCCCTGGAGCGGCAGCTCGAGGATGCGCTCGTTCTCGACCACGGAACTGATGCCGGCGCTTCGCACGTCCACGAGCGGTGCCGCGGCATCCACAGTGACCGTCTCCTCGAGCGACCCCAGTTCGAGCGCTGTATTGACCGTCGGCGTCGCGCCCACCGTGAGGATGAGCCCCGTCTGCACGTAGCCGCGGAAGCCTTGTAGCGATATCTCCAGGCGGTACGGGCCAGGCGGCAGATTCGTGAGCAGGTAGGCGCCAGTCCCGTCCGTCACGGCCGTGCGCACGAGCCCGGTTGCCGTTTGCGTGGCGGTCACGGTTACACCCGGTAGGACCGCGCCGCTTGAATCGGTTACACGACCGTTGAGCTCAGCCGTCGCTTGCTGTGCCCAGGCGGGCGCGGTGGTAAGGACGCCACCGCATAGAACGAGCAGGGCAAGAGTGCAGCACGCACTTGGTACACGCGTCATAACGTGCCCTCCGAATGTCTGCGGATTTCCGAACGTGTCCGACGGCGCTAGTGGCACGCTGTATAGCATTGGCTCCTCAGCATTGTCAACGCGCTCATGGCTGCCGGCGAGAGCCGAAATTCCCGTGAAATCGGGGGAGGGGGCCGGGGCGCGCGCCGCTTCTGCCGCCTGGTGCGACGTTGACACCAGCGCGGCTAGCTGTGTAGGCTGCCCGCCAGTCGCGGCGAGGATGACGATCTTGCCGTTGCTTGAGCTGAACGAGACAGCAGGACGTAACCTGGAACCGCAGCAGTAGACTATCGGGGAAAGGATCACTACAAATGACGCGATGGCACCAGATAGTGGTGGCAATGTTACTGGCGGCCGCCTCAGCGTGCGCCCAGCCTGAGCAGCCGCCAGCTCCAACTGGTAGTGGAGAGGCGCAGACCGAACCAGCCGCCGGTGAGCAGGCGCAGGCCGGGCGCGGAGGACGGGGCCAAGGCGGCGGAGGGGGACGCGGCGTCGTGTCCACTGCAGACCTGACGGTGCTCGATGGCTGGGGCCGCCCTCTCGCGGACCCAGGGACCCCGGGTCCAGCGCCGGCGCGCAACATCGCGGGAATGTGGGAGCCGGCCGACGGCCCTGGCGCGGGCATTCAGGCCAATGGCCCGTCGTCCATGCCTAGCGACGGCAAGAGCGAACCGCCCTACACGGCCGCCGGCAAAGCTGCCTACGACAGCCACCAAGCGCTCTACGGCTACCGCGCCGTGTTGCCCTCGATGAGCAACGACCCGCGCGATAGGTGCGACCCCCTAGGCTTTCCGCGTGCCAACTTTTATCAGCTGCGTCACACGAAATTCATTCAGCTCCCAGACCAGGTCGTCATCCTGTACCAGTTCGACAAGCGTTACCGCATCATCTGGACCGATGGACGAGATTTCCCCAAGGAGCTCCCGGATTTCCGGTGGTACGGATACTCCGTTGGCCGGTGGGCGGATGACGCCACGTTTGTCGTCAACACCATGGGCCTGATCGGCCGTGAACGGGTATGGCTGGATGAAACAGGCCGGCCCATGAGCGAGGACATGACGGTCGAGGAACGATTCCACCGGGTCAATTCGCATCGCATGGAGATCACCGTGACGGTGACCGATCCCAAGTTCTACAGCCGGCCGTGGGTGCCCATGGACAAGTTCCCGATGAAGCTGCAAGCGAGTGACTACGACATCATCGAGATGCTCTGCGTGCCGACCGATATGGAGGCGTACCACAGGGATTTCGCCGATCCGGCGAGCGGTATCATCAAGTAGTCAGATTTGTCGTTTGTGCCGAAGCCGCATTCTGATAGGGAGAACCTCCGTATGAAGACCTTTCTCCGATGGACCCTGTTCGTGAGCCTCGTTTCGACCTCTGTTCTTGCCCATCACGGAAATGCTGCCTTCGACGTGGGCAAGACGCGGGAGCTGAAGGGAACGGTCACCGAATGGATCTGGGCCAACCCCCATTGCTGGCTGAAATTCGACGTGACGGAAGGCGGCAAGACCGTCAACTGGGTCGTCGAGGCCACCAACTCCGCCGACCTCATGGAGCGAGGCTGGAGCCGGCTGATGTTCAAGCCGGGCGATCAGGTCATGGTGGCGCTCGAACCGGTCAAGAGTGGGGCGCCCGTGGGACGTGTCCGTTCGATAACGCTGCCCAACGGGAAGGTCGTCGGAACGAATTACATTCCGCGCCCTTGATATTCCCCGGAAGCCTGGCATGACGTCGACGTCTCGGATCTTCACGGGCCTCGCGACGGTGTGCGGCGTGTGCCTGTTGGGAAGCGTGTTGATGGCGGGCCAGGCGGCCCCGCAGGAGACGTCACTGCCGGCGGAACAGTACTTCAAGAACGTGCAGGTACTGAAGGGGCTCCCGGTCGATGAGTTCCTCGAGACGATGGGCATGTTCGCTGCGGCAACCGGGTTGAACTGCACCGACTGCCACGTCGATGAGAGCGGCGGCAGCTGGGAGCGTTACGCCGACGACAATCAGCTCAAGCGGACGACGCGCGCGATGGTGGGGATCATGACCGCCATCAACAAGCAGTACTTCGGCGGCCGCCAGGGCGTTACCTGCTACTCCTGCCACAACGGCAACCGCCGGCCGAAGGTGATACCGAACCTGGCGGTGCAGTATGCCGTCAATCCGCTCAACGAGGACCCGTACGAGATCCTTCAGCCAGCAGTCGATGCCCCGTCCATCGACGCTGTGCTCGACAGGTACGTCGGCGCAGTCGGCGGCGCGGCGCGACTAAAGGCATTGACTACCTTTGTCGCCGAAGGGACCTACAGCGGATACGACGATTTCGAAGTGTACCCGGTGCAGGTGTTTGCAAGAGCGCCGAACCAGCGCACGACCATTCTCCGTTCCCAGTACGGCGACACGACGACCACCTTCGACGGACGGTCCGGTTGGCAGGCGGCGCCGGTCGAGAGCAAGCCGCTGCCGGTCGTCGCGCTGACCGGCGGCAATCTGGAAGGCACGGCGGTCGAAGCGGAGCTGTCGTTCCCTGGGCAGATCAAGCAGGTGTTGAC
>Ga0247825_10003358_pt1 | contig 10559 bp, 7 predicted proteins | sample 13C_Vanillin_Day_FD_194413 | JGI IMG/M metagenome (GOLD analysis project Ga0247825, IMG submission 194413) | Soil microbial communities from agricultural site in Penn Yan, New York, United States - 13C_Vanillin_Day48 | ecosystem: Environmental > Terrestrial > Soil > Agricultural land | place... | reverse complement strand
CTCTCGGAGAGGTATCGCCGGTGACGCCACGGCCAACGCCGCGCCGTCCCGGGCCGCGCGCTCGAACGCCCTGGGGGCCTCGTCTCGCGCGGCCCGGAAGCTGCCCGAATGGGACGTGGATCACAAACTAACACCAAAACTAGACTTCTGTCTAGTAAGTGAATAGCAGTCCACTCCGGTCTCCCTATGGCGGGAGCCGGTCACGAAAAATCACGCGACTACCAGCCGCGGGGAGCAGCTCGACGATGACCTGAATCACTAAGAAGCTACATCAAATTGCGACGCGCGGCAATAATCTGCATCGGTTTGGTGCAGGCCGTAGAACCCTTACGGCCCGCGATGTTTTCCGAATATCGGAAGGAACTCGATCGCCCCTTCCCGCGACCCCGGTTGTCGTGGACACTTTCGAGCAACCTCCGCAGAGGACGATCTTGCGGCCGCGTTTCTGCTTCCGACCGGACAACTGCGGTCGAATTCCCTTGCTGCGCGGAGGGCCTGCGGTCAGCCCTAGTCGCAAGCAGGTCTTGGAGCAGCGTCGCCACAGTCAGATTCTGGACGACTCCGGCCGCGGCTCCGCGCGCGAGCAACTTCTCGCCCTGCACATCAGAAGGAGAAATCGATGCCAAAGAATGCAAGGAACACGGCAAAGCGCCTCTGGGCGCTGGACGCACCGACGATGGACATGGACGCCGGCGAGCTCGTCGTGGGGGCCGAAGGGAAGGTGACCATCCCACTGCCGGCGTTTCTCATCGAACACGACCAGGGACTGATCATGTTCGATACCAGCTTCGCTCCCATCCTCAACGAGGATCCGTACGCGTACTTCGGTGACCTGGTCGACGTGTACAACGTCCAGTCTCACCCCGGGCAGCGGATCGACAGGCAGATCGCATCCCTCGGTTTCCGCCCCGAGGACATCACCCACGTCATCCTTTCCCATACGCACTCCGACCATTCCGGCGGGCTCTATCTGTTCCCGCAGGCCAAGTTCTATATCGGCCCCGGGGAGTACGACTTCGCGGCGGATCCTCCGGCCGACAGTGCCCAGTTCTACCGCTTCGCCGACGACCTCGAACCGGTCAAGAACTTCGACTGGACGACCCTCTACGCCCCGCAAACCGATCTTTTCGGCGACGGCGCGGTGACCATCATGCACACCCCGGGACACAGCCCTGGCGAGCTGTCGCTGATCGTCGAACTTCCCAGCCAGCGGCTGGTGCTCACCGGCGACACCGTTCATCTGCGGGAGGGACTGGACAAGTGTCAGCCGGATCCGTTCGACTGGGACCACGACCAGGCGCGCGCCAGCATCGAAAAACTCAGGAGACTCGAGGAGGGCGGCGCCCGGTTGTGGATCGCCCACGACATGGAGGACTGGAAACACTTCGGCGCTCTCGTCCCCCAGGAATAACCGTGATCCTCGTCGACTACAAATGCACCCCCTGCGGTGTCATGCGGGAATGTCTTGTCGCACAACCCGTGCCGGATACCAACGCCTGCCCGGACTGCGGCTCGAGTACGCGACGGATATATTCCAGTGCTGGTCTCGTCGGTACGTCGTCACCTGGCCGGTCCACGCATTGCGTGGACAATCCCTTCATTCCGGGTCTGTGTCACGTGGGGCCCTCGGCGCGAAGCGCGCTGATCGCGCGGGCCACCGGCGACGACAAGGCTTACGCCGCGGAGCGGCAGCGCCAGACCGCCGAGTACGAGAAGACCGGTCCGCCGAGCCTCGGGTCCGTGATTGCTCCCGGGCACGTCCATCACAGCACCCCACGTGCCGCGGGCGCAGACTGAAATGACGTGATGTCCCCGCTGTCGCGGCGGAGAGCGGGGACATCAACATCGACGATCCGGGGTAGTGCACCGGGTGGTGGGATGGAGGCCGCCCGGGCCCCGTTCACCGCCCTGCGGGCGCGATCAGTTCGCGGCCGATGATCTCTTTCATGATCTCGGTCGTGCCACCGTAGATGGTCTGAACTCGTGCGTCGACGAATGCCCGCGCGATGGGGTATTCGCGCATGTAACCGTACCCACCGTGCAGCTGGAGGCATCGAGAGATCACCCGTTGCTGAAGCTCGGTTGCCCACCATTTCGCCTTCGCGGCATCAACCGCAGACAGTCTGCCCTCGTTGAGGTCCAACACAGCGCGGTCGATGAAGGCGCGGGTGACGTCGAGTTCGGTCGACAGGTCGGCGAGAGTGAACTTGGTGCTCTGAAATTCGGCGATGGCGTGTCCGAAGGCGTGCCGATCCTTCACGTACTCGATCGTCCAGCCCAGAGCGGCTTCGGCGGCGGCGAGACCGTAGTAGGCGATCGACATCCGCTCCTTCGGCAGCCGCTCCATCAGGTGGCGGAATCCTGCCCCCTCCTCGCCGAGCAGATGGGTATTGGGGACGCGGACGTCATCGAAGAACAACTCGGAAACATCCTCGGCACGCTGGCCGAGCTTGTCCAACGCCCGGCCGTGGGTGAAGCCGTCCATGCCTTTGTCGACCAAGAACAGGCTGAAGCCGCGTGCTCCGGCATCGGGGTCGGTACGTGCGACGACGATGACGAGGTCGGCGCGGCGCCCGCCGGTGATGAAGGTCTTTCTGCCATTGAGGATCCATCCATCCCCGTCGCGCCGTGCGGACGAGCGGATACCCCGCAGGTCACTTCCGGCACCGGGCTCGGTCATGGCGATCGCGGCACCGAACTCGCCGCTGCACAATTTCGGAAGCAGACGCCGTTTCTGTTCCTCGGTGCCAAGATCGACGAGGTAGGGACCGATCAGGTCGTCGAATCCGCCGAGCGCGACGTTGACCGCCGCCGCACCGACCTGTGCGAGTTCGTCCATCACCACACACCGGAACCGGTAGTCCGCCGACCCGGCGCCGCCGTAATCCTCGGGGACCGACAGGCCGATGAGGCCGTGTTCGGCCGCCGAGGACCACAGGTCCTTGTCGATCGAGCCGTCGGATTCCCACCGGTCGATATGGGGGGTGATCTCCCGCGCCACGAACTTCTGAACGGTCTCGCGGAACATTTCGTGCTCGTCGGAGAAGAGGCGAGTGTGCATGAGCACTCCTGGGTCGAGTAGCCACCCCGTCGGCGGTGGGTGCGGTTGGGAAGCAAGTCAATAGCGGCCGACCGTGACCAGAGGACGTGCCGGCCGCGACACTGCTCCTTCTACCGGACCGAGCCCCCGAGGGCACGGCGGCTTTCAACTGTTGAAAGCCGCGTTGACACCCGTCGGGCCGAAGGAGACAGTCGTCACACCGTGCCGGGAAGGTATGCGCGCGGTCACCCATGGTGGCCGATGGCCCCTCGCTGCGAGGGATCTTGCGCCCTCGGCGCGCTCACGTCTCCGATCCACAGAAAGGGCCGTTCATGGCCTCCACCGCAGATTCCGCGACCTCTCGTGTCGCCGAGCCGAGTCTGGCCGCACGTATGAGCCGATTGCCCAGCGCCACACCGACTCAACGACGCTGGCTGGTCCTCCTGGGTGCGTTGATGCTCTTCGACCAGGCGGACCTGAATGCGTTTGCGTACGCAGCACCCGCCGTCCGCGCACAATGGGATCTGTCGGTCGGCGACATCGGCATCCTCACCTCGGCGTCGTTCTTCGGCATGTTCGTCGGTTCCACCGCCGGTGGTTGGCTCGCGGACCGATACGGCCGTAAGTGGACCATCATCGGCGCCACCTTCTGGTACTCGGCATTCTCACTGGCCTGCGCCTTCGCTGTCGGAATGGTGGATCTGACCATTTATCGAGTGCTGACCGGCGCCGGCCTCCAGGCGATGGTGGCCGTATTGCTCGCCTACGTCGCGGAAATGTTTCCGCGACATCTACGAGGCCGCATCCAAGCGCTCACCCTCGCTGTCGGACTCGCGGGCATCCCGCTCATGGCTTGGTTCTCGCGATTCGTCATTCCCACGGGTCCATCCGCCTGGCGATGGATCTTCGTTCTCGGAGCCGGTGGTGTCGTGATCGGCATCGTCTCCATCTGGAAGTTGCCCGAGTCGGTGCGCTGGCAGGAAGCCAATGGTCGCGGAGTCAGCGCGGCACCGATCGTAGAAAAACTCGAGCGAGAAGCGCTCAGCCTGTTCGGAGCACTGCCCGAACCCGAAGAAGAAGGTCCCATCGTCAAGGCTCGGACGAGTGAACTGTTCGGCCGTGCCTACATCAGACGCACCCTGGTCGCAGCTGTGATGCTCACGTTCCTGGCGGTGGGCTTCTACGGCTTCAATTCCTGGCTTCCCACCCTCCTGGTCGATCACGGGCTGAGTGCGTCGCAGAGTCTGACGTACACCTCGATCCTGTCGCTCGCGGCTGTTCCCGGCGCCCTCTTCGCCTGGTTGTTCATCGACCGGTGGGAGCGGCGTCGCATGCTGTGGATCATCGAATCGATTGTCGCGGTATTGATGTTGGTCTTCGGATTCACCAACAGTGCCGTAGTGCTCGTCGCGAGCGGGCTGCTGATCACCCTGCTGTTGCAGACCGGGACGGCGTTCGTCTTCACCTACCTGCCCGAGATCTTCCCGACGCGCCTGCGAGGAACCGGAACAGGATTCGTCAACGGCATCGGTCGGATCGCCGGATTCGGGAGCGGGTTCCTCATTGCCGGGGTGTACGCGGGGCTCGGCTATGCGGCCGTCTTCATCGTGACGGCAGGAGCGATGGCACTGATGGGAATGACAGTGGGCGTCTTCGGTGAACGCACGACCAACCGAAGCCTCGAACAGATCGCGACCACAACGGATCCGACCGAGGATGTGCAGGCGAGGAAGGCCGCGGGGCGTACCGACGAAGCAGTCTCTCCCGCCTGACCCACCACACTGCAGCGAAATCTTGCCGACCGTACAAAATGTGTCTAACGTGTTGGGGGTCACTCCTCACCATCAGGTGCGGACGGGCTCTCAGTGTGGTGATCGCGTGACGCAACCGTCCGACAGCTCCGGCCGCTGTTCCGTCTGGGCGGACCCCTCACGCGATCACCACTCACAACAGGGCGAGAACAGTGCAGGGAACCTCCCGGCCGTGCCGGAGTATTCCGGCACCGAAACCCATTCTCGTCAGAAACGAATCAGGGGCGACCGAAACCGATGACCACCGACACCGAGTTGCAGACCCGCCAACTCTCACCTATCGAACTCCGATACAACGGATACGACGAGGCCGTACATCTGACCGGAATCCAGGCGATCGTGCGCGCTATCGCCGAGCGTCGGCGTACCGATATTCGTGCAGGCCTCCACACGGCCGGCTTCATCTCCGGATACCCGGGAAGCCCCCTCGGCGGGCTCGATGTCGAAATCGACCGTCAACACGAACTCCTCGAGCCGTTGGCTGTTGTGCACCAGCACGGTGTCAACGAAGAGCTCGCCGCCACCGCGGTCTTCGGTTCTCAACTCGTCGAGGGTCGCCCCGAAGCTGAAGTCGACGGCGTCACGGGTTGGTGGTACGGCAAGGCTCCCGGTCTCGACCGGGCAGCGGACGCCCTGCGGCACGCCAACTACGCGGGAACCGGTGCACACAGCGGCGCAGTCGTCCTCGTCGGCGACGACCCGTCCTCGAAGTCCTCGACTCTGCCGTGTGCGTCCGAACACACCCTTCAGGATCTCGCTCTCCCGGTGCTTTTTCCCGGTTCGGTGGCCGATGTGCTCGAACTGGCCCACCACGCTGTCGAGCTGTCCCGAATGACCGGTGTGTGGGTGGCCTTGAAGATCGTCACCGATGTCGCGGACGGTTCGGAGACGGTGTTCGTGCCGAAGTTCGGTCCCCCCACCGCCCCGACCGGCTCGGAGACGATCACCTACACCCCGCGCGCGGACGGACACCTGCTGCCGCCCTACACCATCGATGCGGAGAAGACCCTCCACACCACACGGCTCGCCGCGGTCCGCGCCTATCTCCGTGTCAACGGCATCAACCGCGTCACCGTCCGCGGCGACAACGACTGGCTCGGCGTGGTCGCCGCGGGAAAGACCTATCACAATCTCCTTCAGGGACTCCGTGACTCGGGCCTACACGAAGACGAACTGCGTGAAGCCGGAATCCGTCTCCTCGAGCTCCGCGCGCCGTGGCCGCTCCACCCGGAGCAGATCCGCGAGTTCGCCGACGGCCTGGACCGCGTCCTCGTCGTCGAGGAAAAGAGAGCGTTCGTCGAACCCGAGATCAGCCGCGCGCTGTACCCCATGGCGAACCGGCCCCAGTTGCTCGGCAAGAACGATCTCGACGGTCTCCCGCTGGTCCCGGAGTACGGAGTGCTCGACGCCGCTCAACTGGCGCGTTACGTACTCGACCAAGCCCACGAACGCGGCGTCCTTGCGCGCGTTCAGGCGCACCGCCCGGGACTGCTCGGCAAAAACCTCAACCTCGCCGTGGTGCCGAGCCGCACGCCGTACTTCTGCTCCGGATGCCCCCACAACCGATCCACGCAGGTCCCCGAAGGGCAACTGGTCGGAGCCGGCATCGGATGCCATCTCATGGTCGCCGGAATGGACGAACGATTCGGCGAAATCACCGGCAACACCGTGATGGGCGGCGAAGGTGCCCAGTGGGTAGGTATGTCACCGTTCCTGCGTCCGGTGCCTTTCACCCAGAACGTCGGTGACGGAACCTTCTTCCACTCCGGGCAACTGGCCCTGCGGCAAGCGGTCGCCTCCGGCGCCACCGTGACGTACAAACTGCTCTTCAACGACGCCATCGCCATGACCGGCGGCGGTGCGCCAGCAGGGACCATGGCCGTTCCCGAACTCACCCGGCTCCTCGAACTCGAAGGGGTCAAGCGCACGATCGTCACCACCGAAGACCTCAGCCGCTACAAACGCGTCAAGCTGGCCAAGAATGCTTCGGTGTGGCACCGCGACAAACTCGAACGGGCACAACAAGAACTGGGCGAGATCGCCGGTGTCACGGTCCTGATCCACGACCAAGAGTGCACCGCCCAAAAGCGGCGCCGGCTCCGCCGCACCCGCTCCGCCAAACCCGAACCGGTGATCGTGATCAACGAGCGGGTCTGCGAGGGCTGTGGCGACTGCAGCGTCCAATCCAACTGCCTCTCCCTGCGCCCGGTCGATACACCCTTCGGGCAGAAGACTCAGATCCATCAATCGTCCTGCAACAAGGACCTCTCCTGCATCCGCGGGAACTGCCCGTCCTTCGTGACCGTCACACCCAAGCAGCACCCTGCCCGCCCGGCGGCCACCCGGGCGTCGACACCGCCCCCGACCACCGAGCCGTCGCGGCGAAGCATCGGACCCAAGGACACCTACGCCATCCGGATGACCGGCATCGGCGGCACGGGAGTTGTCACGGTCAACCAGGTGCTGGCTACGGCCGCGCTCCTGGACGGACTCAAAACCTCCGCCCTCGATCAGACCGGGACCGCACAGAAAGGCGGCCCGGTCATCTCCGACGTGATCATCGGCCACCAGGTGCCCGACGGCAACAAGGTCTCCCACAGCCGGTGTGACGCACTGCTCGCATTCGACGCCGTAGTCGCCCTCGCCCCCGCCACACTGGCCACCCTCGATGCCGATCACACCCGGGCAGTCATCAACACCGACGTCACCCCCACCGGGCAGATGGCGTCGTCGCCACACGCCGCCTTGGACGGGATTGCGGACTTCGAACAACAGGTCCGGCGCCTCCTACCGGCGGAGCGCGCCCATTACGTGGCCGCCTCGCAGATCAGCGAGTACCTCCTCCGCAATCATGTACTCACCAACGTGGTCCTGCTCGGTGCCGCCTACCAGCGTGGGTTGATTCCGATCTCCTCGGCGGCGATCAGAAATGCCTTCGAGCTCAACGGTTCCGCAGTGGCCGCGAACCTCACCGCATTCGAGTGGGGTCGTGCCACCGTCGAGCACCCCCAGATGGTCGCCGAGGCCGTCGCGGACCGTCGCAAGGAACAACAGGTCATCGACCGGCGCGCCGACAGGATCCGACGGAAGGTGACCGTGAGCGAACAGCTACCGCCGATCGTCGCCGATCTCGCGACCGACCTCGTCGAGTTTCACAGCGCCCGCGTCGCCGCATCCTTCGTCGGCTTCCTCGAACGAGTGCAGCAGGCCGAGTCGGCCCGCTTGCCCGGCAACCAGACCTTCACCACCACCGTCGCCCGCTACCTGCACAAGCTCACTGCATACAAGGACGAATACGAGGTCGCACGCCTGCACCTGACCGGCCTTGCCGCTGTCGTCGAGACCGCCGGCGGCACTCCCGCACGAGTGGCATGGAACCTGCATCCGCCGATCCTCAAGAGCGTCGGTGTCGACCACAAGATCCAATTCGGTGCGTGGTTCACACCGGGATTCCGCACCCTGTATGCGTTGCGCCGGCTTCGAGGCACCGCGCTCGACCCATTCGGCCGCGACAGGGTCCGAAAGACCGAACGCTCCCTGATCGACGAGTACCGCGCGATCGTCACCGAACTCGTGGACGTCCTCGACGAGAACACATTGGACACCTGCATTCGGGTGGCCTCGCTACCGGACATGGTGCGTGGATACGACGACGTCAAACTGGCCAACGTCGAGCGCTATCACGCCGAACTGGACCGCGAACTCGCCGCGCTGAGGAGCGCCCGCAGCAATAACAACGAGGACGTGGATCCGCTGCTGCTCACCGCGGCACGCGAGGAAGACGGAGGACACTGATGAGCAGGATCGCAGTATTCGAGGGAGACGACGCATCCCCTGAGGTCGTCCGGTCGGCGGTGCAGATCGTCGACAAGGCAGGAGCCGACATCGAATGGATCCACGCCACCGCCGACGACCCGGCCCTGATGCGCGATGCCATCGACAATTCAGACGCAACCCTGTTCGGCTCGGCCAGCGCACGATCGGTCCCGGCGATCGAATACCTGCGGTGGGGTAAGAAGACGTACGCCAACGTCCGACCGATCACTACGATGCCCAATGCGGCAACACCATTGGCGGACTCGAGCGGCATCGACTTCGCGATCGTCCGTGAGAACCTCGAAGACCTCTACGTCGGAATCGAGGGAAGCCTCGCCGATCTGTCCGGTGCCGGCCTGACCGATCGAATCGGCCGGCCGATCGGCGACCACGGTGCCGGCACCTTCGCCGTCAAACTCGTCACCACCTCGGGCATCGAGCAAGTTGCACGCAGCGCCTTCGAACTGGCCCGGACCCGTGCCCACCAGCGCAGCCGGACCGGACGCGTCACGATCGGAACCAAGCACAACGTGCTGCCGGTCACCGATGGCCACTTCAGGGAGGTCGCACTCGATGTCGCAACCGAGTACCCGGACGTCGAGGTCGTCAGCTACCTCGCCGACGACCTCGCTCGCCGGTTGATCATTTCGCCACGAGAACTCGACGTGGTGCTGCTACCGAACCTCTACGGGGACATCCTGTCCGACGAGGCAGCAGCGTTGGTCGGGGGACTGGGTGTGGCACCGAGTGGTTGTTACGGAACGGATTACGCTTACTTCGAAGCATCCCACGGCACTGCGCCGGACATCGCTGGTAAGAACATCATCAACCCCACCGCCCAGATACTCGCCGCGGCAATGATGCTCGACTACCTCGGGCAAGACGATCCCGCCCGACGTGTCCGTTCGGCCGTCCATTCGGTGTACGCCGAGGGATCATGCCTGACCGTGGATGTCGGTGGCCACGCAAGCACCACGGACTTCACGGACGCGGTCGTGGCGGCGTTGTGAGTTCCGCTGCAGCCCCGGTCGCACTGATCACCGGTGCGACCGGGGGGATCGGCTCGGCGGTGGCTCGCCGGCTGCACCGCGAGGGAATGCGTGTCGTGGTCAGTTCGAGCAGCTCGGTCACCCAGGGCCAGCGGCTGGCCGACGAACTCGTTCCTGCCGCATACATTCGCGCCGACCTGACCGACCCGGTGCAGGCACGCCACTTGGTCGACGAGACGATCAAGCACTTCGGGCAACTGGACCTGCTCGTCAACAATGCGGCAGCATTCGCTCAGATACCTCACGAGGATCTCGAGGCTGTCACCCCGGAGATGTGGCGCAGATTGTTCGACGTCAATGTCATCGGCGCCTGGTGCGCGATCCAGGCTGCGCAGCCGGCGTTGGCAGCGGCGAACGGACACATCGTCAACATCACTTCCATTGCCGCGCTGCGTCCCATGGGTGCGTCGATACCCTATGCGGTCAGCAAAGCAGCGCTCGGTCACATGACCGCACTCGTCGCGAAGGCACTCGGCCCCCAGGTGCGGGCGAACGCGGTCGCACCGGGGCTCGTCATCACCGAGCGAACCGCCGAGTGGGCCGCTGCCCGGAACGAGGTGGAAGAGCGAGCGCCTCTGCGTCGGGCAGGTATGCCCGACGATATCGCCGATGCGGTCGTGGCACTGCAGAACGCCCCGTACGTCACTGGCGAGACGATCGCTGTCGATGGTGGACTTCACCTGTTGTAACCGGTCTCCATGAGCCATCTGCCGCTGCTCGCCGAACCCGCAGACGCTTTCCGCGGGTCGGCGAGCGTCGTGCCGGGCACGAGCCGACGCCGGCCCTTCCCACTACTACTCCGAACGGAATTCAATCTGTCGGTGCTCGACCTGTTCCGCGCCG
>Ga0247825_10003357_pt1 | contig 10559 bp, 11 predicted proteins | sample 13C_Vanillin_Day_FD_194413 | JGI IMG/M metagenome (GOLD analysis project Ga0247825, IMG submission 194413) | Soil microbial communities from agricultural site in Penn Yan, New York, United States - 13C_Vanillin_Day48 | ecosystem: Environmental > Terrestrial > Soil > Agricultural land | place... | reverse complement strand
GCTCTCTTATGCTTAAGTTATTAATTTTAATAACATAAAATATGATCAGCTCACGCGGAGTAGCTGTCGGTGCGAAGAATTCGAGCGAGCGCTTGCGGCGCAGCACGCCGTAGACGGTGTCGGCAACGAACTCCCGGTCGCGCGCGCCAAGCGCGCGGTGCGCGCGAAAGTACTCGTGCAGCACCGCGTCCGCGGGGCGGTCGAGCTTCAATGCGAGCGTGAGCGCTTCGGTTGCGGCGTCGAGTTGGGGGCGCGTGATTGCCATCGCCGCGCTAAGGCACAAGGCACAAGGGACAAGGCACAAGTTGCCGAAAACGCCGGATTTTCCTTGTAACTTGTGACTTGTAACTTGTAACTTGAATCATTCGTCGCTGACGCGTATCTCGCTCGCCACCTGCTCGCCGCTGAAGTTGCCCTCGCGGTCGAAGTGGCGGATGCGAACCGGCAGGTAGCGGTAATCGGCGGCGAGCCAGATCTCGATGCTCTCGGAGCCGGGCCGGGGCAATTGCTTCACCTGCAGAGCCTTGAGCACGCCGAGCGGAGTTTCGATGGACTCCTCGCCGGAGACCTCGATCTCGTAGACCTCGAAGCGCGAGCCCGTGGTGATCGGCACGCGGTGGCGGCCGGGTGCGGGCGGCGTCACTACGAACTGGTAGATGAAGCTCATGAAATCCTGCGCGTTGGCGGGCAGCGGCGCGTTTTTCGGATCGCGCGCGTAGCCGTAGGCGAGGTTGCCGGCGTTCCAGTCGAAGCGGGCCTGCGCCACTTCGTTCTGCCCGCGGCGGGTGCGACTCATCAGGAAGGTCTCGGGACGCAGTCCTTCGCGCGTGATGCGGCCCTGGCTGACATAGCGCAGGCGCTGCGGCCGGAACAGCTCGACGATGCCGGCGGTTTCGGCGTCGCTGGAGATCCGGTAGGTGCCGTCCGCGGTCTGCCACTCCTGCACCACCTTGCCAACGTAGGTACGGGTATCACCATAAGTCAGCGTGTAGGTGATGCGCCCGCGACGCGGCAGGCTGTGTGCGATGACCGCGGTGGATTCAGCGGCGAGCGCAAGCTGCTGCGGCGTTTCCGGTGCGGTGGGTGCGGCCGCCGGCATTTCCACCGGCGCGACCTCAGGTTGCGGATCAGGCTGCGGGTCTGGCCGCGCCGGCGGGCCGGCGGTGGCGATTTCCGGAACCGGCGGCGCGGCGCGAGGCACAGCTCGCCGCGGCGCGGGGGGCGGTGGCTTGAGCGCTTGCGGCTCGGCCGCCGGTGGCGGCGCGAGCCGCGCCTGCAACGGCTTCATCCCGTCCGCCTGCTGCGGCAACGGCAGCCAGTTGCCCGCGATCACCAGCGCGTGGAGCACGAGGGACGCCAGCGCGGCGAGACCGAGGCGTCCGCGCGTGGTCATGGCGTGACCTCGAGGTGTGTGATGAACTGCTCGTAGCGCGTGCCGTCCTCCTCCATCACCAGTATCCTGACGGGGAGGTAGTGGAGCTGTGGCGCGAGCCAGAGCTCGACACCGCTCTGGTCGGGACGACGCTGCTTGACGAGGTGCAACGTCGCGATGCGTCCGAGCGCAGTGTCGATCTCGACGCCCTTTTGGACCGTGTAGAAGTAGCGGTCCAGCTTGCGGCCGTTCGTCATCGAGACCTCGAGGCGTTGCTGCTCGTCCGGCGCAAGGAACATGAACTGGTACATCTGCGAGAGCCGGTCCTGAGTGCCGCGTGGCAGCGGCAGCGCATCGGTCTTGCCATCGCGCGACAGCGTCAGGCGCGCCGCCTCCCAGTCGAACTCTCCTCGCACCTGGCGGGGGTCAGCGTCGCCGCGCTTGCCCTCGAACTGCGCGGGCCGCAGGCCCGCCGCGCTCAGCTTGCCCGCGCTGACGAGGCGCAGCGGTATCCGCTCGAACAGCTTGAACAGCCCGATCGCCTGGGTCTCGCTGACGATGCGGTAGCCGCCGTCCTTCGCTTCGAACTGCTCGGTCATTACCGCGATGTGCCCGCCGTTGCGGTACAGGTCGTAGCCAATGGCTACGGCCTGCGGCGCCGGCGGCACGGCGGCCGCGCAGGGCAGCGCCAGTGTCACTGTCAGCAGGGCCGCCGCCAGTCCGGCTGCGGGCTTCATGGCACCGCGCCGGCCACGACGGTGCCGTCGGCGGCAAGCCGGATGCGGCCTTCCAGGAATTCGCGCACGACCCGCGGGTAGACGCGATGCTCCTCCGCCAGCACGCGCGCGGCGAGACGCTCCTCGGTGTCGTCGTGCTCCACCGCCACCGCGGCTTGCGCGATGATTGGCCCGCCGTCCACGACCGGCGTCACGAAATGCACGGTGCAGCCGTGCGTCTTTGCTCCCGCGGCGAGCGCGCGCCGGTGCGTGTCGAGACCGGGAAACTCCGGCAGCAGCGAAGGGTGGATGTTGATCAGCCGGCCGCGATAACGCTCGATGAACGGCTCGGTGAGTATGCGCATGAAGCCCGCGAGCACGACGAGGTCCGGCCGGTGCCGGTCGATCTCCGCCGCGAGAGCCCCGTCGAACGCCGCGCGGTCGGGGAACGCGCGGTGGTCCACCACCGCGGTTTCGATGCCGCGCTTCTGCGCGGCGGCCAGGCCCTTCGCCAGCGGACTGTTGCTGATCACCGCGGCGACCCGCGCCGGCAGCCCGGCCTCGAGCAGCGCTTCCATGTTGCTGCCGCGGCCGGAGATGAGGATGACGATGCGCTTATCAGCCATAGCGGGTGATAAGTGATAGGTGATAAGTGATAAGGCTTCCGCGGTCGCGCGGAAACTGGGCCCTATCACCTATCACTTATCACCTATCACGCTTCTCCGTCATGCGTCGTTAGATCATGATGACTTGCGAGCCGTTCTTGCCGCGCCGGACGATGCGGCCGATGCGCCATGCCTTCTCGCCTGCGGTCTTGAGAATCTTCATCGCCCGCGCGGCATCTTTCGGGGCGACCACCACGCACATGCCGATGCCGCAGTTGAACACGCGGTAGAGCTCGGCGTCGGCGATGTTGCCCTGTTCCTTCAGCCAGCGGAACAGCGGCGGCATCGGCCAGGCCGCGCGCTCGACCCGCGCCGCCAGGCGCGCGGGCAACACGCGCGGCAGGTTCTCGACGATGCCCCCGCCCGTGATGTGGGCTAGACCCTTCACGGCGACCGAGCTGGTGAGCTTCAACACCGGCTTCACGTAGATGCGGGTCGGCTCCAGTACCGCGTCGGCGAGCGTGCGGCCGTGGAATTTCGCCGCCAGGTCGATGCCATTCACCGCGATGACCTTGCGGATCAGCGAATAACCGTTGGAATGCGCACCGCTGGATGCGAGCCCGATCACGACGTCGCCCTCGGCGATGCGCGAGCCGTCGATGATGGCGCGCTTCTCGACGATGCCGACGGCGAATCCCGCCAGGTCGTACTCGCCGCCCGGATACATGCCGGGCATCTCGGCGGTCTCGCCGCCGAGCAGCGCGCAGCCCGCCTGCTCGCAGCCGCGCGCGATACCCTTGACGACCTGCGTGGCGGTCGCAACATCGAGACGGCCGCAGGCGTAGTAATCGAGGAAGAACAGCGGCTCGGCGCCGAGCGTGAGGATGTCGTTCACGCTCATCGCCACGAGATCAATGCCGATGGTGGCGTGGCGATCGAGCTCGAAGGCGAGCTTGAGCTTGGTGCCCACGCCGTCGGTGCCGGAGACCAGCACCGGCTCGCGGTAGCGCTTCGCTGCGATCTCGAACAGCGCGCCGAAGCCACCGATGCCGGCGAGCACGCCCTTCCTCAGCGTCTTCTTCGCGAACGGCTTGATGTTGTCGACCAGCCGGTCGCCGGCATCGATGTCCACGCCGGCGTCGCGGTAGGTCAGGGAAGGCTTTTTCACGCGGTTATCGAGGAAATTGGGCTAAGATAGGCGCGCAGCCGGGTCACCGTGCTGCTCCATCTTTCCGCGCCAATTTTACCGTAACTGATGAAACAGCTCGCGCTCGATTTGGCCGGCCCGCCGCGGTCTACGCTGGAAAATTTCATCGCCGGCCGGAACGGGGAGCTGCTGGACAACCTGCGGCGCCTCGCGGCAGGCGGGGGCGGGGAGCGCTTCCTGTATGTGTGGGGGCGTCCCGGCAGCGGCCGCAGCCATCTCCTCAAGGCAGTCGTGGAGCAGCTCCAGTACGCCGGGGCTTCTGCGACCTGTATCGGTTGCTCGGCAGACACCCGGTTTGCGGAGAGCCACCGGGGGCTGGATTGCGTCGCGCTCGATGACGTCGACCGCCTCGACGATGAGGGACAGATCGGCGCTTTCGATCTCTACAACGCGCTGCGCGAGCGCAGCGGCGCGCTGATCGCGAGCGGCGCTGCGCCACCGGTTCAGCTCGCGCTGCGCGAGGACCTGGTGACGCGGCTCGCGTGGGGCCTCGTCTACCAGGTGCACGCCCTCACCGACGAGGACAAGGCGCGGGCACTCGCGGACCACGCCGCGAGCCGTGGAGTGCCGCTTCCGCGCGAGGTCTGCGACTACCTGCTTACGCGCGCGCGCCGGGACATGCCTTCGCTGCTCGCGGCGGTGGACGCGCTCGATCGCTATTCGCTGGAGACCCGGCGTCCGCTCACCGTGCCGCTGGCGCGCGAGCTCTTGCTGGCGGCGGACCGGAGGGGCGAGGCGCCCGCGGGCCGGGACCTGGAGGCCCGCAGTTGAGCGGCAGGCTGGTTCTTTTCGATCTCGACAATACGCTGCTGGCGGGAGACAGCGATTTCGAGTGGGCGCAGTTCCTCATCGAGCAGGGCGTGCTCGACCGCGAAGTGTACGAGGCTCGCAACCTTGAATTTTTCCAGCAGTACCAAGTCGGCACGCTGGATATAAATGAATTTCTCGATTTCCAGCTGAAGCCGCTGTCGCGCCATCCGCGCGTGCAACTGGATGCCTGGCACCGCCGCTACATGGAGATCAAGGTGCGGCCGATGATGCGGCCGGAGGCGCGCGCGCTGGTCGAACGCCACCGCGGCGACGTGTGCGCGATAGTTACCGCGACCAACAGTTTCGTCACAGCGCCGATCGCGCGCGAGTTCGGCGTGCCCCATCTCATCGCGACCGATCCCGAGCAGCACGGTGGCGAGTTCACCGGCCGCGTCGCCGGCATCCCGTGCTTCAAGGAAGGCAAGGTAAAGCGGCTGGACGCGTGGCTCGCGGCACAGGGCTGGACGCGCGCGACGTTCGGCGAGTCGTGGTTCTACAGCGATTCGCACAATGATCTGCCGTTGCTCGAATGCGTCACGCATCCCGTGGCCGTCAACCCGGATGACACGCTGCGCGCGCACGCGACGCGGCACGAATGGGAAGTCCTCGCATGGGATTAGAAATTTAGTATAATAATCAAATGATTACGAAGTTCCTCGGCAAGATGTTCTCGGGCCGCCTGTTTGGCTCGGCGAAACCGCAAATCCTTCCGGCGAGCGCGCACGGCATCGGTCGCGATGCGATCAGCTCGTGCGCGCTGCGGACGACGCAGACACTGCAGCGCGAAGGTTTCGCCGCCTTCGTGGTCGGCGGTGCGGTGCGCGATCTGATCCTGGGGCGCAAGCCCAAGGATTTCGACATCGCCACCGATGCGACGCCCGAAGAAGTGCGCTCGCTGTTCCGCCGCTCGCGCGTGATCGGCCGGCGCTTCCGTCTGGTCCACGTCTTGTGCGGAGCGGAGACGGTGGAGGTGTCCACGTTCCGCGGCATGAACGTCGCGACCGACGAGGACGGCGACGGGCGCGTCTCCGACGAGCACGGGCGGATACTGCGCGACAACGTGTTCGGCACCCAGGAACAGGACGCCACGCGCCGCGATTTCTCTCTGAACGCGCTGTTCTACGACCCGGCGACACAGGAAGTCTGGGATTATCACGGCGGCGTCGCCGACCTGAAGAAGCGGCGGCTGCGGCTGATCGGGGATCCCGAGCTGCGCTACCGCGAGGACCCCATTCGCATGTTGCGTGCGGTGCGCTTTGCGGCGGCCTGCACGCTCGAGATCGATGCCGCGACGCGCCGGCCAATACGCCGGCTCGCGGGTTTGCTCGCCCACGTGCCGCCGTCGCGCCTGCTCGACGAGATGTTGAAGCTGCTGCTCTCGGGGCACGCAGCCGAAGCCGTGACGCACCTGCGCAAGGAGGGATTACACCACGGCGTGCTGCCGCTGCTCGACGTTGCGATGGGCCGGGCAGCGGGCGAGCGTTTCGTCGTGGCCGCGCTGGAGGCGACCGACAAGCGCATCCGCGCCGGCAAGACGGTCTCGCCGGGATTTCTCTTCGCCGCGCTGCTGTGGCCCGAGGTCCAGGCCGAGTGGAAAGTGCAGGAGGAGAAGGGCGTGCCCGAGATTCCGGCGCTCTACCAGGCCATGGACCACGTGATGAAGGCGCAGGCCGGGAAGCTGCCGATTCCCCATCGCTACGGCGCCGACATGCGCGAGATATGGGCGCTGCAGCCGCGCCTGCTGCAGCGCTCGGGCAAGCGACCGTACCGGTTGCTCGAGCATCCGCGGTTCCGCGCGGGCTACGATTTCCTGCTGCTCCGCTGCGAGAGCGGCGAGGCCGACGCGACGCTCGGCGCGTGGTGGGAGCGCTTCCAGCGTGCCGGCGATGCCGAGCGCGAGCAGATGCTGGTGACGGAAGGCGCGCCGCGCAGCGGCCGCCGCCGCCGTCGGCGCCGCAAGCCGCGCGGTCACGATGGCGGACCGCAGCAGGGCGGGGACGCGGCGCCCGCAGGTTGATGGCGAATGGCGAATGGCGAATGGCGTAAGGTAGAAAAGCTTGGCACCTGTCACTCATCACCCGTCACCCGTCACTGCCTTTATCGCGATGGGCAGCAACCTCGATGACCCCGCCGCCCAGATCCATTCCGCGCTGCGCGCACTGGCGGCGCTGCCCGGGACGCAACTGGTGCGCCAGTCCTCGCTCTACAGCAATCCGCCGGAGGGTGGCCGCGACCAACCGCCTTACGTGAATGCCGTGGCGCAGATCGAGACGCGCGCCAGCCCGCGCGAGCTGCTCGGCCAGCTTCTCGAGATCGAGCGCACCCACGGCCGCGTGCGCGAAACGCCGAATGCTTCGCGCACGCTCGACCTCGACGTCGCTCTCTACGGTGACAGGGTAGTGGATGAGCCCGGGCTCGTCATTCCGCATCCGCGCATGACCGGGCGCCCGTTCGTCCTGGTGCCGCTCGCGGAAATTGCCCCGGACGCCGTGGTGCCTGAAAAGGGACGCGTTGCCGAGCTCGCCGCGAAGCTCGACTCGACCGGCCTAGTTAAACTACCTAATGCAGCCGCCGATGAACGCCGATGAACGCAGATAGGATCGACACGAGCCCCCATAGCCGCAAAGAGAAGGCGGAGTTTACGAAGAGTAGTCAGAACAGGGACAATTCTTGACCCTTTCCCTTTTTCTCGTAGCACATTCCAGTTCTGTCAATCGGCGTTCATTGGCGTTCATCGGCGGTTTCAATTCAACATGAGCGCGAAACTGCCGGAAAAATATCGCTACATAGTGGTCGAGGGCCCGATCGGCGCCGGCAAGACCAGCCTCGCGCGCGCGATGAGCGAGCGCTCGGGCGGGACCGCGTTGCTCGAGGACCCGGACTCCAATCCGTTTCTGGCCGGCTTCTACCAGGACCGCGCGCGCTACGCGCTGCCAACACAGCTCTATTTCCTGTTCCAGCGCGCGACGCAGGTGCGCGCGCTGTCGCAGCCCGACCTCTTCACGCGCCTGATGGTTGCCGATTTCATGATCGACAAGGATCCCCTGTTCGCGCGCCTGACGCTCTCGGACGACGAGTTCGCGCTCTACCAGAAGGTGTACGAGCAGCTGAAGCCGCAGGCGCCGGCGCCGGACCTGGTGGTCTACCTGCAGGCCTCGCCCGAGACGCTGGTCGAGCGCGTGCGCCGGCGCGGGCTCGCCTACGAGCGCAGCATTCCGGACGACTACCTGGTGCGGCTCGCGGAAGGCTACGCGCGCTTCTTCTACCAGTACGACGCGGCGCCGGTACTGACGGTAAACTCGGAACACCTTAATTTTGTTGATAATCCCGGCGATTTTGATTTATTGTTGAGCCGCATCGCCGGCATGCGCGGCCCGCGCGAATTCTTCTCGATGGCCAGCTGACAGTGCGCCGTCAACGGTTGCGGGTTTGGCTTGTTAAAATGAACGCTTTGCGTCTTTGCGCCTCTGCGGCTATAGGAAAAAAATGCGAATCACGCTAACCACGCTGCACAAAATGGCGCAGGACGGCAGCAAGATCGCGATGCTGACCTGCTACGACGCGAGCTTCGCCGCCGTGCTCGAGGAGGCGGGCGTCGACACGATGCTCGTGGGCGATTCGCTGGGCAACGTGCTGCAAGGACACGAGTCCACCCTGCCGGTGACGCTGCGCGACATGATCTACCACACCGAGTGCGTCATGCGCGGGTCCAAGCGCGCCTTCCTCGTAGCCGACATGCCGTTCGGCAGCTTCCAGGTATCGCCGGCAGAGACGCTGCGCAACGCCGCGCAACTGATGTCAGCCGGCGCGCACATGGTGAAGATCGAGGGCGGCCGGCCGATGCTGGAGACGATCGAGTTCCTGACCGATCGTGGCATCCCGGTGTGCGGCCATCTCGGCCTTACCCCGCAATCGGTGCACCAGCTCGGCGGCTACCGCGTGCAGGGCAAGGGCGAGACCGAGGCGCAGATGCTGCTGCGGGAAGCGAAGCAGCTCGAGCAGGCGGGGGCGGGCATGCTGGTGCTCGAGGCGATTCCCGCGCCGCTCGCGCGCGAGGTCACCGCCGCGCTGAAGATTCCGACCATCGGCATCGGCGCCGGCGTCGACTGCTCGGGACAGGTGCTGGTGTTGCACGACATGCTCGACGTCTATCCCGGCAAGAAGGCGAAGTTCGTGAAGAATTTCATGCGCCCCGGTGGCTCGATCCAGGGCGCGGTCGAGCTCTACGTCAAGGAAGTAAAGTCCAAGGCGTTCCCCGGGCCCGAGCACAGCTTTTCAGCATGATTTGTGACGCGATGATTCGTGACGCAGTAGTGCGTGACACGGTACTGCGTGACCGGACGCTGCCTGGCCATCCGCCATCCGCCATCCGCCATCCGCCATCGGAGCGCCGGCGCGGCCCATGGATGTAATCCATTCAGCCGCCGCGCTCCGGGAGCGCCTTCAGCGCGAGCCCAACAACGTGTTCGTGCCGACGATGGGCAATCTGCACGACGGCCACATCCAGCTCATCAACATCGCCAAGCCGCGCGCGGCCTGTACCGTGGTAAGCATCTTCGTGAACCGCCTGCAGTTCGGGCCGCGCGAGGATTTCGACCGCTACCCGCGTACGATGGAGGCCGACAGCGCGCGGCTGAAGGAAGCCGGCGTGGATGTCTTGTTCGTTCCGGACGAGAAGGAAATTTATCCCGAGCGGCAGACTTTCGTGGTCGAGCCCTCCGACCTCCAGTACGTACTGGAAGGCGCCCACCGGCCCGGCCATTTCCGCGGGGTGGCGACCGTGGTGCTGAAGCTCTTCAACCTCGTGATGCCGCACTCTGCGATCTTCGGCAAGAAGGATTACCAGCAGTACCTGGTGCTGCGCGACATGGTGAAGCAGTTCGCGCTGCCGATCGAGATCATTCCGGCCGAGACCGTGCGAGCGCCCGACGGCCTGGCGCTGTCCTCGCGCAACGCCTATCTCTCCGCCGAGCAGCGCAAGGAGGCGCCGCGGCTCTACGGCGTGCTCAAGAAGGTTCGGGACGAGCTCGGCAGCGGCGCGCGGGATTTCCAGCGGCTCGACCAGCAGGCGATGGCGGAGCTTGCGCGCAACGGCTGGCAGCCGGACTACGTCGCGGTGCGCCGCCGGGCCGACCTGCGTCCGCCGACGGAGCGCGATCGCGAGCTGGTGGTGCTCGGGGCCGCGCGGCTCGGCCGCACGCGCCTCATCGACAACATCGAAATGATTCTGGCGCGTTAACGCGCCGTCAAGCCGGTCGGAGCTACAAGCTACAAGCTTCAAGGTTCTAACTTCGCGTTTTGTGCCGCGCCTGGAGCTTGCAGCTTGTAGCCTTGAGCCGTTATCAGGCGAGGGTATGCAGCAGCGGCTCGATTTCCGCGCCTGGCAGGGGCCGGCTGAACAGGTAGCCCTGCGCCTCGTCGCATTTCAGCAGCTTCAGCAGCTTCGACTGGCTTTCGGTTTCCACCCCTTCGGCGACCACGCGCAAGTTGAGCGAGTGGGCCAGCGCGATGATGGTGGTGACGATGGCCATGTCCTGCGGGCTCCCTGCCATGCCGCTCACGAAAGTGCGATCGATCTTGACCAGGTTGATCGGCAGCCGTGCGATGTAGGAGAGCGATGAGTAGCCGGTCCCGAAGTCGTCCATTGCGATGTGCACGCCGAGTCCGCGCAGCATGGCCAGCTTTTGGATGCTCGCCTCGACGTCCTTCATCAGCAGGCTTTCCGTCACTTCCAGCTCAAGCGCGTCGGGGTTGCCGCTCTGCGCCGCGATGGCGTTGATCACCATGTCCGCGAAATCGCGCTGCTGGAGCTGTATCGCCGAGACGTTGACGGCGATGCGCGGCTGCAA